>Ga0181537_10005576_pt1 | contig 10151 bp, 9 predicted proteins | sample PEATcosm2014_Bin_39_FD_119765 | JGI IMG/M metagenome (GOLD analysis project Ga0181537, IMG submission 119765) | Peatland microbial communities from MTU Mesocosm Facility, Houghton, MI, USA - PEATcosm2014_Bin23_10_metaG | ecosystem: Environmental > Terrestrial > Soil > Wetlands > Peat | place... | reverse complement strand
GGGGAGGCGATGCCGATGATCGCTTTCGTCATCTGGATATCGGCCTGCGAGGGCGAGGGGTCGCCGGACGGGTGGTTGTGCACGAGGATCAAGGCGGTCGCGGATAATTCCAGCGCCCGCTTGATCACCTCGCGCGGATAGACCGGCGTGTGGTCCACCGTGCCGGTCTGCTGCACCTCGTCCGTGATCAGCTGATTGCGCTTGTCGAGAAACAGGATGCGAAACTGCTCCTTGTCGGCGAATGCCATGTTGGTTCGGCAATAGTCGATCACCTCGTTCCATGACGAGAGCAGTGCGCGCTCTCGAAGCTCGCCTTTGGCGATCCGGTGTGCGGCCGCCGCGATCAGCTTGAACTCGGTGATGGTTGCATCGCCAACGCCCTTGATTTCGCCCAGGCGCGTTTCGGGAGCATGGATGGTTTCGGCGAACGAGCCGAAGGTCTTGATCAGGGTCTTGGCCAGCGGCTTGACGTCGCCGCGGGGGATGACGCGGAACAGCACCATTTCGAGCAGTTCATAGTCGCTGAGTGCGCCGGCTCCCGCCTGGCGAAAGCGCTCGCGCAGCCGTTCCCGATGGCCGTGGTAATGCGGCGGCTCTTCGCGCGCGGCCTTCGGGTTGATTGGATCGCCGGTCTCGTTGTCCATCGGGTGCAATGTGCCGTGACGGCCAATTTTTGCAACCGGGAAGTGCGTCTTGCCCAGGCCGTTGCCCACGCAAGCGTGACTTGATATAGAGAATGATCTATCCCTATATGTTGATGATGACCAGGACCGCCAGAGAAACCGAGGAATTCGCGCGCCCCCGTGGGCGGCCGCGCGAGTTTGACATGGACGAAGCGCTCGACCAGGCGATCCGCGTGTTTTGCGAACAGGGCTACAATGCTACCTCGATCGGCGACCTGATTGACGCCATGGGGCTGGCATCCGGCAGCATCTACAAGGCCTTCAAAGACAAACGCGCGGTGTTTCTGGCCGCGCTGGATCGTCATATCGTGCTGCGCAAGGAGCAGATCGCTGCTGCGGGCCGCAGTTCCAAGCCGGCGCGGGAGCGGCTGCGCGACGTACTTGCACATTTCGTCGAGGTGTCAAAGGGCGTCGAGGGCCGGCGCGGCTGCATGGTGGTGGGCAGCGCCGTCGAACTCGCGATCCTTGATAAGGAGATTGCCGCACGCGTTAACGCCAGCATGACCAAGAACGAGGCATTTCTCGCCGACCTGATCCGGCAAGGGCAGGCGGACAAATCAATTTCAACTGGGATTGATCCGGATGAGACGGCGCGCGTGATAGTGTGCCTCACTCAGGGGCTGCGCGTCGTCGGCAAGTCCGGGCGGGCGCCGCAGGATACGGCCGCCGCCGTTGCCATCGCCATGAAACTTCTAGCCTGATGAGTTCATCTTTCACTCGCCGACCTTTTTGGCAAATTAGAGAATGGATGCTCCCAAAATAGAGCATCCCCAAAATATGGAAAAATACGTGACAACGATCGCCTCCGATCTTCCCGACGACTCGCCCTCAATCTCGAGCTGGATGACGTTTCTGCTTGCGCTGTCCTGCGGCGTCCTCGTCGCCAACGTCTATTATGCGCAGCCGCTGGTCGGCCCGATCGCAGCCGAACTCGGCCTGTCGCCGCAGGCCGCAGGCCTCATCGTGACCATGACCCAGATCGGCTACGGGGCCGGGCTGCTTTTGATTGTGCCGCTCGGCGATCTCATCGAGAACCGCCGGCTGGTGCTGTCCGTGATGGCGCTCGGTGCGCTGGCGCTGGCCCTGGCAGCCCTCGCGACACATATGGTTCCGTTCTTCATCGCGGCACTTTGCGTTGGTTTCGGGTCGGTCACCGTACAGATTCTCGTGCCCTATGCTGGCCACCTCGCGCCTGAGCGAATCCGCGGACGGGTGATCGGCAATGTCATGACAGGGCTGATGATCGGCATCATGCTGGCGCGGCCGGTCTCGAGCTTCATTGCCTCGGTGTCATCGTGGCACGCGGTCTATGGGCTGTCGGCCGGCGTCACGGTCGTGATAGCGGTGGTGCTGTACTTTGCACTGCCGGAGCGCAAGCCGCAGGCCAGCATCGGCTATCGCGCGTTGCTCGCATCGATGGTGCACCTGGCCCGGACCACGCCGGTATTGCAGCGTCGCGCGCTGTATCAGGCCGGCCTGTTCGGCGCGTTCAACCTGTTCTGGACGACGGTGCCGCTGGTATTGGCCGGGCCCGCCTTCCACATGTCGCAGACCGGGATTGCGCTGTTCGCACTTGCCGGCGTCGGGGGAGCCCTCGTATCGCCGATTGCCGGTCGCCTTGCCGATCGCGGCTGGACCAAGCCCGCGACCGCCCTCGGAATGTTGCTGACAACGGGTGGCTTTGCACTGACGCTGCTCACCGCGCCCGGCTCACCTTATTCACTGGCTGCCTTCGTTATCGCGGCGATTGCGATTGATGCCGGTACACAGGGTAATGTCACCCTTGGCTATCGTGCGCTGTTCATGCTCGGCAGCGAACATCGCGGCCGATTGAATGGTCTTTATATGACGACGTTCTTCCTGGCGGGAGCAGCGGGTTCGTTCATCGGCGCCTGGGCCTATGCGCATGGGGGCTGGACGTTGGCGGCGTGGATAGGAGGTCTGTTGCCGATGCTCGCGCTGATTTATCTCGCAACGGAATGAGAGAGCGGCGGCGACCGGCATCAGGCGTTGGCCTTGCGGCCCGGCGACTGTGCGCTCTATGTCCTGCGCTTGAGATAAAATTCGTCGATGACGCGCCACGTTTTGCGCTCGTCGGTGGATTCACGTCCGATCCAGTGCAGCGAGCTGGATTGGATCTCCGTGAAGCACCACTGACAGATCGTTTCCGCGGAATCGCGATATTCCTGCACAATATCAGGCCCGACCTGCTGCCCCGTCATCTGGTTATAGGTTTGCCTGACCGGATCGGCAAAGATGATTCGCCACAGATCCTGTCGCGGGTCATAAATTCTCAAGGTGGTTCCATACATTCGATCGGCTTCGCCTCGATGGCGTCCCGTTCGTGAAGGCACGATCCAGACATCCTGAATCGCGCGGCCTTCCAGTGCCCAGCCGAAATGTACTTCACAGCTAGATTCGACGCGCTCGCCACCAGCGAGGTGCACGATGACGGTGCCATCCCAAGCGCCAACAAATTGGCCGTACAGCATCATCTTTTCGGCGCGGTCGTGCGCCGGCCCGCTGCTGCCGCACAGTGCCTCGATGAATGAAAGCGATCCGCTGGCCATTGATTTTCTCCGCAGCAAAGTCTTGTGCTTTCCGGCGATTTCTTGCGAAAGACCGGGGCCGCCGCTTGGAGAAAATTGCTGTTTCCTCAGGACTAAGGTCCTGAAAGCGGGCTCTCAGCCCGAGGGGGCGGGTCATCGACCGCAAATCAGGCTTGGGCCGGCGCCTTTTCCTGGTGGCGTTCCGACAGCGTGAAGATCTCGAAACCGGTCGCGGTCACGCCGACCGAGTGCTCGAACTGCGCCGATAGCGAGCGGTCCCGCGTCACCGCGGTCCAGCCGTCGGACAAGATCTTCACATGCGGCTTGCCGAGATTGATCATCGGCTCGATGGTGAAGAACATTCCGGGTCGAAGCGGCGCGCCTTCGCCGGGCCGGCCGACATGGATGATGTTCGGCTCGTCGTGGAACAGCCGGCCGAGACCATGGCCGCAGAAATCGCGCACCACGCTCATGCCCTGCGGCTCGACGAAGCTCTGGATCGCGTGTCCGATATCGCCGGTGGTAGCGCCGGGCTTCACGGCGGCGATGCCGCGCATCATCGCCTCATAGGTCACCTCGATCAGCCGTTCGGCCTTTCGCGCGATCGGCGCAATCGCATACATCCGGCTGGAATCGCCGTACCAGCCGTCGACGATGAAAGTAACGTCGATATTGACGATGTCGCCTTCCTTCAACGCCCGGTCGCCGGGCATGCCATGGCACACCACGTGGTTGATCGAGGTGCAGGTCGAATAGCGGTATCCCCGATACATCAGCGTCGCCGGAAAAGCGCCATGGCTGAAGGCGAAATCGCGCACGAAATCGTCGATTTTCGAGGTCGGCATGCCGGCCTTGACGATGTCGGTCAGCTCGTCGAGGCATCTCGCCACCAGCGCGCCGGCCTTGCGCATGCCGGCAAAAGAACTCGCGCCGTGCAGCTTGATCTGCCCGGTTTTGCGCAGGGATGTGTCGGAGGCCTCAACATAGCTCATGGGCGGATCGTGTCTCGGTGGGAAGGCGGTTGAAGGGTGTAATTTAATGATTGGCGCGCGCCGCGCAAGCGATCCGGGGGTGCGCGGGGGGCGGGAACCAGCGTCAATTGGAGACCTCGACCGTGGTATCGACCGGCAATGCCCCGCCGCGAACGCGGATTTCGCGCACCGGATAGGGCACCCGGATGCCCTCGCGCTTGAACGTCTCCCACAGCGACAGCATGACGTCGCTCTTCACGTTATCCATACCGTCAGGGTCGGCGATCCAGAAGGTCAGCGAGAACTTCATGCCGGTCTCGGCGAATTCGGTCAGGATGCAGTTCGGCGTCCGCGATTTGATGGCGCGGGGCGCCGCGGTTGCGATTTCGGCCGCCAACCGGCAAACCTGCCGCGGATCGGATTCGTAGTTGGTGCCGAAATTCACCTTCACCAGCGTGTTCTTGTCGGTATAGGTCCAGTTGGTGACCTTTTGCGTCACCAGATCCTCGTTCGGGATCAGGAATTCGCGGCCGTCGCCGGCGGCGACCGAAATGTAGCGGGTCTTCATCGCGCTGATGCGCCCCGAACTGTCGCCAATGGTGACGAGGTCGCCGGGTTTGACCGACTTGTCCGCCAAAAGGATGATGCCGCTGATGAAGTTGGCGACGATCTTTTGCAGTCCGATGCCGATGCCGACGCCGACCGCGCCCGAAAACACCGCCAGCGCCGACAGGTTGATGCCGACGGCACTGAGCGCGGCCGCGATCGCGACGATCAGTAATCCCATCCGGATCATCTTCACCAGCAGCACCTGAATCGACGGTGTCAGGTCGGTCGACCGGTTGATGCGGCTTTCGGCAAAATTGCTGGCGACATTGGTCAGCCATAGGGCTGCGATCAACAGCAGGCCGAGTTTGATCACGACCAGCGGCGTCAACCGCAGTCCGCCCAGAACGATCGAGACCGAATCCAGCGCATCCACCGCCGGGTCGAGCTGGTTGATCACGCTGAGCGCTGCGATCACCCATGCCGACACCGATATCAGCTTGACCAGGAACGCGTTGCGAATGACCGAGGTCACGAGGCGGATGACCAGCCAGGCCAGCGCGAGCTTGGCCGCGACCACCAGCATGTAACTCCGGCTCGGCCAGGTCGAGTGGTACATCGTGATGCGCGCGGCAATGACCAGAACGGCGAACACGACCGTTGAGAAGCTCTCCACCAGCACGTGGGCGAGCCGTCGCAGTGGCGGCGGCCAGCGATCGGCCAGCGAGTCGGTACTAACGCGTCCCCGAAGCGCGGCATCGGCGGCCAATGCGATCCCGCCCGCGGTCAGGATCAGGCCGAATTGCAGATAGAAAAACGGCGAGGAAATCTCAGCGCCAACAGAGCGCGCCACCATTCGCAGGTATTCGATGACGTCGTTTAGATCCATCGTCAAAATCTCGGTTCGGGGCGATCGTTATGAAGGCTCTGATTCGAATGCGGGCAAGATTCTCACATAACCAAGGTTTTCGCGCCATCGCCGAGGACCACTAGCCGCACCATGGCAGAAATGGGTTGGCGTCGAACTATGGCGGCGATAAGGATGCTGTTGCAAGGATTTGCGCAAAACCCATGGCCTCTCTCGACTCGGTCAGCATAGCCATTCTGCTCGGTGCGGTGCTCGTGATGGCCGGCATTTTGTCGAGCCTGTTGGCGCTGCGCTTCGGCGCGCCGTTGCTGCTGGTCTTTCTTCTGATCGGCGTCATGGCCGGGGAGTCCGGCCCCGGCAAGCTCCAGTTCGACGATTTGCGCACCACCTATCTGGTGGGATCGGTGGCGCTGGCGCTGATTCTGTTCGACGGCGGCCTGCGGACGCGTTTCCAGAACATCAGAGCCGTGATCGCGCCGTCGATGGTGCTGGCCACGGTCGGCGTGTTGCTGACCGCGCTGATCACCGCGCCGGTTGCCAAATATGCCCTCGATCTGAACTGGACCGAAGCCTTGCTGGTCGGCGCCGTGGTCGCCTCGACCGACGCGGCGGCGGTGTTTCTGCTCGTGCATGCGCAAGGACTGCGGCTGCGTCCGCGCGTCGGCGCGACGCTGGAAGCAGAATCCGGCACCAACGATCCGTTTGCGGTGTTTCTCACCCTGATGCTGGTCGAGCTGATTTCCGTCGGCAGCAGTTCGTTCACCCATGTCGCCGTCGAACTCGGCCGCGAGGCAGTACTGGGGGCAGTCATTGGAATTCTCGGCGGCAGGCTTGTGGTGATTGCACTCAACCGCGTGGCGCTGCCGCAGGGCCTGCACGCGCCGTTCGTGCTCACCGCCGCGCTCGTGATATTCGGCGCCACGCAGATGGCGCATGCCTCGGGGTTTCTCGCCGTCTATCTCGCCGGCATCATCATCGGCAACCGGCCGACGCGGGCGCATAACGCGGTGGTGACGTTCCTGGATGCCGCGACCTGGCTGGCGCAGATCGTGATGTTCGTGCTGCTCGGGCTTCTCGCCTCGCCGCAGCGTCTGGTGGGAAGCATTGGACCGGCGGTGATCGTCGCCTTGGTGCTGATGCTGGTGGCGCGACCGCTCGCGGTGTTTATTTGCCTGGCGCCGTTTCGCTTCAACTGGCGGGAGAAGATTTTCATCGCATGGACCGGCTTGCGCGGCGCGGTCGCGATCTTCCTGGCGTCGATTCCGATGCTGGTCGGCCTATCGAAGGCCTATCTGTATTTCGATGTCGCCTTCGTCATCGTTGTCATTTCGCTTCTGTTGCAGGGATGGACGCTGGCCGCGGCGGCGCGGCGACTGCATGTCGCGTTGCCGCGCGCCGATCGCGGCCCGCGGCGGGTCGAGCTTGACCTACCGGGGCAGCTCGAGCAACAACTGGTCGGCTACTCGGTGCGGCCGAAAAGCCTGTTCTTCCGCCGCGGCCTGACCCCGTCCTGGTCGAGGCCAACGCTGGTGATCCGCGACCAACATATTCTCTCGCCCGCGGAGGCCGACCCGGTTCGCCCCGGTGATTATGTCTATCTGCTGGCCCCGCCCGAGAAGGCCGAGTCGCTCGACCGCTTCTTTGTCGATATGCCGCCGAGTTCGGCGCCCGATCCGCATCTGCTGGGCGATTTCACCGTGTCAGGCGAGCACACGCTTGGCGAATTGGCTGACGTTTATGGCGTCAAGGTCAACGCCGATCAGACCGGCCAGACGCTCGCGGATTACTTCGACATCCATCTCGACCATGCGCCAAAGGAAGGTGCGACGCTCGATCTCGACCCCATCGTGCTGGTGGCGCGCAGCATCAGCGGCGGGCGGGTGAATATCGTCGGTCTTCGTCTGCCCGAAGATCCGGAAGATCTGCCGCCTGCGACGCGACTCGATTCTCTTAAGGAGAAGCTCGCGAGCCTCTGGTCGTCGCTTGCAGGGATCTGAAAAAATAAAGTGGCGGGGGCTTTTTCCGGCCCACGCCATCAGTCGATTCAAGGTCTGATGGAATCAGTAACCGCAGGAACTGCAGCGCGGCACGGCGGGGGCGTAGTAGGTGGGCGCGTAATAGGTGCGGGCAGGCGCGACCATCTCGACATGCTCGCGGACGGCGTATTGCGGCGCGACGCGCTCATACTGAACGCCCTCGGGCGCAACCATCACCGTCTGCGGCACCATCACGGTGCGATACTGCGCGGGCGTGCGATGGGCGATGACCCGGCCGGGCTCGACCATCACCGTCTCCTGCACGGTGCGGTATTGCGGCGGAATGACTTGCGGCTGATAGCAGGTGCCGCAGGGCTGCGGCGGGGCGTAGCAGCCGTAACAGCCGGCGGAAGCTGCGGTCGGAACGGCGGCGACAAAAAGGGCTGAAGCAATCAATGCGGCATAAGCGCGGGACATTTTAATGGCTGCCTTTGGTTTGCGATGTCATCACCAATAGCCTTGCGATGTCAGGCGTCAACGACAGCCGCGCATTTACCTTTACGGAGATCATTAACGATAGATGCGACGCGTCCGGAGAAGTGTAAGCTTTCGATCGCGTCAGGCGGGCGTATGCGCCGGCAACACCTCGATGCCGCCAAATGCGGTCACCCGGCCACGCTTGATGATCGCGATCTGCGTCGCGAGCTTTCGCATCTCGGACGGATCGTGGCTGACATAGACCATCGGGATGCCGGCTTCGTCGCGCAGGCGAACGAGATAGGGCAGGATTTCTTCCTTGCGCTGTTCGTCGAGCGAGCCCAGCGGTTCATCCATGAGCAACAGTCTTGGCTGCGACAACAGCGCTCGCCCGAGTGCGACGCGCTGGCGCTCGCCGCCGGATAGTTTTCCGGGGCGGCGATTCAGCAATTCGCCGAGGTCCAGAAGCTCGGTCACGCGCCGCCATTGCGCGGCATCTTCCGCGAGGCGGTTCATGCGCCGCCCGTAGTCGAGATTGTCGTGCACGTCGAGATGCGGGAACAACCGCGAGTCCTGGAAGACGTAACCGATGCGGCGGCGGTAAACGGCGACGTGTATTCGTGCGGAGGTATCATCCAGTTTCTCGCCATCGATCGCGATGACGCCACGGTCGGGCCGCAGCAGACCCGCGATCATATTGATCAGCGACGTCTTGCCCGCACCGGAGGCGCCGAACAGGCCGGTGACGCGGCCCTCGCTCGCAAAGGTGGCTTCGACGGAAAATTCACCCAGTTGCTTGGCGACATCAACACGTAACACCGTCAACTCCCGTGCAGGCGCTGCAACGCGCGCCGGGAAAACCATTCCGAAGCCACAAGCGCGGCCGCCGAGATCAAGACCGAGATCACCACCAGCCGCAGCGCCGCCGTATCTCCGCTCGGGGTCTGGATCAGCGAATAGATCGCGGACGAAATGGTTTGGGTTTCGCCGGGAATATTCGACACGAACGTAATGGTCGCGCCGAATTCACCGAGCGCCTTGGCAAATCCAAGCACCATCCCGGCGAGGACACCGGACAGTGCGAGCGGCAAGGTCACGGTCAGAAATACCTGCCAGGGAGCCGCTCCAAGCGTGGCGGCGGCCTGTTCCAGCCGCCGGTCCACGGCCTCGATCGAGAGGCGGATCGGCCGTACCAAGAGCGGGAACGACATGATTCCGCAGGCGAGTGCCGCTCCCGTCCAGCGAAACGCGAAGACGAGGCCTAGATGTTCGGCAAGCCAGGCCCCGACCGCGCCGCGGCGGCCGAAAGTAAGAAGCAGGAGATAGCCGGTGACGACGGGCGGGAGCACCAACGGCAGATGGATGACGGCGTCGAGCAGGGCCTTGCCCCAGAACTCCCGGCGCGCGAGCAACCATGCCACCGCGATGGCAATCGGTGTCGCCACCAGCGTTGCGACAGTCGCAACCCGCAGCGAAAGCAGGATCGCGGTCCATTCCGTGGGTGAAATGTCGAACACGCCGAAAAAATGCGATCAGGATGAGGGGCGGATCAGGAAGCTGAATCCGTATTTTTCAAAAATCATCTTGGCGGCTTGCGAATGCAAAAAAGCAAGATAGCCGGCGGCACTTGCACCCGCGGAGGTGGTCGCAGCGACCGGATAGATGATGGCGGGATGAGAATCGGCCGGGAAAGTGCCCACGATTTTTACTTCCGGTTCGACCTTGGCGTCGGTGGCGTAGACGATGCCCAGCGCCGCCTCGCCGCGCGCTACCAACGTCAATGCGGCGCGCACGCTTTCGGCCATCGCGAATTTCGGCGCGGCCATCTCCCACGCACCGAGCTTTTCCAACGCGGCCTTGGCGTATTTGCCGACAGGAACCGAACTCACGTCGCCGGTGGCAATCCGGCCATTGCCGGCGAGCTTGGCCAAGTCGAAGCCCTGGCCGATCGTCACGCTGCCGATGGAAGAATCTTTCGGCGCGATCAGGACGATGCTGTTGCCGAGCAGATTGGTCCGCGTTTCCATCTTGATCGTTTTTTGTTTGGCCGCATAATCCATCCAGTCGGTATCGGCGGACAG
>Ga0181537_10005575_pt1 | contig 10151 bp, 10 predicted proteins | sample PEATcosm2014_Bin_39_FD_119765 | JGI IMG/M metagenome (GOLD analysis project Ga0181537, IMG submission 119765) | Peatland microbial communities from MTU Mesocosm Facility, Houghton, MI, USA - PEATcosm2014_Bin23_10_metaG | ecosystem: Environmental > Terrestrial > Soil > Wetlands > Peat | place... | reverse complement strand
TCGTCGGCTTCATGGGTGCCGGCAAGACCGCGGCAGCCCGCGTGCTGGCGAGCGCCCGGGAGCGGGAGCCGATCGACGCTGACCGCGCGATCGAACAGCGGCTTGGGCGGACGATCGCCGAGATCTTCGAGCGCGACGGAGAGAGCGCGTTTCGGGAGGCCGAGGAGCAGGTCGTGTGTGAGCTGCTCGAGCACGCCTCCGCCGAGGACGTTGTCTCGCTGGGTGGCGGCGCCGTCACGTCCAAGCGCGTTCGCCGGGCGCTGCGCCGCCACATCGTGGTCCTGCTCGACGTCGATCCAGGGGTCGCCTGGCGAAGGAGCGGTGGCGGCAAGCGACCATTGGCGCGCGAGCGCCGAGCGTTCGAGGCGCTGTACCGTGAGCGGCGCCCGATCTATGAGTCCCTCGCCGACGCGATCGTTCCGGCGGCGTCGCGACAGACCATAGCTTCGGCGTATCCGGCCCTCATGGCGCTCAGGAGCGCTCCGGCGCAGACACGCTTGCTGTGGGCGCTGAGCGCCTCCGGCGACTACCCGGTGTGGGTTGGGCGGGGACTGATCGGCTCGGGGATCTGGCCGATCGAGCGTCCGCCGTCGCGGCGCTTCCTGGTGAGCGACGAGAACGTGGCGTCGCGGTGGGCAGCCCGGCTCGGCGAGGTCGACGGTCAGCTCGCGGTGCGCCCGGGCGAGGCGAGCAAGACGATCGCCGGCGCGCAAGCAGTTTGGCACGCTCTCGTGGAGTCGCGGATCACGCGCGCCGATCACGTGGTCGCGCTTGGCGGCGGCGTTGTCGGCGACCTCGCCGGTTTCTGCGCGGCGACCTATCAGCGCGGCATCCCGGTGGTTCAGATTCCGACGACGCTTGTCGCTCAGGTCGATTCGGCCTACGGCGGCAAGACGGGCGTCGATCTGCCAGAGGCGAAGAATTACGTCGGCGCCTACCATCAGCCGGCGGGCGTGCTCGTCGATCCGACGGCCCTCGAAACGTTGCCGTCGAGCGAGCTGAGCGCCGGCTACGCGGAGGTGCTGAAGACCGCGCTGATCGCCGGGGGGACGCTCTGGGAGCGCGTCGCGGCCGATGCGCCGATCGACGAGCAGGTGATCTTCGATTGCATCCGCTGCAAGCTCGGCGTGGTCGCGGCCGACGAGCGCGACGCTGGCGCCCGCCAGGTGCTCAACCTGGGCCACACCGCCGGGCACGCGATCGAGGCTGCGACGGGCTACGGCCGCTACCGCCACGGTGAGGCGGTCGCCCTCGGCCTGCTCGTTGCCCTGCGACTCTCGGGCGGCGATGAGCTGCGCCAACAGGTCACGCGCCTGCTCGTCGCGCACGGACTCGCCACGCGGGCGAGTGGCGTTGATTTGGCCGACGTGCTGCGGGCGATGCAACTCGACAAGAAGCGCGACGCGAACGGGCTGCCAATGGTCCTTGTCGAGGAGCCGGGGCGCGTACGGCACGGGGCTGCGGTCGAGGAACGCGACTTGGAGCAGGCGGTGCTGGAAGTGGTCGCGTGAGGAGCGGATCGCGGACGGTGTCGGCGTGAGCTCGGCGCGCAGCCGCGTCGAGGTGATGCACGGTGTCAACCTGGACATGCTCGGCCGGCGTGACGCGGCGCACTATGGCACGCTCACGCTGCCGGAGCTGGAGCAGGAGATCGTCACATTCGCGCGCGAGTTGGAGCTCGAGGTTCACTGCTTTCACACGAATTCCGAGCGCGAGTTCATCGAACACCTGCACGCGGTTCGGGGCTCGGCCGACGGGCTGCTCCTGAACCCCGGAGCGTGGACGCATTACGCGTGGTCGATCCACGACGCGCTCGAAATCGCGGCGCTGCCGGCCGTCGAGGTTCACCTGTCGAACGTCGATACACGCGAGGAGTGGCGGCGGGTGTCCGTTATCCGTGACCTCTGTGTCGCGACCGTCAGCGGTCAGGGCGTCGAGGGTTATCGCGAGGCGCTCGTGCGGCTTTGCAAGGAGCTCGAGGGTTGAGCGGCGGACGCGTTGAGCGCGTGCGCGAACTGCTCGCCGAGCCCGGTCTCGACGCGTTGATCGTCAGCAGCCCGGCGAACCTCCGCTACGTCAGCGGCTTCACGGGAACGAGTGGGGTGGCAATCGTGCTGGCCGAAGGCCAGTCGCGCTTCCTGACGGACTTTCGCTACAAGGAGCAGGCGCGGCTCGAGGTCGCCGCCGATTTCGATCGCGAGATCATCGCCGGCGAGCCGTTCGACGCTCTCGCCACCGCGCTGCCCGCTGGGCGTCTCGGCTTCGACGACGCGACGATGAGCGTTGCGCAGCGCGCTCGGCTGGGGGCGGACGCCGGGCCGGGTGTCGAGTTGGTCGCCGCGGGTGGGCTGATCGAGCGGCTTCGCGCGGTCAAGGACGCTGAGGAGATCGAGCGTATCTCCGCTGCGGCAGCGCTGGTGGACGGGGTATACGAGTGGCTCTGCGAACGCGGGTTCGCCGGCCGCAAGGAACGCGATGTGGCGGTTGAGCTCGAACACGAGATGCGCCTGCGTGGGGCGAGCCGGCCGAGCTTCGACTCGATCGTCGCGAGCGGCCCGCACGCTGCACTGCCGCACGCGCAGCCGCGCGACGTCGCGATCGCGCGCGGCACGCTCGTGATCGTCGACATCGGCGCGATCGTCGACGGCTACTGCTCGGACTGCACGCGAACCTTTGCGGTCGGCGAGCCGACGTCACAGGCACGCGAGATCTACGCGCTGGTGCTCTCAGCGCAGGTCGCGGGGCTGAAGGCGTTGGCGCCCGGACTGAGCGGCGTGGCGGTTGACGCGAAGGCACGCGAGGTCATCGTGGAGGCTGGTTACGGCGAGTACTTCGGCCACGGGCTCGGCCATGGCGTCGGCCTCGAGATCCACGAGGCGCCGCGCCTGGCGCGGCACGCGCCAGATGACCCGCTGCTCGCCGGCAACGTCGTGACAGTCGAGCCGGGGGTCTACTTGCCGGGTGAGCTGGGTGTGCGAATCGAGGACCTGACGGTGCTCACGCCCGACGGCTGCCGCCGGCTGAGCCAGTTCCCGAAAGAGCTCCTCGTCGTCGACTGAACAGCCTGTTCGCAGGGCATCTGCGATCCCTCGCTCGGCGGGCGACGGTAGACGATGCGAGACATCGCAGCGAGCGCGAGCAGCGACGGGACGATGAAGGACAGCGCCAGTTGATTCGCGCTCAGGTGGTTCGGCAGACACTCGAATATGGCCCAGGTCGCGAGCGTCGCGGCGACCGCGCCGATCGGCGCGCGGTGTTTGACGGTCGTCTCCCAGGTGAGCAGCGCGACGATGAATGGCAGCGGGTAGTAAACGAGGTCCCAGGGGTCGAGTATGCACCGCAGGAGCAGCAGCAGCGCGAGCAGCGCCAGCACGTTCTGCCTCGGCATGCCGCGCCGGTAGGCGAGCCATGACAGCGGTAAGCCGATCCATGCGATCAGCAGGTGCGCGCGACCCTGAAGCCACGACGGCGGCCAGCGATAGCCGTGCAGCAGCTGACCTGCCATCGATGGAAGCCAACGGCCGGGAGTCCCAAAGAACCACCAGATCTGCTCCGGATAAAACGTCGAGCCGCCGTCGTTGACGGTGATTCGCCCGCTGGCCGCTTTGACGCTGCTCGAGGCGAGCGCGATCGGGCCGAGCAGCACGAGGGTCGTTACGCCGGCCGTCAGCAGCGCCCTCCAGCGCTTTTCCGGCAGGGCGAGCAGAACGGGACCGATTGCGACCACCGCCCACTCCTTGTTGGAGATCGCGACACCAAGCAGCAAGCCGGCCCAGATCGACTGCCCGCGAAGCGCGACGATCACGGCGGCGACACATAGCACCGCGCCGAGCGCCTCCTCCGGATGCCCGATCGCGAGCGCGTAATAGTTGATCGGATTGGCGACGCAGACAGCGAGCATCAGCAGAACGGCGATCCAGCCTCGTCCGGCGCTTCGCAGGCGCGGGGCGATCCATACGGCGAGCCCTGCCAGAGCCAGCAGACACGGGAGCGCCGACAGGCGGTAGATCAAGAGCGGACTCCCGCCTGCCAGAGATCCGAGCAGTGCGAACGGCGCGCGAAGCTCCAGTGACGGTCCGTAGGACGGCGCCGCCTTCAGGAACGTCCAAATGTGGCCATGGAGCAGCGCGGTGAGCGGCATCCGCGCCTCGGTGGAGTAGTCGTTGAGCGAGACCTGCCAGGCGCGGTACCAGACCATCGCCAGCGTTGCGGCGACACCCGCAAGCGCGAGGACCGCGAGCTCAAAGCGACCGCGTAGTGCCGCGCGCGCCTCCGAGCCTGCCACTCGGGGCGCCGCCCAGGAAGAGCTCGTGCCGGATGGCGCCGGTGACCGGGTAGCGCGGATCATGCTGGACGTTAATATCGGCCGCGCTGCGCGCGGCCACAACATCAATTCAGAGCAGCGCCGGCATATCCTGCCCGCCGGCGGCCGGCGGCCACGCACAGGCGGGCTGATCGCCGCGTAATGCCGTCGTTTGCGGTGTCCATCTGCGTCCTCTCGGTCGTCCAGGCCGGCGTCGTCGCGCTTCCGGCTCCGCACGTTCTACCAAGGCTGGGCCGGTTGCGGTCCGGCTGGTGGGCGGTGGTCCCCGCCGCCTCGGTCGTCGGCTTCGTCTTTGGCGTCCGCGAGCTCGGCGGCGTTGCTGATGGCCTCACGTATCTGGCGCTGGTCGCGGTACCCCCGCTCGCCGCGCTCAGCCTCGCGGTGCTGATCCGCGGCGCGCGACCGGCTTTCGCCGTCGCAGCTCTGGCGCTGTTCGCGCTCGCCTGGGCCGACCGCCAGGGCCTCGCCGGCGAGACGGCGGGCCTGATCCTCGACGCCTGCTCGTGCGTGACGCTTGGCGTTCTGCTCGTTGCCGTCACGCCGGCGCGGCTGGTCAAGCTCGCGATCGTCGCGATGGCCGCCGTCGACACCTGGCTCGTCGTCAGCGATCTCCTCACCGCGCCCAACAATTCGCTGAACGCCGTTGCGCCCGTCGCCCACCTGCCAGAGCTCCAGCGGGTCCTCTTCGGCTCGGCGGTGATGGGCTACGGCGACCTCTTCATTGCGGGCCTCCTCGGTGCATTGCTCGCATCCGCGCAAGCGACTCAGCGCCGTGCCGCGCTGCTGGCGGGCGCCCTCGCGCTGCTCTCGAACCTGCTGTTCTTCGTCGTCGACGAGCTGCCGGCGACCGTGCCGATCGCGCTGACGCTGATCGCGGTCGAGCTCGACGCGCGCCGGCGGGCTCGGCGACCGGCGGAGCCCGCGTGAGCGTGGCGGCGACACGGGAATCCACAAGCGCGACCGCGGGTGACGGTCCCGCGATCGCGCATGCTCAGCGTCGCAGCGCAGGCGTTGTTTTCGGCTTTGTCAGCGTTTGCTCAGGTTAGGGGTTGTTTGCGGCGGGTTGGCGACCGTCTAAACGCCACGCCTCCAATTCGATCCGCTATCGCGGAAAGTGCTCGTGGACCACGAACTCCTCCCATTCCGGAGGCGGTCCGTCCGGCATCCCGATCGCGGCCAGCGCAGGCGCTATGCGGTCGGCGGCGAAGCGATCGAAGTGCTCCCGTGACTCCCAGACGTCGATCACCTGCCAGCCACCCTCGACGGGGCCGGACACGTGGAATATGCACCCGTCGGGTGGAGTGCCGTCGGGGTCGATCGCTTTGTTGAGCGCGTCGATCTGCTCGGCGCCTACGCCTTTGATGCGCTGGCGAATTCCTACTGCCATGGCTTCCCCCTCGGGTTCGGTGTGCGCCGACTTTAAGCCGCCCTCGGCGTGACAGTCAAGTGCCGCCAGCGCGCACGGCGACCCAATAGCGCAGGTGGCGGCGCGAGCACGGTCTCGAGGCCACACTAGACTCGCACGACATGGCTATTTCGACCAACCAGTTCAAGAACGGCAATCACATCGAGGTTGAAGGGGTCATCTTCAAGATCCTCGAGTTCCAGCACGTCAAGCCCGGCAAGGGCGGTGCGTTCGTTCGGACGAAGCTCCGGCGCGTGTCGGACGCCGCGGTCATCGACCGCACGTTCCGCGCCGGGGAGCGCTTCCGCTCGGTGCGCACCGAGACGCGCAAGATGCAGTTCCTCTACGCCGACGGCGGCGAGGCGCATTTCATGGATTCGTCCTCCTACGAGCAGCTCGCCCTGCCGCAGGCGACGGTCGCTGACGCGCTGCGCTTCACGCGCGGCAGCGACGAGGTCGACGTGCTGTTCATCGATGGCGAGCCAGGCGACATCCAGCTGCCGAGCGCGGTCGACCTCGAGGTCTCCGAGACCGAGCCGGGCGTGCGCGGGGACACCGCGTCGGGTGGGGGCACGAAGTCGGCGACCCTCGAGACCGGCGCGCAGGTGCACGTGCCGCTGTTCGTCGACGTCGGCGACCGCATCCGCGTCGACACGCGGACCGGCGAGTACGTCTCGCGGGCCTGATGCGGCGCACCGAGCAGCGCCGCGCCGCCGTCTTCGCCCTCTACCAGCACGATCTGACGGGCCGCTCGCTGTCCGAGACGCTCGGCGGCGACGCTACTCCGCTGACGCGCTCGCTCGCGCACGCCGCGGCCGACCGCGCCGGCGAGTTGGACGAGATTCTCGAGCGCCATGCCCACGGCTGGAGCGTGTCGCGGATCGCTCCGCTCGAGCGCAGCATCCTGCGTATCGCGCTTGTAGAGATGCTCCACGGCGATGCCGTCGAGGCTCGGCAGCCGATCCCGCCCGAGGGCGCGATCGACGAGGCGGTGCAGAGCGCGAAGGAGTTCTGCGGCGCGCAGGCGCCGGGCTTCGTCAACGGGATCCTCGACGCGGTGCTGCGCGAGACGCGCGCTGGCGCACGGCCGTGACGCAGCCGAGCGTGAGCGGATTGCGCGACAATGTTGCGATGAGTGCGCAAGCGGACAATCTCGACGAGTTGATCGACAGGCTCGAGCGCGCTGCGGCGCAGCTGCGCTCCGGAGAGCTTTCGCAGGACGCCGCCGCGACGCTCGTCGAGGACTGCGCAGCACTTGCCGGGGAGGCGAGCGCCGAGCTCGAGCACCGGGCGCGCCAGGGCGCCGAGGAGCACGCGCCGGCACAGGACACGCTGTTGTAGTGGTCCTGGCGACCTATCCGGACCACCTGCGCGTCGCGGTCGACGCGTATCTGGCCGACATCAGCTTCAGCGACGACGCCGACCTCGCCGGCCTGCAGGAGGCGATGCGGTACTCGCTGCTGGCCCCCGCCAAGCGAATCCGCCCCGTTCTCTGCCTTGCCACCGCCGCTGCCCTTGGCCGCGAGCCGGACAGCGTCCTCGGGCTGGCTGCCGCGATCGAGCTGATCCACACCTACTCCCTGATCCACGACGACCTTCCGGCGATGGACGACGACGAGCTCCGTCGCGGCCGTCCCACATGCCACGTCGCCTATGGCGAGAACGTCGCGATTCTCGCCGGCGACGCGCTTTACGCCGAGGCATTCCGCCATCTCGTCGACGCTCAGGAGGGCGAGCCGATCCACGTGCTGCGCGCCGCCGGACGCCTCGCTGCCGCCACCGGCGTCGATGGCATGGTCGGCGGCCAGTACCTCGACGTCGCCACCGGGGCGCCGCCGGGGCCTGGCGGACTGCGCCGTCTGCACGAACTGAAGACAGGGCGGCTGATCGGGGCGGCGATCGAATGCCCGTTGCTGCTGAGCGGAGCGAGCGAAGATGAGACAATGCGCTACGGTCGCTTTGCAGTGGAGCTCGGCGTGCTGTTTCAGATCGTGGACGACATACTCGACGTCACCGGCACCGACGCCGCGCTCGGCAAGTCGAGCGGCAGCGACGAGCGGCACGGCAAGCGCACCTACGTCTCCGAGCACGGACTCGACCACGCGCGGGAGCTGGCGGCGCGCTCGCATGCCTCGGCGCGCGACGCCCTCGCGCAGGCGGCTCCGGTCGGAGCGCCTGAGCTCGAGCAGATCACCGACTTCATCTACACGCGGACCTCATGAGCGCACGCGACGACAGCCAGCTGCTGGACAGCGTCGACGGACCATCCGACCTGCACGCGATGAACGACGCGCAGCTCGCCGTCCTCGCGCAGGAGGTACGCGAGCACATCATCGACACCGTCGGCGAGATCGGCGGGCATTTCGGCGCTAATCTCGGGACCTGCGAGCTGGCGGTCGCGCTGCACTCGCTGCTCGACTCGCCGCGCGACAAGATCATCTGGGACGTCGGTCACCAGGCCTACCCGCACAAGGTGCTGACCGGGCGCCGTGACCGTCTCGCGACGATTCGCCAATACCAGGGGCTGGCCCCGTTCTGTTCGATCGCCGAGTCCGAGCACGACATCATCGGGGCGGGACACGCCTCGACGTCGATCGGCTACGCCGTCGGCATCAAGGAGGCGATGCGCCACGGAATCGCCGAGGACGCGCGCGTCGTGGCGGTGATCGGCGACGGAGCCATGACGGGCGGCGTCGCGTTCGAGGCGATCTCGCAGGCCGGCGGGCTGGGGACGCCGATCGTCGTCGTGCTGAACGACAACGGAATGTCGATCGCGCCCAACGTCGGCGCGCTGTCGCGCTACTTCAACCGGGTTCGCCTCAACCCGCGCCTGTGGCACGCGCGCGAGGGCGTCGAGGGTGGCCTGACCAAGCTACCGGTCGGCATCGGCTCGAAGTTCGAGCGGCTCGGCCCGCAGCTGAAAGAGTCGATCAAGGCTTTCTGGGCGCCTGGGCTCTGGTGGGAGGAGCTCGACTGGGCCTACACGGGCGTGATCGACGGTCACGACGTGCGCGCGCTGCGCGTGGCGCTGCGCGAGGCGCTCGCTGCCGAGCGACCGGTCGTTGTCCACATCGCCACCGTCAAGGGCAAGGGCTTCGCCCCGGCGGAGAGCGGGGGCCTCGAGGGGATGGAGCGCTGGCACGCGGCCAAGCCTCTGTCGATCCTCGACGGCGAGCCGACGCCGGCGGTCAAGGCAAACGGCGCGCCGCGCCCGCCGCAGTACACGACCGTGTTCGGTGAGGCTCTGCTCGCCGAATGCCGTCGCGACGAGCGCGTGATCGGGATCACCGCCGCGATGAACTCCGGCACCGGCCTCAACATCCTCCAGCAGGCGATGCCCGAGCGCTACTTCGACGTCGGGATCGCCGAGCAGCAGGCGATCCTGTTCGCATGCGGCCTGGCGCTCGAGGGCGCGCGGCCGGTCGCGGCGATCTACTCGACCTTCCTCCAGCGCGCCTATGACCAGATCGTCCACGACGTCTGCCTCCAGCGACTGCCGGTCGTCTTCGCGATGGACCGCGCCGGGCTGGTCGGCGACGATGGGCCCACGCACCACGGCGCCTTCGACATCGCATACCTGCGCTGCCTGCCCAACATAGTGCTGATGGCGCCGCGTGACGAGGCGATGCTCGTCCACATGCTCCACACCGCGATCGCCCACGAGGACGGCCCGACAGCGCTTCGCTACCCGCGCGGCGAGGCCGAGGGGGTGCCGATTCCCGACAAGCCTGCGCTGATCCCGATCGGCACCGGCGAGATCGTGCGCGCCGCCGCCGGCGCGGAGCCGGCCGGTCGGGTTGCGCTGCTGGGCTACGGGACCGGCGTCGCGAAGGCGCTCGCCGCCGCCGAGCTGCTCGAAGCCGACGGCATCGCAGCGACCGTCGCCGACGCGCGCTTCGCGAAGCCGATCGACGGCGCCCTCGTCCTGCAGCTCGCCGCCGAGCACGAGCTGCTCGTGACGATCGAGGAGGGGGTGCTCGCCGGTGGCTTCGGCACGGCGGTCTGGGAGACGCTCAACGAGGCCGGCGCGCCCGCGACCCGGATCATCCGCATCGGCCTGCCCGATCGCTACGTCACGCACGGAGCGCCGGCCCTGCTCCACGAGGAGGTCGGCTACACGGCCGAACGGATCGCCGAGCGCATCGTCGCCGCGTGCCGCCAGGCGGCCGAGGACGTCGCGCTCTAGCCACGAGCCGGTTCTGCCGTGGCGGCGAAGCTGAGGCTCGACGCACTGCTCGCCGAGCGCGGCCTGTTCGAGTCTCGCTCGCGCGCGGCAGCGGCCGTCCTGGCCGGTGACGTGACGGTCAACGCCACGGTGGCCCAGAAGCCGGGCCAGCTCGTCGCAAGCGACGTCGACGTGACCCTCGCGACGGCGCCGCGCTTCGTCTCACGCGGGGGCATCAAGCTCGCCAACGCGCTGGC
>Ga0181537_10005574_pt1 | contig 10151 bp, 8 predicted proteins | sample PEATcosm2014_Bin_39_FD_119765 | JGI IMG/M metagenome (GOLD analysis project Ga0181537, IMG submission 119765) | Peatland microbial communities from MTU Mesocosm Facility, Houghton, MI, USA - PEATcosm2014_Bin23_10_metaG | ecosystem: Environmental > Terrestrial > Soil > Wetlands > Peat | place... | reverse complement strand
CCGGCGTTGACCGCGAGCGCCCCGCTGTAGCCGGAGTTGGCGCCGCTGAGGGCCAGGGTCCCGGAGCTCAGCTTCGAGATCGAGCCGCTGCCGGTCAGCGCCGAGCTGATGGTCAGGCTCCCGGTCCCGCTCACGTCGACGACGCCGTTCGCCGTGAACGCGACCGTTCCGCCGCTGATCGTCTGGTTGTGGGACGACTGCTGGATGATGCTCGGGACCGACCCGTCCATCGTCAGCGTCTTCCCGGCCTGGGTGATGTTGAAGGAGCCCGTGCCGGCCGAGTCGAACAGGACGGCGTTGGCCGAGTAGGACTGGTCCATCGTCGGGGCCAGCTGCCCCGGCCCGAGGAAGTCCAGCTTCTGGGTGCTTCCCGCGGCGTTGCTCGGGGCCGTGCCGCCGACCCAGTCGCCGCCCGTGACCCAGGTGTTGGTGCCCGAGGAGCCGTTCCAGGTGAGGAAGGTGGTGTTCGGGGTGATCAGGTAGGCGGTCGTTCCGTTGTACGTCCCGGTGCCGGAGGCCTCGACCGCGCCGGAGCCCGAGCCCGCGAAGTAGATCTCGCTCAGGTAGCCCGCCGCCACCGCGGAGTTGACCGCGGCCAGCGACGTCGCGGCGCCCGTCCACCCGTTGATCGTCAGGACCCCGGCCCCGGACGCCACGTTGTTGAAGACGAACGCGCTCGTGCCGCTCCCGAAGGTGATCGCCCCGTTGTTGAACGAGAGGTTGCCCACCGTGTCCGACTTCCCGTTCAGGTTGAGCGTGCTGTTGTTGAGCGTCAGGCTCGACGCGGCGTTGAGGGCGTTGTTGACCGCGAGCTCCAGCGTGCCGCCGTTCACGGTGGTCGCCCCCGTGTAGCTGTTGGCGCCCCCGAGGACCAGCGTCCCGCCGCCCGTCTTCGTGAGGCCGCCCGCGCCGGTCCCCCCGTTGCTGATCACCCCGGAAATGGTCGAGGTCCCGCTGTCGACCTCGGCCGTGAGGGTCTGCGCGGTGCTGCTGTTGGAGAGGGCCACGCCGCCGGACTGGGTGGTGTTCGCGAGGTTCAGCGTGTAGCTCCCGCCGGTCTGCGTCAGCGTGCCGCCGGAGGTGATGCCGGAGAGGGCCGCATTGCCCGAGAGGGCGATCGCGTTGGTGATCGAGCTGGAGGTGGTCGACCCGAGCGTCCCGCCGCCGAGCGCCACCGCGCCGGTCCCGAGGGCCGTGTTGTTGTTCGCATCGAGAGTGCCCGCCGTGATCGTCGTCCCGCCGGAATACGTGTTGGCGCTCGAGAAGGTCGTCGTCCCGGTGCCGGTCTGGTAGATCATGCCGCCGCCGGTGACCTGGCCCGACTCGGTCACGACCCCGCTGCCGTTGAAGTTCACGGGGCTCCCGTTGGTCGCCAGCGTCCCCGTGAGGCTCAGCGCCCCGAGCGTGTTGTTCTGCACCACCATCGAGTTGTCCGCCTGGATGTTGGAGCCGATCGTCTGGGTCGCGTGGCCGTTGGTCTGGGTGACGATGATTCCCGAGGTCCCGTTCACCCCCTCGTTGTTGAATTCCAGGCTGCCGCCGTTGAGCGTGTACGAGAACGGTGCGTCGATCTGGAGCGAGCGGATGATCTGGTTCGAGCCCACCGCGATGGTCTGGGCCGTGGAGACGTAGGCGTTGTTCAGCAGCACGTCTGAGCCCACCTGCGGCACCACCGCCGGGTTGCCGTACCAGTCGGAGGCCGTGTTCCACGAGCTGTCGGCGTGGGTGTTGGTCCACAGGTTGGCGGCGATCGAGGTGAGCACCACGTCCTGGATCTCATGGATGTCGGTGTCCGACCCCGTGCTTCCCGTGAACCCCATGATCAGGTTGTTCGGTCGCGTGTAGCCCGAGAGGTCGGCCGTGAAGATCGTGCTGAACGCGCCGCTGTTGCCGAACTCGACCGAGACCGTCAACTGGTTGGTCGAGGAGAGGACCATCTGGATCGTCTCGGCCTGCGAGCCCGTGGGGCGCGTGGTCTGGCCCGGGTAGGAGAGCGGCGTCCCGAGGGAGCCGGTCCCGCCGAGGTAGTTGTACCCGGTCAGGCCCGAGCCGGGCCCGCGCACCGCGATCGCATTCGAGATGAACCCGGTGCCGCCGATGCGCCCCTCGGTCGGGTTCGAGTAGTTGCCGAACTCGTCGACGCCGATCCCGAGGTAGCCGCCGGCCATCCCGTTGATGTTCGCGCCGCCGCCGCCCGCGAGCGTCTTCTGGGCGTAGCCCAGGCTGCCGCCGTACGCGCCCGCCGAGAAGGCCACGCTCGCGTCGGCGAGGAAGAAGGTGATTCCGTCTGCGCCCGACCCGTTGTACACCGCGAGGTTGAACTGGGCGGTTATCGTCGTGTTGGCCGACGCAAACGAGGTCGTGTCGTAGGCATACGTGGACTCGTTCTGTGCGCTGCTCGTGAGCCGCAGCCAGCCGCTGCCCGCGGGGTCGATGCCCTGCGCCGCGGTGAGGACCGGCGTGTAGTTTGAGCCCCCGAGCGTCCAGCCGGGAGCCGTCGTGCCCGTAAAGCTCTGGTTCAGCGTCGTCACCTGCGCCCGCGCCGCCGGGCTGGACATGAAAAGCCCGGCGAACGCCAGCGCGGCGGCCAATGTTCCCGGGAAGCCCCGGACTCTCTCTGCTGGACGACGTTTCAAACTGATGATTAGCATGGGGAAACACACCCAGCCAAACAAGGTATACGGGACTGAATACGTAGTTTCCAAACAACTGATCGTCAAGTCATTACATGCAAGAACGTAAGGCAAACCCCCGAGGCTCCGATTTGTCCCGGCGTCCGGCCGGCGCGCGGGCAGCCCACCCCGCCCCGTTCCTTTCCCTTTTTCTGCTCGCGATCCTAGCCGCGGCGGGGTGCTCGAAGTCCGGAACGGGCGGCTGGCAGGGCTACATCGAGGGCGAATTCGTCTACGTCTCCTCGCCCCTCGCGGGCAGGCTCGACGCGCTCTCGGTAGCGAAGGGCGCGCGCGTCGCGGCCGGCACCCCGCTCTTCACGCTGGAGCGCGCCGCGGAGTCCGACTCCCTGCGCCAGGCCACCCAGCAGCTGGACGCCGCCAAGGCGCAGCTCGAGGACCTGAGGAAGGGGTCGCGGCCCGAGGAGATCGCGGCCCTCGAGGCGCGCCTGGGCCAGGCCCGCGCCGCCGCGGAGCTCTCCAGGCTCGAGCTCGTCCGCCAGGACGCGCTCTTCAGCGCCGCGGCCACGTCCGCGAGCGACCACGACCACGCGCGGCTGACCCACGAGGCCGACGAGCGCGTCGTCGAGGAGGAGTCGGCGCAGCTCGAGACCGCCCGCCTCGGCGGAAGGCCCGACGCCATCGGGGCGTCGGAAGCCGCCATGCGCGCGGCGGGCGACGCCGAGTCCCGCGCCCGCTGGAGCGTGGACCAGAAGGCGCAGGCCGCACCGGTCGCCGCCCTCGTGTATGACACGCTCTACCGCGAGGGCGAGTATGTCGCGGCCGGCAGCCCGGTCGTCTCCCTCCTGCCGCCCGGCAACGTCAAGGTGCGGTTCTTCGTGCCCGAGCCCGACTTCGCCAGGATCAAGGCGGGCGACCGCGTCGATGTCGGCATCGAGGGGCTCCCCTCCCCGCTCGCGGCCACGGTGAGCTACCTGTCGCCGCAGGCCGAGTACACCCCCCCCGTGCTCTACAACCGCGACAACCGCGCGAAGCTGGTCTACATGGTGGAGGCGGTCTTCGCCGGCGGGGCCGGCTCCGACCTCCATCCGGGCCAGCCCGTCGACGTCGAGCCGGCGGCCCGATGAGCGGCGCCGGCGAGTTCGCGATCGACGTCACCGGCGTCACGAAGCGCTTCGGCGACAAGACGGTGGTGAACGCGATCGACCTCCAGGTCCGCCGGGGCGAGATCTACGGCTTCCTCGGCCCCAACGGGAGCGGCAAGACCACCTTCATCCGCATGCTCTGCGGGCTCCTGACGCCGGACGGCGGGTCGGGCACCTGCCTCGGCTACGACATCCTCACGGCGCAGGCCCTCATCAAGTGCGAGGTCGGCTACATGACCCAGCGCTTCAGCTACTACGAGGACCTGAGCATCCTGGAGAACCTCGACTTCATCGCGCGCATCTACGGCATCCCGGACCGCGAGGCCGCGGTCCGCGGCAGCCTCGAGCGCCTCGGCCTCGCAAACCGCGGGGCCCAGCTGGCCGGGCAGCTTTCCGGCGGCTGGAAGCAGCGCCTCGCGCTCGCCGCGTGCCTGATCCACAAGCCCAAGCTCCTGCTCCTGGACGAGCCGACCGCGGGCGTGGACCCCAAGGCCAGGCGCGAGTTCTGGGACGAGATCCACCGCCTCTCCGCGGAGGGGATCACGATCCTCGTCACAACCCACTACATGGACGAGGCCGAGCGCTGCCACCGGGTCGCGCTCCTCGCCTACGGCAACCTGCTCGTGCGGGGCACGGTCCCCGAGGTGATCGGGCTGGCGGCGATGACGACGTGGTCGGTCGCGGGCGCGGGGCTCTCCGCGCTCGCCCAGGCGCTGAAGGGGCAGCCCGGGGTCGAGCAGGTCGTCCCGTTCGGCGGGACGATCCACGTGAGCGGCCGCGACGGCCCCGCGATCGAGGCGGCGCTGGCGCGGCTGTGCGCGCCGGGCCAGGAGCGGACGAAGATCCCCTCCGGGCTCGAGGATGTCTTCATCGGGCTCATGGACTCCGCCAAGGACAACTACAACTAGGCCACCCATGCACCGGTTCACGTTCCACAGGCTCTGGGCGGTCGTGATGAAGGAGTTCATCCAGATGCGGCGCGACCGCGTCACGTTCGCGATGATGGTCGGCATCCCGCTCCTTCAGCTGACGCTCTTCGGCTATGCGATCAACTCGGACCCCAAGCACCTGCCGACGGCGCTGCGCCTCGCGGACCAGGGCCCGTTCGCGAGGACGATCGTGGCCGAGATGGCCAACAGCGAATACTTCAAGGTGGTCCGGGTCACCGACTCGGAGGCCGAGGTGGAGAGGCTGCTGCGCCTCGGCCGCGTCCAGTTCGTCGCCAACATCCCGGAGGACTTCACCCGGAAGATCCTGAGGGGCGAGCGGCCCACCATCCTCATGGAGGCCGACGCCACGGACCCGGCGGCCACCGGCCCGGCCATCGCGGCGTTCCAGGCGATCTCGGGCACCGCGATCGACCGCGACCTGACCGGCCCCCTCGCCCGGCTGCGCGCCACACCGGGGCCCGTCGACTTCGAGGTCCACGCGCTCTACAACCCGGAGAACATCACGCAGTACAACGTCGTGCCCGGGCTCATGGGCGTCGTGCTGACGATGACGATGGTGATCATCACCGCCCTCGCCATCACCCGCGAGCGGGAGCGCGGCACCATGGAGAACCTCCTCGCGACGCCCGTGCGGCCGACCGAGGTGATGGTGGGCAAGATCCTCCCGTACATCGCCGTGGGCTACATCCAGGTGACACTGATCCTGATCGCGGCGAAGGTCCTCTTCGGCGTCCCCATGATCGGGAGCCTCACCCTGCTCTACTGCGTCGCGCTCCTCTTCATCGCGGCCAACCTGGCCGTCGGCATCACCTTCTCCAGCGTGGCAAAGAACCAGCTGCAGGCGGTCCAGATGGCGTTCTTCTTCTTCCTGCCGTCGATCCTCCTCTCGGGGTTCATGTTCCCCTTCCGCGGGATGCCGGTGTGGGCCCAGTGGATCGGCTCGTGCCTGCCGATCACCCACTTCCTTAGGATCATCCGGGGCATCCTGCTCAAGGGAAACGGCCTGTCCGAGATCCTCCCCGAGATCTGGCCCATCGCGCTCTTTGTCGCGGTCGCCATGACCGTGGGCGTCAGGCGCTACCGCCAGACGCTGGACTAGGCCTTCGGCCCCGGCGTGGAGATCTGCTTCAGGACGTCCGGGTCGATCCGGATGATCGGGTTCGGGTAGGACAGCGCCACCCCCCGTGCGTCCACCGCGCGCAGGATGCCGAAGTTGACGCGCTCGCGCACCGCCATGTGGACCTCCCAGTCGGGGTCCGCCGTGAAGTAGAGGATCTGGACGCGCAGAGACAGGTCGCTGAAGTCGGCCATGCTGACGACGATCTGGCCCTGGTGGACGCCCGGGTCGGCGCGCAGCAGCGCGCGGATGTCCTCAAGGACCTGCTGGATCTTGTCCGGGGGATTGTCGTAGTCCACCCCGAGGGTCGCGTCCACCCGCCGCTGGGGCATCCGGGTGAAGTTGGTGATCACCTCGGTCGCGACCGTCTTGTTGGGGATGACGATCTGGGTGCGCTGGGCGGTCCTCAGCCTCGTCGAGCGCAGGCCGATCTCCTCGACCGTGCCCTCGTTGCCCGCGATGCGGATGTATTCCCCCACGTAGAAGGGCTGGTCCATCACGACGACGAACGAGCCGAACATGTTCGCGATCGTGTCCTGGGCCGCGAGGGCGAAGGCGAGGCCGCCGATCCCTAGGCCGGCCAGGAAGGTCTGCACCTCGAACCCGAGGCTTTCGCAGACGACCAGCACGCTGAAGATCGTGAAGAAGGCGGCGACGCTCTTCTTGATGAGCGGGATGAAGGCCGCGATGTGCAGCCGGCGCACCCGCGCGCCCTCGGCGAAGTGGTCGATGGCGGCCCCGCCGGCGCAGGCGATCCCCCAGAGGACGACCGCCGTCAGCGCCCCCTGCTCGCCGAGCATGACGACCCTCGGCAGGGTGTCCCAGAGCGGCACGATGGAGAGGGCCGCGATGAACCCGACGAGGACCACCAGCGTCGCGGCCGGCGCCTCGATCGCGGGAAGCATCAGCTGGTTGTTCGGGCCCTTCACGAGCTTGCCGAGCTGCGAGAAGACGATCCGGACGACGAAGCGGGCGAGGACCACCGCCACCAGGATGATCAGCAGGAAGGCGATCCACCTCGCGGTGGACTCGTCCATCGCCCCCGGGAAGAACCGGGCCTGGAGCCAGTCGACGAGGCGCAGCAGCGGCCCCGGCGGGACGGGTGGCACCTGGAGGGGAAGGATCTCGGCCATGGGCGGACATTGCCAAACCCGGGAGCCCCCGCAACGTCAAGATGGACCCGATACCGCCAGGACCATGCCCTCCACCCCCCGAACCGCCCGCGCGCCGGGAGCGCCCCCCTCCCGGGGGTGGGACGTGGCCGTTGCCGTAGGCTGCGTGCTCCTCGGGCTGGGGTACGGGGCCCTCGTGTGGATGCGGCGGGGACCCGAGCCCGCGCAGCAGTACCTCGCGGGCTACCTGATCGAGCTGAGCCTCAGCGTGGACAACGTCTTCGTCTTCGCTCTCGTCTTCGAGCAGTTCGGCCTGGATCCCCTGCGCCAGCGCCGCCTCCTCCTCTGGGGCGTGGCGGGCGCCATCGTCCTGCGCTCGGTCTTCCTGATCGCCGGGATCGGCGCCATCGCCCGCTTCGCCTGGATCGTCCCGGTTTTCGGGGCGCTGGTGCTCGCCGCCGGGCTCCGCCTCGCCGTCACGCGCCGGGGCCGCAAGCCCCTCAACCCCGAGGGCCGCGCGTTCCGCTTCGTGATGCGGCACGCCCCGGCGGGCCTTGCCGCGCTGATCGTCATCGAGACGGCGGACCTGGTCTTCGCGCTCGACTCCCTGCCGGCGGTCCTCGCGGTGACCCACGACACGGCGATCGCCGTCGCCTCGAACCTGTTCGCCATCCTCGGGCTGCGGTCGCTCTTCTTCGTCGTGAGGGCCGCGATGGGCTCCCTCCGGTACCTGAACGCGGGCGTGGCCGCGGTCCTCTCCTTCGTCGGGATCAAGATGCTCGCCGAGCCCTGGTATCCGGTCCCCACCGGCGCGTCGCTGGCCGTGGTCGCGGTCCTCCTGCTCTCCTCGGTGGCGGCCTCGCTGCTGGCGCGCGGGAAACCGCGGGCATGAAAAAGGCCCGGGGCCCGAAGGGGCCGCCGGGCCTTTGATTTTTCCTGGCCTGGGTCAGCTGACCGCGATCCTGCGCGGCTTTGCGGATTCGGCCTTGCCGATCTTCACGCGAAGCACGCCGTCCCGCAGCTCGGCCTCGATCTTCGAGGCGTCGACCGCGTTGTCGTGCGTGAGCACGAGCTCATACGGGGCGTCGCTCGTCTCGCGGTGGAGGACCGTCGGGCCGGAAGGCAGCGTGCCGGCCCGCTTGGCGGTGATGCGAAGGCTGCCGTCCTCGTCCGTGATCTCGAGGCCTTCCTTCGCGACGCCGGGGAGCTCGACCGTGAGGCCGAAAGACCCTTCGGTTTCCGTGACGTCATAGACGGGACGGACCGAGGCGTTTGCGCAGGCGCCGGCTTCGCCGGCGGTGGGATTGAGTAGGTTTAGAAATGACATGGGTGTGTGTTGTGTCTGTGGTTGGGCCCGGCCTCAGTTGACCGAGACGTTGATCTTCGTGGGCTTGGCTGCCTCCTTGCGGGGAAGCGTGACGGTCAGGATGCCGTTCACGTAGGTCGCCGAGACCTTTTCGGCCTGGACGTCCTCGGGGATGCTGACCACCCGGTTGTACGAGAGGGTGTTCTCGACCTCACCGGTCTTCTCCGTGCGGGTCGCCTGGAGGGTCAGGGTGCCGTCGACGATCTCGATGTTGATCGCGTCACGGTTCACGCCGGCCAGCTCGGCCCGGACGTAGGCGTTGTCCTTGTCCTCGTAGAGGTCGACCGGGAACGGCCGGCCCTTGGAGTCATCTCCCCTGCCTGCCGAGGTTGCCCCGAACAGCCAGCTGAGCTCGTTTTCGATAGCGGGCGCGCCGAATCGGCCGCCGAACTGCACCGCGGGGACAACCCCACGGCCGTTGTTGTAGGTGAATTTGATGAGTCGCATAGTAACGGCCCAATTGCATGCCGGGTGCCGGGTGATGCCGGGCGTTAACCGCCGCTTGGCCATGGGTTTAGCACCCGGGCTCCCCGCGAGCGTGTGCTTTAATAGCACACGTTGTGACTCCAGGCGCGCTGGAATAGCACACGCCGCGCGCCCTTAGGGCGCCTCAGGCGGGTGCTCGCGGTAGCCCTCCCAGCCCCGGACCCATTCCTTCACGACGACGCTGCCCACCGCAAAGGCGGATTCGAGGGCCTCGTTCTCCGCCATGTAGGCGCTCTTCGAGCCATAATCGAGGCTCTCGGCCGAGGTCACCCCCGGCCTCGGGACGCAGTAGTCGCTCGCCGTCCTCAGGATCAGCACCCGCCTGGGGTCCACCTTCCCCGCCTTTCCCAGGAAGGCCATCGCCTGGAGGAAGCCGCTGTCCTCGCACGAGGTGGTCGTGAACACGCCGCGTCCCTTGGTGTAGAGACCGACCCACCGCCTCGCCCATTCCGTCGCCCGGGTGCCCTGCCAGTAGGTCGCCGAGCACAGGTTGTCGCCGACCAGCACGAAGGGGGGCAGCTGCGCCTTGGGAAAGCCGCTGAAGAGCGCCCGGAATTTCCTCATCCCCGAGGTGTCGGGGATCGGAGTCGCCCGGCTGAGCGCGTAGGCCCACCGGACCAGCCCCGGTTCCAGGTGGTACACCTGCCCTATATTCGGCCCCGGGCTGTCGAATGGCGTCGTCTTGTCCCAAGGGATCCGGCCGTCGGGCCACCCCGCCGGGATCTCCCTCGGGTCGATGTAGTTGTTGAGGTCGCCGTCGACCACCCACTCCGCCCACGCGGCACTCCCCATCGAGGCCCTCTCGGGGTCGACCCCCGCCGTCCCCGCGAGGATCCAGTAGGCATGGGTCAGGTCGAAACGCTCATCGAGGCCGAGGGCCATCGTCGACGCCGCGGCCCTCGCGGTCGCCATCCCCGTCATGGTTTCTATCACGCCGTCCGCATTCGCGTGCGCCGGGCGGAACCCGGCCGGCATCGGGATCACGGTGTCCATGTGCATGCGCTCGATCCAGCGCGACGCCTCGCCGTTCGACTCCCCCGTCCCGTCCGGATCGTTGTAGTTGCGCTCGAACGTCGTGACGACGACGACCTTCACCGGAAGCGGACCGACGGCGCCGGCGCTGACCGGCGTGAAAACGGGGAGGACGACCAGGAGGGGTATTGCCCAGCGAAGCATGGCTCTCAATGAGCAGGGACTGTGCCCCCGCCGGCCCCCGAGGGGAAGCCGTTTGCGAAGCAAACGGCTCGCCTCGGTCCCGCCGCGGGGCAAACTGGCATGCGACCCGCTGAGGCATAGGCGGCGCCGAACGCCCGGAGAAAAATCCTTCCCTCTTCCAGATGAGCCT
>Ga0181537_10005573_pt1 | contig 10152 bp, 7 predicted proteins | sample PEATcosm2014_Bin_39_FD_119765 | JGI IMG/M metagenome (GOLD analysis project Ga0181537, IMG submission 119765) | Peatland microbial communities from MTU Mesocosm Facility, Houghton, MI, USA - PEATcosm2014_Bin23_10_metaG | ecosystem: Environmental > Terrestrial > Soil > Wetlands > Peat | place... | reverse complement strand
GACCTGTACAACGACCTGGACCTGCGCATGCGCAAGCTCGAGCCGACCTCCGTGACGGTGGACGGCCACAGCGGTGCGGTCGATCACGACGAGCAGGCAGCCTACGACAGTGCCATGTCGCAGTTTCGTTCGAACGATTTCCGCAGTTCGATCAACGCGTTCAACGCTTTCGTCTCGCGCTATCCGCAGTCGGTTTACACCCCGGTCGCGCAGTTCTGGCTGGGCAGTTCGTACTACGCCGTAAAGGACTTTCCTGCGGCCATCGCCGCGCAGCAATCACTGATCGAACGCTTTCCGGATTCGCCGCGGATCCCCGACGCGCTGCTCAATATCGCGGCCAGCCAGTCGGAACTCAACGACCGCAAGAACGCGCGCGCAACGCTCACGCGCATCACCAAGGACTACCCCAGTTCCGACGCGGCGAAGCTTGCCGGCGAGCGCCTCGCATCGATGTCGACGAGCAAGGACAAGAAGTAGGTTCTGCCGCGGCGCGCGGTTCGGGTTTGACGCGACCCCGTGGGCCCGCGATAATCGTGGGCTTTTCTGTTGCCGGATCGCGCGTCCGGCAGCACCTGGGGGTCGTTAGCTCAGTCGGTAGAGCAGCGGACTTTTAATCCGTTGGTCGCAGGTTCAAGTCCTGCACGGCCCACCAAGCACACGAGGTGTGTACCGGTCACTCGGTACACACTTTATACCGAAGACATCGTGAAGGCGATCTCAAGCGGTCCAGGGATCGACCACCGGAACCTTCAAATCGGCAAAATGCCTCGTATTTCGCGTGGCGAGCAACGCTTTTCGCGCCAGCGCGACGCCGGCAACCTGCGTGTCGCGCATGTCCACCGGTCGACCCGCCTTCTGTCGCTCCGCGGCCAGTGACGCCGCCTCGATCGCGGCGGCGCTGTCGAAATCGAGCACGCGATTCTCAAGATCCTCTTCGAGCAGCCGCGCGAAGGCCACTTCCAGCGCCTGCCGCCTCCGACCGGAAGGAAGGACCGACAGACCGAAACGCGCCTCGAACATCGTAATGCTCGTGATCCATACCGATTCCGCGGGTTGACGGTCCAGCCATGCGACGACCTGGTCCTCAGGCACCTTGCGCATCAGCGCCGAAAGCACATTGGTGTCGAGAATGATCACTTGCCGAAGTCCGCCGACCGTGGAAGCTGGCCGCGCAATTCCGGTAGATCCACAGTCAGGCCGACATTCGCGAAGCGCGCCGAAATTCGCGACCCCAGCCTTGAAGCAGGCCGGTTCTCGTCCTTCAGCGCGTTGCGCAGGATGTGGCGGGCTTCCTCTTCCATGCTGCGCCCGTGGCGCTCGGCGCGGCGCTTCAGGCGCGACTTGACATCGTCTTCCAAGTCGCGAACGATGAACTGGGCCATGGACGTTCTCGCGCGTGGGACAAATTGATATCATGATATCGAATTCACGCACGAATCGCAATCGGGCGAGCGTGTTTCTCATTGCGGCCCTGCGTAACGCCAGCGCAAGGCAGGGCTCTCATTCCATGCGAAATGTTCCCGGTTCATGAGTATCTGGCTTCGTTGCGCGATGGTCGCCTGCGCCGTGACCCTGGCGATCTGTATCTGGCGGCGCGAGGCGCTGCCCGACCCGGCAGCGCTCCAGCCATCCATGTTCGCGTGGCCCTTGCAGACGGAAACCAACACGCCGCCGTTCTTTCGCACCGTTGGCGACGTCACGTACAAGGTAATTCCGGTCTTCGAATACGACCTCTACGGCTTGGTCGTGAGCGAACATGATTCGCATGGCTTCACGGACTGGGTGCACGCCGCGGCCAGCGACGACTTGAACGTCATCGACCTGTGCGTGGTCTGGGCGGACGACGCGCGCACGGGCATTTATCGGCAACTGCAATTCTGGAGCGGCAATTTCACCTGCAATTTCCAATCCTCCGACCAGGCCAGCTGGGCAAAGTTTGATATCTACCAGATTTCGAACAACCACCTGCTCACCGAAGACCCGCGCCTGGCCCGTATGCTGCGCGGTGTCCATGTCGGCGACGAAGTGCATTTTCATGGCTATCTGGCCGAATACGAGCACGACCACGGCTTCCATTTCCATCGTGGAACCAGCATCACGCGCTTCGACACCGGCAATGGCGCGTGCGAGACCGTCTACGTTACCGATGCACGAATACTGGCGTCGCACGACCGCGCCTGGCGCATCGGGATCTGGCTCTCGGGCCTTGGTCTGGCGGTCAGCGTGATCGCGTGGCTCCGCTTGCCGCTGAAAATTTCGGCATGACGCTTCCACTTCTCGATCAAGGTCAGTCGCTTCGAGTCGATAGGACAATGCAGCCGCATCACACCTGCCTCGCGATTGACATTGTCCCGGGAACGCTGGCCTGTAAAGTGCACCAGAACCGCAATGACGAGGTCTACGATTGAAGACCTTCGTTACTCAGTGGGTGCCCTTTCCCATCGTCGCTTCGATCTCGTCCATGATGCGGTTCATGCGCGCGACCAGCGCCTGGTAAGGCGCCGGCGTCGCCATGTCGAGGCCCGCGGTCTTGTAGAGCGTGTAGGGATAGTCGGAACCTCCCGCCTTGAGCATCGTGAGGAAGCGATCGCGTGCCGGCTTGCCTTCCTTCACGATCTTGTCGGTGAATTCGGCGGCCCCGGCCATCGAGGTTGCGTACTGGTAGACGTAGAAGCCGTAATAGAAGTGCGGAATGAATTCCCACTCCGTACAGTACGTCGGATCGATCTTCATCACGCCCTCCGCCTCGCCGTAGTAGTGGCGCAGCAGCGTGCAATAGAGGTCGGTCAGGCGCTGGCCGGACAGGGGCCGGCCCTCCTCCATCTCCTTGTGCATCTGCAGCTGGAACTCGGCGAACATGGTCTGGCGGAAAAAGGTCGTGCGGATCGATTCGAGCCCCTGGCCCAGGTAATAGAGTTTCTCCTCCTTGCTCTTTGCGTGATCGACCATGTAGTCGTTGAGCAGCATCTCGTTGCCGATGGACGCGGACTCGGCAATGAAAGTCGAGTAATTCGACTTTTCGTACGGCTGGGCCTTGTCCGCGAGCAGGGTATGCACCGCGTGGCCCCATTCGTGCGCAAGCGTCGAGAGCGCGTCGTAGTTGTCGTTGTGATTGAGCAGAAGGTACGGGTGCACGTCGTAGGCGGAGCCGTTCATGTAGGCGCCGGACGCCTTGCCCGCGTGGGGCAGCGCATTCATCCACTTGCCCGCGAAACCCTTCTTGAGCAGGCCGAGATACTCGTCACCCATCGGCGCAAGGGCGGCAAGCGTGATGCGCTCGGAATCCGCGACGTCGAATTTCGGGATCGATTTCGAGGGAAACAGCGAGGGATAGTTGTCGTAGTACTGCAGATCATCGGTGATGCCCAGCAGCTTCTTGCGCATGCGCAGGTAGCGGTACAGCGTCGGCAGCGCGGCATTGGTCTGCGCGACGAGCGTCTTGTACACGTCCGACGGCATGTTGTCGGCAAAGGTTGCCGCATCGAGTGCGGTGTCGAACTTGCGCGACTTGGACGTGAAGATGTCACCCATGACCTGGGTCGCCATGTTCGCGCCCAGCGTCGATTGATAGCCTTTCCAGGCGGCCCAGAAGGCATCGAACACCGCCTTGCGCTCGGCACGCGAATCCGAGGTCCGGTACTTCGTGTACGCGGATTGGTCCATGCGCACTTTCTTGCCGTCGACATCGACCGTCGGCCAGGGAATGTCGGAGCCGTTCAGCTGCTGGTAGATGTTGTCGGGCTGGGACAGCAGATCCCCGGCGGACGCGAGCACGCCCTCGCCTTCGGGGCTGAGCGTATGCGGCGTGTTGCGCAGGATGTCGTGCAGCGAGAAGTCGAAACGCCGCTTCAGGTCTGCATTCTGCGCGAGGAAGGAATCGACCTTCGCCGCGCCGATCGCGATGACCTCCGGCGCGAGCCACGCCGTCTTTTCGTCCAGCAGGGTCTGCAGGGCCTGCGCCTGTTGGCGGCGCTCCTGTGCGGGCTGCACCTTCAGATCCTCGTCGCCTTGCAGGCTTGCATAGACGAAAATGCGCGTCGCCTCGCGACGCAGGTCGCTGATTGCCGCCATTGCCGCGTACATCGATGCCGCATCCTTGCCCAGCGTGCCCTTCCATTGCTCGAGCTTGTCGCCCGATGCGCGCGCTTTCGCCAACGCGGCCGACCAGGCGTCGACACTGGGGTACAGGTCGCCCAGATCCCAGTTGACGCTGGGACTTTCTGCGTTGGCGGGCGTGGCAGCGTTTGCGGCAGGCATCAAAAGCATCGCCATCGCGGTCGCCGCGACAAGCGGCCTGACCACCAAAGGCAAGGTTCTGCCGCGTGCGGAAATTCCGTTCATCGAGTTTCTCCCTCTGGCCAGCGGCCTTGTTGTGCTTGGTGGAGCGGCAGGATACGCCAGTTCCAGGGCTATTCGAAGGCGTGCAGGATGAACGCGATCATGTCGACCGATTCGTCGATGAGCTTGGACGTCGGCTTGCCCTGGCCATGGCCGGCGCGTGTGGCGATGCGCACGAGGATGGGTCGCCCCGAGGGATCCGCATACTGCATCGCGGCCCCGAACTTGAAGCTGTGCGCGGGGAAGACGCGGTCATCGCGGTCGCCGGTCATGATCAGGGTCGCCGGATAGTCGATGCCCGGTCGGACATTCTGCAACGGCGAATACGCGAGCATCGCGCGGAATTCGTCCTCGTTGTCGACGGACCCGTAGTCCGACTCCCATGCCTTGCCGATCGTGAACTCGCGAAAGCGCAGCATGTCCAGGACCCCGACGGACGGGACCGCGGCAGCGAACAGTTCGGAGCGCTGCTCCTCGACCGCCGCAACCAGCAGCCCGCCATTGGATCCGCCGATGATCGCCAGGTGATGCGGGTCCGTCCACTTTTCGGACTCGAGGTACTGCGCAGCGCCGATGAAATCGTCGAAGACGTTCTGCTTGTGCGTCTTCATGCCCGCTTCATGCCATTCCCGCCCGAACTCGCCGCCACCGCGCAGATTCGCGACCGCATAAACGCCACCCATCGCAAGCCAGGTGGCCGCGCGTGGGGAAAATGCGGGGATCACCGGAATATTGAATCCCCCGTAACCAAAGAGAATTGTCGGGCGCTTGCCATCGCGCGGCGTCCCCTTGCGCGCCGTGATGAACACGGGCACACGCGTGCCGTCCTTGCTGCGCGCGTACGTCAGCGTCGTCTCGTATTCATCCGCGTCGAAGCCTTTGAGGTCCGGCTTGCGCCACAAACGTGTCGAGCCGTCCTGCAAGTCCAGCTGCAGGATCTCGTCGGGCGTCGTGTAGCTCTCGAAGCGAAAGTACGTGGTCCGGTCCGCGCTGCGGCCCTGGAATCCGTCGGCGCTTCCAAGCCCGGGCAGGCCCACCGTGCCCAGCAGCGCGCCGTCCATGCTGAAGCGCTGCACCAGGCTGTGCGCTTCGTGGAGATAGCGCGCGATCACCTGGCCCCCAACGAGGGTCGCCAGGCGCAGGGTATCGGCGGACTCCGGCACGACGGTTTTCCACGACGCTTCGTCGACATGCCTCAGGTCGATGGCGACGATTCGATAGCGCGAGGCGCCCCGGTCGGTGCGAACGTAGATCCTGTCCCCCACGCTCCCGACGACGTCGTACGTGGCATCTGGTTCGGCAATGACGGGCACGAGCGCAGCCCCCGGTTCGCGCAGATCCTGCACGAGCACTGTATTGCGAACGTCGGTTCCCTTGTTGGACGTGACGACCAGGTAGTGGCCGTCCTCGGTTACCTTGCCATCCACGCCCCAGTCGGGCGCGTCGCGCCGGGCATACACGAGCGTGTCCTGCGCCTGCGGCGTACCAAGCTTGTGGAAGAACAGCTTGTGGTATTCGTTGACCGCCTTGAGCGCCGCGGCATCCGGGGGAGGATCGTATCCCGAGTAGTAGAAGCCGCTTGCATCGTGAAGCCAGGAGGGTTGCGTGAACTTTGCCCAGTGGATTTCGTCGGGCAGATCCTTGCCGCTGGCCACGTCGCGCACCTTGAGCACTTCCCAATCCGAGCCGCCGTCGGAGAGCTGGTAGAGCAGCAGGCGAGCGTCGTCGCTGACGGTGGCGCCCTTGAGCGCAACGGTCCCATCGGCGGAAAGCGTGTTCGGATCGAGCAGCACCCGTGCGCTCGCGAAGGGATCCTCGGTGGTGAAGAGGATGTTCTGGTTTTGCAGGCCGTCGTTATGCGTGAAAAACCAGCGGCCCTTCTTCTGCACGGGTGGCGTCCAGCGTTCGAAATTCCAGATGCGCTCGAGACGTGCGCGCAGTTCATCGCGTCCCGGCAGTGCATCCAGGCGGGAACGGGCAAGCCTGCTTTGCGCGTCGATCCACGCGCGCGTTTGCGGACTGTCGACGGTTTCGAGCCAGCGATAGGGGTCAGGCACGTCGACACCATGAAAACGATCGACCTGCGTGCCACGTGCCGCGGGTGGATATTCGATGCGCGGGGCATCTGCGCCCTGCGCCATCGGGGTGATGCCGGTTACGGTGAGTACGAGGCCGTGGCGCAGGTACCGCCTCAGGAATCCCTGTTTCATGGAATGAATTCGCCCAGGAAGTGACGGATGTTTTGGAGTGCTTCGCCCGCGTTCGATGGCTTGGGCGGACTGGCCGGACCATTACCGGAAGCAAGAGATTGGATATGGTCCGCCGGCGACACCCCTTGGAACAGAGGCGCCAGCAAGGCACTCGCGTCATGCAGCGCAGCCTGCATCGAATTCAAGGGCGCCGCCCGTGCCCGTGCGAGCGCGTCCGCGTCGTCGCTCGCGGGCGGTGGCGCCGCAGCAACGGCAAGCCGCCCGGTTTCCGAAGGAGAATCGAGCATCAACAAGGATTCGAGATCCGGCGCCCCCGCATCGCGCGCGTTCATCGACCCGGCGATCGCAAAGCGCTTGCGCAAGGTCCGGATGATCGAGGTGTGATCGAAATCCTGCGGCAAGGTCGAGCGGAACACCGTTCCCGGCGCAATCCAGGGCGATGCGATCACGGCCGGTACGCGCACGCCCAGCCGATCGAACGCAAATACCTGGCCGGCGCGCGCCGGCGCAGGCGGTGGCGCAGCGGGCGGCGCGACGTGATCGAAGTTGCCCCCGTGCTCGTCGAACAGCACCGCGAAAACGGTCTTGCCCCACGTCGGCGATGCATGCAAGGCCTGGTAGACCGTCGCGACCAACTGGTCGCCGTAGGCGACGTTGTGTGGGGGATGCATGTCGTTGGGCCACTCGAGATCGGGGAAGTAGCGCGGTTCGAGGAACGCGTACGAAGGCAGGTTGCCCTGGCGGGCATCGTCCAGGAATTCGGAAAAAGGCCGGAAGTGATCGATACGGTCCCACAGTCCCGCCAAGGTAAGACTTTGCGGAAAGTCGTGGAAATAGATTTTCCAGCCGGCGGGCGCGGTCGCTTCGAGGCGCCGGAAGATCGTCGGCATCATGTACGGGAAATGCAGCGGCGAGTTGTTCTCGTACCCTCCGGCTGTCGCGGTGTGCAGGAAAAACCGATTGGGCCAGGTCTGGCACGGCGCGGACGCGAACCATCGATCGCAGACCGCGTAGCTTCCGGCCAATGCACTCAGCGCTGGAATCTGGTTGGGTCGATAGAAATGCATGATGTCCCGCGCCACGCCGCCCTTCGCGACATAGTTTGCGACGAAGCCATTCATCGCCGGCGTGCCCGATGGACCGGCGGAACCGAACAACTGCTGTTGGATGTCGATGAACAGCTCCCCAGGGTCCGGATCGGGAATCGCCGCTGCCGGTACGCCGTCGGTGGATGACCAAACGCCGATGGACGCACCCGAAGCATCCGGGTTGCTTTCGTTGCCTTGCAGGCCGTTGAACGCGTCCGAATGCGGCTGCAGGCTTCCCAACAGGCTGTCGAAGGAGCGGTTCTCGAGCATGAGGACCACGAAATGGTCGATGCTCGAAAGCGCTCCGACGGTCACGCCACGTGCCCCTCTTCGGAGGCCGGCGGATGCGCGGGCGGATGCGCGGGCGGATGCGCAGCCTGTTCGATGCGACGCGGGTGCTTGCGGGACCAGCGCACGCTCAGGCGATCCAGGTACAGGTAGACGACCGGTGTCGTAAAAAGGGTCAGCGCCTGGCTGAGAACGAGCCCGCCCACCATGGTGTAGCCGAGGGGTTGGCGCAGTTCCGAACCGGTGCCGGCACCGAGCATGAGCGGCAGGGCGCCCAGGATGGCAGCCATGGTCGTCATCATGATCGGGCGAAAGCGCAGCAGGCAGGCCTTGCGGATCGATTCTTCCGGCGCAATGTGCTCTTCCCGCTCCGCCTGCAGGGCGAAGTCGACCATCATGATGCCGTTCTTCTTGACGATGCCGATCAGCAGGATGATCCCGATCAGACCAATGACGGAAAGATCGAACTTGAAGACGGAAAGCATGAGCAGCGCACCCAGGCCCGCCGAAGGCAGCGTCGACAGGATCGTCAAGGGGTGGATGAAGCTCTCGTACAGCACGCCCAGGATGATGTAGATCACGACCAGGGCCGCCAGGATCAGGAAGGGCGCCGTGGTCAGCGAGGCCTGGAACGCTTGCGCGGTGCCCTGGAACGTGCCCAGGATTGCCGGAGGCATGCCGATCGTTGCCGAAACGCGCTGGATCGCGGTTACCGCCTCGCCGAGCGCGACTCCGGGCGCGAGATTGAACGAAACCGTCACGGCGGGAAACTGCCCCTGGTGGCTGATCGAGAGGAACGTCGAATGCACGGTGTCGAATTTCGCGAAAGTCGATAGCGGCACCTCTTGTCCCGTGACCGGCGATTTCACGTAGATCTTGTTGAGCGTCGACGGATCCATCTGCAGATTGGGGGTCACCTCCAGGACGACGTGATAGCTGTTGAGCTGCGTGAAGTACTGGGTGACCTCGCGCTGCCCAAACGCGTCGTAGAGCGTCTGGTCGATCAAGGAGGGCTGGATGCCGAAGCGGCCCGCCTGGTCGCGGTCGATCAACAGGGCAAGCTTGGACCCGCGGTTTTGCTGGTCGGACGCGACGTCGCGCAGTTGCGGAAGCCTCTGCAGGCGCTCGAGCAATTGCGGCGCCCATTCATTGAGTTCCTCGAGGTTTGCATCCTGCAGCGTGTATTGATATTGCGTGCGCGTAAGCCGGCCTCCCACGTTGAGATCCTGCGCTGCCTGCAGGAACAGCGTGGCACCCTGGACATTCGCGATCTTGCTGCGCAGGCGCGTGATGATCTGGTCCGCGTTCGCATCTCGCTCGCCGCGCGGCTTCAGGCCCAGCACGACGAAGCCATTGTTGAGGGGGCGTGATCCGCCCACCGACGCACCCCAGCTGGCCACATCCGGGTCGGAGCCGACCGCGTCCGTCAGCTTGTGCTGCAGGCGGACCATCTCCTGGAAGGAAACGTCCTGCGGCGCGTCCGACAGGCCCATGATGATGCCCGTGTCCTGTTGCGGGAAAAAGCCCTTGGGAATCCAGATGTACATGCCGACCGTCGCCACCACGGTCAGCACGAACGAGATCAAGGTTGTGCGCTGGTGGCGCAGCACGAAATCCAACCCACGGGTGTAGCCGGCCAGCAGCGCGTCGAACATGCGTTCGAGAAACAGGTAGGCGCGTCCATGAGACGCCTGACGCTCGTCGCGCAGGAACATGGCGCCCATCATCGGCGAAAGCGTCAGGGCAACGATTGCCGACACGGCGATCGTGAGGGTCACGGTCACCGCGAATTCGCGGAAAAGACGCCCGACGATGCCGCTCATCAACAACAGGGGAATGAATACGGCAACCAGCGAGAGGCTGATCGACAGGATCGTGAAACCGATCTCGCCCGCACCCTTGATCGCGGCTTCGAGCGGGCTCAATCCTTCCTCGATATGGCGATAGATGTTCTCGAGCATGACGATGGCGTCGTCCACCACGAAACCGACCGCGATGGTCAGGCCCATCAGCGACAGGTTGTCCAGGCTGTAGCCGATGACATACATGATGGCAGCGGTGCCGAACAGTGCGAGCGGTACGGTGACGCCCGGGATGACGGTTGCCCAGAAATTGCGCAGGAACAGGAAAATCACCGCGACGACCAGGATGATCGTCAAGACCAGCGTGAACTCGACGTCCTCGACCGAAGCCTTGATGGTGACCGTGCGGTCGATGACCGGATCGAT
>Ga0181537_10005572_pt1 | contig 10152 bp, 10 predicted proteins | sample PEATcosm2014_Bin_39_FD_119765 | JGI IMG/M metagenome (GOLD analysis project Ga0181537, IMG submission 119765) | Peatland microbial communities from MTU Mesocosm Facility, Houghton, MI, USA - PEATcosm2014_Bin23_10_metaG | ecosystem: Environmental > Terrestrial > Soil > Wetlands > Peat | place... | reverse complement strand
GGGGCGCCGCCTCGACGCGCTCGTGCTGAGTGTCTGCATCCGGTTGAGTGTTCGGCATGATTGATTTCCTCTGACGATGGTGGATTGTCCAGCAGCTCCGAGGCTTCTGCACCGTGTATGAGGACTGCAATCCTTGTGCCATACGCTCTAGGGCCGAAATCGTGCGGTTTTCCGGGGCTCAGGCAGTACTTTTGACAATTACTGCCAAGCGGCTCGGTATTAATTGCAGCGCTGCCCGCCAATTCCAAGGGGAGCCCGATTGCCGGTCGCCGGCGCGCGCAATCGGCGCTGGCGGCTAGCGTACTGCGGGCAGTCGCTGCGTATCGCCAACCTTGTTGTAGAGCGCCTGCAGCTGCGTGAAATCGCTCTGGGGGGGCGCGCCCGAGAGCATGTGGTCTCGAATGACCTTGAGCTGGTAGCGCAAATAGGGCAAGAGCGGCTGTAACGGGGAGCTCTCGCCAGTCTGCTCGGCCAGCAAGGAATCGCAATAGGCCCGGTAATATTCGGAGTAGGAGGTCTCGTAGTGCGCGATCGCCTCGCAAAAGGCCGTCTCTCGCATGAGATCACCGCACAGCGAGCTGGTACAGAAATAGCTGCAGGCCGAGCTCAGATACGCCATGTGCTCGCGCAGGATGCATTGGGTGTAGAGCTGCGTACCGAAAAGGGTCCGCACCAGTTGCCGCCGGGCCTGCCCTGTAACCTGACGATGGCGCAGATACTCGAAGGGCGCTTTGCGGTGCAGGGTGAGGAAAGCGACCTTCTTGACCTCGCGCGCCTGCAACGGCAAGTGCCGCTGGGAGGCCACGCCGCGCATCAGGCGCTCGTGTTCCTGCTCCCAGTGCCGGTACACGGGCACGTCCTGCAGCAGACGCGAGCTGATGCGAGATTCCTCGCTTTTCCCCGACTGCGCGCTCAGCGCCAGATACTCCTCGGAGTATTCCATGAGGCGCGCATGGCTGAAGCCGTTGGAGCCGGAGGCACGCGCGCGTGATGCCAGCGCTGTCAGTGAGGAAATCGTTGTCATGTTGGGGGTCGACCGTACTATCCCGACCGCAAGATGCGGCACTCGCCTCCCAGGGCACTTAGCGCGTCAGTGCTGCTACCTATACCCTGATTGCCCACACATCACAACTTTAAAAATGTGAAAAATCCGGATGAGCTTGCCTCCTGCAGTGCCCGCGGCTGCGGCTCGCGCCGGCGCGGCGCACTGCTGCGGCGTTGCGCGGCGCACAATCACCGCGCTGATCGAAGCTGGGTGTCCGCCGCGGCGCTCGTCACTCCGGTCCAAAGCGCACGTCCCGGCGCTCCGGGCCAAACAGCGCCAGCAGCAAGAGCACGACGGCCACGATCGCGCAGACCCTCGTCAGCGCGAACGCATAGTCAGGGTGCGCGGCGCTGCCGTGATGGACAGCAATAGTGGCCTGCATCGTGGCATTGGAGGCGGCCAGAAGATTCCCGAGCTGATACACGACGCCGGGAAAGGTTGCACGGATGCCCGGCGGCGCGAGCTCATTCAGATGCGCGGGTACAGCGCCCCAGGCGCCCTGCACCATGAACTGCAGTGCGCAGGCGGCGATCGTCACGCTCGCCGCGCCGCGCGAATAGCCCCAGAACGCCACGGCTGGCAAAGCCAGCGCCGCGGCCAGCGCGATCGCGCGCCGGCGGCCTATGCGGCTGGACAAGGCGCCAAAGCACAGCCCACCGCAGATCGCCGCGAGGTTATAGAGAATGGCGATGCGGGCGATCGTTGCGTTCGAAAAGCCGCGCTGCGCGCTCAGAAAGGTCGGGTAAAGATCCTGGGTGCCGTGACTGAAGAAGTTGAAGGTCGTCATCAGAACCACAGCGTAGGCCGCCAGCAGCCAGTGCCCGCGAAGCCCGGCGCGCAGGCTCGGCAGCTGTTGACCGCGCCGAGTGGCGAGCCACGCCTGCGACTCGGGCACTTTGCTGCGGATGTACAGCACGAGCAGCCCGGGCGCGGCGCCGAGCATGAACATGCCGCGCCAGCCAAGCTGGACATAAAACAACCCGAAAACCGCTGCCGCCAGCGTGTAGCCGGCGGGATAGCCGGATTGCAGCAGACCGGACACCAGACCACGCGAGCGAGTCGGAACCGATTCGAACGCGAGTGCTGCCCCGACGCCCCACACGCCCCCCATACCGATGCCAAATACCGCACGCAGCACGATGAAGACGGTCAACGACGGGGAAAAAGCCGAGGCGAATTCGATCAGCGAATACAGCAGCACACCGGCCATGAGCGCCGGGCGCCGGCCGTAGTGATCGGCCAGACGACCGAACAATAAAGCGCCCACCGGACGCATCGCCAGCGTAAAGAAGATAGCCCAGGTAACGCTCGTGATATCGGCATCAAAGTCGCTCGCGATGCGCCGGAGCACGAACACGACCAGAAAGAAATCAAAGGCATCGAGCATCCAACCGAGGAAGCAGGCGGTCACCACCGCGCGCTGAGTCGGGCCCCAGGTTTCGTTCGCCGACATTGAATACCCCGCCTTTTATGCGAGCAGTGTGTTCGCCAGCGATCATAGCGCCTGCCATGGCTTACGGATGCTTCCAATCGGCCCAGAAGCCGGGCAGTTGTGCTAGAATGGAGCGTTGAGCAGGCGGGCCGGCAAGCCTCGCCGACCCGTGTTTTCCCGAACAAACCGACTCACAATTCCGGAGGCGAGCTTGGCCAGGCCGTTGGCGATCGATCCCAAGTCATGAAGCTCGCCGCACGCAAAAATGCGACCGTCGATGAGCAGCGGCGCTTTCAGCGGCAATACGACCGCGACCGCGCGCCGCCGCTGCGTACCGCTTTTCCCGACATCTCGCAATTGAGCATTGAGCTCGCGTTTGCGGATCGCAGCGGCAGCGCCCATAAGGAGCCCGCGCCCTCGCCGCAGTCGCACGCGTTCTATCCGCCGGCGCGCGCGTTCTTCCGCTTCACTTGCCCGTGCGCCGACTGCAACGGCGAGTTCGATCTGAGCGCCAATGTGGCTCAAGTGGCCGCTGCGAGCGGTCGCGTCACCCGGACCGCAACGGCGAAGCTGCAGTGCGCGGGAGTACGCGCCCGCGATCGCATCACCGGCTCGAGCTGTCCCATCGAGCTCACGTGCCGGATTGTGGCCAAGGGCGCCTCATGAGCTCACGCGAGTTGCTGCCCTTTGCCGGTGAACCGAGCTCGGAGTTTCGTGAACGCATGGCGCGCCAGCAGGCCGCCACCCTCGAGCGGCGCCAGCAGGCCTTGATCGAACAGTCCTCCACGCTGAACACGCCGCAAGAGCGCATTCGGATCTGGGAGCAGTTGCACGCGATTACCTTGCCGCGCGACGCGGCGCACCGTCTGATCGGCGTGATTGCCACGCAGACCGGACTGACCGCGGCCCAGATACGCGAGGAGCAGCAGCAACGCGCCGCCGCTCCGGCAGGGGCCAGTCCGGCTGCCGCCGCACCAGCGACCGGAACGCCAGACGTACAGAGCTGAAGCGCGATCGGGTTGATGAGCGCACAGGTTTTCCTGCTCAATGGGCCGAATCTGGATCTACTCGGGGAGCGTGAGCCGCAGATCTACGGACGCGATACGCTGGCCTCGGTCGAGGCTCTGTGCGGCGCCGAGGCTGCGCGCCACGGGCTCGAGCTCATCTGTCATCAGACCAACGCGGAGCACGAGATGATCGCCTGGCTGCACCAGGCGCGCCGAGCTGCCGGCATCGTGATCAATCCAGCCGCATTCAGCTATCACTCCGTCCCGATCCTCGACGCCATACGCTTGTGCGAGTGCCCGATAATCGAAGTGCACATCAGTAATATTTATCGCCGCGATGAGTCCTGGCGCAGCGCCTCGATATTGGCGGCCGCGTGCACCGGGGTGATCACCGGGCTGGGCATAGACGGATATCGGCTGGCCGTGCAGTTCCTCGCCACGCACATCTCAAGCGCGCAGACAGCGGCGAGCTGAAGCGCACGCAGGCTGGCCGCTTTAGGCTGCGGCGCGCCGCGTCAAGCCGCCATTGAAGGCTACCACCAGCACTTCATCGACGCGATCCACCCAGACGAATTGAAGTGCCGCGCGCACGCTGGCCGGAATATCCTCGAAGTCGCGTCGATTACGCGCCGGCAGGATCACCGTGCGAATTCCGGAACGCGCCGCGGCCACGGTCTTCTCCTTGATACCGCCGACGGGCAACACCAGGCCGCGCAGACTGATCTCGCCGGTCATCGCGACGTCGTGGCTGACCGTGCGCTGCGTCAACATCGAGACCAGCGACGTGAAGATTGCCACTCCCGCACTCGGACCATCCTTGGGCACGGCGCCCGCCGGCACGTGAATGTGCACGTCAGACTTCTCGAATACGAGCGCATCGATGCCGAGATTTTCCGATTGCCCCTTCACCAGTGTCATGGCGGCCTGCGCGCTCTCTTTCATGACCTCGCCGAGCTGGCCGGTCAGTATCAGCTTGCCCGAGCCGGGCACACGGCTACTCTCGACGAACAGAATGTCGCCGCCGACTGGAGTCCAGGCCAGACCCGTGGCCACGCCCGGCACACTGGTGCGCATCGCCACCTCGTTTTCGTAGCGCGGCGCGCCCAGGATGGGCGGCAGGTCGGCAGCGCTGACCGCAATCGGACCGGGCTGCCCGGAAGCGATGGCCACCGCGTAGTGGCGCAACACCGCGCTGATCTGGCGCTCGAGCCCGCGCACACCGGCCTCGCGCGTGTAGTCGCTGATCAGGCGGCGCAGCGCGTCGTCCGAGAGCTGCAATTGCTCCGCGGTCAGCCCGTTGGCGGCTAACTGGCGCCTGAACAGATAGCGTTTGGCAATCTCCAGCTTCTCTTCTTCCGTATAGCCGGTCAGCTCGATGATCTCCATGCGATCGCGCAGCGGCGCCGGCATGGTGTCGAGCATGTTGGCTGTGCCGATGAATAGCACTTTGCTCAGATCGAATGGCACGCCCAGATAATTGTCGCGAAATGTGTGGTTCTGCTCCGGATCGAGCACTTCCAGCAGCGCCGAGAACGGATCGCCCTGCGCGCTGGCCGAGAGCTTGTCCAGCTCATCGAGCATCATCACGGGATTGCGGGTTCCGACTTTGCGCAGCGCCTGGATGATGTTACCCGGCAGAGCACCAACGTAGGTGCGCCGATGGCCGCGTATCTCGGCCTCATCGTGCACACCGCCCAGACTTACCCGCACAAACCCCAGACCGAGCGCGCGGGCGATGGATTGCCCCAAAGAGGTCTTGCCGACCCCTGGCGGCCCGACGAAACAAAGAATCGGGCTGTGGCCTTCGGGATTGAGTTTGCGCACGGCCAGGAATTCGATGATGCGCCGTTTGATGTTGTCGAGCCCAAAATGATCCTCATCGAGAATGCGGCGCGCTTTGTCAATGTCGATCTCTTCCTTGTTGAGCTTGGACCATGGCAGCGCCAGCAGCCATTCCAGATACGTGCGCGTCATCGAGTACTCGGCGCTGGCCTCGCCCATGCGCTCGAGGCGGGCAATTTGTGCGCGCACGTGCTCCTCGATCTCCGCAGGCATGCCGGCTTTGGCCAGCGACGCCTTGAGCTCGGCGATGTCCGAGGAGTCTTCCTCATCCTCGCCCAGCTGCTTGCGGATCTGGTGCAGGCGCTCGCGCAGCACCGCCTGCTTCTGCCGCTCATCAAAGGCGCCCTTGGTGCGCTCATCGATCTCATGCGAGATGCGCAGCACCTCCACGCGCTGCGCCAGCAGTTCGAGCACGAGGTCGAGCCGTTCGCGGATGCCGAAGATCGAGAGCACTGCCTGCTTCTCAGCTGGCTTGAGATCCAGGAAACTCGCGATCAGGTCGGCCAGTGAGCCCAGCGAGTCGATATTCTGCACCGCACTGACCAGTTCAGCCGGTGCCTGCGGCAGCAACTGCAACGCTTCGATCGTCAGCTCGCGCAGTCGCAGCCCGCGCGCTTCGATCTCCGGGTTCATCAGTGTCGGTTCCGCGTGGCGCTCGATGCGCGCCGTCAGCAGCGGCTCGCGCTGCACGAAATCCACGACGCTGAAGCGCTCCTCGCCCTGGCAGATCAGATGGTGCGTCCCATCCGGCGCGGTCACGTAGCGCACGATGCTCGCGATCGTACCAACGCGATGCAGCTCTTCAGGGGTTGCCTCTTCCTTGGCCGGATCGAGCTGCAACAGCAATCCAATCCGGCGACCTGCCTTGACTGCCGCCTGCGCGGCCGCGATGTTGCGTTCGGATTGGATCGCGATCGGCAGCACCGTGTGAGGAAAGAGCACGGTGTTGCGCACCGGCAGGATGATCAGGGCAGTGTCTGCGCCCGCGGGCGCTGGCGCCTCGGGCCCACCGGGGCCGGTCGCGGTCAATTCGCTTACAGCCATTGTGCCGCCAGGCGTATGCGCAGACAGCCGTCGAGAAACTCCCGGCTTATGGGCTCATAGCGGCCAGCCGGCAACTCGATGCGGCGCTCGATACGACCGTAGGGGATCTCTATTCGCAGAATTCGCGCCGCATCGGCCACTGCGGGCAGTCGGCTTTCGGCACGCACCCATAATCCAGCCGCAGTCAGCTCCACCTCAACGGCGTCGGCGCGTACTCCAGGCAGCGCGACCACGATCTGCAACTCGCGTTCGAGCACATAGATATCAACGGGCGGCTCCCATGCCGGTGGGCGCGATGCGGCGGCTCGCAAGTCAAAAAACCGACGGTGCCGACGCTCGGCCTCCTCCAGCAGAGCGCACGCACGCGACCACATCGACACTTCGCTCGATAAACTACCCATAAAGACACCCCGAAACTGCGAACGGCTGCTCATGCTGCTCTGAGCGCATGCTGAATGGAAGCCTCCCCGTATCGGGCTGCCCTGACGCCGGCACGTGACACTTGCCCGGATCCTTGGGTAGCGCGAAGATCGAGCTGATTTTTAGCGTCAACTGTTCATCGTTGAAGGAGGCCACTATGGCAGTACAGTCATCCGCGAACGTGCGGCGCGCAGCGAGCCGATCGCCCCGACCCAAGAGCGCCGCGAAAGGCCCGGTGCCAATCGATCCGGAGCAGCGCCGTGCAATGATTGCGCAAACCGCCTATTTCCGGGCGGAGCGGCGCGGCTTTGCGCCCGGATATGAAGCTGAGGATTGGCTGGCGGCGGAAAGCGAGGTCGACACGGCCCTGACGTTGGGCGCCGTTAGCTCAGCCGGCTGATCGCCTAAAGGTTGATGCGCGCGCCGCGGCGACTATCGAGGTGATTTGGGCTGGCGCGCCTGCAGCGCACGCAATTGCGCGCGAAGCTCATCGACCCTGTCCAACAGGCCCAGGACGACGGCAAGGGCCTGGGTTTCGAGTTCGAAGTCCGCGCGCAGACGGCTGGCAATGCGCGCTGCCCTGAGTGCCGCCGCCCCAAAACGCAGCTCACCCGTCGCGGCCCCCATCGGTTCAATGGCCCCGTAATCCATGAGCTCCTCCAGCACGGCGGGAGGCAGATGTGAGATTTCGGCCAACTCGGCTAGCGAGAGCACGTGCTGCTCGATCCAGATCACTTCATTCAACTCAACGCGCATGACCCGCCTCCGCAGCAAAATGCGCACGAGGATCGAACGCTGAGGCAGCGGCCAGTTGCTGGTACAGCGCACGCTCGGGCTCGGTGATCACACTCGGCAAGACGATCTGGACGATTGCGTACAGGTCGCCCTGCCCTTCACGGGGTTTGGGCAGCCCGCGGCCGGGCAGACGCAACTGTCGGCCGGCCTGCGTACCGGCTGGCACTTTCAGTCGCAGCATGCCGCCCGGCGAGGGCACTTCAACGCTGGTGCCCAGCGCAGCTTCCCAGGGCGCGAGCGGCAGATCCAGATAGAGATCATGGCCGTTGGCACGATAGAGCGGGTGCGGACGCAGGCTGATGTTCAGGTACAGATCACCATCAGGTCCGCCATTGATGCCCTTGCCCCCTTTGCCAGGCACGCGCAGCCTCTGCCCGTCGGTCGCGCCCTTCGGAACACGCGCCGTGAAGGCGTGCGGCACACGTCGCGGCTGACCTTCCCCGTCGTATTCCGGCATGTTCAGATCGAGCTCGATCTGCGTGCCATGGTAGGCCTCATCGATAGTAATCGGCACGGCAACCTCAAAATCACGCCCGCGCATCGCGCCGCGTGGACCCCGGCGCGCCTCACCGCGCAGATGAGCGAATAAATCGGACAGATCCAGGTTCAGATCTTCGCCAGAGAACGGCGCACTGCTGTACTGCTGCTGCCAACTCGGTGGTGGCTGGAAGTCCTCCCCTGGCGGATGAGTGCCGAGTTGATCGTAAGCAGCGCGCTTCTCCGGATCCTTCAGCGTCTGGTATGCCTCGGCAATCTCCTTGAATCTCGCCTCCGCATCAGGCTCCTTGGAGACGTCGGGATGGAACTTGTGCGCAAGGCGGCGATAGGCTTTCTTGATCTGATCCTCGGTGGCGCCGCGTTCGAGGCCAAGGGCCGAGTAGTAGTCCTTGTACTTCATAATATGCCGCCGCCAGCAGGGAATTGCGCCCAGTCAGGGAGGATAGCGCAGGCGGCGTGAGCGCGCGCGCCGGCCTTACCGCAAAGGAGTACTATCGAAACGCTCGCGGCCAGACGTGCTGAATAACTGGATCAAGCGTCGGCGAGTTGGGGGGGCAGGCATGCTTAGCTTTGGCAGGCTGCTGGTCGCAGTGTTGGCCGGAGTGTTGTTGAGCGCCTGCGGGGCCGACAGCACTACTTCGATCGTGTCCAACTCGACCGCTCACGGAACGCTGGCCGAGAATCCGCCGTTTCGGATTGCATCGCTGAATGCAAGTGCTTTTGCGGCGAATCTGACTGCATCGACGGCCGGCGCACAGTTGCTGCAAGTCACCGGCGCACCGCTCTGCGGGGTCGACTTCTATTACATCAAGTTTTGGACCGTCGGGGCAGCCGCCGAGACGACCGAATCCTCCGGCGCACTGATGGTGCCAACCGGTGCAGTGCCGACCTGCTCCGGCCCGCGTCCGATCGTGCTCTATGCGCATGGGACGCAGACGGACAAGACTGCCAACATCGCCGATATCACGAACCCCTCGAACTCCGAGGGCGACCTGATTGCCGCCATGTTTGCCGCGCAAGGCTACATCGTGGTGGCACCGAACTATGCCGGCTATGACATCTCCACACTGGGCTATCACTCGTTTCTCAACGCGGTACAACAATCGGGCGAGATGATCGATATTCTGAGCGCCGCCCGCACGGCATTGCCGAACACTTTCGCTGCGGCGACGAGCGACAATGGCCAACTCTTCGTTACCGGTTTTTCGGAAGGTGGTCACGTGGCCATGGCCACGCAGCGCGCGCTAGAAGCGGCCGGGCAGAAGGTGACGGCCGCGACACATATTTCCGGACCCTACGCACTGGAAGCCCTCGGTGATGCGGAAATATTTGGCGCTGTCAGCCTGGGCTCGACGGTATTCTTTCCGCTCTTCACGACCAGCTACCAGCACGCCTACGGCAACATCTACAGCGCCACGAGCGACGTTTACTCTGCCACGTACGCGACCGGCATCGATACGCTACTGCCCAGCGCGACGCCGATTGATACCCTCTTTGCCAACGGCGCGCTGCCAGAAAGCGCGTTGTTCAACAGCACCACGCCGGTGGTAAGCGTACCCGGCGATGCGACGCTCTCGGCGCAATTGACCGCGGCGCTGGCCGTGCCGAGTAATCCGAGCAATCCGGATACACCGCTGTTTGCGGCGGGCTTCGGCTCACCGTACCTGATCAACAATGGCTTTCGCGAAGCCTATGCGCTGGATGCGGCGAGCGATCCGGACGGCACTCGAGCCCCGACGCCCAGCCCCGGGCTCGCGGCGGCCGCGCCGATGCAGACCTTCCGGCTAGCGCTGTACAAGAACGATCTGCGCAACGGCAGCTGGGCGCCAACCGCACCGACGCTGCTGTGCGGCGGCGATCAGGATCCGACTGTGTTCTTCAGCGTCAATACGCAAACCATAGCTGCATTCTGGAGCGCGCTGTCGCCCAACCCGATCACGGTGCTCGATGTCAATGGAACACCCGGCGGAGCGTTCGCAGCCATTCAGGTTGGCTTTCAGGAGAGTGAAGCCGCGCAGCTGGCCGAATTGGAATCGGCGGCCGGCGGCAGCCTCAGCCCGGCTGCCGCG
>Ga0181537_10005571_pt1 | contig 10156 bp, 8 predicted proteins | sample PEATcosm2014_Bin_39_FD_119765 | JGI IMG/M metagenome (GOLD analysis project Ga0181537, IMG submission 119765) | Peatland microbial communities from MTU Mesocosm Facility, Houghton, MI, USA - PEATcosm2014_Bin23_10_metaG | ecosystem: Environmental > Terrestrial > Soil > Wetlands > Peat | place... | reverse complement strand
GCAATGATCAACGTGCTGCGCCAGCTTCCAAGAAACAGCAGGATCATCAAACCGGTAAGCGCCGCTGCAAGCGCCGCTTCTCGGATAACACCGCTGATAGCGCCTCGCACAAAGATCGATTGATCCGCAAGCGGCTGGATCTTCAACTCTGGTGGAAGCGTTTGAACCACGCGCGGAAGAAGCTCACGAATACCTTGGACGACATCGATTGTTGAGGCATCTCCCGCCTTGAGCACCGTTAGCAACGCGCCGCGACTGCCATTTTGACGAACCACGTTTGTCTGCGGCGCAAAGCCATCGCTTACCGTTGCGACATCTCGGAGATAGACGATGGCACCCCCAACTGTCTTGATTGGAAGATCGTTGAATTCCTGCACGGTCTTCAGGTCTGCATTCAGGTCGACGTCGTATTCAAAATGTCCCATCTTTGCCGTTCCGCCCGGCAGTATGAGGTTTTGCTTGCCAACTGCTGTCAGGACATCGTTTGGCGAGAGCCCCTTCGCCTGCAACAGGTGCGGGTTGAGGTACACCATGACCTGACGCTGCTTGCCGCCAAATGGAAACGGAATCGCTGCGCCAGGAACAGTGACCAACTGGGTGCGCAGAAAATTCAACGCAATGTCGTTTAATTGCGGTTCAGTCAGGCCTTGTCCCGAAAGGCCAAGTTGCACGATGGGAACTGTAGACGCATTGTAGTTAACGATGAGCGGGGGAAGAGAGCCCGGCGGTAGTTGGCGAAGGACTGTCTGCGATACGGCTGTCACCTGCGCATTCGCCCGATCAATGCTGGCGCTCGGCTGCAAGTAAATCTTGACGATCGCAGTTCCGTTTACTGTTGTGGATTCAAGGTGCTCAATATTGTCGACAAGGGTCGTTAGGGTCCGCTCGTAGAGTGTTGTAATCCGCCCTTCGGTCTCCTCTGGACTTAACCCCGTGTAAGTCCATGCCACGGCGACGACGGGAATGTTAATGCTTGGGAAGATGTCTGTCGGTGTCCTCAAAATCATGACCGGACTCATAATGAGGATGAGCAGAGCCAACACTATGAAGGTGTAGGGACGGTTCAGGGCGATTTTGACAATCCACATAGGCTTCGCTTTGCTCGGTGGCGTCGGTCCACCTAACGTCTCCTTTTCTTTGCCTGCGGGCAACTTCACTCCCGCTTCGCGCTGCACTCACCCCGTTAGAAATGCACGTGAAACGCCAACGTGAAGTGGTTGAAAAGAAAAGGAGAGGCGCGCCGAACTGTGCAGCAAATTCTGTGAAACTCACGGAAACGGCGAATAGTGTGGATTCTCTTGCTGTGCAAGTTGAATGTTTGGGGCGTCCGGCGAACACTCAGGCTTGGTTGCGATGAGCGGTCATGAACAAAATGCATACGGGACATGACGCTTCTCCAATACTGATTGCGTAAGATGTAAAGATGGCATAAAGCGGACGCCGCAACACTGGACCGTATCAGATAGTCTCCACGCTAGTCTCAGATGAACTTGCCTACCGCAGCGAGCGTCTCTTGGAGAGACGCCAGGGCGCTTTTCACCGCCTATGCGCCGAGCAGCTTCGATGGCGTTATGGGGAGATCACGAACTCGTAGTCCAATGGCGTCGAAAACAGCATTTGCCACAGCCGCAGCCACCCCGGTCGCTCCCAACTCACCGATGCCCTTCGCGCCGATGGGACCGGAATTGGAATCAAATTCATCCACGAAGGCGACATCGATCTCCGGCGGAATATCCGCATTCACGGGAAGTGGCACACCCGCAAGGTCCTTCGAGTACCAGCGCCCCAGGGTTGGTTCGAACGAACTGCCTTCCATCGCCGCCATTCCCCAACCCCAGATAATGCCGCCGATCATTTGCGACCGTGCTGTTCTCGGGTTGATGATTTTGCCGGCGCTATAGACGCCGGTCGCTCGACGGAGCCGCAGCAGACCGAGCTCGTCATCAACTCCGACTTCCACGAAGATCGCACCGAAGCTTCGCGCCGGGTACTGCGGGCTCCCCATATCAACCGGCGCGCCATTGGGAAGATCGAAGGAGCCGTCTGAAGCGATCTCCGCAAGGCCGGCGTCCTTTAGCAATTTTTCTATCGAACACGATTCTTTGCCGAGAAACACGCGTCCGTCGCGCAGCTCAATGTCCGTAGAGGGCCATGCCGCGAGTCGAGCCAGCTGTTCGCGGATTCGCTTCGCTGCAAGTTGAACGGCTGCGCCGGTGCTGATCGTGGTGCCCGAACCATAGGTGGGACCGGAATAAGGCAAATTGGTATCGCCAGCGAGTGCCTTGACTCTCTGGGGGGGCAAGCCAAGCACCTCTGCGGCGATCTGCGGAAAGATCGTCCCGGGTCCGGTTCCAATGTCGCAGAAGCTGGATTCGACCTGGGCGGTTCCGTCCGCACGCAAGCGGACGCGGGCGGTGGAGTGGAAACGGGCCTGTCCCTGGCTGCAGTCAGCCATTCCGCATCCGATCCTCCAATGCCCCTCGCGAATTCCCCCCTTGGGGCGCGTTCTCCAGCCGAATCGTTCGGCTCCGAGGCTGTAGGCCTCCCGGAGTTTTTTGGAGGACCAAGTGTTCCCACTTTCCGGTTCGACCTCAGCGTAGTTTTTGAGCCGGAGATCGAGCGGGTCGATCTTCAATGTCCTGGCGAGTTCGTCCATCGCGGCCCCGAGTCCCCAGGAGCCTGGTCCATCCCAAGGCGAGCGCATGAAGGTCGGAAGTACCATATTGCCGCGCCGGACTTGTTGGCTGACCGTGATGTTATCGCAGGCGTAGAAGGCACGCGAAGAGGCGGTCGCGAACTCGACATAGTCGTCTGTTTGACCCGTGACATTCGATACTTTGTGTTCGAGGCTTTGCAGCCTCCCCTCTGCACTGGCACCGAGGGAAACCTGTTGAGTCAGCTGGGGTTGGGGACCGACGATGCTGTACATGTTTTGGCGATTCAGGACGAGCTTTACCGGCCTTTGAACGACCTTGGCAGCGATACACGCGAGGATTTCGTGAGACCAAATGAAAGCCTTGGCACCGAATCCTCCCCCGGTGTGCGGAGAGACCACACGGACATTGGTTGAAGGCAGGCCAAAGACTGCCGCAAGTGCATTCTGAACGGCAGGCAGATGCTGGACAGAGTCATAGACGGTGAGCTTGTCCGCATTCCAGACTGCAAGAATCGCAGATGGCTCCATGGGGTTGGCGTGGCGTGAAGGCTGGGTATAGGTTGCGGTCGACTGAATCGCTGCTGTGGAATATGCGGCGCCCGTGTCGCCCTTCGCAAAGGCCAGAGGTCCGGCCTTCGAATAGTTCCCTTTCTCTGGCATTACTGCCGCGGGGGGAGAGGTATCCGCAACGGAAAACGCGGACCTGCTGTAGCGGACCTGGACAAGCTTGGCGGCCTCCTCCGCCGCTTCGAGAGTCTCCGCCAGCACGATGGCTACGGGCTGCCCCTCGTGCATGATTTCATTCTCCTGCATCGGCACAAAGCGGCTTGCCAGAGGAGGGACCGAGACCTGCTGCAGCGCGGGATGGACGCGCGGCATATCGGCCGCGGTGAGCACGCGCACCACGGCTGGCTTTGCCGAAGCCGAAGCACTCGAAATGGTCTCCACGCGCCCGCAGGGAATATGAGAAGTAACGAAGGCTGCGTAGAGTTGTGAGGGCTGAGACTGATCGCCAGCGTACATGGCTTTGCCGGAGACTTTGGCCGGGCCATCAAAGCGAGCGATGGCGGTGTCGAGTTCTCGATTCATGCTTGCACCGCCATTTCGATCGCGCGGACTGTTGTGTTCTGAGCGAGCCGAATTTTGTACCGATTCATGGAGAGAGGCCTTGCGTCATCGAATCCTGCTTTCACTGCCGGGATGATCTCCGGCGAATCGCTGCGCAGTCCGGCAAGACGACGCTCTGTCTCTACCAGGCGCCATGGGCGCATGGCGACCGAGCCCAGAGCAATCCGAGCCCGGCGTATCACAGATCCGTCCATCTCAAGCGCAACCGCAGCCGAGACCGTTGCATACTCGTAACTCTCGCGCTCCCGAATCTTCAGATAAGCGGACTTTGGCACTGCATCACCCAACTCAATCGAGGATATGAGTTCGCCATGTTGGAGCACGCTGTGTGCCGTCGGGTCTTCGCTGGGGAGGGTATGGAACGTCGTGGCTGGGATGCGGCGTTCGCCCTGTTTGCTCTGCGTGACAAGGACGGCGTCGAGCGCCGCTAAGGCTGCGGCAGGATCTGAGGGCTGCACGGCTACGCAGTCCTCAGTCCAGCCGAAGATTGCATGCTTCTCATTCAGCCCGTGGAGTGCGGCACAACCGCTGCGCGGAATTCGCTTGTTGCATGGTGTGGGTTCGTCCGCGCGGAAATAGGGACAACGTACCCGCTGCAGGGGGTTTCCTCCGATGGTTGCGAGATTCCGAATTTGCGCAGAGGCGGCTTTCAGGATGGATGTAGACAAGACCGGGTATGACTTCCGGATGAGGGGGTGCAAAGCGACATCGTTCAGCTTGGTGAGGGCGCCTATCCTGACCATCCCATTCGGCAGCCGTTCGATACCTTCTAGACCTGCAACCCGCGTGATGTCCACGAGCTTGGACGGTTCTACGATTCCAATGCGAGTCCAGTTGAGGAGTTCAGTTCCCCCAGCGAGAATCATGGCATCCGAGGTTGCGGCGAACTCGATCGTTTGATGAATGGAAGTAGGCATTGCATAGCTGAAGTTCTTCATCAAGCATTCCTCTTAGCCACCGCGCTAACGGCAGCGACAATCTGGGGATATGCAGAGCATCTGCAGATGTTTCCGCTCATCCATTCTCGGATTTCGGCATTCGATCCTGTGTGTCCCTCCGCTACGCACGCTACCGCCGACATGATCTGTCCGGGGGTGCAGTACCCGCACTGGAAAGCATCATGATCGATAAACGCCTGCTGCATGGGGTGAAGCTGATCGCCGTTGGCCAGCCCTTCGATTGTCTCGATTTTCTTTCCATCGGCAGTGATCGCAAGCACCAAGCACCCATTAACTCGACGTCCGTCAAGATGAATCGTACAAGCGCCGCATTCACCGCGATTGCAACCCTTCTTGGTGCCGGTGAGGTAGAGGCGTTCTCGCAAAACATCCAACAGAGTCGAACGGGGTTCAACCTCAACGCGATGGCTAACACCATTGACTACCAAGCTGATGGTGGCACGAGAAACAAATGGTGGGTCGGGCGCCGACTTCGGAGCGATAGCTTCGGACACTCCGCTCAGGCTCGTAACAGCAACGATGGCTCCGCCCTTGAGCAGTGCCCTACGTGAAAACGCTTTTCGGGTTTCTTTTGGATCGTCCATGCCAAGGCACCCCAAATCGAACTGATTCTACAGAGAGTTTTCCGACACCGCTTTCAAAAAAAGCGCCCTGCGCACACCATCGCGGGCTAAGTTGTCGAATGCGTCTCGAAGTCGCCATCACCCGCATCTCCTTGTGTGGTAGCACCAGCCCAATGTGAAACTAGCCTTGTCACTGGCGAGGTCCCATGCCATGCCCACACCATCACTTGGCTGCCCAGGCTGTACCAGATCCGCGGCTTCGTCGCCGACTCGGCCCGGTCGCACTATGACCGCCGCGATATCGAGGCGCTATTCGAGCTCCGGCCCCGCGCCGCCAAAAACTTATTGAGATGCTGCCCACAGTTCGCATTGGCACCTCGCACCTGATCGAGCGCGATGCGCGCGGCTGCGAGATCCTTGAACGTCTCCCTCTGTGCACGCGGGCAACCTCACTCTTGCTTCGCGCTACACTCACCCCGTTAGAAATGCACGTGAAACGCCAACGTGAAGTGGTTGAAAAGAAAAGAAGAGGCGTGCCGAACGGTGCAGCAAATTCTGTGAAACTCGCGGAAACGGCGAATACTGTGGATTCTCTTACGGTGCAGCTTGAATGTTTGGGGCGTCGGGCGAGCATTCAGGCTTGGTTGCGAGGAGCGGTCATGAACAAAATGCATAAGGGACATGACGCTTCCCCAATACTGGTTGCGTCAGATGTATAGGTAGCAGCAAAACCGACACCGCAACACTGGGTCACGGCGTTTCTTCGCCATCGAAAGGAAATGAAATGTTAGTCCGGAACAGATGCAAAGTCGTCGTGTTGTGCGCGTTGACTGCAGCGGCCATCGCTGTTGGAAGTGCTCAAACGGCGCGATCGAACAAAACCAACGAGGCTCTTACTTTCAACGGGGACGGAGCTCAACGCTCAAATCAAATACATTGGCCGGATGGCTTTCATCCGGAGCAGGCAGACCTGTTCGCTCATAACGAAATCTTCGTCCACGCATCTTGCAAGAGGATCTTCACCAATCTTGCTGACGCACCGGCTTGGCCATCGTGGTATCCGAACTCCCATGATGTCAAGCTGCTGAACAGCTTGGACGGAAATCTCCATCGAGGGACGCAGTTTTCGTGGGATACCTTCGGCGTCCACATTGAGAGTATGGTGCATGAGTTTGTCCCAGACAGCCGCCTCGGCTGGTTTGGAAACGGCCCCGCCATGAAAGCCTATCACACGTTCCTTTTATTGAGGGAGGGCGAAGGTTGCCGCATCGTGACCGAGGAAGTTGTCAAGGGGCCAGGCGCAATTGACTTCCGCGAGAAGCAACCGGCTGCCATGCACGAGGGACATGACCTCTGGCTGAGTACCCTCAAACAACGCTCTGAACAGTGATTCGAAGTTTGCGAACGTTTCATTTATCAGATTTTCAGAAAAGGAGACAATTATGGCTCGTGTTTTCATCACCGGATCATCCAATGGCTTGGGCCTCATGGCCGCGCAGCTCCTGGTTGAGCAGGGCCACAGTGTTGTATTGCATGCTCGAAACCAACAACGGGCGGATGAGACTCAGAAAAAACTTCCCGAAGCAGAGGAAATAGTGGTCGGGGACCTCACCGGCATTGCTCAGACAAGACACGTTGCCGATCAAGTCAATCAACTCGGAACCTTCGATGCGGTAATTCATAACGCTGGTATTGGCTACCGCGAGCCGAGGCGAATTGTCACGGAAGACGCCCTATCGCATCTTCTCGCTGTGAATACGATTGCGCCGTACATCTTGACCGCGCTGATCGCTCGGCCAAAGCGGCTTGTTTATCTTAGTTCGGGGCTGCACCAAGATGGTGACCCGAGTCTAAACGACCTGACGTGGGCCGCCCGGCCCTGGCGGGGACAGCAGGCCTACTCCGATACGAAGCTCCATGATGTGCTGTTGGCGTTCGCGGTTGCCAGACGATGGCCGGGTGTGCTTTCCAATGCTCTAGAGCCAGGTTGGGTGCCTACCAAGATGGGCGGTCCAGGAGCCACAGACGATATGGACCAGGCGCACCGCACTCAAGTTTGGCTTGCGGTAAGCGATGACCCTGCCGCTTCGGTATCCGGCGAGTACTTCTATCACATGCAAGAGCGGCGTCCCCTCCCCGCCGCACGCGACATCAGTACCCAGGATCGCCTGCTGGATTTCTGTTCTCGCGCCACGGGCGTGGAACTTCGATCCTGACTCTACTGTGCCGCCAACGGCCTCACAACCCCGAACAATAGTTTCGGTTTTCTCTGCAACGGGATTTGCTCTTCGCTCCAACCTCAAGCGCACCCGATAGAGGTGGATTGCGCTGGATGCATGGGAGGTCGTACAGTATGCTTATGAGTAATATGCGGTTGCAGACACTCCGGCAGGTTGACCTCAATCTTTTTGTCACCTTTGCAGTCATCGCAGAGGAAAAGAGCATCACTGCGGCCGCAGCGAAGTTGCATCTCAGCCAACCGGCTGTCAGTAGAGCGCTGAAGCGTGCGCGGGTGATGTTTAAGGACGATCTATTGGTCCGCTCTCCGAACGGCTTCGAACTGACTCTTAGAGGGAGGAAACTCCTAGATGAGCTGAATCAACTCTTGCCAAACATGGAGCGGCTCGTCGTTCCAAACGTCTTCAATCCCGCTCGGGAGCCAAACACCTTTCGCCTTTCGGGACCTGATAACGTTTGTTCAGCGTTGCTTCCCCATGTGCTACGAAACAGTTTGAATCCAGAGTTCGTAATTTGCCTGGACGTTTTGTCATGGCAACTTGGGACCGCAGATTTGCTGGAGCATGGACAGCTGGATATAGCTTTCCAGATCGATGACGGCCTTTTGCCCTCACATCTACAGTCAGAGAGACTCTATCGCGAAGAGTGGATCTGCGCGGTGGCTCGCGACAGTAGCTTCGGTGAGCGCTTAACGCTGAAACAGTATCTCGACGCCGAGCATCTTGTTGTGTCAACGCTGACGAACGTACAAAACATTCCTGACAAACAATTGGCTGCAATCGGCAAGAAGCGAAAATCGCGAATAAGGCTGTCGTACTTTAATGTCGCGTTACATTGCCTTCCGGCATCTTCGCTTGTTCTTACGCTGACCAGCGGAATGCGCTCAATCGTGAAGAGCAATCCTCATTTGCGCATTGTTCGCGCGCCATCGGAGTTGCAGGGTTTCCACATTCTGATGGTATGGCATCCGCGTGTCAATACTGATCCTCGACACGAATGGCTACGGGGGATCGTCCGGACAGCAGCGGGGAGCCTCAGATCGTAAGCTGCTGCCGAATATCTTGGCTATTTCGCGGAAACTTGCGTTGAACGCATAGGGGCCATTACTACTTTGCAATACCGCTGATAGAGCGTCGAAAGATATGCTTGTAAGCGGTTGGATGGACTAACTTATCGGCGTATCCCGTTTGGTCGAGTGTTTGAAGGGAAACAATTGCTGAGTTTTCGCTATGAATCTGCAAATGTTTGAACCCGCAATTGCACCTCACGTCTATGGAACAGGACGGTGTTGTGCGTAGCGCTCCACAGGGGTAGTCATCGATTCGTTGGCCGTGTGCTTTTTTGCTACGGCTGAGTTCGCAAGCAGGGGCGTCTGGAGAGCAGCAACACCATGATGAGGACCTGCGGCTCATGCAGGCGTGTTCAACACAGAGGTCCACGTGCCAGCCTGAATGCAATCTGGTGCGCAAGTATGGACAGCGTGGCGATGAGGCGACCATGAGCGGGAGTGCGTGGCTTGACCGGACGGTCCTATGGATCGCGTGCGCAGCAGCGCTCTTGACGCCGGCAATACCGGTGTTGGGAGCCGATGACTCTGGGCCGATTGAGCAGATGTACCACTCAGCCTGGACAGCGAGAGACGGGCTGAGTGGAGTAGTCAGCGCACTGGCGCAGACCGAGGACGGCTTTTTGTGGGTGGGCACGACCGAAGGACTGTATCGTTTCGACGGCATGACGTTTGAAGCGTACAAGCCGGAGGCAGGAAGCTTTCCGGCAATCGGCATCAAGACGCTGGCGGCGGCGCCGGACGGATTGTGGATTGGATATCTCAGTGGAGGAGTCAGCGTCCTGAAGGATGGGCGGCTGAAAAACTACTCCGAGCGCGACGGCCTGCCGATTTCCAGAGTTTTGTCGATTGTGCATACCGAGGATGGGAAGGTTTGGGTGGCGGCGGTGGGCGGAGTTGCGCGCCTCGATGGCGACTACTGGCATAAAGTCCGCCTGGACTGGAATTTCACGGCAAGAACCGCAAGAGAGTTGGTGGTGGATCCGAGCGGCACACTTTGGGCCGCGGTAGAAACCGGGGTCCTCTATCTGCCGAAAGGGGCGCACAGTTTCGAGGACGCAGGCGTCCATTCACGCCAGACTATAAGCCTGGCGCTTGCGCCAGATGGATCGATAGTTTACACAGACCTTCGGAAGGCAAGCGAGCCGCAGAGTGTATGCCGGTTGCAGATAAAGCCCAGCGGCTCGGTTGTGCGCTGTATTTCTTTGCCGGACATTCTGTCGGCCTCGGACATTCAGTCGGTCTTTGTGGATCGAACGGGATCAATATGGTTTACCGGTGACAATGTCATGCGCCTGGCGCACCCGGAACTGCTGGAGTGGAATGGCGGGCGGATCCCGCGGGCGAGCATTGAAGAATACGGCAAGAACGAAGGTTTGACGGCGGCAACGGATACGATATTCGAAGACCACGAGGGCAACATCTGGTCAGGAAGCACCTTTGGAATCGACCGCTACTTGGATTTGCCTGCAGGGCGACCTAAGCGGCTATTTGGAGGATAAATTGTCAAACGGGGTAGGGAGTCCGGCTGAACATGAACAAACTC
>Ga0181537_10005570_pt1 | contig 10156 bp, 6 predicted proteins | sample PEATcosm2014_Bin_39_FD_119765 | JGI IMG/M metagenome (GOLD analysis project Ga0181537, IMG submission 119765) | Peatland microbial communities from MTU Mesocosm Facility, Houghton, MI, USA - PEATcosm2014_Bin23_10_metaG | ecosystem: Environmental > Terrestrial > Soil > Wetlands > Peat | place... | reverse complement strand
GCCGCCACCCTCAACGCCGTGCGCGCGCGCCTGCCGGCGGCACTCGAGTGCTGGGTGCACGGGGTGAGTGACAGCGGCCTGCCGCGGCTCGACCAGGCGGTTGCCACCTGCAGCGAGGAGGCCCTCGAGGCGGGGGAGTTCCGGGCGCCGACCCTCGCGCAGCGCGCGCTGTGCATCTACACCTCCGGCACGACCGGGCTGCCGAAGGCCGCCAATGTCAGCCACTACCGCCTCATGCAGTGGAGCCACTGGTTCGCAGGACTGATGGACACTCAGCCCACCGATCGCATGTACAACTGCCTGCCGATGTATCACAGCGTCGGCGGCGTGGTGGCCACGGGGGCAACGCTGGTCGGGGGCGGCGCGGTCATCCTACGCGAGCGCTTCTCGGCGACGGCCTTCTGGGCGGATGTGAGCGCCGAGGGCTGCACGCTGATGCAGTACATCGGGGAGCTGTGCCGCTACCTGCTGGCGAGCGCGGCACAGCCCGAGGAAACGCGGCACTCGCTGCGCCTCGCCTGTGGCAACGGCCTGCGTGCGGAGGTGTGGGTGCCGTTCCAGGAGCGCTTTCGCATCCCGCAGATCCTGGAGTACTACGCGGCCACCGAGGGCAATTTCTCCCTCTACAACTGCGAGGGGCGCCCCGGGGCCATCGGCCGCATCCCGCCCTTCCTGGCTCACCGACTGCCGGTGGCACTCGTGAGCTTCGACCCCGCCACGGGGCTGCCGACGCGCGATGCGCAGGGCCGCTGCCGGCGCTGCGCCGTCGAGGAGGCCGGGGAAGCCATCGGGCAGATCGTGGGCGACCAGGGCGCCTCGCGCTTCGAGGGCTACACGGACGGCGCGGCCTCCGAGAAGAAGATCCTGCGTGACGTATTCGCGCCGGGAGACCGCTGGTACCGGACCGGGGACCTGATGCGCCAGGACGCGCAGGGGTTCTTCTACTTCGTCGATCGTGTCGGTGACACCTTCCGCTGGAAGGGCGAGAACGTTTCCACCACCGAGCTGGCCGGTGTCATCGCGCAGGTTCCCGGGGTGAGCGACGTCGCCGTCTATGGCGTCGCGGTGCCGCACGCCGACGGCCGCGCCGGCATGGCGGCCCTGGTGGTCGGGAAGGACTTTGACCTCGGGGTGCTGAGACGCGCGCTCGTGGCGCAGCTGCCCGCCTACGCGCGGCCGGTGTTTCTGCGGGTGCTGGGCACGCTCGAGATCACGGGCACCTTCAAGCTGCGCAAGCAGGAACTCATGCAGGAAGGCTATGACCCCGCGCGGGTGAGCGATGCGCTCTTCATCGACAGTGCCGCCGCGGGAGGTTACCTGCCGCTGGACGCGGCGCGCTTCGAGCAGCTCAGCTGCGGGGCGCTGCGTCTCTAGGAGGCGTGGCGGGCCGCTCTAGGCGGTGTTGCCGGCATCCACCGTGAGCGTGGTGCCGGTGATGTTCCTCGCCTTCTCGCTGAGGAGGAACTCCACCGCCGCGGCCACGTCATCCACGTCTGCCAGGCGCTTGAGTGCACTGCGACGGCGGATCTGGTCGCGCTGTCCGCCGTCGAGCTCGTGCGTCATCTCCGTGTCGACGAAGCCCGGTGCGAGCGCGTTGACCGTGATGCCGAGCGGGCCGACCTCGCGCGCCAGGGAGCGCGTGAAGCCAATGAGGGAGGCCTTGGTGGCCGAGTACACCGACAGGCCGTGGTAGCCGGTGGAAGCGACCACGGATGCCATGTTGATGATGCGGCCGGTGCGCTCGCTCATCATGGAACGCACCACGTACTTGGTCAGCAGCATGGGCGAGACGGTGTTCAGGCGCACCAGGGTCTCGAGCTGCTCGTCGCGCATCATGGCGAGCACCCCGGAGGTGCCGAGGCCCGCGTTGTTGACCAGCCCGTAGAGCGGCCCGAACTCCTTGCGCAGCCCGGTGACGAAGGCCGGGATCGCCTGCGTCTGCAGCAGGTCGAGCGCGCGGAACTGGATCGCGCCCACGCCGGCATCGCGGCTGCGCGCCATTGCGGCCCCGAGCGGCGCGCTCTGGGTGCGGGCGACCGCGATCACCTGGTAGCCGCACGCGGCGAGGGTCGTGGTGATCCCGAGGCCGAGCCCGCGGCTCGCGCCCGTGACGATGACGTTAAGCATTGGGGCGCACCAGCTTCCCTGAAGCGGACACCTCGAGCGAGGGCACGACGCGGATCATGGCGGGGACCTTGTGGGCGGCGAGCAAGCGCTTGCAGGCCTCGGTCACCTCACGCACCACGGTGGCGCCGTCGGGTGCCGCGGCGGGATCCTTGAGCACCACTTCCGCGGTCACCACCGCTCCGGTGATGGGGTTGCGGCGCGCCTTGACGAGCGACATGCGCACCGCCGGATGGGCGTTGATCACGGCCTCGACCTCCTCCGGGTGCACCTTCAGGCCCCCGACGTTGATGACACCGCCGCGCCGGCCCATGAAGTAGCAGCGCCCCTCGCGCACCTCGACCCGGTCGCCGGTATCGACGAAGCCATCGGCGCCCTTGAGAACCGGGGCGCCCTCGCCGAGATAGCGCGTGGCAGTGCCAGGGGAGCGGATCTGCAGCGTCTCGTCCTGGATGCGCAGCTCCACCTGCGCGTGGGGCGCGGCCAGCAGCCCTTGCGGAAACCCGGCGCGACGATCGCGCACCTCGAAGGCGACCCCGGCCTCGGTGGAGGCGAAGGCGTGCGCGAGGATGGCCTGCGGATACGCCGCGTGCAGCCCATCGAGCACTGCCTGGTCGGGGATCTCGCCCGAGAGGCGCACGTACTGCGGGTCGATCCGCGCCGTCACGCCGCTCATGAGCGCCTTGCGCCAGTGCGAGGGCGTGCCCGAGATGTGCGTGATGCCGGCCTGCCCGGCGCGCGCCAGAAAATCCCCGACCTCCTCCTCCCGGGCAGACAGCACCAGCGAGCCGGCATGCAGCGCCCGCAGGAAGATCTGCAGGCCCCCGTAGCGGCGGATGTCGTAGAAGGTGCTCCAGGTGAGCGCAGCGGACGGTGCAGGTTCGGTGGCGAGCACTGCGGTCAGGCTCGTGAGCGAGTGCTGCACGAGCTTCGGGGCCCCGGTAGTGCCCGAGGTGAGGAGGATCCACTCGGTGCGCACGCTGTTGCGCCGCGGGGTCGCGGCGGGTGCCAGGCGCGGCTGCGCGCCGACTGCGACCCCGACCTGCGCCTCCGGCACGCTGTCGGCGTCACAGACGCTGGCGTCGACCTGCGCATCGCGGATCACGCCGGGGAGGTGCTGGGTGGCGAGGTCCGGCGTGCACAGCACCATGCGGCGCGCGACGCCATCGAGTTCGATCAGGGCGAGGGCTGCGGTCAGCTGCTCGCGCACCGCGAGCAGCACGCTGCGGTCACGCAGCTCTTCCAGGCGGCCCTGCAGCGCCGAGCCGCGCGCAAGGTCGGCAAGTGCGACAGCGGCGCCTGGGCCCTGCAGGCGACCCGCGGGTGCGCCTCTTAGGTTAATTGACTCCCACAGCGAGGGGCCGTCACTTGCCAAAGTTTTCGTACAGCCTGACGAAGTCACCGAAGGTCACCGGGAAGTCCACCGCCTCGGCGGCGTTGAACGGGTCGATGCCGAGGGCGTCCTCCAGGCGTGCCACGATGATGGCGAAGCTCAGTGAGTCGAGTCCGGACTGGACGAGCTTCAGCTCATCCGCGAGCGGGGCGAGTGTGCGTTCCTGTTCCACGGCGACCTGCTGGAACTGCGACGTGATCGTGGACCTCACCGACATCATGTGACTCCGAGTGGGGGGCGCTGCGGGGCGGTATCTTATCGCGACTTGGGGTCCACGCTGCGTGAAATACCGCAGCTCCCGGCACATGCCTGCCCTCACCCGCGAAACTTGAGGTGTACGCGCTAACTGGCTGATAAGCCGCGCACTGCGCCGCCTTCAGTTCGGCTTGAAGCCGTACACGTCGAGCTCGCCGGACACCGAGGTCGAGCCATAGGCGCCCCCGGTATTGTTGCCGCGGGTGCCGACATAGACCTTGCCGTTGGCCACCGTCGGCACGGCGAACTTCACCGCGTGGCCAGCCGCATCGCTGCTCACCATCGAGCTGTTCCACAGCTCCGAGTACAGGTTGCCCGCCTTGTAGGCATGCAGCACCGCGGCCCCGCAGGGCGCGGTACTGCCCACGCAGAAGTTCGAGTTGTCGAGGATCCAGGCGATGCCGTTGTTGCTCGCCCCCTGGGCGGAGATGGAGGCGGTGCCGCCCGGGTAGCCGAATGTGGTCGCGGTGCGGGCGGACAGCGTCGGGTTGAACATGTTGCTGCTCGGGTCGAACGTGTAGGCCGCGAGCGCGCCTGCAATCGGTGCCACGAACAGCGTGTTGTCCCAGAAGGCCGGGGAGCAGAAGAGCCCCGAGCCGGCCGAGAAGTGCTGGTAGGCATTGCCATCACCGAAGCCACCCATCTTGTCGCCGTTCAGCAGATACAGCGTCGCATCCTTGCCGCCGCCGACGATGAGGTGCTGCAGGGTGCCGCTGCTGAGGTTCAGCACCAGCGCTGCGCCCCCGGAGCCGAAGTCCTCGTCATTGGCATCATCGGTCGCCTGGTCGGAGGGCGTGAACCACGACTGCACCTTCAGGCCGCTGCCGCTCAGCTGCATGAAGGTGTCGCCGTAATCGTTGTTCGGTGCGGTGGCGCTGTTCGCGTCGAAGCCGCCGTTGCCGGTGATGAGGTAGACGTGCCCGGAGCTATCCGCCGCCGGCGCCCCACCGCTCATCCAGATGCCACCCTCGGTGACGTTCGGCGTCACGTTGAGGAGCGCGTTCTGCACGAACCCCGTGCCGCTGTAGGTGTAGGTGGCGACCCAGCCGTACCAGGGCGGCGCATCCTCATGCGAGCCCCAGGCGATGTACACCGTGCCATTGACGAGCGCGAGACCGGCGCGCTGATTCTCCTGCTGCGGGCTGAAGGCGACGGTCGTCCCACCGCTGCCCGTGCCCGTGACACTGCCGCTGATGGTCACCGGCGAGCCGCTCTTCTCATTGCCGGTCGTGATGTCGATGGCGTGCAGGCGCTGGTAGATGGTGGTCGTGCCGGCGACGACCGACTTCGTGACCACGTACAGGGTGCCGCTGGCAGGGTCGATGACGGGGGTACCGGTGACCCCGACCTCGGGCGCGAGGTTGCCGAGTCCGAAGCCCACGAGGTAGCCGGAGTAGCCGGCCGGCACGCTGGTCTCGCCGGCCGCATTGCCGCCGTGCGCGGTGTTGATGAGGTTCGCCTGCCACAGGGTCACGCACGGGGCCGTATCGGCGTCGAAGGCAAACAGGCTGTCGTGCTCGGTCGCCACGAACACCACGTTGTGGCGCGCACCGCCGACGGTGAGGTTCGCGACCCACAGGGGCTGGGCGTAGACCGCGCCGTCCACGGTGCAGGAAAACAGCTTGCCGAACGAGGTGGTGTTTACGTTCGTGAGGTTGAGGCCGTATTCCTGGGTGTTGGCGCCGTCGCGGGCGACATCGTTGTGATACGTGTAGACACCGGTAAGGCCGGTCACGCCGACGTTGATGGTGGCAATCGCGGTTGCGTCGGAGACGCTGGTCGCCGTCAGGGTGTAAACGCCTGCGGTGGCGGCGGCGGTGAAGGTGACCTTCGCGCCCGAAGCGCTGGTCGTCGGGCTGAAGGAACCCCCGGCCGGACTCACCGTCCACCTGACGCCCGCCGAGTCGTTGGTGGTGGCGCTGACCGAGAGCGTCTGGGTGAGGGTCAGGGCGGCATTGGTGGGCGATACGCTCACCGTGATCGTGCCGGCATTGATGGTCAGCGTGAATGATGCGGTCTGGCTCTGGACCGGGTTGCCCGAGTCCTTCACCGTGAACTGCAGCGGGGTGGCCGCGGCCGAGGCCGTCGGTGTCCCGGAAAGCACGCCGCTCGCCGTGTTGAAGCTCAGCCCCGCCGGCAGCGTCCCGACGAGCGACCAGGTGTAAGGCGCAGTGCCGCCGCTCGCGGTGAGCGTGGTGCTGTAGCTCGTGCCTACCTTGCCGGGCGGCAGCGACGTCGTCGTAATGGTGAGCACCGGGACCGCGGCTGCGATCACCAGCGTCAGCGCCCTCGAGGCCGTCTGCGCGGGGTTGCCGGAGTCAATGACCTTGAAGGTCAGCGACGCACCCGCACTGCTGGCACTCGGCGTGCCGCTCAACACGCCGCTCGTGGCGTTGAACGCAAGCCCGGCGGGCAGCGTGCCGCTCACCGACCAGGTATAGGGCGTCGTGCCCCCGGCCGCCACGAGCGTCGTGGTGTACGCCTTGCCGACCTGCCCTGAGGGCAGCGCGATGGTGCTGATCGACAGCGGGCTGGCGCTGATGATGAGGGTGAGGGTCTTGGTGGAACTCTGCGCCGGGGTACCGGAGTCGGTGACCTTGAAGGTCAGCGAGGTGCCCGCCGTACTCGCGGTCGGCGTACCACTGAGCGTGCCGCTCGTGGTGTTGAAGGACAGGCCCTTGGGCAGCGTGCCGGTGAGCGTCCAGGTGTAGGGCTTGGTGCCCCCGCTGCTGGTGAGCGTGGCGCTGTAGGCGACGCCCACCTGCCCTGCCGGGAGAGTCGTGGTGCTGATCGCAAGCGTCGCGGGGGTGACGACCAGCGTCAGCGTCGCCGGGGTGTGCTGCACCGGGCTGCCCGAATCAGTGACGGTGAAGGTGAGCGCGGTGCCCGCGGTGGCGGCGGTCGGGGTGCCGCTGAGCGTGCCGCTCGCAGCGTTGAACGCAAGTCCCGCCGGCAGGCTGCCCGCGAGCGCCCAGCTGTAGGGAGTCGTGCCGCCGGTGGCGCTGAGCGTGGCGCTGTAAGCCACGCCCACCTTCCCGGCCGGCAGGGTCGTGGTGGTGATCGCCAGGGTAAGCGGCGCGATCACCAGCGTGAAGTTGGCGGTCGTCGTCTGCGCGGGGTTGGCCGCATCGGTGACGCGGAACGTGAGCGCGGATGCGGCCGTGCTCGCGGTCGGCGTGCCGCTGATCAGGCCAGTGGCGGCGTTGAAGGACAGGCCCGCGGGCAGCGCGCCACTCGTGAGCGCCCAGGTGTAGGGCGTCGAGCCGCCGCTTGCCGCGAGGGCGGCGCTGTAGGCCTGCCCCACCTTGCCCGGGGGGAGCGCCGTCGTCGTGATCGCCAGGGGCACGATCGCCGGCGCCGAGACCCCGAGGGTGAAGGTGGCGGTGCGCGTCTGCGGGGGTGCCCCCGCATCCGTCACCATGAAGCTCAGCGCCGTGCCCGAGGAAGTCGCCGTCGGCGTGCCGCTGATGAGTCCGCTCGCGCCGTTGAAGGCAAGTCCTGCAGGCAGCGTGCCGCTCGTGAGCGTCCAGGTGTAGGGCGTCGTGCCGCCGCTCGCCGCGAGCGCCACGCTGTAGGGCGTGCCGACCTGCGCCCCGGGCAGCGACGCGGTGGTGATGGAGAGGTCACTGGGCGGTGTGGCGCTCACGATGAGCGTCAGCGTGCCGCTCGCGCTCTGCGCAGGGTCGCCCGCGTCAGTCACGGTGAAGGTGAGCGCGACACCCGCGCTGCTGGTGCTCGCCGTGCCGGTAAGGGCGCCGGTGGCGGCATTGAGGGTGAGGCCGGCGGGCAGCGTACCGCCCGTGAGCGCGAAGCTATAGGGCGCAGTCCCGCCGCTCGCCTCGAGCGTCGCGCTGTAGGGCACACCCACCTGCGCGTAGGGGAGCGACGTCGTGCCGAAGATCAGCGTGGACGGCGGGTCGGTCGGTCCGTGGGAGGTCCCGACATTGGAGCAGCTCGCGGTGAGCAGCGCGCCGATGAGCAAAAAGCAGATTAATGGCGCGCTGCGCGGCCACGGCCTGACGGTCCACACGGATTCAGCCATCTCCCTTGTAGCTGATGCAGGATCCGGGTGACGCTGAAATCCAGCGCACCGCCGTCCTTGATCTTTATGGCCGGAAATTATACCCGCACGGCCCTGCCGGCCGGTCCGGATTCGTGTATCGCATCGTAGCCAACCGACGAGCGGCGTTCCGCGGGCGATGAAGCTGCGCGTTGCATGCGAGTGGACATAACGCGCGCACGATCGGGACGCTGTCCTACAGGACTCCTGCGTTCTGGGCCTTGACCTCGAGCGCAGGAGCCCGCCCATCGCGCGCTTGGCGGCCGATGGCGGCGACGTGCGGGCCTGCGCATCGCAAGGGCGGCCCGGACAGTGGCGCCCATCGGGCCACCGCGAGTCCCCGCCGGGCGATCACGGCAGGCTCGGCCAAGGCACCCCGGCCTGCCCGCGGTGCCCCGATGCCCTCGGCTGCAGGTCCGCAGCCCCCTGGCGGGCGCCCGCGCAGGTCCCCCGGGCGTGCCTCTGTATAATGAGGGCCGCGGCCAACCGTGAAGCTACGCAGGGTCCAATGTCTGACAACGTATCCCCTCTGAGGCGTCCCGTACCGGGCGGCAGCCCTGAACTCACCGGCGAGGTAGCCACCCTGATCGTGGCGGCTTTGAATCTCGACGTCGCCCCGGCCGAGATCGACCCCCGGCAGCCCCTCTACGGGGAGGGCCTGGGCCTGGATTCCATCGACATCCTGGAGATCGCGCTGGTGGTCTCCAAGCAGTACGGCGTGCAGCTGAAGGCCGACAGCCAGGAGAACCAGCACATCTTCGGTTCCCTCCAGCAGCTGGTCGACTACATCAGCGCCCACCGGACCAAGTAGTCGTCTGGCCAGGTTTGCACTGCTCGGGCACTCCTCGGCCGACGCGGTGGTGGCCTACCGCGCTGGCGCGCCCCTCTCCGCGCGGCAGTTTCTCCATGACGTCGGGCAGGTGCGGGCGCTCCTGGGGCCGGGGCGCCACGTGCTCAATGCCTGCACGGACCGCTATCACTTCAGCGTAGGGTTCGCCGCCGGCCTCACCGCCGGCAAGGTGAGCCTGCTGCCCTCGACCCATACCCCCGAGGTGATCCGCCAGCTGCGCTCGTTCGCCCCCGATGCGATCTGCCTCACTGACGCGGCGAACTGCGAGATAGCGCTGCCGCAGGTGCGCTACCCGACGGGGGAAACCGCACCGGAGGGCACAATGCCCCCGGTGCCACAGATCGAGGCCACCCAGCTTGCCACCTGCGTCTTCACCTCCGGCACCACCGGCACCCCGGTCCCCTACCGCAAGACCTTCGGACCGCTCTACCGCTGCGTGCGCGAGGAGGCGCCGCGCCTGGGAATGGAGCCGGGCACCCCATGGTCGATCGTTGCCACCGTGCCGCCGCAGCACATGTACGGCTTCGAGTCGAGCGTGCTGATGGCGCTCGCCAACGGCCACGCCCTGTGCGCCGAGCATCCCTTCTACCCGGCCGACATCGCGGCGGTGCTTGAGAGCGTCTCGCGGCCCCGTGCGCTGATTTCCACACCGGTGCACCTGCGGGCGCTGGTCGGCACCGGTATCGTGCTCCCCCCGACCGACCTCATCGTCTCCGCCACCGCCCCGCTCTCGCAGCAGCTCGCCATCGAGGTCGAGCAGCGCTTCCACACCCGCCTGGTGGAAATCTACGGCTCCACCGAGACCGGGCAGGTCGCCGCGCGCCGCCCAACCGCAGGGCCGGAGTGGCAGCTGTGGCCCGGGGTGCGCTTCACGCACCGCGGCGAGGACACCTGGGCCGATGGCGGCCACATCGAGCAGCCGACCCGCATGTGCGACGTGCTCGAGGTCACCGGCGAGGGACGCTTCCTCCTGCACGGTCGCCTCGCGGACCTCGTCAACATCGCCGGCAAGCGCAGCTCGCTCGCCTACCTCAACCACCAGCTGAACCTGATCGCAGGCGTCGAGGATGGCGCCTTCTTCCACTTCGAGGATCAGCGCGGCGCGCGCCCCGAGGTCAGCCGCGTGGCGGCGGCCGTGGTGGCCCCGGGACTGGATGCGGCGGCGCTGCTCGAGGCGCTGCGCCAGCGCATCGACCCGGTGTTCCTGCCCCGACCGCTGCTGCTGGTGCCGCGCCTGCCGCGCAATGCCACCGGCAAGCTGCCGCTGGAGGCCCTGCAGGCGCTGGCGGTGCAGCACCTGAAGGCCTCAAGCTCTGCGGCCTAGCAGAGCGACCAGGACGCGACGCGCGTGCGCACCTCCACCACGCTGACCATCAGCGCCGACCACCCCTCCTTCGCCGGGCACTTCCCGGGGACCCCGATCCTGCCCGGGGTGCTGCTGCTCGACGAGACCCTGCACGTGCTGCACGCCGAT
>Ga0181537_10005569_pt1 | contig 10156 bp, 7 predicted proteins | sample PEATcosm2014_Bin_39_FD_119765 | JGI IMG/M metagenome (GOLD analysis project Ga0181537, IMG submission 119765) | Peatland microbial communities from MTU Mesocosm Facility, Houghton, MI, USA - PEATcosm2014_Bin23_10_metaG | ecosystem: Environmental > Terrestrial > Soil > Wetlands > Peat | place... | reverse complement strand
GTGCGCGTTGTCGACCCATCTCCCAGGCAAATTCCCTCTCCCGAATCGATCCAGCGTGCCCTCGACATGATGGCGAGCGCACAACGCCCGCTAATCCTTCTCGGCAAAGGCGCTGCCTACGCACAGGCTGACTCTGACATTCGGTCATTCATTGAGAAGACGGGTATTCCGTATCTGCCAATGTCCATGGCCAAGGGGCTCCTGCCGGATAACCATCCTCAATCCGCGGCTGCGGCTCGCTCCTTGGTTCTATCTCAGGCCGATGTAGTTATGCTGATCGGAGCACGACTGAACTGGCTTCTTGCGCACGGCAAAGCCCCGCAGTGGTCCCCAACTGCGCGCTTCGTGCAGGTCGACATCTCGCCGACAGAGATCGATAGCAACCGGCCCATCGCTGCGCCTGTCGTTGGCGATATTGGTTCAGCGATGTCTGCATTCTTGGCCGCGCTCAAGCCCGGACAAATCCAACCCCAAATCGACTGGATCAAAGCGATCGGGGCGCGCAAGCAGCACAATTTCGAACGCATGGCGGCCCGGCTCAATGCCGATCCCAGCCCCATGAACTTTTCGAGCGCGCTTCGTGCAGTCCGCGATGTTCTCGCCGACAAGCCGGACATCTATGTCGTCAATGAAGGGGCCAACACGCTCGACTTCGGCCGCGACATCATCGACATGCACGAACCTCGCAAGCGCCTCGACAGCGGAACCTGGGGTGTGATGGGTATCGGTATGGGCTATGCCATCGGGGCGGCTGTGACGAGCGGCGAACCTGTCGTGGCCGTCGAAGGCGATAGCGCTTTCGGTTTCAGCGGCATGGAGATCGAGACCATTTGCCGCTATGCGCTGCCGATTGTCATCGTAATCTTCAACAATGGCGGCGTCTACCGCGGTGACGACGTGAACCGTGGCGAAGGAAAAGATCCTTCGCCAATGACCCTCATGAAGACCGCGCGCTATGACAAACTCATCGAGGCTTTCGGCGGTACGGGCCATCATGTGACCGATACGCAGAGTCTCACCAAGGCTCTCACCGATGCCCTCGCGTCGGGAAAGCCGGCAATCATCAACTGCGTGATCGATCCGACAGCAGGTACTGAGAGCGGTCACATCCAGAATCTGAACCCAAAAAGTCAAATCGGCAACACAAAAGAAAAATAAGAGAAAGCCCATGACCGGTCCTCAGGATCATCTCAATCCGGACAAGCCGCATGCCCTCGCGGGCGCAACGGTAATTGACTTCACGCGGGTTCTCGCGGGGCCGACCTGCACTCGAATGCTCGCGGACGTCGGTGCCCGGGTCATCAAGATCGAACGCCCGAAAGTGGGCGACGACACGCGGCAGAATGGGCCCTTTCTCGATGATGGTTCTTCTGAGTATTTCAGGTTCGCGAACCTGGGCAAAGAAAGTATTGCACTGAATCTGAAGGATCCGGCAGACCTCGCGCTCGTGAAGAACATGATCGCTCGCGCCGACATAGTCGTGGAGAATTTTCGGCCCGGCGTTATGACGCGGCTTGGCCTCGACCCTGCATCACTTGTCGAGGAGCACCCTCAACTGATCGTCTGCTCAATCTCAGGATTCGGGCAGTACGGGCCGATGCACAAGCAGGCTGCGTATGACACCATCATCCAGGCACTCTCGGGAATCATGGACGCTACCGGCTGGCCGGATGGCCCCGCAACACGTGTCGGCACGTCCGTCTCTGGCATTGTTGCCGGAATCTTCGCCTATGCGGCTATCGTGACAGCTCTGGCGGCTCGCGCGCGCACTGGACGAGGAACAACCGTGGATATCGCAATGCTCGACAGCACGTTCGCGCTGCTCGAGCACGGCCTGATGGACGCACTCGGCATCCATAAGCGTCCGGCCAGACTCGGGAACCGGCATCCTTTCTCGTATCCGTTCGACACCTTTAACTGCAGCGATCAGGCGCTGGCCATCGCGGTCGGTAACGATCATCTGTTCGGCATTCTCTGCAAAGTTCTGGGCCTCGTCACTCTGCCGGCGGACACGCGCTTCGCGACAAACGTCGCCAGGTGCACAAACCACGAAGCACTCAAGACTGCGATGGAAACCGTGCTCAAAACGAGCACGGCTGAGACCTGGCGCGCGCGATTCGAGGCGGCGGGTGTGCCAGTTGGCATTGTCCTCAACGTCGACGATACGCGGAAACTTGAGCAGATCGCGGTACGCGGAATGGTAAAGAACGTCGAAGGCCGTTATGTCTCCGGCTCGCCGATCAAGTTCGGTTCGTATAACTCGATCGGTACGATGATTCCTTCACCCACACTCAACAACCGAGGCGCGGCTATTCGGGCGGAGTTCGCGCCGATGCTGGTGTCGTGATGGGCAACCCGGCCATAACCACCGACATCACGGCGAGTCGACAACCGACCGTGGACAACCTTTCTGAGCTGTTCACCAGGCACGTTCAGGAACAACCAGGCCGAACCGCCGTCGGGACCTCAGACCTGAGAACTGTAATCAGCTACAGCCAACTTGACGCTCTCATCCGGTCGGCCATGGGGCAACTATCTGGGCTCGGGCTGAGGCCGGGCAATACGATCGCGCTGGTCTCGGACAATTGTGTTGAATTTGTGGTAGCTCTTCTTGCGGTTGTGTCCTCGGGGGCTCGTGTCGCGCCGTTGAACCCGGCGCTCCCCATGTCCGAACTGAGTACACGACTCTCGGAACTCTCCGCGCATGCTGTGCTCGCTCCTAAGCATTTGGCAAGCAAACTGGAGTTTGCGGATGCCGTAGCCGAAAACACCGCTCGCTGGATCATTAATATCGAGAATTCCGACGGCGCCCATGAGGTGCGAATTGCGGATAAAAATGGGCAAAGCCCAGTAACTGCCGAGGCCGCGAATGCGAGTGCCCCAATCGCCGGTGAGGATGTCGCTCTATTAATGTTTACTGCCGGGACAACCTCCGCCCCCAAGGTTGTCCCCTTGACTCACCGCAATATTGTTACATCAGTCCTGAGTATTTCGTCCGGGTACGACTTATCCCCACAGGACGCGACGCTCATCGTCATGCCGTTGTTTCATGGTCACGGGCTCATAGCGGGCCTACTGGCAACTCTGGCGAGTGGCGGCAGCGCCTATCTCCCCAGCACAGGCGGGTTCTCGGCTCACCTGTTTTGGCCAGACGTCGTCCGCCTCGGCGTGACGTGGTACACAGCAGTGCCCACGATCCACCGCATTCTCCTCAACCGGGCTTCCCAGGAATACCCCAGTTCTCCAGTGGCGCTTCGTTTTATCCGTAGTTGCAGCGCGCCGCTGGACGATGAACTCGCCACAGCAACAAGCACCGTGTTCCGAAGTGCGATGATCTCTGCCTATGGGATGACAGAGACCTCTCATCAGCTATCGTCCAACCCGCTTCCCGCTCATGGAACCGACAAGATATCTTCAGTGGGCCTGCCCACGGGCGTTGAGATCCGAATTGTCGCCGAAGATGGAAAGGATGCTGCTACCGGTAGTATCGGAGAAATCTGGGTTCGTGGCGCAACGGTTACTACTGGATATCTCAACAATCCTGAGGCAAACTCTGCGAGCTTTGTCGATGGATGGTTCCGCAGTGGCGATCTCGGTAGCAAAGACGCGGATGGCTACCTCTTTGTGAGAGGAAGGCTCAAGGAAATCATCAACCGCGGCGGTGAAAAGATCTCGCCGGGCGACATAGACGCGGCTCTGTTGTCCAATCCGAAAGTGCTCGAAGCGGCATCGTTTGGCGAGCCCGACGCAATCTACGGAGAGATTGTCGAGGCGGCCGTCATTCTTCGTCCGGGAATGGAGGCAACGGACGGCGAACTGCGCGACTACTGCCGCACGAAACTCAGCGCCTTCGAAGTTCCCGAACGGATCTACATGCTGACAGAATTTCCCCGTACGGCAAAGGGTTCGGCTGATCGGCGTGCGCTTGCTGTGCAATTTGCCGTTGGCGATTCACAGTTTGTCGGCTCTCGAGGCGATCTGCCAGCATTCTTCAAATCGCCCACAAATCTAAAACGATGAAGGTGCCCCTATGACAAATGAAACAAACTCCCATAACGTCACCACGACCGCTCTCTCCGCATCCGACAACCGCAATTTCGAGAGAAAGCGCTGGCGCTATCTCATTCTCAGCTTTGTATGCACGCTCATGGTCGCCAACGCGCAATATGGGTGGGCCCTGTTCGTCTTGCCCCTCCATCAGGTGCATAGTTGGGCGATAGCCCAGATTCAGGTGGCCTTCACCATGTTCGTCGCACTCGAGACCTGGGGAACGCCGTTCGGCGGTTGGATCGCAGACAAGCTTGGGCCGGACAGGGGACCGCGCATTACCATTGGCGGTGGCGGCGTGCTGACCGCGCTCGGTTGGATCATCATGGGCTCGGCGAACTCGCTGCACCTGTTGTACATTGGCGGCGCTGTTACCGGCCTCGGTGCCGGATTTGTCTACACGACAGGCGTCGGAATCGCGGTGAAATGGTTCAAGGACCACCGCGGTCTGGCGGCCGGGTTGGTCGCGGCTGGCTTTGGCGCTGGAGCCGTGCTCACTGTCATTCCCATCCGGATGATGATCACTGCAAGAGGCTACCAGGCGACGCTTTTCTGGTTCGGGCTGATCCAGGGTGGCGCGGTCTTGATCGCGGCGCAATTCATTCGCGGGCCTCGCCCAGGCGAGGTACCGGCGGTGGGGAATGCCAAGGTGCAGCAGTCAAGCTACAGTTACAAGCCGTCCGAGGTGCTGCGCCAGCCGGTGTTCTGGGTTCTCTATCTGTTGGATCTCCTGATGTGTGCCGGGGGCTTGATGGTGACCGCGAATCTCGCGACGATCGCGCAGTCCTTTAACGTCGCCGATGTGATGTTATGGGGCGTGACAGCGCTGTCGCTGGGTTTGATCTTCGCCAACATCATGAACGGCGCCGGCCGACCGTTCTTTGGCTGGCTAGGCGATCGGATCGGGGACATCAAGGGCATGGTGATCGCCTTCACTCTTGGTGCCGCGAGCTATTTCCTTCTGAGCGTCACGGGACAGCATCCATTGGGCTACGTCTTTTTCTCCGGGATGATCTTCTTGTCGTGGGGGAACGTTTACGGCCTGTTCCCGTCGATGTGTACGGATATGTTTGGCTCAAAATATGCGACCGAGAACTTGGCGATCCTCTACACGTCCAAGGGTGCCGCAGGGTTCCTGGTGCCGCTGGGCAGCGTGCTGGTCGCCGCCACCGACAACTGGGATCTCGTGCTCTACATCGCTACCGGAATCAACGCGGGTGCCATTCTCCTGGCACTGGCGGTGCTGCGACCAGCCGAAAAGCGGCATGAAGCCGATGCCGAACGCCTTGCCGAGTCGACCCTCCAGACGACTGAGTGAACCGAAAGCGCGTGAGCGGAGATACCTTGACGAGGACTGAGGCCCAACCTTTTCATGCGACGAGCGGCGCCGCTGTTATTGAATCTGCGACTCGCATTAAGCATCCAAATCTGATCCTGGCGATCTGCTGCATGAGCGTGCTGATCTTTAGCATGGACGCGACGATTGTCAACGTCGCCCTGCCGGCGATCCAAAAGGACCTGCATGCTCGTGTGACGGGGCTGCAATGGATTCTCGATGCCTACACGCTCGTCGTCGCGAGCTTTCTGATGCTGTCGGGATCGATGTCGGACCGCTTCGGGCGTCGCAAGGTGTTTCAGATCGGGCTGGCTGTGTTCACGCTTGCATCGCTGCTATGCAGCCAGGCGAGGACGATTGAACAGCTGATTGCACACCGCGCGCTGCAGGGGGTTGGCGCGTCGATGCTGAACCCGGTGGCGCTGTCGATTATCGCGAATGCCTTTCCGGAGCCGAAGGCGCGAGGACGTGCAGTGGGTATCTGGGGCGCGGTGATGGGCGTCTCGCTGGGCATTGGGCCGCTGATGGGTGGGGCGCTGACAGAGACGATGGGATGGCGATCGATCTTCTGGATCAATGTACCCATCGGAATTACGGCGGTGGTGTTGGCAGCGTATTTTGTCCCGGATTCGAAGGCAGAGCGGGCGCGGAGGTTCGATCCGGTGGGACAGACGTTGGTGCTGACCGGGCTGACAACGCTCACGTGGGCTGTCATTCAAGGACCGCATGCGGGATGGAGCTCGGGGTTGATTCTGGGGCTGTTTGTTACTGCAGCCCTGGCGTTATTGGCGTTTGTGCTCTATGAGCCGCGGCGCGAGGATCCGCTGCTGGACCTGAGGTTCTTCGGCAGCGAGCCGTTCTCAAGCGCAATGGTTCTGGCGCTGAGTTCCTTCTCGAGCTTTGGCGGCTTTCTTTTTCTGAACACGCTGTACCTCCAGCACGTGCGCGGATTCTCCGCCTTTCAGACGGGGCTGTTCATGCTGCCACTGGCGGTCGCGATGGTGGTATGTGCGCCATGGTCGGGACGGCTGGTCGGTAGCCACGGCCCGCAGCCTTCGCTGCTGGCTGCCGGCGTGGGATTTCTCATCAGCGCACTGATACTGACCAGAGTGAATCAACAGACATCCGCGGCATGGTTGCTGGCGGCGTACGCTCTGTTCGGTGTGGGGCTCGGCATGGTGAATCCTGCTATCAGTGATAGTGCCGTCGCTGGAATGCCGCTGTCACAGGCGGGCGTCGCAGCAGCGATTGCAACGACCAGTCGGCAGGTGGGTGTGGCTCTGGGAGTGGCCGTGTCCGGGACGGTGGTGGCAGCGAGCCATGCGCACGGATCGGATTTCACCCGAGCGACGCACGCAGTCTGGTGGGTGATGGCGGCGTGCGGCGCCGCGGTGCTGGCGCTGGGCTTTGCAGGGAACACGGACTGGGCACGAGCCAGCGCGGACCGGGTGGCATATTTGCACGAAGAGCGGCGCTGATCGGCCCGGTGAACCTGCTGATGCGGCAGAAGTCGTGGAGCGAGCCTCGGCGAATTGAGCGTGCTGCGCTGATGCCTCAAAGTGAAATTCCAATGTGCTGCGCGGACGATGCTCGTATTCAAAGATGCTGGAGGGCAAATCAACGTGAGGATGTGCGTTTTCGGAGCTGGCGCGATTGGTGGTTATCTCGCGGTCGAATTATCGCTGGCGGGACATGACGTTTGTGCCATCGCCCGCGGCGCACATCTTAAGGCGATCCAGCAGCACGGTCTGAAACTGCTGACCGAAGGCCAATCGAAGATCGCCAGAATTGCGGCGAGCGATGACCCAAGAGCATTTGGCCCGCAGGACATCGTGATCAGTGCGCTGAAGGCACATCAGGCCTATGCGAGCGCTGCGGAATTTCTCCCGTTATTGCGAGACGATACCCCGATTGTCACGGCAGTAAATGGCATTCCATGGTGGTACTTTTACAAAAGTGGTGGTTCGTTTGAAGGACATCACCTCGAATCGGTCGATCCAGGTGGACGGCTGTGGGACACTCTCGGCCCCGAACGGGCTATCGGTTGTGTTATCCAGCCGGCCTCCGAAGTTATTGCACCCGGTGTGGTGGAGCACAAGGAATTCAGGCGATTTACATTAGGCGAACCCGATGGGAGTCTGTCTCGCCGCGTGCAGGCTTTCAGCGAGGTTTTGTCCGGTGCAGGCTTCGACCCGGTTGTCCGTGAGGATATCCGCTGGAATGTCTGGCTCCAGCTCTGGGGCAATATTTGCTTTAGTCCGATCAGCGCTCTCACATGTACGACACTCGACCGCATCACAACAGACACCGGCCTGCGCGCACTCTGCAAGGCAATGATGGCGGAGACGCAAGCGGTAAATGAAGCACACGGCATTCACATCCCATCCGAAATGGCCGACCGCCGGTTGGCGGCAGCTGCCGCCACAACTGGCCATAAAATGTCTATGCTCCAGGACCTGGAGCGCGGCCGGTCCATGGAGATAGATCCGATTGTTACGGCCGTGCAAGAACTGGGGCAGCTGGCCGGAGTGAAAACACCGGTAATCGATGTGGTTCTTGCCCTTGTGCAGGAGCGCGCGAGGGTTGCGGGCCTTTATCCGGCGGGCTAGATGCCCACCTGATGAGGCAACTCTTGAAAAAGCATCACCCGGCATATCGAACTTGTGCCGGCGAATCGACCAGTGGTACGGAGGATTGGGCTGGCTGCTAGCACGACTTTTGTGACCCCTTGATCCGTACCATCGCGAAAGGAGCATGATATGAACGGACTGCAAATTGCCTCTTCAATGTGCGCACCACGAACTGTGACCGTGGATGGGGACCAGACGAGATTTCTCCAGAAGATCTCGATCGGTCCGCATCTCCTTCAGGCAGATGAACTGAGCGATGTCGGTGGTAATGACGCGGGCCCCAGCGCATACGAGTTGCTCCTGGCCGCTCTTGGTGCATGTATCGGTACAACTCTCCGCATGTACGCCGATCGAAAACAATGGCCTCTTCAGACAGTGCACGTTGACCTGTCACATCGAAGGATTCCGAGTGAAGAGGGCGAGGAGAGCGGCGCCAAATCCGGCATGGTCGATCGAATCGACGCGAGTCTCTCCGTCACGGGGGACCTAACCGAAGAACAAAGAAACAGGCTCCTGGAAATCGCCGAAAGATGTCCGGTTCATCGAACTCTCGTTTCCGAAGTTCAAATTCAGACGAGATTGACAGATCCCAGTTAATCGCCGGAGTAAATCAGTGATTGTGATCAGAACACTTACCCCGCTGCTGTTAGCTCCCTCTTCTTCTGTATGAACACGCTTCCAGGTCAGGCGCAATCTGAAACAGCCGCCGATTCGAATGGGAGGCATTCAAACCTTGAGAATTCCTGGATTAATCCCCCGGCTTTCGCCTTCGTCTTACTCAGGCTCGTCGTCGAGTGAGCGTCACGCGGCTGCAGTTGCTTTTGCTCCTCAACGGTTGCGAAAAGGCCCCTTTGGGGCTTAGGCTCATTGATCCAAAAGCGGAAACGTGATCGGGATTGCTTTGGTATCTTCCAACTTTTTCGGGAGGCCTCACCCTCAAGATCGCGCCGACTCCAGATGGTTCGAGGACCGCACCTTCAACTGGCCACGTTTGCATTCTGGGGCGTTTATCAGGACCGATGTGGTTCCGTTGAACGGACAGCCTCGAATCCGCGGCGGTTAAAAGGCGCCGACGACCTTGAAGTCGTGGCTGACGAAGATGTGGTGCGGCCAGTTGACACCGATATTGTGAACTTCGTATTCATCGTTACTCAGTTCCACAACACGGTCGACAATGCCCCCCGGGTAGTTATCCAATGCAGCTTCGGTCGCCTTGTTCGCTTCCGTTCCGCTGACGATCTTCCCCGATCCTTGACTGTAATTGGCGGGGATCTGCCCCACCTGCTTTTTTACGGACGGTACACCGCGCTGGAAGGGGATCACTCCTGCCGCCGAGGAAGTCGCAGGTCCGCCCTTGTCAGCATCTTGCACGATAACCTGACTGGCCGTGATGATTTGTCCATTCACTATCCCGAGTACGAGCACGCTGTTGCCTTTTGTAATGGCATTCGCCGACGTCGCACTAGTCCCCTTCCGGTATTCCGTAGAGGGCGCCTCCTTGATGATCACCTTCTGACCCGCCGATGTCGAGACTGCGAAGCTCGATGCGGACACGCTATCGACCACGCCGACTACTCCCCCTGAGGCCGACCCAGAACGAGCGTTTGGTCCCTCGTTGCCGGGCGCGCCTTGCGCCAATATTGCCGCGGGAAAGGCGACGACTGTCACGACCACGATGGCCGTGATGCTGATAGTGATGGTCTTGGCGAGTCGACATAAAAACATTGCTCGATCCCTCAACGGCATGGAGCTTCCCTTAATCCGCAATTTGATTCTTTAACTCTTATTGCTGTCGATGTGTGTCCGGCTTTCACCCGCTGGTGTAGCCGAGCCAGGACGGGTTTTTGATCGTCCCGTCAAAATGTGAGCTGGTTTTGAAGAGCTCAAACCTTCCAGTCATGGCAGCTTCCTTTGTCTTCGCGAGAATAGCGGCGACTTCCTGCTGGTCCATGGGCCTGAAGGTCTGTACCGCCTGAAACGCCTGATCGAGGATTGTAGGCGAGTCGATGCCGGTGATGACAACCGACGCCGGCGAGTTCAATCCAAAGTGCAAGGCATCCATCGGAGTCACTGTCTTGCTTTCGAGAATGAAGTGATCTCCAAAGGTCTTCATGGCAAGAATGGCTGTGCCGCGCTCCTGCGC
>Ga0181537_10005568_pt1 | contig 10159 bp, 11 predicted proteins | sample PEATcosm2014_Bin_39_FD_119765 | JGI IMG/M metagenome (GOLD analysis project Ga0181537, IMG submission 119765) | Peatland microbial communities from MTU Mesocosm Facility, Houghton, MI, USA - PEATcosm2014_Bin23_10_metaG | ecosystem: Environmental > Terrestrial > Soil > Wetlands > Peat | place... | reverse complement strand
GTCCGCTGCGCGAGCATCTCGAGCAACTTGCCGCCCTCGCGAAGCTGCCCGAAATGCGGGCGGAATTGCGCGACCTGAGCAAACGATTAGCTCGATGCGAAGAGGAAGCTGGACTTTAGAGACGCCGAACGGGCTGCGATCATTGGCCGCCGATGAACGCGGATAAGCCATTTGTTTTCAGTAATTTGGTTCCCATCCGCGTTGATCGGCGTTCATCTGCGGCCAGTGCCCGCAAGACGCGCCAAACCCGTTTCACTGCGGCGAAACTGCAGATCGCCTGCGCCTGAGAATGTGTTTCTGCAGTTTCCCTGTGGCGGTTTTGGGCAGCTCGGAAATGATCACGAACTCCTTCGGAACTTTGAAATGCGCCATATTTTCGCGAGCGAAATCTCGCAGGGCAGGCTCCGCGACGGTTGCGCCCTCTCTCAGAACAACGAAAGCACGTGGAACCTCGCCCCAGATTTCATCCGCGAAGCCTACCACCGCGACCTCCTGGATGGCAGGATGCCGCAGCAGGACACCTTCCACCTCCACCGAAGAGATATTCTCGCCGCCGCTGATGATCACATCCTTAAGGCGATCGCGGATTTCCATGTAGCCGTCCGCGTGAATCACCGCGGCGTCACCGGTGTGGAACCAGCCTCCCTCGAGGGCTCGCGCCGTGGCCTCCGGATCCCGGTAGTAGCCTTCCATCACTACATTTCCACGAATTACGATTTCTCCGAGCGTTTCGCCGTCGCGAGGCACAGGATGGCCGTCCGGAGTCACCACCCGCAGCTCTCCGGATGTCAGCAGCTCCACGCCTTGTCTGGATTTAATCAAGGCCCGTTCGTGAGGCGCCAGTTCGTGGTGGCTAGGCCGGGGCTCGCAGATGGAGATGAAAGGCGCCGTTTCAGTGAGGCCGTAAATGTGCGTCACTTCCCACCCCAACTCGCCCTCGATGCGGGCAATGGTTACCGCCGCCGGCGGGGCGCCGGCCGTCAGCACCCGGACCTCGCGGCGCACTCCGCGACGTAACTGCTCCGGCGCATTCGCGATTGCAATCAGGACAGTCGGAGCCGCGCAAAAAAAACTGATCGATTCCCGATTGATCATCGGCAACACGGTTACGGGCACCACTTTCTTGAGACAGATGTGCGCAGCGCCCACTGCCGTCACCGTCCAGACGAAGGTCCATCCATTGCAGTGAAACATCGGCAGCGTCCAGAGATAGCGGTCGGCCGACGTCATATGCAAATGAATCAACGTGCCCACCACATTCATGTACGCGTTGCGATGGGTGATCATCACGCCCTTCGGCCTCGAAGTGGTGCCGCTGGTGTAATTGATGGTCAGAAGGTCGTTCTCGGAGACATCCGGCCGGTTGAAAACGGGGGGCGTGCCGGCAACCGCCGCCTCATAGGAAAGCCAGCCGTCGGCGCTTCCGTCAAGCGCGACAAAATGCTCGACGCCAGTGAGCTCGGATCGAACCGAGTCTATGGCGTCCCGGTAATCGGAATAAGCGCATACGACGCGCGAGCCGCTGTGATTGATCAAATACGCGAAGTCCGCCGGCGTTAAACGATAATTGATTGGAACCACTACGGCTCCAATCTGCGGAACCGCGTAGAAGGATTCGAGCTGGGCATGGACGTTGGGCGCCAGATACGCCACCCGGTCACCCGGGCAAACGCCCAGCCTCTGCAGCGCGGCCGACCAGCGATCACAACGGTCGAAAAACTGCTCGTAGGTCCAGCGCATCTCGCCGTCGACTACGGCCTCGCGATCCGCATAGAGAGCGCGCGCACGCCGCCCGAATTCAAGCGGAGTAAGGGGAGCTTGCATAGCACCGTCGATTCAACAGCTCGATTTCAGGCCGAGTATATATCACGAACGAGCGTGGAACCGCAGACGGTTCCGCCCACCGACTTGCGGTTCCGCCGCTTTATGCCCAGGATGAAGTACGGAGCAAGCTATGGTGGAAATAAGCTAGAGAGACATGGCAGCCCCTAGAATCAAGAAGGCATCGAAACAACAGCTCGCCGCCAAATCCCAGCGCCAGGCCGCGATACCGTGTTTGATCCTGGTCGCGCTGGGCCTGATTTTGGCCGGAGTCTTTCTCTTTTTCTCTTTCCGGGTGGGAACCTGATGCGAATTGACGGCCGGCGGGCGGACGAACTTCGCCCTGTTCAGATTCACACAAGCTATGTAGTCACCGCAGAAGGTTCAGTCCTGATAGAGGTCGGCAACACCCGAGTCCTCTGCGCGGCGACCGTGGAAGAGAGCGTGCCGGCGTTCCTGCGCAATACAAGGAAGGGCTGGGTGACGGCTGAATACTCGATGCTGCCGCGGGCTACCTCCACGCGCACGCCGCGCGAAGTCACCAAGGGAAAATTGTCCGGCCGAACTCACGAGATCCAGCGCCTGATTGGGCGATCGCTGCGCGCGGTAACGGATTTAGAGGCGTTAGGCGAACGGAGCATCATCCTCGATTGCGACGTGATTCAGGCGGACGGAGGAACCCGAACGGCGGCAATCACCGGCGCATGGGTGGCGCTGGCGATGGCGGTCGACACGCTGGTGAAGTACAAGGCGATCCCCAAGAACCCCTTGCTCGATTCGGTTGCCGCCACAAGCGTCGGGCTGGTGAATCGCGAGGCGGCGCTAGACCTGAACTACGAAGAGGATTCCCGAGCCGACGTGGATATGAATGTAGTGTTGACCGGCAAGGGCCGCTTTGTGGAGGTGCAGGCGACGGCCGAGCGCATGCCCTTCGACGATGCGCAATTGAGCCGGCTGCTGACATTGGCGCGCCAGGGCATCGGGATTCTGGCGGAAGAACAGCGCAAGGCCCTGCTGCGCGCGGGCCAGGCATGAAAATGTTGCGCGCGGGCCAGGCATGAAACTGCTAGCGGCGACCAGCAACTCTGGCAAGCTGGCCGAACTGCTGCGGGCATTCGAAGAGGCAGGCGCGGCCCCCGGCTTCGAGATGGCGTTCGAGATCGCTTCGCTCGCCGGCATCCGCGACATTCAACCGCCTGAGGAAACCGGCGCGACCTATGAAGAAAATGCCGGCTTGAAAGCGATCTACTATTCGCAATTCACCGGCGATCCGGTGCTGGCCGAGGACTCGGGCCTGGAAGTGGCCTCGCTTGGCGGCGCGCCTGGCGTGCGGTCGGCGCGCTATGCGGGGGAAGGGGCAAGCGACGACGAGAACAACGCCCTGCTGTTGCGAGCCATGCGGGGGAAAGAGGATCGCGGAGCGCGGTTCGTCTCCGTGGTGACTGTGGCGCAGCGCGGCGTCGTGCTTGCCAGCTCACGCGGCACGGTTGCCGGCCTTATTCTCGACGCCCCGCAAGGCAAAAATGGCTTCGGGTACGACCCGCTGTTCTTTTATCCTCCCTTCGGCTGCACATTCGCGGAAGTGGACCCGGAGCGGAAGTTCCAAGTCAGCCACCGTGGCAACGCGCTCCGCAGCCTGGTGCGAACGCTCCGAAGGTCAACGGGAGCCGCTCTAGACGCTGCCTCCGTAGACAGCCCCATGCCTTAGCTTGGGGCTAGCAGCCGAAGAGCCCCAAATCAGCCTCGCATTCTCTGGCGATAATAGAAATACATGCATACGCTGCTGCTTCATAACAGCGCTATTTGCGCCGCCGGGAAATCGCTCATCTCGCCCGGACAGGTGGGATTTCTCAATGGATGGGGCGTGTTCAGCACGATCCGTGTGAAGGATGGCGTGTTGTTCGCCTTCGAACGGCATTACGCGCGGATGAAGCGGGATGCAAGCAGAATGCGGGTCCCGTTTGAGGCGAGCGCCGCGGAACTGGAGCGCGATCTGCTGAGGCTGGTGGAGGCCAATCAAGCCTTCAATGCCACGCTGCGAGTGGCGGTGGTCCGCAATCGCGGCGGCCAGTTTGAGGGACCCGCGATTGAACGCGACGCCGACCGGATTGCCTTCACGGCGGATCTCACTCAGTGGGGCAGCGGTGTCAACCTGATGTACGTCGCGCACGGACGGTATTCGGCGTCTCCGTTTGCCGGAACCAAGGTCACATCGTGGTTGCAGAATCTTTGCTGGAACGAGGAAGCCCACGAGCGCGGATTCGACGAGGTGATTCTGCTCAACGAGCGCGGCCTCGTGAGCGAGTGCACTTCAGCTAATATTTTTGCGATTCGCGGGCCTGAAGTATGGACGCCGACCCTCGCCGGCTCGGGATGCCTTCCCGGAGTCACCCGGGCATTGCTGCTGGAAGAAATTCACGTTCCTGGCCTTCAATTGATCGAACGCGATTTCACGCCGCGCGAGCTGGAAGAGGCCGATCAGGTCTTTATCACTTCCACAACGCGCGACCTGCTGCCCGTAGACGCCGTCGAGGGGCGGAAGCTTCGGCGGAATCACACCGCGTTTGCCCGCCTCCTCGACGCTTTTCACCAGTATCAGAGCTCTTACGTGGCGGCGCGGGACAACCAGAAAGAGGTGATGCGATAAATGACCATCCCCGCTTTCACGTGCCCGAGCTGCAATAGCAAAAACATACGCCGCTCGCGGTACCTGAACCTAAAGGAACGTTTGGGTGCGTTGGTCAATGTCTATCCGTTCCGCTGCCGTGACTGCGGTGAGCGATTTCACGCCGACGTATTGATGCTCAAACGCTTGATCTATGCGAAATGCCCTCGATGTCTGCGCATGGAGTTGAGCACCTGGTCTCATCAGACCTATCCCACCTCGTGGCAGAACTTGCTGGTGCTCTTGGGAGCGCAAAGGTACCGCTGTTCCACCTGCCGGTTCAACTTTGTCGCCTTTCGCCCCTGCCTGAAAAATACAAGGAAAAGGCGGAGGCGCAGCGAAGAGGTGTATGAAGAGGAATAGATCGAGGCGTGGCCGGCGTTAGCCGTTCGCTCTCTCGGCCACCAGCATCGACTGCAGTATCTGTTCCGAGACATCCTTGACGGCCCCGGGCGAGTGGGCCAGAAACAGCGTGTTGGTTTTATCGCTTTCGCCAATCGACTTCAGCGTGTCGAAATATTGCGTGACCATCACCAACTGCATAACTTCCTTCGCCGACGCCCCCTCTACCACCTTCTGGAACTGTTCAATCGACACCTGCAGGCCTTCGATGATGGCCTTCCTCTGATTGGCAATTCCCTGCCCCTGGAGAGCTTTGCTTTCCGCCTCGGCTTCGGCCTTCTTCACCACCAGAATCTTCTCGGCCTCGCCCCGGGCGTTCGCGGCCACCTGTTCCCTCTGTGCCGCGTTAATGTCGTTCATGGCCGACTTCACCTTGGCATCCGGAACAATATCGGTCACCAGTACATTCACAATCTCGTATCCGAATAACGCCATGTCCGCATCCAGCTCCTGTTTCACTGCCGCGGCAATGCTCGATTGCGTGGCGAACACCTCGTCGAGCGTCATTCCGGGGACATGCCCCAGGATCACTTGCTCGACATAGGATTTAATCTGCGCCACCGGGTCGGACAACTTATAGTAGGCATCGTAGACTTTTTCGGGCCGCACGCGATTCTGCACCGAAATAGGAATCGTAACGAAGACGTTGTCTTTGGTCTTGGTCTCCATGGTCAGAGTGATTTGATTCACTCGCAGACTCACGACGCCCGCCACGGTATCGAAGGCCGGCACCTTCCAGTTCAATCCAGGCTCGGCCACCCGAAGGAATTTTCCGAACCTCGTGATTACGGCAACTTCGGCCGTGCGCACGGTGAAAAAGCTGGCCAGGATCAGGTAGAGCACAATCAACGCAAGTATTCCCGCCAGAATCGCGAAAACCGCATCCATTTGGCTTCCTCCGTAGTTCTTAAAGCAAGCCAATTATACAAGGCTGAGGGAAGCATCAGCTCGACTGCTGACCTGCTATCTGCTGAATCTGGATGATCACAAACTCCGCGGGAAGCACCGGCGCGAACCCCACCAGTATGTTCACGACACCCGAATCAATGCTCGATTGGGGGTTGTTGTCCGCATCGCATTTAACGAAATAGGCCTGCTGCGGTGCGGCTCCCACGAGGGCGCCCTGCACGAACAGGCTCTGCAGAAAGGTGCTGACGTTGAGCCGGATCGACGCCCATAGCGTTTCGTCGTTGGGTTCGAAAACCACCCACTGAGTGCCTTGATAAAGGCTACTTTCGATAAACAGCGCCAGCCGCCGTACGGGCACATACTTCCATTGCGACCCGCCCTGGTCGCTGCCTTCGAGCGTGCGAGCTCCCCAGACCACGTCGCCGATCGCAGCGAATTGACGCAGGCTGTTGATGGCTTGCCCGCTAAGGCTGGCGCTTTCGAGATCGGTCAGATTGTATTGGAGGCCGAGTGCGCCAGTGAGCACGGCTGCGCTGCCGGCGGGCGCCTTCCAAACGCCGCGGGCCGTGTCGGTGGCGGCGTAGATGCCAGCCACGAAGCCACCAGGCGGAACTAGCTTCGGCTGGCCGCCGGATAGCGGATCCGGAATCGAGACCCACGGGAAGTAGTATGCGGAATTAGCCGCGTTGGGCGTGCTTGTCAGGCTGGCGCTGCTGCTCCCGGGAACGACAGTGCCGGCGGGGCCCGACACACTGAGGCTGGCGGAAGTCGCGCCCTGCGGCGAATCCACGATGTAAAAAGCCCGTTTCAATGCGCAGTAGTCTTGCAGTTTCTGGATAGTAGCTTCGTCGGTCTCACCTGGCACGCATAGCAGATTGAACGCAGCGACACCGTTCAACAGGTGTATGCCGCCGGTGGCTCTCGAAGTAAGGGCCACTTCGAAGTTGCCGTCCGAAGACGGAACCAGCGCAGTTCCGTCCGCTCCTCCGCTTAGACTCACCGGCGCCGCAGTCGCTTTCGGTACCGCCGTGGGAGCTGCGGCCAGGGTCGTGGCCGGATTTACGAAAGTGAGGTACTGGGAACCGCTCTCGATCGCCGTTACGGCGTATTGCGGATCAGTGGAATCGACGGAGAGATTCGCAAAGTTTTCCACCAGGCTGCCGCCGAGTTGAACCTGCAGTCCGAAACGTCCAGGATCGGACGCCGCCGCAACCACGCTGACCTGAATGGAATTGCCCCATGCGCCGGGGTTACGCGCCCATAGAGTCAGTGTTCCGCCCACGGAAGAGGCAGTTGCCGTGGCGCACGCAGTTGGGCTACCTGACGCCGCCGTCAGGCTTCCGTTCCAGACGAGCCGGACGATATAGGCCTGCTGGCCGCCATTGTTAAAGAATTCATTTACGGCGTAGCCCAGATAACTGCGGGCGTCGAAGCCTCCGAATTGAGTCTGATAATCCGCCCAGCTTACGACGCGCGTGGCCTGATCGGCGGGCCCCTGAGGAGCCCAACCGGCGAAAGCCGCGATGGATGTCGCCGCCGCGCCTATCGGGTAAACGCCACTCGGCATACCCTCCGTGGAAACGCCGCGGCCAGTGATAGTTCCAGGCATGATTTGCCCTCCGTACTTAGGTTAAGTCTCCGTTCCAGGCTGTTCGCCCTCGCACAGCATTTTTCCATGACGGACACTGGCTCGCTCCGCAAGTAACTGGAATCGAACATTTAGATCGGCCATCAGCATGCTAAGACCTAAGCAATGGTTTTCCTCACGGAACTCCGCCGGGCGCTCCGGATGGATATCTCGAAACCCTCAGCGTGCGGCCTGCGCTTGGGCGGGCACTCAAGGGCGATGAGCGTGCGCTGATCATCAGCGACGCTTTGTGGCGGGGTGTGTTCAATGGCGCGCCCGACGCGCTGGGCCGCGTGGTGAAGATCGACGATGAATGGTACACGGTTGCCGGAGTAATGCCTCGCGATTTTCGCCAGGAAGTTGTGGGAGATCCCGACGTGTTTGTTCCGCTTCCCGTCAGCGGCCAGAATCGCGAGTCGAAATCGCTGGGAGTCATCGGAAGGCTCAAGCCGGGTGTTACCACCGGCGAGGCCGCTGCCGAGATGCACACTGTAGCCGCTCAGCTCGCGCGGGAATATCCCCAAGCCAACGGCAACTGGACCGTGATGGTTGAGAATCTGCGTCTCGCATTCACCAAATTCAGCCAAGGCACGTTGCGGCAGTTTCTCGGGTTTGGCGGGTTCGTTCTGCTGATCGCTTGCGCGAACGTCGCGGCGCTGCTGCTGGCACGGTTCGCCGCGCGCCAAAAAGAGTTCGCGCTGATGATGGCGCTGGGCGCAAATCGGCGGGCCCTGTTGCGTCACGCCTTGGCCGAGAGCGCGTGGATCGCCTTTCCAGGAGCCGCTGGTGGAGTCGGCGTGCGTGATCCGGCCAGTTTCGCCGCCGCCGTCGGCACCGTGCTGCTGCTCGCCGCCGTCGCAGGAATGGTTCCTGCACGGCGTGCAGCTCGAGTGGATCCGCTCACCGCTCTGAGGCAAGACTAGCCGCATCCCGTGACCCGACTCCAAACGCCCAATTGTTCGCGAGGCAGAAGTTCGCCATCGAGCAGCAAAGAATTGCGACAACGTTCGAGACTAGCAAGGGTAAACGCGCCTCGTGGACGAACAGCCACATCAAGGCGAGATTGCCCGGCATCGAAACCAAGCCGTTAGAGAGATGAAATCGCGCCAATCGGCGGAGTCGTGTTGCGCTGTCACGGCGGTCGCGCCACGTGTAGTGCGAATGCCAGATAAAGTTGTGCAACAGCGTGAGCTCGATGGCCACGGCCGAGGCATACAGGTAGTGGTTGCCACTCCAGCGGTTAAAGAGAGCGAGTGCCGTAAGCTGCACCGCCATACCCATTGCGCCCACCAGATTGAACCTCGCCCACCGGGTGAACATGCTCATGACAGCGGCTCGTCACGATATAGCTGAGCCGTATGCCGCACGGCGAGGACGATCGCAGTCACAAACATGCACACCGCTGCGATTGTTCCCCCCAGGTCGAAGAGCAGCAGCGTGTGGCCGAATACGGTTGAATATGGGCTGCGCAGAAGTGCGAGGTTGCCGAGGATCAGCAGAATGCGAATCTCGGTAGGACCGAAGATGCCCTGCGAGAGCTGAAATCGGGACAAGGTATACGTGGCCAGGTAGCTTTCACTCGACAAGAGCAGAAATGCGATCAGCATCGCAAGGGCAGTCTGCCAGTGCGCGAAGCCCGAGAGGCCGAGTCCGCACATCAACGCCACGGACCCGAAGATATCCACCATGTGATCGACATAGAAGCCATAGCGCGGCCGCGGCTGGCAACGCACGCGGGCCAACGTCCCGTCCATGCTGTCGCCAAACCAGTTGAGCGCCAGACATAGAATCACCAGGAATAGCGCGTTGCGGCTGTAGCGCGATAAGGCATAACCCACTCCCGCTCCAATTTGCGCACTCAAGCCGAGCACGGTGAGCTGGTCGGATCTGAGCCAGTGCGGCGCGCGATTGGCCATCCACAGCAGAGCGCGCTTCTCAAGCGAGGCGGTCAGCGCCTGATTGACACGGCGCGCCGGCGAGAAGATTTCCGGATTTTTTGTTGTGACTGCGTGGGTATTCATTCTTGATGTCCTTTCCAAATACCGCGAGCGCGGGGCGACTAATTGCAAAGCGCATTGCGTCCGGCAAGCAAAGTGAACTCCAGCGATTCGCGTGGGATACTCTCCACGTAAGGCCTGATCGCCCACCCGAGACCGTGCGGGATGGAGCGTGTGAGCGAGACGGCCTCGACCTGCAGATAAACTCCACCGTCTCGCTCCTCGTAGCTCCAGTAGGTGTTCAGCCGCCATAGGAAGCCGTGCTCCTCGTGCGAATTGAGCGTGCGTTCGGCGCTGGTGCCAGCCGAGTCGATCTCCGCAATCCGTGTGCTCTGCGAGGTGCTGTAGCCCCGCTGCGCACCTAGTTGACCGAAGGTAATGTCGTAAGTTGTGTCCAGTACCACCGTGATGACATGCCGCTGGCGCACGCGCATCCATGCCTGCATGCGGCCTTCCCCTTGCGCGAGCACCTTGGCCTGAACCACCTGGGGAGAGAAATATTGCGGATAAGAGTCAAAGTCCCGCAGCAGCCGCTCGAAATCTGCGGTTTTGGCTCTCGGAGCAAAGGCTGTGCCGCGCCAGTGGTGCAGCAGCGCTCCGGAGAAATCGGCGCCTGTCGAAGGCGTGAGTCGCTCGATGATCAGTTCTCCCCGTTGCAGCCGCGTATCGGCGCTTTCAGGATCCGAAGCCGCGGGAGCGAGGAAAGCATGCGGCGATCGATGTTGCTGGGCGAGCCGG
>Ga0181537_10005567_pt1 | contig 10159 bp, 10 predicted proteins | sample PEATcosm2014_Bin_39_FD_119765 | JGI IMG/M metagenome (GOLD analysis project Ga0181537, IMG submission 119765) | Peatland microbial communities from MTU Mesocosm Facility, Houghton, MI, USA - PEATcosm2014_Bin23_10_metaG | ecosystem: Environmental > Terrestrial > Soil > Wetlands > Peat | place... | reverse complement strand
TTGGCGGAAACAATGGCCCACTGGCCGCCATCTTCCGGCCTGGCTTCCTGACAATTCCAGAATCGCGCTTCAGGGACATACACTGAGGGTTCCGAGAATCCATATTCATCGATCAAGAGATGGGTCAAGCCGCGCTGGTGTACCCAATTCTCCGCATCGATAAAGCCCTGGTTCCAGTCGAGATTGGAGTCGCTGACCAATTCGTAGGCGGGATGGCCGGCGCTGAATGAGTTCATGAATGGAAGGTAGTAGGGATAGGCGCGGACGGCTGTGGCGACCGATGCCAGCGCCAACGCGATGGTGAGCCAGACAGCGGCGCGGGCGGCAGGCCAACCAGCGCTTCGCAGCAACTGGAGCGTGCGCGGCAACGGGGCCAGCAAGAGGATCAGCAGTGCCAGAGGAACGGAGAGGTGGCGGACGCTGAACTGGAAACGGCTGAGGATACATGCGGCGCTGTAGACCACAAAGAAAACCCACGTTGCACGCCAATGCAACCCTTCAGATATGACGGCTAGGCGTACGGGACGAAACTTTGCGGATATGCCTGAGAACAGGGCAACGACCAGCGCGAGAACGAGCAGAAGGAGAAAGGCTAACGGAGACTTGAGCAGGAACAGGACCGGAAAGAAGAACCACACGCCATGCGGGTACGAGTGCCCCAGAAGGAAAGCAGACGGCTTGCCGGTAAAGGTGAAGACCGCCAGACCGCGCAGGTAGATCCAGGGCGGCATGAGTAATCTGCGCAGTAACAGGGCCGGCATGCTTGTCCCGAGGGCACTGAGAGAATCGGTTGGCTCGTTCCAGGAGAGGACGAAGTAGACGGCGTAGACGACCAGCGCAGCCAAGACGATGCCCTTGAAGAGACTCCACAAACGCAGACGGCGCCATGCGCGAAGCTCGGCCTTGTCTGTGGGCTGCTCGGCCACCGGACGCCAGCGGAGGCTGAGAATGAAGGCGGCAAAACAGAAGAACAGGAGTCCCGCGGAAAACTTGGACAGCAGTGCGCCGCCAAAGGCGAGGCCGAAAAGCAGGATGGTCCCACGCGATGGAGATCGCCACATGTTGGCAAAAGCCCACAACGTCAGGACGAAGAACAATGTGATTGCGATGTCGGTGAGGACTAAAGGGCCGAACGCGAGCATGACAGGCATGGTGGCATAAGCGCAAAGGCAGAGCAGTCCGCCCCATTGGTCGCCCAGGCGGGAGCCATAGAGAAAGATAACGATGCCCAAAACAAGCGTCAGCAAAAGCATGGGCATCCGCGCCCAGAAGACCGTCGCGATCGGGTCATTCCACCGCGCGATGAGCCAGTGGCCGAAGACCCATTCGCCGAGAATCTCCTTGATCAGTCCGCTGCCGCTAAAGGTCCACGATGTCTGGGAGTAGTCGGCGTGCACACCGCGCATTACAAGCGGCACGGCGGCCAGGACCTTGGCCAGCGGAGGGTGCTCCTCGTTCAAACGCATGTCCAGTTCTTGCAGATAGCTGACACCGGCGCCGATGTGCGCCACTTCATCGATGGTGACGGATTCGCGCCGCGCAGCCCCGCCCGCAAGCAGAGCCATAAGGGCCAGGAGCAGAACCACGCCGGCCCAGACAATCCTTGATGATCGTGCTTTCATTGGTGTCGTCCCGATTATGGGTTGATTGGAAAGGCAAGAACGCCAAACGAACTTTGCGGATCGAGAAGTATTACGAGAATCGCGGTTCGCGGGTTCCATGCGGGTCGCCGGCTATGCGAAAACTACACAGCTGCCATTGGATAGGTTTGATTTTCAGCAGGGCGTTTACTGGATATGATAGGCCTTTTCAAAGATGAACGATGGCCGCTAGGCTGCGATTTTGGGCAATTATTCACTTTGCTTCCGCTGCGTCGCGCCGTACCAGACGGTCATAGACCCATAGCAAAACGGCCGTGGCCACACCCACCCCGGATACGGCCCACCAGATTAGCGCCGGTTGATGCTGGACTTCGCCGAAGTTATGAATTAGGAACCCGCCGAACCACCCTCCCACAAGCGAGCCTATTCCAATGGGGAGGAAGGCAAAGCCCATATAGGTTCCCTGCTGGCCGGACGGGGCGAGGCGCGAGATGTACTCGTAATAGCGGGGCTGCTGCGTGATTTCGCCGATGGCCACGACGATGAGCGTGGTGACGGCCATGATGACGCTGGGATGCAAGACGAGCAAGAGCCAGGCCAGGCCGGAGATGAGGGTGCCCAGCGTGATGCCGCGAAACGATGGCATCTTCTGAGTGAGAATACTGACCACCATCTGCAACGCGATGACCGTGAGTGAATCCGCCATGAGCAGCATTTCAGTATTGGTGTTGGCGTTGACGTAGTCGTGGATATAGATGGGGAGAATGATGAACTGCTGCCAGAAGGCAATGTAATAGCCCGAGAAAATGATGAGGAACAGCATGAAGCGCCAGTTGGACACAACGATGAGAAAGTTTCTGGCAACCTGGCCGAGGGTTTCAGTCTGCGTCTCGCCGGAGCGGCGTGGTTCTTTGAACAGGAGCAGGACGGCGAAGAACATGACAAAGACGCTCAGGGCCGCCATGTCGAAGACCTTCTCGACGCTGAGATGCTGGTGCACCCAGCCGGCAAGGAATGGCCCCAAAGCTCCGCCAATGTTGACCACGGTGTAGTAGATGGAGTAGCCGATGGAGCGGACGTTTGGTTTGGAAGCGCGGGCCGTGGTGCCGACGACGGAGGGCTTGACGAGCGCGATACCGAGGGCCGGCAGCATGAGGATGAACGTAACCAGCACGACCAGAGGCATGGCACTGCGAATGGGAGCGAGCCATGGCGAACCGATGGAGCCGAGCAGGAAGTAGGAGACGGCGAGGATGAGGTAGGCCAGCGACAGAGCGCGTCGAAAGCCCATGCGGTCCGCGAGAGCTCCGCCGAATGCCGCGAGAAACCAGACCAACCCGCCAAACAATCCGGCGAGACTGCTGGCCCGCTCGACACCGAAATTCAGGCTCTCATGCAGATATCGGGGCAGGGAGGCGAACGCGGCGTAGTAGGACAGGCGCTCAAAGAGCTCGCTGATGTTGGCGATCCAGAACGGTCGCTCAAACCCGGTGCGAATTTCGTGGAAACGTTCGGAGAAGGTCACGAGTGGCTCCTGAGTTTTTGTGGTGCGGACCTGCTAAGACAATACTCGAACCTTCCCAAATAGCGAGAACCTGGGGGATGCGCGGGGCCGATGCGAGGCCGCCCGGAAGAGGGGCGCGCTTTACACAATGGGCTCGAGGCTCACTTTGCGGGCTTGAGGGTCAGGACGATCTTGCGGGCGTCGTCGATTGTGCCGGTCTCGTAGATGACCTCGACGATGCACACCTTGCCTGGCAACTGAATGCCACGGTAGACGTTGGGCTTGTTGTTCATGGAAAGGCCCTCCATTTGGAACTCGGATGGAGTGCTCTTGACGACTTTGTCGCTGGGATAGACCATGGGCGCCATTTGCTTGGTGTCATCGAGCGACTTGGTATTTGGGGGCGATGTGAGCGTAACACTGATCTTGTTATCAGCCGAATTGGCGAGTCCAAACATGGTGTTGACTGTCCAGTTGGACGGAACGGAGACCTGACAGACTCCATTGTGCGAAGTGACCGGTTTGACGGCCTGAGCAAACAAGACCGGGCTTGCAAACGGGGCTGCGGCTGCGGCAAATACCGCGAGAGTCAGAAAGAACCTCTTCTCGTGCATCTTTCTCTCCTTGGTTTTTGGGGTTCACGAATGGTAGCTCAATGGAAATGGAAGTTGCAAGAAGCACCTAACATGGTATTTTCGGTGTTCGCGATGGCCGGAAATCGCTATTAACTCTCGATGTATTCCCAGTAAGAGTCGGCCAGTTCGGCGCCCAGTTCGTTGAGCATGCGGCGGGAGGCGCGCTCCACCTCTTCAATCAGGCCATGAAGATAATCGCGGGAGCGCGAGATGGCCACGACGCCGATGGTGGCCGACTGCCAGGTGACGGCTTCGTCGAGCTCGGCTACGGAGATGTTGAACGATTGCTTCAGTTGGTCCTTGAGCGAGCGCACGACCTGGCGGCGGTCCTTGAGCGACTGAGCGTGCTCGATGCGGATTTCGAGGGTGAGTTGGGCGACGGGCATGGCTTCACGGGATTTGTACCGACAGTGTATGCCGGGCTGACCTGTCCGGCTGGGATTTTTCTGAAGCGACGAGTCAATTTGCGAAAGCGTGGATTGATTTATCTGGTATTGATTGGGCGGGCGCTTAGAAGGGGTGAGAGTATTGTTTGCCAGTGCCTCAATCAAACTGTTATAGTCCAAACTCAGTCCAGCGCTTTCTTGTAGATTGGTGTAGTTTTCGTTGAAGTCCTTTATCCATGCGTTATTTGAGCTGAATCCACAAGGCGGCAATCTGCTTTCAGGGGCGCACGACTAAGACTGCACGGAGTTATAAGCTCCTGGAGTTATCGAAGTGCCGGACTCTGTTAAGGCCCAAGCCGCCAGCGGTGTGACACAAACCGCACGGGAACAAGTCGCGCAGCGAAAGCCTACCATGAGCGACGTTGCTCGATTGGCTGGCGTCGGGACCATGACTGTTTCGCGCGTGCTGAGCGGCACAGTCCCAGTCTCGGCAGAGACAGCGCAGCGGGTACAGACCGCGATTGAACAGTTGAAGTACCGGCCCAATGAGCTGGCCCGTGCTTTTCGTGGACAGCGCAGCCGGAGTATCGGCCTGATTATTCCTTATCTTTACGATCCGTTCTTTGCCAACTGCGCACATGCGGTAACTACGGTGGCCAAGGAGCATGGTTATTCCGTAATTATCACGACCTCAAATGAGGACCCGGATACGGAATTCGCCGAAACGGAACAAATGCTGCAGCGGCATGTCGATGGCCTTTTGGTGATCCCTGCCCGCTTCCGGCAGTCTCGACTGACGCGCAGTCTATTCGGCAAGACTCCCGTTGTTGCCTTTGATCGCCCTGTCTCCGATCCGGCCATTGACGTGGTCATGGTGCAGAACACCGCCGGTGCGCGCCGAATGGTGGAGCACTTGATCGAGCACGGACACAAGCGGATCGCATTTATGGGTCTCAGCCGGATTCTATTTACGATCAACGCCCGGTTCCTGGGTTATCGCCGCGTAATTCACGATGCGGGCCTGGAGGAAGATTCATTCTTCGGATGCGAGTCGCAGGAGGATACATTGAGGGCGGTCGAAGAGAAGTTGCGAGGTCCAAACCCACCCACCGCCATCCTTACATCGAATACGCTGGCGACGCGGTACGTCCTGAGTGCGCTGTTGCACCTCGGGGTGAAAATGCCCAACGATATCGCTTTCGCCGGGTTCGATGATTTCGATATGGCTGAGTTCACATCTCCTTCGCTTACCGTGGTTCGCCAGCCTGCACTGGAGATGGGCCGGGTGGCGACCAGTCTTCTTTTCGATCGCATCGAACGTGGCGAGCTTCCGCAGACGGGGAACAAGATCGTTCTGCCGGTGGAGATCGTGCTGCGCCGCTCTTGCGGCTGCAAGCATCGCACGCCTGTTCTCATCCATTAGGAGAGAGATACGGCCAGGTTGCGGACGGGCTCGTATACTTCATCTTGAGTATGCCTACTCACCTTGACACGATTCTGGCTACGACTCGGGAGACAGTGACCGAAGGCAAGACTCGTGTGCCTGCAGCCGAATTGGAGCGGCGGGCGGGGACGCACAAGCCACGGGGCTGGGCGGCGGCTCTGCGGCGACGGGCGGCGGATGGGCCAGCGATTATTGCGGAAATCAAGAAGGCTTCACCCTCCAAGGGACTGATTCGCGGGGATTTCGACGTGACCTGGCTGGCTGGCCGGTTGCAGGAGGGCGGCGCCGCTGCGCTCTCAGTCTTGACGGATGTGACCTATTTCCAAGGGAGTCTGAGCAACCTCGAATTGGCCTCGCAGGCGGTGAAACTTCCCTGTCTGCGCAAGGATTTCATGGTGGACGAATACCAGATTGTGGAGGCGCGGGCGCACCGCGCGGATGCGATTCTGCTGATAGCCGCGGCACTGACGGATTCCGAGCTTTTGCGATTCTCCGCACGGGCTCATCAGTACGAACTGGATGTGCTGGTGGAGGTTCACACAGAAGGTGAGTTGAACCGCGTCTTCGACACCCTGGGAGCGGCCGGGGCTGATGCGATTGGGGTGAATAACCGCGACCTTAAATCCTTTGACGTGAGTCTGGAGCGGTCTTTGGCGCTGGCCGAACGCATTCCGGCAGGAGTGGTGCGTGTGGCGGAGAGCGGCATTTCAACGGCGGAGGACCTGGTTCGGCTGCGAGCGGCGGGATTTGACGCATTTCTGATTGGCGAAAGCCTTATGCGTCAGGCAGATCCGGGCGTGGCGCTGGCGGGATTGCTGGCGGGAGCGGCGGCGCGATGAGTATTTGGATCAAGATCTGCGGCAGCACTTCGTTGGCGGACGCGCGTTTGGCGGGGGAGGCCGGTGCGGACGCGGTGGGATTTGTGTTTGCGCCTAGCCCGAGACGGGTTACGGTGGCGCAGGCGGCGGCTATTGTGCCGCATCTACCGGCAGATCTCGAGAAGATTGGCGTGTTTGTAAATGCTGGATTAGATGAGATTTACTCGACGGTTCGGATGTGTGGGCTGACCGGGGTGCAGCTTCACTCGGAGGCGGGCCCTGGGGTACCGGGGCGGCTGCGGGAACGGCTTGGCAAGGAATTGCGGATTCTGCGGGTGGTGCACTTCATCGCTGAGGCTACCGCGTTGATAACAGAGCAGATAGCGCAGCACGCGCGAAACAGGGATGTGGACGGGGTGCTGGTAGACTCACGGACGGAGTTGGCCGTGGGGGGGACGGGCGTGACGTTCGACTGGGCTGAAGCGCGGAAGACGGTGTTTGGCGAGGCTGGCAGGCTGAAAATGATTGCTGCGGGAGGACTTACGCCGGGGAATGTGGCTGAGGCAATCGCCACGCTGCGGCCGTGGGGGGTGGATGTGGCGAGCGGCGTGGAAGCCGCGCCGGGTCGCAAGGACCCGGAGAAGGTGCGGGCGTTTGTGGCGCATGCTCGCGCCGCGGTGGGGAAAACGTTTGCCTGAAGGGTGAGTTCGGCCGCCAATCGTTGGCCTAAAGGGTTGCGTTGACCTGCCAAACGTTCGCTCAGATGGTTACGCAATGGCGAATGATTCACTCTCTGATTTACCTAAAGACTGAGTTTGTTGGTGGGGAATTGAACCGAATCGATGTACAACTCACCATTGAATTACCCAAACAATTCTTGTGAACTGCGGACGATGAACGGATTATGGGCCGGCGGCGGCGAGAGCACGAAATACGGCTTCGCTGTTGCGGACCTCCGAGCGAATGAACAGGCCGAGATCTTTGGTTGCGCGCGGCTCGGCGTAGATGCCGACTGCGTATCCTCCGACGACCAGATACTCAACTGCTTCCGCGTTGAATGCGAGTAAGAGTTGCCCCAGATCTTCGGGTAGGAACATAGGAAATTCCCTTAAGAGCGTAGGCCGTGGCGGTGGCGTCCCAGACTGCCGCGAGCCGTTGGCCGGGCGAAAGGCTGTGCCAATAGCGATAGACTTCAGCCTTTTGCTCCTCATGGCTGGAGAATCTGCGGATTGTTTTGTTTGAGTTCACAAAGGGCGGCCTGTTTCCAGTATATTCGGTTCGCGATTCGGGAGGCGACCCAGACCCTCAACGTTGGGGTGTCGCCATGAGCCTATTCGGTCCGTCATCTCAAAGTCGAGACGAGGTGTACCGGCAACTGTCATGCAGATGAATTACAATGGGCAGAGGAGTTCTTTATGCCAGCGAATGCATTGGTGCAGACACGGATCGATCCGGCGGTGAAGGAACGTGCCGCGGCTGTGCTCAGTGAAGTGGGAATCACGGTTTCTGATGCGGTGCGCATTCTTCTGACTCGGACGGCGAATGAGGGCGCACTTCCGTTTACTTTGACGCCGAATGTCGCGGAGCATGACTCCTGGTTCCGGGCCAAGGTGCAGGAGGCCCTGGATGATCCGCGGCCTGATATTCCTGACGATGAAGTTGAGGCGTATTTTGCTGAACGCCGTGCGGCTGCGTTGCGAAAGGCCTAAGTGCATCTGAGATGGTCGGCGTTCGCACGTGCGGACCGCGAAGCGATTTTCGATTATATTGAAGCGGACAATCCGCGCGCGGCTGTAGCGATTGACGAGCGAATTCGGGCACGCGTGATGGGGCTGGCGCAGTTTCCGCAGATGGGCCGACCTGGCCGGGTCGAGGGAACGCGGGAGTTGGTCATTTCCGGAACTCCCTACATCGCTGCTTATCGTATTGACGGAGAGGCCATTCGGATATTGCGCGTGCTTCACGGTGCGCAGCAATGGCCGGAGGAAATTGCTGAGGAACCGCTTCTCACTGACGAACTGTAATCTTAATCCTTTGGCCATCTTCTAGGTTTTGGATCTGGCGCGCAAAATCTGCTAGAGCCAATCTCCGCTCAAGTGCTGGTATAGGCCTAAGAGATGGATTCACGCATTCCTTGGCAATAAAGGGTGGGTATACAGAAAGCAGAGACCCAGGCGGCAGCACACCACCCTCATTCCGGAAGCGATCGAGCCATTGCAGCTTAAGGAATTCAACGGGGTCCGCTTCTGCGCATGCAATGAATTCCCCCCAGGTTCTTCCCGTATCCTCAAGCTCTCCCGTTTCTCCGGAGAGTTGCAAAACGTGGCTGCCACGCAGGAGGAATTGATCGCCAAAGCAATCTTCTGCGATGGGAATGTCCGATTCCTCCGCTTGAGGAAATAGCCGATATAACGCAAACTCCCCCTCCCAAGCGACTCCGAGCGAATGCCATGCTGGGCTGAAACAAGCACCGCGAACGTGAAACCCTCCTCCTTCCAAGATGAAGCCATTCTGCCTCTGTAGAGAGTTCAGTATTGCATCGGGCAGGCGCTCCAGCACTTCGAGGTCATCGATTGGCGGTCCGATGTAAGAGGTAATCACACTGGTATTTTAAGGGGGTCCAGGCCTGAAGGCCACGTCAATCCGTCTATTTCATGGAGTTGAAGCTCCCCGGCACGGAGAAAGTCCTCTACGAACAGTGGGTGCGGGCTGCCCGGCCGATCAGCCCCAGACTCTCGCCATCTTGAGACGGAAACCGGCAACGGGTTCTGTACCTTCGACGGCCTCCGGGCGGGTCAGGACAATGGGGGCGCGTCCGGGAGCGTAAATGGCGACCGTGCCACTAAAGGGATCAACGCGCCAGGCAAGACGGACGCCGTTCGAGATCCACTGTTCCATCTTGGCGTCCAGCTCGGGTAGCGAGTCGGAGGGCGAGAGAATCTCGATGAGGAAGTCGGGGGCGAAAGGAAGAAACCGCTCCTGCTCGTGCTCGCTCAATGCGGAGACGCGGCTCGACTCGACCCAAGCCGCATCGGGCGAGAGCGTGGAGCCGTCGGGCAGATTGAAGCCCGCGTTGGAACTGACGGCCTCGCCGCGGCCATCCGCCTCCGCCCAGGCGAAGAGCTCATGCACCACGTATGCTTCGCGGCGATTGTTCTTGTAACCGCTCGGAGTCATCACCAGAATCTCTCCCGACGCCAACCGCTCCACCCTGCAGGGCTTATTTGCCTGGGAAAAGGCCATCAATTGATCGTCCGTCAAAGGCGCGGGAGGGCGCAGCCGCGCGGGCAAGGAGACATCCTGAAGAGTCACCTGCATGGTTTTGGCCTCCTCTCGCGATCAGGCATCCGCCGTGAAGACGGGCGGTATTCACAGTGTAGACCCACCTCCTGCGCGGATGCCAGGGACTGAACGCCTTGACCTCCGGCTACCGGAAGGTTCGCGCTGCCTTGTACACTGGTTTTTACTCTAATTTGCTCTCGCTTCGGAGGCACACATGGCATCGGTAATTGTCCCCGCGGTACCGTCGGAGTCGCGGCCGGGGCGGTTTGGCGTTTATGGCGGGCGGTATGTGCCGGAGACGCTGATGGCTGCCTTGATGGAGCTTGAAGTTGAGTATGAAAGGGCCAAGAACGATGCGGCGTTTCAGGCTGAGTTGGGCGGGCTGCTGCACGACTATGCGGGACGACCTACACCGCTCTACTTCTGCAAGCGACTGACCGAGGAGCTGGGCGGGGCGAAGATTTATCTGAAGCGCGAAGACCTGCTGCA
>Ga0181537_10005566_pt1 | contig 10159 bp, 9 predicted proteins | sample PEATcosm2014_Bin_39_FD_119765 | JGI IMG/M metagenome (GOLD analysis project Ga0181537, IMG submission 119765) | Peatland microbial communities from MTU Mesocosm Facility, Houghton, MI, USA - PEATcosm2014_Bin23_10_metaG | ecosystem: Environmental > Terrestrial > Soil > Wetlands > Peat | place... | reverse complement strand
CAAGAAATTACGTCGGGTGATGGCGGCACATGCCTGATATCAGGGCCATTGCGATGGATGTGGATGGCGTACTCACCGACGGTGGCGTTTGGTGGGGGCCAGACGGCGAGGAATGGAAGCGCTTTCACTTTGCCGACATCATGGGAATGTCTTTGGCGCGCAAATCGGGAATGGTGATTGCCCTGATTTCCGGCGAAAACAGCCCTCTGGTTGATCGGCTCGCTGCCAAGCTCGGCATTGCTGATGTTCACAAGGACTGTAAAGACAAAGCCAGCGCTCTGCGAGCATTCTCCGAACGCCATGGGCTGCGGCTGCAGGAGATTTGCTTCATTGGTGATGACGTTAACGATTTACCTGCGTTGAACATCGTCGGTCTCAGCGCCTGCCCAGCGGATGCACGTGCTTCGATCCGCGCGAGTTGCCGGGTGGTCACGAAGCTCGGCGGCGGCAACGGTGCGGTGCGTGAGGTTGTGGACATGCTGTTGGGGAACGCCACGATGACAGCAAGGTCAGTTGGCTAAGGAGCATATGCGTCTCGCGGATTATCTTATGCAGTTCGTGGCGCAGCAGGGAGTGAAGCACGTTTTCCTTCTCCCGGGCGGCGGAGCCATGCATCTGAACGATGCTCTCGCCCGATGCGAGGGCCTGACGTTCGTCTGCAACCACCACGAACAGGCGAGTGCCATCGCCGCAGAAAACTATTCGAAAGCAACCAACAATTTGGGTGTCGCGCTGGTCACAACCGGACCCGGCGGCACGAACGCAATTACCGGCCTCGTCGGAGCATGGCTCGATTCGACTCCGATGCTGGTCATATCCGGACAAGTAAAGCGTGCTGACCGCATGTACCATGCGGACGGCACACCCCTGGGGGTGCGCCAGCGCGGCAGCCAGGAAGTCGATATCGTCTCTTTGGTCAAGCCGGTTACGAAATATGCGGTGACTATCGGTGATCCCCAAAGCATCCGCTACCATCTCGAGAAATCAGTCTATCTGGCCCGCACGGGAAGGCCTGGTCCGGTTTGGGTTGACATTCCCATCGACGTACAGGCAGCGCCGGTTGAACCGGACGCAATGCAAGGATTTGATCCGTCAGAATTCTCGCAGCCGGCAAGCAACGACTTGGCGGCACAAATCCGAGATTTGATGGGTCGCCTGAAGCGCGCCCACCGTCCCTTCATCTTCGCGGGAAACGGTGTCCGAGTCTCGGGTGCTGCTGAAGCTTTCGAGAAGCTTGTACGTCGTTTGAATGTTCCCGTCGGTCTGACATGGATGGCGATGGATTTGCTGGACGACGACGACCCACTACTGGTCGGTCGGCCTGGCACGGTGGCATCGCGTGCGGCAAACTTCGCCCTGCAGAACGCCGATTTTGTCTTGGTCATCGGAGCTCGCCTCGACCCTCCTCTGATGGGTTGGGATCCTCAGCAGTTCGCGCGCGAAGCCTACAAAACCGTGGTCGACATCGATCCGGCGGAACTGCGCAAGTTAGAAGGGGCGATCGATAATCCGATCTGTGCCGATGCCCGCATCTTTATCGACGCCCTGCTGCAAGAGAGCGGGCGAGGGACGGAGACAGATCAACGTCAGTGCAAAACGAGCGAGAGCGCGAACTGGATCGAGCAATGCCAGGAGTGGAAAGCTCGTTACCCTCTCGTGTTGCCCGAACACCGCGCTCCCGGACTGGTCAGCCTCTACCATTTGGCGGAGATCATCGGGCAGGAAGTCGGGCCGGATGATCGCGTGGTCTCGGGCAGCTCGGGAAGTGCCATTGAGGTATTTTTGCTGGCTTATCGGGCGCGTAAAGGGCGCCGAGTGTTTCACACCGCAGGTCTTGGGGCCATGGGGTACGGCTTGCCGGCAAGCATCGGCGTTTGTCTGGGCAGCGGCGGCCGAAAGACCATCTGCGTGGATGGCGACGGCGGCCTCCAACTCAACATCCAGGAACTGGCCACCATCGCGCACTTGCAACTGCCGATCAAATTATTCGTTCTCAATAATCAAGGGTATGCGTCGATTCGAGCGAGTCAAACGAATTACTTTGGCGGCCCCAACATAGGATGTGACTCGAACACCGGTTTGACCATTCCTGACTATCGCAAAGTCGCACGCGCCTATGGCCTGAAGACTGCAGTCATTGAAGGTCAAGGCGGCGACTCCTCCGATCTAAGGGAGGCCGTCCGCGAAATTTTAAGCAGCGATGGACCCTTGCTGTGTGACGTACACGTCATTCCCGACGAGATCCGGGCCCCGCGTGTCACGTCGATTCAGCGCGCCGATGGATCGTTTGTTTCAAAGCCCTTAGAGGATCTCTGGCCCTTCCTCGATCGGGGAGAATTCGCCGAGAACATGATCGTGGAGCCGGTATGCGAATAGCAGCAACAGGGACCAAGACGGAGGAATGGCTGTCCCAACTCGATCGCCTGCTCTCTGAGCCGATGGGTGATGTGCGAGATCGCGAAAAGTCAGCCTTTGACAACCTGCTCGCGGGCTGCGGCAACCGCTTGGTGCTCTTCGGAGCGGGAAATCTCGGACGGAAAGCTCTACAGTGCCTTCAGAGTGTCGGTATCGTGCCGCTTGCGGTCGCCGACAACAACGAATCCAAATGGGGATCTTCCCTGGAAGGAATTCCCATCCTCTCTCCGAGCGATGCCGCCAGACGATATGGATCGTCCGCGTTATTTCTTGTCACAATATGGTCACTTGGGCATTTTTATCCCGAAAGCCGAGCCATCCTCGAGGGGATGGGATGTCGACACGTTGAATCTACCGCGGCATTGCGATGGAAGTTCGCCACCGAGTTGCTGCCCGATTTCTGCCAGGACCTGCCCCACAAACTCTACGAGCAATCCGAAGAAGTTTGGAAGGCGGCATTCCTCTGGAGCGATGATTTATCGCGTCGAGAATATTTGAACCACGTGAAATGGCGTGCACTCGGCGACCAGCGCCTTCTGGGAGCCGCGGTAAAGGAAGAGTCGTATTTCCTGGACAGCCTCTATCGGATCGAGGACGGCGAAGTGTTTGTCGATTGCGGTGCCTACATTGGTGATACGGCCGAACAGGTGATCCGCAGAAATTCAGCCTTCTCCAAGATTCTGGCGATTGAGGCGGACCCACGGAACTTCGGCCGCCTGGCGAAATGGGTTGACACACTTGAGACGGGCCTTGCCTCAAGAATTGAGGCATTGAACATCGCCGTAGGTGCCAAACGAGGAAAACTACATTTCAGCGCCAGCGGAAATGAAGGCGCGAGACTGGCAGTCGACGGCAACATCGAGGTCAACTGTCTTCCCATCGACGATGTGATGGGGGCAGCGACACCGACCTTCATCAAGATGGATATCGAAGGAGCTGAAATCGACGCACTGGAAGGCGCGCGCCGGTCAATCCAATCGCACCGGCCCATACTGTCCATCTGCGTCTACCACAAACAGAATGATCTCTGGCGCATCCCGCTCCTTATCAAGACGCTAGCCGAGGACTACCGTCTGTTCTTGCGTCCCCACGATGTTGATGGATGGCAGTTAGTGTGCTACGCAGTACCCGAACACCGCCTGAGGAGTCCGCACTAACCGAGATGCTCACTGCGAGCTTTACTCACAAGTGGAGGGCGAAATTGACCGAACATATCCCACCCGGCCAACTCGGGCGATACCTGCTCGTGGGCACATGGAATACGCTATTTGGTTACGGCACGTTTGCGCTCTTCACGGCTATTCTCAGCCCGATCCTGTCTCATGGTTATATCTACGCTTCAGTTTTATCGAGCCTCGTGAATATCACCGTGGCCTATCTTGGCTACAAATGGTTTGTTTTTCATACCAAAGGTAACTACCTACGCGAATGGACCCGTTGCATCGGGGTCTACAGCGGCGGCATTCTGATTGGAGTGCTCGCGCTACCGCTGCTGGTATTGATTATCCGGCGGAAGACCGGACTTGTTGGGACGGCGCCCTATATCGCCGGCGCTCTTTTGACGGCCTTCACGGTTGTTTACAGTTTTCTAGGACATAAGAAGTTTTCCTTCCGGACACCCGCATAATGCGCATACTCCTCACTGGCGGATCGGGGTTCATCGGACGAAACCTGGCGGACAATCTTGGCCCTTCGCACACCGTGCTCGCCCCTCTGTCAACCGAGTTGGACCTGCTGCAAGAGGATGCAGTGCGCCATTACCTTATCTCTCACAGTTGCGATGTGGTCGTTCATGCCGCAACCACGCGATCGAATCGCCGGGTAAAGGCCCCGGCCGACATGCTGGACCGCAATTGCCGCATGTTCTTCAACCTGATGCGCAATCAGGGACGGTTCGGCAAACTGATTCATTTTGGTTCGGGTGCCGAATATTCTAGAGTTCAATTACCGGCGAGAGTGCGAGAGGACTATTTCGATACCCGGGTGCCGAGAGACGCTTATGGTTTTTCTAAGTACATTTGTGCGAAGTATGTCGAGCGCTCCGACCGCGTGGTCAATCTGCGATTATTTGGTGTTTTCGGCCCATACGAGGACTACACCGTCCGTTTCATTTCCAATGCATGTTGTCGGGCCGTGAAAGGCCGGCCGATTGTCGTCCGCCAGAACGTTCTTTTTGATTATCTGTACGTTAAGGACCTGGCCAGGATCACCCAATGGTTCATCGAGAACGATGCACAAGAGAAAGCCTATAACGTCTGCACCGGACGGCCCGTAGGGCTCACTGACGTAGCCGGAATTGTTAGTCGCATTGCGGGGCACGAGGCGGAGCCGATGGTATCGATCCTGGCCGACGGCATGGGGCCGGAGTATTCGGGAGACAACTCGCGCATGCTCCAGGAAATGGGAGGCTATCAGTTTTGCAATCTCGCAGACGCTATCGCAGACCTTTATGCCTGGTACGGGCGGCACAAAGGTCTCGACTCGGAATCGCTAGAGTTCGACGAAAAAGAACCAATCGGAGCGAACCAGTGACCCCAGCGCCAGCACCCGCGAGGAACGGGCTTGATCTGGAGGAAATCCTGCACCAGATCCAATCGGAATCACCACAAGCGGTGCGCACTCGTGAACGAGGCCTGTTCGACAATCTCGCAAGTCCGCTTGGCGGAAAGCTGGTCCTGTTTGGTGCTGGACCTCTGGGCAAGTACGTCCTCTCCGGGCTTCGCAAAGCTGGAGTCGAGCCGCTGGCGTTTGTCGACAACAATTGCCGTCTCTGGAATGGCCAGGTCATGGGACTTCCGGTACTCGCGCCGGCAGAGGCATCACGACAGTACGGCAATACAGCCTGCTTCGTCGTGACGATCTATCAGGGTTCTTCGGTCCGCCGTCAGTTGACATCGTTAGGTTGTCAGCGTGTGCTGCCTTGTGCGCCGTTACTGTGGAAATATGCCGATGTCTTCATTCCAGAGTGCTCACTGGAACTACCCCACAACTTTCCGGGACACGTCCAAGGTATCCGGCAGTGTTATACCGCTATCGGGGATGAGGCGTCGAAACGCGAACTGCGCGAACAGCTGCTTTGGCGCTATTGGCTGGACTTTTCGGCTTTGTCGCCTCCGTTAGACGCCCGCGATACGTACTTCCCAATGGACTTGTTGTCAGCGCTTCCGGAGGAGGTGTTCGTCGACTGTGGCAGCTTCGACGGGGAGAGCACTCGTGATTTCAATCGTCACTGGCGTGGTCAATTCCGTCATGTTTTCGCTTTTGAACCGGATCCGCTCAATCACCAGGCATTGTCTACCAACCTGGACGCAATGGGTATAGGCAGTCGCGCAACAGTGATGCCCTTTGCCATCGGCGACAGCAATGGTCGTGTGTCCTTTGCCTGCGATGGTTCTGTAACCTCACATGTCACGACCGAAAAGGGGGGCGACATGATCGAATGTCGCCGCTTGGATGATATCGAATGGTCGATGACACCAACCTACATCAAGATGGATATTGAGGGGGCGGAGCCGGAAGCACTGGCTGGAGCAAGCGAATTGTTGCGCCGCCATCACCCTGTGCTCGCGATCTGCACCTACCACCGAAGTGAACACCTCTGGCAGATACCGAATCTCATTCGCTCTATTTCGCCGCGCTACCACCTATTTTTGAGACGTTATGCCGAAGAATGCTGGGAAGGCGTGTGCTATGGAATTCCGGACCACAGATTGAAACGCAACTAGATACGACACATGCCTAAGACATTGACCATCCTCACGCCTTGCTATAACGAAGAAGCCAACGTGTACGAGGTATATCTCCAGGTTCGGGCCGCTGTCTCCATCACCGGTTACAGGTACGAACACTTGTTCATCGATAACGGTTCTACCGACAATACTCTCAACGAACTGAAGGCCATCGCGGCCACTGATAGAAATGTAAAGGTCATAAGGAATACTCGAAACTTCGGACATATTCGCTCTCCTATGCACGCGCTATGCCAGGCCAGCGGTGACGCGGTGATCGGCATCGTCGCGGACTTGCAAGATCCGCCCGCCATGATCATCGACCTTGTGCGCAAATGGGAAGAGGGTTACCCCGTTGTGATCGGCGTCAAAGCCGCGAGCGACGAAAACGGATTGATGTTTTGGTTGCGGAAACAATACTACCGGCTCGTGAACCGCCTTTCCGGGGTTGAGACGTACGAAAACTTTACCGGCTTCGGCTTGTTTGACCGCCAAGTGGTAAACGTGATCAAAGAGTTTGACGATCCTTATCCTTACTTCCGAGGCATGATCGCGGAGGCGGGATTTCGTCATTTCGATATTCCTTACCACCAGCCGGCGCGACAGCACGGCATCACCAAGAACAACTTCTATTCCCTTTATGACACAGCGATGCTTGGGATCACCAACTTGTCCAAGGTACCGCTGCGCCTGGTGACGTTTTTTGGCTTTGTGGGAGCCCTGGTTTCGGTTCTTGTATCACTCGCCTATCTCACCTACAAGCTCATGTTTTGGAGTCGCTTCTCGGTGGGCATCGCACCTCTGGTGATCGGGGTATTTTTCTTTATGTCGATCCAGATGCTGTTTATGGGCATCATCGGAGAATACATCGGCACCATCCACACCCTCGTCCAAAAACGTCCGCTGGTCGTGGAACAGGAGAGGATCAATTTCGAATATAGCCCCGGCGAGCCGCTGCGAGAGCATCAGGCAAGAGCCAAGGCAACATCGTGAATTTCAGCTTATGAGCGGAGGTTTTTTATGAGCGTCGATATCGGCCAGTCTCTGGCAATCGCCAGAATTCGCGACTGCACGACGTTGATGCATGGTTTGTCGCAGTCTTCCGAGTATCTGGATACAGTGGTCGAAGTAGCCGATAAAATGACGGGGTGTCTGCGTGAAGGAAACAAGATCCTGTTCTTCGGCAACGGCGGCAGTGCGGCAGATGCACAACACCTGGCGGCAGAGCTGAGCGGACGGTTCTTGCGGGAGCGGGAAAGCCTGGCCGGATGGGCGCTGACTACCAATTCCTCTGTCTTGACCGCCATCGGCAATGACTACTCTTTCGACGAGGTGTTCGCCCGGCAGATCGAGGGGATCGGCACTCGCGGCGACATAGCGTTCGCCATCAGCACCAGTGGAAATTCTCCCAACGTTTTGCGCGCTGCGAAAGTGGCGCGCAACAAGGGCATGATCACCGTGGGTCTTACAGGCAACACCGGCGGCAAGTTGCCGCAATCGGTCGATCATTGCATCCGTATTCCCAGCGATCAAACGCCGCGAATCCAGGAAGCGCACATCCTAACCGGGCACATCCTTTGTGAGATGATCGAAGAAGCGCTGTTTGGGCGGGGTTGAGAACGCGTCCGGCACACGAAGCGGTAGCCAGCAGCGGCCGCGCAGGAACTCGCACAGGTCCCATTCGCCTAGTCTCTCCAAAATACATCAAAGATTCCGAAGCGCCTGTTGTGGGGGAAGCGCTTGGCAACTTCCGCCTTCACAATTGGAGGCATCGCGCCGCCCGGGAAAAATGGGGCATCGTTAATAACCACCAGCTTCAGATCATCAGACTTAATTGCTTTGAGGATTGTCTCCGGTCCCGCTCCGGTGTCGTCAAAAGTTACGTTTTTTAGTCCGGAGAGAAAGTAGAGTTCGGGGCAGTCGTTGCCCGCAAACATCAGGCCATTGGGACTATGGTCGTGCAAGAACCGGGCCAGATCATCAAAGAAAACAGCTTCCTCAATCTGCAAACCACCCGCCCGCGGCGTCTGCATTGGATACATTCGTCCGAGCACCCACGTTATTTCGTAAATGTAGTGGGGCACCAGGCTGACCACGGCAAATGCGAGATAGAAAGCAATGACAGCCGCCATCGGATAAGTGCCACGCTCCTTTTTGCCGGTACACACGATGGCTACTACCGCGAGTAATGTTAGAGGAATGGCATAACAAAGGTAGATGGCGGCCGCAAAAGGAAACTGTACCAGGCTGCAGGTAGCGGCAAGCGAGATCAGGAGCGCCACTTGTCGGCGCTCAAGGCTGCTGCGCTGATCACGATTCCGCCGAGCCAACAAGAGAGCTACTCCCAAGAGCACCACGGCTGGGGTCAGCACGACGATAGAACACCAAATCCCGTAAAGGACGTCGAACGACCGCGTGGCCCTGAACACGAGCACGATTCCCGCCAGGCCTAACGCAGCTCCAACGGCCTTCCCCTGAAACTTGTCCCAATACATGGCGGCTGCCAAAACTCCGACCAGTGGCAGCACATAGATCAGTTTGTCGATTCCGAGTGGACGAACTACCCCCAATCCCGCCGAGCGAGCAACGGCGCTTGACGTCACACCGCCTACGAACGTCGCAATCGAATGTGAACGCGCATAAGGCAGAAGAAAAACGACGATGGGACTTGCCAGGCCGCAGAGAAATGGAATTGCTAGTCTAGACATCGTCCGAAATCGCTGGGCTGCACTTGCGACGACATTTCGCTCGCCCAGCAAAATCAGCCCGACCACCGCCGTCGAGGGCAAGACGAATTGATACAACTCGGCCATCCCCAAACGCGCCTTCAACACCATGATTAGCGTTGAAAGGAAGAGCAGCAGTGCAGCGACGCTGAAAACCCGATACGGCCAGCTGCTTTTTAATCCCTTGCTCTCGGTCTCTTCTCGCGAACCTTCACTCTGCTCCAGAAAGGCCAGGAATAGCAACGCTCCGGCGATGTAATAGGCTCCGATCACTTTGATCAGGATCGATATTCCGCCGCACACGCCAGCTGCGAAGAGCCATCGACGAGTGCGCACTTCGAGATAGCGAAGCAAAGCAGCGGCACCAAACGTGGCGAAGAACAGGTTGTACCAGGAGGGCATCGCGGCCGGATAATTCGGATAACTCCATGCCACCGCAACCAGAGTGATGGCCCCGGCGGCCGTAGCCGAGGCAAAGCGAAGGAGGATGTAGTAAACCGCTGGCACCCACGCCAGGAAGAAAAGAAAGACGCAGATTCGCAAAGACATCAGATTCACGCCGAAGGCCCGGAACGCCGCGGCGTGAATGAAGCTGAGGCCGCCCGTATAAATTTCTCCGAAATCGCGGTTCGGAAGTTGGCCCTGCATGACGCGGAGTGCGCTCTGGCTCAGCGTGCCGTCGTCTGCCGGAACCCACCCTTTTCCGATGTGCATGCCAACATAAATTGCGGCAACCAACCAGATCACAGCAAGCACCAGCAGGCGAATGAATCTGCCCTGCGCTACCTTCATCGACCTGACTTCGTCGTCATTGGCAGCCAATATCTCAGCGCCCCGTTCATTTACCTTGACTTCCACATGGATGCCCGAGCCAGACTGTGACCGCGATGCTCCAGAAGTGTGATCGATTTCCTGTGTCACTTGGCCTCCAAAGCGGTCAGTCGCAACTTACTTTCCTTGCTATCTTGATTCAGTTGCAGTGTTAGCTCGTATTGTTCCCGCGCGGCAGCCGTGTTGCCGCTTTTCTCGAGGGATTCCGCTAGCCAGTAGTGGTAGTCCCATATCTTCGGGTCCATTGTCGCGGCCTGTATCAAGTACGGTTGTGCCTCTGCGTTGCGGCCGTCTTCAAGGAGGGCTCGACCGAGAAAGTGTTTAGGAGCCGCCTGTTCGGGCGCCAGTTTCACAGCGCGCGACAGCAAGCGCTCCGCATCCTTGTACTGCCCGTCGAGCAGATGAATGTTGCCGCAGTTGTAAATCGCGGAATACAGATCCGGTTCCTTGGCTAGAATT
>Ga0181537_10005565_pt1 | contig 10162 bp, 6 predicted proteins | sample PEATcosm2014_Bin_39_FD_119765 | JGI IMG/M metagenome (GOLD analysis project Ga0181537, IMG submission 119765) | Peatland microbial communities from MTU Mesocosm Facility, Houghton, MI, USA - PEATcosm2014_Bin23_10_metaG | ecosystem: Environmental > Terrestrial > Soil > Wetlands > Peat | place... | reverse complement strand
CGGGCGATAACCGCGCGTAGCCATGCCGGCGGCGAAGAGTACAGCGTGCTCCTCTGCGATGCCAACGTCGAAGTAGCGACGCGGATGGCGCGGGCGGAAGAGATCGAGGCCGGTGCCGTTGGGCATGGCCGCGGTGATGGCGACGATGCGCGGATCCATTGAGGCCAGATCGGCGAGCGTGTTGGCGAAGACCTCAGAGTATGTGGGAACGGCGGTCGCAGTCATGCCCGTTTCAGGATCGTATGGACCGAGGCCGTGAAACTTCTTCTGGCCGTCGATTGCAGGCTGGAAGCCGCGCCCCTTTTGCGTGAGCACGTGCAGCAGTACGGGGTGATTGAGGGACTTGAGGAACTTGAAAGATTCGACGAGCAACGGCAGGTTGTGGCCGTCGATGGGGCCGAAGTATTCCAGGCCGAACTCCTCAAAGAGGATCGAGGGCCACAACATGCTCTTGGCGGCCTCTTCAGCGCGGCGCACGACTTTGATGGCGGTTTTGCCGGCGAAGCGCTCGATGAGGCGCGCAGCCCGGTCGTGCAGATGCTGGTAGTGCTCGTTGGTGACGATGCGATGGAAGTAGCGCGCGACCGCACCCACGTTGCGATCGATGGACCACTCATTGTCGTTGAGCACAATGATCATGCGCTTGGTTTGCTCGGCGATATTGTTGAGCGCCTCGAAGGAGATGCCGTTGGTGAAGGCGGCGTCGCCGGCAACGGCGATCACGTGCTCGTTGCCGCCGGCCAGGTCGCGGGCCACGGCCATGCCGAGGGCGGCGGAAAGCGCGGTACCGGCGTGGCCGGCGCCATAGCAATCGTGCTCGCTTTCCGTGCGGAGCATGAAGCCATTCAGTCCGCCGGGCTGGCGGATGGTGCTCAGGCGGTCGAGACGGCCCGTGAGCATTTTATGGACGTATGCCTGGTGGCTGACGTCGAACAGGATCCGGTCCTGTGGCGTTTCGAAGACGGCGTGCAGGGCGATGGTTAGTTCGACTACGCCGAGGTTGGGGCCCAGATGGCCGCCGGTCTTGGAAAGGGTCTGGATGAGGCAGGCGCGAATCTCTTCGGCGAGTTCGACCATCGATGGATAGCTGAGGCGCTTGAGGTCGGCGGGAGAATGAATGGTTTCAAGCAGTGACGCCATTTGCTTCCTTCTCCCCCGAGGAAACGCCGGGCTGCTTCCAAGGGAACTTTCAAGGGATTCCCCCAGCGGCAAAAAAGGCTTGAGAAGGGGGGGTCTAGCCTGATGCTTTTGCCAAGCTTTAGTATACCTGCGCTGGAATTTGCGCATTGGAGATTGGACGGCTGAGGAGGGGCGGGGGTACCTGAATGTTCATGGACAATTCGGGTGAAGGCAGGGCGGCTAACGGGCCAAAAAATGTTGCCTTTGGAGCTATTCGTAGCGGAGGGCCTCGATGGGATCGAGGTTAGCTGCACGCATGGCAGGGACCATGCCGCTGACCAAGCCGGTGATGATGAGAATTACCGTGGCGATCAGGACCGAACCGGGCGAGATGATGAGTCGGATGTCGGCGTCCGTGGCATTCTTGGCCATCATGCTGTAGAACGGAATGCGCCCTACGGCCGCCGAGATGACGCATGCGAACACAATGCCGGAGATGCCGCCCACACCCGTGATGGCAAGCGCTTCTGCCAGGAATTGGATGAGGATCTGGTTCTTGCGCGCACCCAGCGCCTTTTCAATGCCGATTTCGCGGGTTCGCTGCTGTACGGCCACCAACATGATGTTCATCAAGCCGATGCCCGCGATTCCCAGGGTAAGCGCACCCACCAGGGACAGAAGTACCTGGAGGGCGACGGAAAGCATTCGAAACTGCGAGAGCTGCGTGAGCAGGTTGGCCACATTCATGGCATTGTGGTCGCTGGGACGGAAGTGGTGCGCTGCGCCCATGGTTTCGCGCAATGCCTTCTCGATCTGCTCGTGGTCGCCGCGATAGTTGAACCAGACGCCATCAATATATTGCGTGTCTTTCAGGCCGCTCATGGCGTTGAAAGGGATATAGATGATGCGATTGCGATTGCTGTCGTCGCCCTCCTGCATCTTGGGGCTGAGGACGCCGACAATGGTGAAGAGCTCGCCATTGATGCGAATGCTCTCGCCCACCGCCCATCCGCCGGAGAAAAGCTTGGTTTTGGCTTCGGAGCCGATGACGCAGACGCGCGCGTGCTGCTGCTCTTCCTCGCCGTTAAAGAAGCGGCCCGCGTCGGTGTCGAGCTTTTGAATGTCCTGAAAGACCGGGCGGACGCCGTCAACTTCCCAGGTATACGTGTGCAGGTCGTTCTGCACGGTTGCATTAAGGTATTCGGCCGGCGAGATCTCTAAGACGCCGGGAACGCTGTTCGCAACGCGATCAACGTCGTCGAGAGTAAAGCGAACTTTTACGCCCGCCTTGTCGCCGCCTGCCTGCTGGCTTGTGCGGCCAGGAAAGAATCCGATGAGGTTGGTTCCCCACTGCGCAAAGATGGCCTCGATAGCCTTGCTGAATCCGGCGCCGTAGCCGAGCAGCAACACAACGGTGGCGATGCCCCAGGCCATACCGACCATGGTGATGGCGGTGCGCCGGCGGTTGTAAACCATCGCTTCCCAGGCCTGCGCCAGAATGTCTCTCAGCATCGTCAGCTCCTCGCTAATTCTTCATTCTTTGCGCAGCGCCTCAATCGGATCGAGGGCTGCTGCTTTGCTGGCCGGGTAGAGACCAGCCACGACTCCGCAAATCGAGAGGGAGATGACGGCGAGCGCGGCCGACCATGGGACCAGGCGCGGCGGATCCCAACCGGGCATTTTGCCGGTGAGGAGCACTTGAAGCAGGCCCATAAAACCCGCCGAAAGAGCAACGCCGATGAGGCCGCTGATCGTAGTGAGCAGGAGTCCTTCCCAGAAGAACTGCGTCAGGATGGTCCGCTTTGTAGCGCCCACGGCCTTCATCACTCCGATCTCCCTGGTTCTCTCCGTGACCGAGACGAGCATGATGTTGATGATGCCGACGGCTCCGAGGCCGAGAGTGACGAGGCCGACTCCGCCCAGAAAAATGTCCATGGCGGTAAAGATGGCAGCGATTATTTGCTCAGTGTTGATGGTGTTCCATTCCTCGAATGCGTCTTTGAGCGAAGGGTCAAATCCATGACGCTCTCCGATGACGCGGTGCACTGCCGCAACGGCAGCCGTCACATCCCCTTTGGTGGATGGCTGGTATTGGATGGAGCTCAGCGCGTCAGTGGCGATGTTGTCGCCTTTCATGGCGTACAGTTCCTGCATCGTTGTAAGCGGGATGTAAACCTTCTGATTCTCGCTTTCATTGTTCCCGTGGTTTACCACTGCGGCGCGTCCCACAACCGTGAATGCGGTGTCGTTTATGGTGATCGACTCGCCCAGCATAGGCCGGCCGGGAAAAAGGATTGTCGCGGTTTTTGATCCCAGCACGACCACGCGCCGGCGGTCCGCGAGGTCGGAGGCATCGAGAAATCGCCCTTCTGCGATGGGCAGGAAACGCACTTCAGAATAGTTGGGCTCGACTCCCAGCACTTGCCCCGATGTGTTGGAATACGCGCTGACCTGGTAGAGATCGTTGCGGTTCAGGTAACCGGTGACAGCGCGCAACTCAGTGAGCTGCCGCATGGCGGCTTCGTCGCCGAGCGTGAGTTGATAGGGACGCATGCCTGTGTGCTGGTTGGCGAGAGCGGGAATGGTGCCGTTCCACATCATGACCAAGTCGTTGCCGAAGGTGGCCAATTGTTCATGCTGGCCGCTGCGGAAGCCCTCGCCCAACCCGACCAGCACGAGCAGGGAGCCGACGCCCCATGCGATGCCGAACATGGTGAGAAACGAGCGCAACTTGTTTGCCATGATGGCGCGGAAGACCTGTCCGAGAATGTCGGTAAAGCTGGTCATACACCAATTCCACTTGGAAATGTGCGCACAGGAAATGTCTACGCGAATGATACGCCGTGGCCAGCCGCCCGGTTCCCGCGAGATGACTTGCCACCTGGAACTTGCGACAGGCGGTTTGCGTAGTACAGGCCAGTGCGTTACAACCGTTCTTAGCAACCGTCTGAATCTTTGACTGTTTCAACTTCCAGAAGCATCTGCCGGGAGAGCCACGCTCTCCTCGGAGATTGGGGAGGGCCTCGTGGCTGCGTCAAGTAAAAATAAGCGTCTGTGGATCTTCGTAGGAATTGGGTTGGCCGTAGTTTTGTTGGTCTCGGCGATCGGGCTGGTCCGTCTCGCGAGGGGTACTACGATCGACGCCAACAAGATTGCCAAGGTGACGCGCGGCGATGTGGCGCGCTCCGTTGTAGCCACGGGCAAGATCCAGCCCATTACCGAAGTTGAAGTGAAGAGCAAGGCGTCGGGCATCGTAGAAAAGCTCTATGTGGACATCAACAATCGGGTGAAGAAGGGCCAGCAACTGGCGCAACTTGATCAACAGGAGATTGTGGCCCAAGTGGAAGCACAGCGGGCGCAATTGGCATCGGCTCAGGCCAATGTTTCGACTTATGAGGCTAACATCGAGCAGGACAAGGTGAATGCGGGAGCGCCGGACCTGGTGATGTATAAATCGACGCTCGACCGCAACCGGGCCATGCAGAATGAGGGCATCGTGAGCCGGCAGACCCTGGATGACGCCAACCGCGACTATCTGGCGGCGCTGACCAGGCGGGATTCAGCGCAGGCGCAGGTCGGGGTGGACACAGCCAAGCTGAAACAGGCCAGAGCGCAAGTGCAACAGAGCCAGGCGAGCCTGAAACAGCTGGAAGAGCAGCTCTCATACACGACGATTGTGGCGCCGATGGATGGCGTAATCCTGTCGCGCGACGTGGAGATCGGCGACGCGGTGAGCTCGATCCTTGTGCTTGGCTCTACGGCCACGCTGGTTATGACGGAAGGCGATACGACCGAGGTGTATGTAAAGGGGAACGTGGATGAAGCCGACATCGCACACGTCTATATGGGCCAGCCTGCGCGCATCAAGGTGGAGAGTTTTCGCGACCGCATGTTTTATGGGAAGGTGACCAAAATTGCGCCGATGGGCGTGGAGAAAGACAACGTCACGACTTTTGAGGTGCGGGTTTCAATCGGCAATCCCGGCGGGGAGCTAAAGGCAAACATGACGGCGAACGCCGAGATCCTGATGGATGAGCACAAGGGCGTGTTGACGGTGCCGGAAAATGCGGTGACTTATGACAACCAGAAGAATGCTTCAGTGCAGGTTCCTGACAAGCGGCAGAAAGAAGGCTCCCGCAAAGTGAATGTGACTGTTGGTCTTTCAAATGGAGCGTTGACCGAGATTGTGAGCGGGCTGAAGGAAGGCGACCAGGTGGTGTTGCAGCAGTAAGGTGAATCTGCGGCGCCGGCCGCAATTTCGGCGCCGGAAAATCATGATCGAAAGCAGCTATACTTGTCCCGCGGAGTAACGGACGGGCGGGCGATGCGGAAATGGGCAGCTTTACTGTTTTTTGCGGGGACGGCATGGCCGGCAATGGCTGCGAAGAGCTTGTCGGTTGAGCAGTTGGAGCAAATGCTCGACACGCTGCACGGGAAACCCGATGCGAAGGTTGCGCAGCAGCTCTCTGAAGTGGAACTGGAAGAGCGCGTAAGCCCGGCAAGGCTGGCGCGCTGGGAAGCGAATTCCCCCGGGAGCCGCACGCGCGAGGAACTGACGAGACTGGCCGATGCAACGGCCTTCCAGAATCCACCCGCGGCGGATGTGCTTCGCATTGCGCCGCCGGACCAGGACACACAAGAAAAGATGATGTCGGTGGCTGCCGATTACGTGAAGACAACGATCACGCGGCTGCCGAATTTCTACGCCAAGCGGGAAACGATCCACTTTGAAGATGAGCCGTCGCGGCAAGAGGTTGTGGGGAACTCGGCCGGCTCGTCGGGATGGCGCAATCGGCCGATGGGGATGTCCATCAGCAAGAGCGACGCGAAACCTCTGCATGTGAAAGGAACGTACAGCGCGATCGTGACGTATCGCGACGGCAACGAGGTACACGACACGGATAAGGGAAAGGAACCAAAGGTGGGTGAGGTTGCGGCCGGGTTGACCACCAGCGGCGAGTTTGGCCCGATTCTTTCGGTGGCGATTGGGGATGTCTTGCGCGGCCAAGTGACCTGGCTTCGTTGGGAGCAAGGCGCGGTCGACCCGGTGGCCGTGTTTCGCTATGTGGTGCCTGCGGATCAATCGAATTATGGCGTTGGGATTCCCAATGCAGCGAAGATCGACCATGTGTATCCCGGATATCATGGCGAGATCGCAATCGATCCGGAATCGGGAGCGATTCTGCGCCTGAGCATCGTGGCTGAATTGGATCCGCCGTATCAGGCGATGCAGACCGCAACCATGGTGGAATACGCGACGGTCGAGATTGGGGATCGTTCGTACATTTGTCCGGTGCACGGCGTGGCCTTCTCGAAAGTTCCGCTGGCGGGCGCGACGCAGGACGCAGGCGGCTCGACTGTTACGGTGCAGACTCAGTTGAACGACGTGACGTTTACTGAGTACCACTTGTTTGCGTCGGAATCGCACATTGTGGCGAATGAAAGCGGAAAGAAAGATGCAGCGCCGCCGGCGGAGAGCGCAACTCCCGCAGCCGATCCAGTGGATCACGGAAAATAGTGGGCCGGCGGTGACAACTATGGAGGGGAAAGAAAGTGGCTGGATTGCGGGTATACTTTTGGAATCATTTTTCCTGCTGGGTTCTGATTCCGGTGCTGGTAGTGGGTTCCAGCTCGAGTGCGGGCCGGGCGCAGTTGCCTGAGCCGGGAGCAGCGGCGGACGCGCCCAATCCTCTGACCGATTCGACGGTGAACCCTGGCAAGATGGTGCTTTTCAATCTGGAGGCGCGTTTTGCGAAGGATGTTCTGGCGCGCGGCGGGGCGGCCTTTGCAGATTGGTTTGCGGACGATGGCGTGGCGCTGGGCAACGGCGAGGCGCCGCTGATCGGCAAAGTGGCAATTGTGAAATCGGCGCAGTGGTCGCCGAAGGCTTACCAACTGACGTGGACACCCACCGACGCGATGATGGGGCCGTCGGGTGATATGGGCTACACGTGGGGACACTTCGAAGGACGCAGCAAGGATGCGAACGGAAATCCCGTGCTGACGAGTGGGCGCTACATGACAGTGTGGCGCAAAGGGGCAGACGGGAGTTGGAAAGTGGTTCTGGACGCAGGCGCGAACGAGCCGCTGGCGGCAGGGGACTGCTGCAAGCTGCCGGCAGCACATTGAAAGACCGGGACAGGAACAAGAATCGTGATGAGTGAGTCGTGATTCGTGGGTCGTGGGCCAGGTAACCTGCTGCTACTCACCATCGTAATCAAAGAGTGATTCCGCTATTCCGAAAAAAGCCATTACTTGGGTTGTATCTATTTTTCCTACACTTAACTACTTTGGGGCAGAGCCAAGGTAGTCAATCTCCTCGACACTGGTAGTCGGGTACCTATAAATATGTACGCATCGCCAGGTTCGCAAGCCGGAGAGAACCAGGATTCGGGAGTGCGCGCGGAGATTAACATCTTCGACCGCAATCCCGACCCCGCTTTGGACGAGCTGACAGAGCTCGCCGCGGTGTTGTGCGATGCGGACTTTGCGTACATTGGCTGGATGGATTACAACCGGCTGTGGTTCAAGGCGCGCTTCGGGTTCAAGGCGACCGATCAGCCGCGCGGAGCGGCGGCCAGTCAGTGGATGTCGGACAAAGGCGAGCCGCTGCTGATTATGGACGCGCGGAAGGATCCACGCTTTCCTCCTGAAGGAATTCCGCTGCCGAATGCCGGGCCGTGCCTGTCGTATGCGGCGGTGCCGCTGATCTCGAGCGACGAGCAGACGATCGGTACGATGGCGGTGCTAGGGCGAGAGCCCGGGAAGTTTCTGCCGGAACATCTGACATTGCTGGAGATTTTGGGCCGCCAGGTGGTGACGCGCCTGGAGCTGTATTTGCGCGTGCGCATGCAGGAGCAGGCACAACGGCAACGGCAGCGCGTGGAACGGGCGCTCGACATGGAGCGCTGCTTTGTGGCGGCCACGCTGGATTCGATTCCCGCGCTGGTGACGGTTCTGGACACGGCAGGCCGCGTGGTGCGAATGAACGAAGCCTGCGCGCAACTAACCGGACAGAGCCTGGCCCATGCAGCGGGACGGCCGTTTGTGGAGGAGTTTCTTGAGGCTGGCGACCGCTCATGGGCGGCGAGTAAGCTGCGCGACGCGGCGGCGGGACAAGCTTCAGGACCGCACGAGACGGCGTGGCGAACGGTGGGCGGCGGACCTCGGCGCGTGAGTTGGACTCTGCGGCCGCTGCAAGGACCAAACAGCGAGATCCTCTACGTGATTGTGAGCGGCCAGGACGTAACCGATCAGCGCGAGATGGAGAAGGCGCTGCTGACGAGCGAGACACGCTACCGCGAGGTAGTGGAGAACAGCCTGGGGTTTGTGTTTACGTGCACGATGGAAGGGCGCTTGACGTCGTTGAACGCGTTTACGGCGGAAACGCTGGGCTATCGTGCCGAGTTGCTGGTGGGACGCAATGTGACGGAGTTGACTGACGCGGCGGGCGCGGCGGCATTCCAGGATTGCCTGAATACGCTGGAGACCGCGGACGAGTGGCAGGGAGCTTTACCGCTGCGGCGCAGCGACGGAGTGTATCGCCGCATTGCGGTGCGCAGCAGGCGGATGCAATTGCCCGGCGAGCGGCCATTTGTGCTGAACCACGGCATGGATGTGACCGAGCAATACGAAGCGGAAGAGGCGCTGCACCAGGCAACGCGCCAACGCAAGCTGATTCTGGAATCGGTGGGCGACGGCATCTATGGCATCGATCTGGAAGGCAAGCTGACGTTCATGAATGAGGCAGGCGCCAAGGCCCTCGGCTATACCACCGATGAGCTGGTGGGCCGCGATATGCACGAGGTGCTGCACCACAGCCACGGCGACGGGACTCCATATTCGAAGTCAACCAGTCCGATTTTGCAAGCGCTGCGGCGTGCGGAGCCGATCCGGATGCGCGATGAGATTTTCTGGCGGAAGGACGGTACGGCGATCCCCGTGGAGTACAGCGCCAATCCGTTGTTGGACGACGGCAGCATCTCAGGCATGGTGGTGGCGTTTCAGGACGTGAGTGAACGGCGGCGCCTGGAAAAGATGAAAGACGAATTCATTTCGACGGTAAGCCACGAGCTGCGAACACCATTGACTTCGCTGCGCGCATCGTTAGGGCTGGTGCAGTCAGGTTCACTGGATAAGCGGCCGGAGAAACAACGCCAGATGATCGATATCGCGATCGGAAATTGCGATCGCCTGATTCGGCTAGTGAACGACATTCTGGACTTCGAAGGCGCAGAGAAGGGGCGGATGCCGCTGGACCGCAAGCCGGTGGAGACGATGAATCTGCTGCGGCGCGCGGCCGATGTGGCGCACAACGCGGCGACGCAGGCGCGGATTGAATTCCGCGTCGAGTCGAACGCGCCACCGGTGCTTGCCGATGAAGAGCGCGTGCTGCAGGTTCTGAATGAGCTGGTGACCAATGCGATCAAATTCTCGGCGCCGAACACGGTGATCCGATTGGCGGCGCGACCTGCCGAATCGATCGGCGGCAGCCCGGGCGAGGTGTGCTTTATTGTTGAAGACCAAGGCCGGGGAATCGCGCCGGAGAAGCTGGAGCGCATCTTCGAGCGGTTCCAGCAGGGCGACGCTTCCGACTCGCGCGCGCTCGGCGGAACGGGACTGGGGTTGGCGCTTTGCCGCAGCATTGTGGAGCAGCACGGCGGGCGCATATGGGCCGAGAGCGAATTGGGCAAGGGCAGCAGGTTTTTGTTTACGCTGCCGGCTGCGACAGTGACCCAGTCAGAATAAAAGGCGCGTGAGGCGCGCCGCTCGCTCAGAAATAAGCCAATAGAAAATACGCAATTCCGGGCGCGCCGCTCCATGAGACACTGTTTTGTCGGCCTTTTCCCTGTCTAATTCCCCGGCCGATGGGCAATCCTTAATGGCTATATCCGACCGTATCTTAAATCTTTGCTTCGGGAAGCCCCTGGCCACGAGCGAGGAGCGCGCCGAACACATTGGGCCGCTGGCCGGAATTCCCATCTTCGGTTTGGACGCTCTGAGCTCGGCCGCGTACGGACCGGAGGCAGCGCTGACGCTGCTG
>Ga0181537_10005564_pt1 | contig 10162 bp, 5 predicted proteins | sample PEATcosm2014_Bin_39_FD_119765 | JGI IMG/M metagenome (GOLD analysis project Ga0181537, IMG submission 119765) | Peatland microbial communities from MTU Mesocosm Facility, Houghton, MI, USA - PEATcosm2014_Bin23_10_metaG | ecosystem: Environmental > Terrestrial > Soil > Wetlands > Peat | place... | reverse complement strand
GCACGGCTGCAACAGTTATCGCGTACTCGTTGTAAAGGTGTAAGCAGCCCCCCGCTACCACTTAGCTTTTTATTGAATTCAATAGGCTTTCTGTCGCCTAGTTTGCGTCTCCATCCTGCCATCTCCAGCAGGTGGTCCCCCAATCCTTTGAAGTGAATTGACCCAACTACGCAGTCGTGCGCCACGTTTGGCACAAGCGTGATGCGCCCATCCACAAGAAGTGACCGTAACGCCTCCCCCGCTTCAGCAATCGAGTCCGGGTTAGCGGTCGCCGGTCATGAATGACTACTCCAAGGCACCCCATTGCAACTGAGCGCTGGTGACGACGCTACGGTGGGAAATTCATTTTTTGCAAAAGCGCGCGATAGCGCGGTTCCGTCCGAAGGTTACTAAGAAGCGGGTCGGTCTTGATTCCTTCAAGTCCGCCATCACGTTGGCGATAGGCGCGCTCGAGCCAATCCAGCGCCTGCGCGCGCTCGTTTCGCCAGGCGTAAACCTGCGCGATCTGGTAAGCATCGCTAGCCGCGTGCTTAACTATGAGGCTATGCAGGGCAGCATCGGCCACGGCCTCGTGACCGAGCGAATGGTCCGCCATGGCTATATCCTGTTCCTGAGTCGATTCGAGTTCTATCTTGTGGGAAATTTGCGAGGCCGCATCGTAATGACCTTCAAATAATTCGATCACCACGAGACTTTGCTGAGAGTACGGGTCCTTCGGCTCGATTTCCAGGGCTCGATTGATTGCCGCGCGCGCCGCGGGATAGTCGCCACTGACTACATACAAATACGACAATTGTCTCCAATTCACATTGGCGAGTGGATCGAGATCAATCGCGCGGCGAGTACATTCGATCGCTTCCTGAGTTCTCCCCAGAGAGCCCAAGAGCCAGCCAAATCGATATAGTGCGCGGCTGTCTGTCGGATCTAGTTCGACCGCTCTTCTGAGATCCTCTTCGGCACCAGCCCAGTCCCATTTGAGAACCTGGCGCACCCAGCCCCGCGAGGAGTACCCTTCGGCACGCTCCGGAGCCAGGCGCACGGCTCGATCCGCAGTGGCTTCGACTTGATCGCGGCCATGCTCATCTCCCAGGATGTCCGTCAGATAGACCTGCGCGACAACGAGTTCCGCGTAGGCGGCCGCGTAGGTTGGATCGAGTTCGGTGGCCTTGGTGTAGGCCGCCACGGCGCGTTTAAGGTCGTCGATCCGGATGCGAGTAAAGAACTGCCTGCCCAGGAGAAATTGGTAATAGGCCTCCAGGTTCTTGGTTCCCCGGCTTCCCTCCAATGTGAACGGCGCCGTGAGTCTAACTTTGAGGGCGCTAACGACTGATTCCGCAATCTCATCCTGAACCCGAAACACGTCCTTGTCCTCACGGTCGTAGGACTCGGACCAGACGTGCTCCCCCGTATCCGCCCGCACCAACTGAGTTGTGACGCGAAGGCGGCCGCCTGCCTTCCGGACGCTGCCCTCGAGCAAGTGAGATACCCTCAATTTGGAAGCTATTGTTGGTATGTCGTCTGATTTCCCCTTGAAGGAGAAGGACGACGTGCGGGCGATCACGTGCAATCCTTGGGTCTTCGACAACAGGTCAATCAGTTCCTCAGCCATGCCGTCAGCGAAATACCCTTGGTCATGATTCTCGCTCATATCGACGAACGGCAGAACTGCGACGGATTTCTCTGAGATTACCGAAGCTGCGGGTACAGTCGCTTGCGCGGCAGCTGTGACCGGAGCCGGAATCACAGCCGTTCCACGGGACGGTTGCCACGCTCTGTAAGCCACGATCCCGGCAATGCCGACTGCAGCGAGAAACCCTGCCGCGATGGCCGTCCGGCGCCGCAACCGATTGCCATCTGAATTCGCGCGGGACGCAAGCGCGGCAGCTCCTGCAGCCGCCGTTGCCTGAAGCATGGGGCCAGGACTTGCTGGCCTTTCGACTGCGAGGCGAACCGCAGCAACCAGCTTCGACATCATGCGCGCTGCGTTGCCGCCACTGGCATCGAGCCACTGCGAGGTGTTCAGGAAGTATTCGAATTCAGCAGGTAGTGCTGCTTGATCGACTCGCAGCGCCACGACCGGATGGCGCTTCGAAGTCGCTCGCTCTATCTCCCTGAGAACGTGTGGAGAAGCCGCGGCGTGTTGCGACAGGATTAGAACAATCGATTTCGCAGAATCGATTGCATGAACGATCTCGCTCGCATAGTGCGCCCCCGGTGTCACATCCCGGGGCGCGATCCAGCACTCGAGCCCCTGGCCTTCCAGAGCGGATGCGACATCATTGGCGATGGGCGTGTCGGGAGAGGCATAGCTGATGAATACGTCACGTGTGCCGGACCGAGCGCTAGTTGCCTGCTCTTCGCTGCCACTTTCACTCACGGCGCCTCCCCTGTCATATGTTGGCAGATGCGCCCCGTGTTTATCAAAGTTGCCAGGGATATCTGGCCATCCGGGTCGAGCGTCGGCTTTAGAGCAGGCAGGTTAGGCCGAGGAAGGACGGGTTCTGGGCCGCTTCCGGTCGCCGGACCGCCAGACGACAGACCTCGAGAGGGAGCAGCGGGCGCAAAGACCATCGCTCCGCCACGGCGTGATTACCGAGCAGAATCTGGGAGCGGATCAAGGGTAGACAACTGGGGTCGGATACCCTCTGAATTCAACGCACTAACGACAATCTGTGTAAAGTAGGAGACAACGAAGTCACTAAACCACGCGGCAACGCCGCGTTGGTGAAACTCAGAAGCTTCTCGTAGTCGAGCGTCACCGTCGTCCTGCCCTGACGGTCCACGGGGATTGTCTCGAACACCCCGGCCATGACCGCCTGCCTCCGCTCGGGACGTCTTCGGCGGCCACGGCCATATCGTCCACCAGCCGGCGGTGCGCCGTGAAGGCGTCGGTCAGACCTTTTAAGTGATTTTTGTTGTACCCGGTGACGACCTGCAGTCATGGCTTAGTCCTCTAGGGGTGAGAGGCGACAGTTCACATTGGCTCATACAGATGTTCGAGCGTATGGGGGAAAATCCTGATGCGCTGGGCTGCGTCAGACCGGGGAACGGCGACGTATGGGACTTCATGGCCGATGTTCGCGCGTGGCTAAGTGACCCCAGTCGGCTAGCATCCCTGACTAGTAAACCCCTTCAACTGCCTTCCGTGATCCTACCCGCCGTAATGTGCCAGGTACGTCTACCATTAATTCCCCTACTCCTAAGCGACCAGCGAGGCGCACCCCCTGCTCCCCACTTCAACCTCTCGCGCTTTGCGGCGCAATCCGGCCAAGCCCAGTAGATGCTCCCCAAAATCCACGAACTCCAACTGCCCGGTTAAGGCTGCGTGTGTCTTGTCTGGCACAAGATCCACCTTCTCGTCACGGATGAGCTTCTTCTCTCGGGCTGATCCGACGTGCTCAGGTATGCTGAGTGGCGTCAGCCCGTTCTCAATCGCTACTTGGGAAGCAAACAACGAATAACACGATTAAGCTAAGTCGCTCTCTGGTTGTTGCCTCCGCCATCATTTTTTCCCTCGTTGTTTTCACACTGGGAATGCGGCTGGCTATTCGCGGCCATTCCTGCGACGAGTCGCGCCACGAACTGTCCCGTGATGCAAGAGGCTTTGTGGTCCAGTCCACCTTTTCGGCGTGCACCACACTTGGTACGACGGTGGAGCGAACAATTGAACTGATCTCACCGGCAGGCCGCGGCGAGGTGTTGGCAAGGTATATACCTTGGGATGGGCGGGGTAAGCGTGACGGGACAATGCCCACCGGTCCCTTTGAACCGTCAGCGAGTTGGACGTCGCCAACCACCTTGCATGTGTCACTCGGCGTTATTGACGTGCTAGAGGAGAAGCGTACCAACGTGGACGGCTTCGAGATTACCTACGAGTCGATTGAGGTAGATCGCTCAAAGTAATCACAGGGACTTCTTCCAGACAACGCGTACGCAGCTAGCGGTACCTTCCGCTTCGCAGACGAGAAAAGGCCATCCGCCGCCAGTAACTGGCATTGGCTGCACAAAGAATACCCACAACGGGTCCTGTTCTCGGGGCCTTGGGCAGTCTGGCCCCTCGAATAGCTCAGATAGGTATTTGCCGTTTGTGCACATGGGGATTTGATTCAGAGCGGCGATCAGTTCAGCACGAGAGATGCCATTCAGGCTCGAAACATCTCGGTACGCACAGGGTGAAAGGAACCCGTCGGGTGTTCGTTGTTTAGGAGATTCCGCGAGACATTGACGAAGGCTCTGAAGTACCTCCTCACGCGTGGGTTTTGGAGGGGGAGGCGGGGCTGGCGGAGTGGTTCTACATCCCAGCGCGAGGACGCCAATCACTAGAGAGACCAAGGCCACGTGAATGGAACGCACCATCACCTGATCATGCCACCGGCCAAGCGCAGATAGAAATCTAGGCGACCAGCCACCGATTGCTACTGCGTTTGGGTCTGGCCTTCACTGTGTCTGGCGTGTGAGCGGTTCACGCTCCACCGGTTTGTGCCTCACAACTGAGGGTCCGGCCGACGGTCATTCTGATTAGCTTCACTTCCGCAGCCAGCATCCATGGCCATCAACCCCGTTGAACATGTCCGGTACTGGATGCGGGCGGAACCGCCGCGTCCGCGCCCGGTCCAACGTCCGAGCAGAACAACGGGGTCCTCGTGGCAGGTGTCCGGTGGCCATCAGGCAGGCAGGGAGTGGCGTGGGGGATGGTGCTGGGCGGCCATCTGTTGGCCCTCGGCATCCTGCTCCACAGATATTCGGCCAAACAGGCAACTGCGGAGCGGGAGCCCATCCGGGTCTTCTTCCTGTCACTGCCGAGGAAGATCGATGCCCCGCCGCCCGAGGTAGCGAAACACGTGCCTCACGCTCAAATGGCACGCAACACCAGGCCGGCGCCAGCAACCGCTCCCGCCGTCAATGACACCGCCATCACCCTCACTGACGCTGCCAGGATCGACTGGTCTCAGGAGGCCCGGGCGGTGGCGCAGGCGCACGCACCCAGACAATCCAGCCGGATCTGCGACAAGAACGAACTGCCCGATCCGCGGCGACCAACCTGCACCAGGGCGCCGCACGCCTTTGAATGGAACCCGGAAACGCCACGGGTCGGCGTGGAGGGCATCTTCCCGTATGTCCGAGTGGGGGACAGCTGCATCGTGGGCCTGGGCTTCTTCGGCTGCCACGAGAAGATGCCGGCCAACTCCAGGCTCTTTGAAGAGATGAAGAACCCGGACCGGCCTGAGAGCTCGGTTCCCGAGGCCCCGCGCTGAGGTCCGAAGCGCGCGCCACGCGCCCGCGTCAGTTCAAGTGCAGCCGCACGCCTGCCCAGATCGCGCGTGGTGTCGCCGGGGACACGGCGTTCTCGTTGGTGTACGTGGAGGGATCGGGGCGGAAGGTGCCATTGGGATTGAAGGTGTTGCTGGTCAGGAAGCCAGCCGTCGCGTATTCCTTGTTCAGCGCATTGACGAGGCGCGCGAAGACATCGATGCGCTTGCCGAGGTGGTAGGTCCCGTAGAGATTGACGACCACGTAGCTCGGTATCCAGCCGGTGCCGTCCGGTGAGACGTAGTTGCCCTCGCCATTGGTGCCGCCGGCGACGTTGGCATTGTTCTCGTTGCCATGCAGGTAGGAGCCTGAAGCGAAGATGACCGTGCCCCCCAGGTCCCACTGCTTGTCATGCTCATAGTCGAGCAGCAGTCGTGCGGTGTGGCGCGGGATCAGCGGGATCCGGTCCCCTGGCGTCACGAGGATGTTTCCGGCCGCGTCCGCCGTGCTGTTCGACTCCGCGCTGACCGCGAACTGGGACTGGAACGTGGCGTCCACCAGGCTGTAACTCAGGCGCCACCTGAAGCCACCCTCGGTTCCCCCCAGGGCCAGGTCCAGCCCCTGGCGGCGGGTATTGCCCACGTTGGCGAAGTAGCCTGAGTTGGTGGTGGTGGCAATGAACTGGATGTCGTTGGCGTTCAGGGTGCGGAATACGTCGGCGCTCCAGTTGAGGCGCTGGTCGGCGCGGTTGCCGCGCAGGCCCACCTCGAAGGTACGCGCCACCACCTGCTTGAGGTCCGGGTCACTGGCGAAGTCGTTGGGGAGCCCACAGGGCTGCGCCGGGTTCGAGCACCCGAGCTCGATGACGGTGGGTGCGCGGCTCGCCTGGTTGTAGTTGGCGTAGTAGGTCGCCCGGTCCGAGGGCGTCACCGTGAAGCCGACCGCAGGATTGATGCGCACGAAGGTGTGGTCGCCGCTCAGCGGGGTGCTGGTGTCGAAGCCGTTGCCGAAGTCCCCCACGTCGGTGTCGACACTGTAGCCGCTGAGCCGCTCGGTGTTGCTGTTGTAGCGGGCCGATACGTTGACGTGCAGCAGTGGCGACGGGGACAGGGTATCGGTGACGTAGAGCCCGAATATCCGGTTCGAGCCATCCAGGGAAATGACGGTCTGGTCGTTGAACGGGTTGGGGTCGTAGATCAGCTGGTGGTCCGGGGCGAAGCTGCCGTACTGGAAGACCTGGGCGAAACTGTTCGCAGCATCGCTGTAGTCCGCGCCCACGATGCCCTGGTTCTTCCACCCGAAGAGGTCCGCCGACTCGGTGAGCTGCACGCCGACTCCATAGGTGCGCTGGACGAGGCGCGAGACCTGGCTGGCGGCGTTCGAGCAATAGGCGAGCGCGGCACGATCAGCCGGCGTCACGCTGCAGTCGATCGGTGGACCGGGGTAGTCATCGTCCAGGAAGTTGTCGTTGTTGCTGCCGTTGTTGCTGCCCGTGACCAGCCGCCGGTAGAACACGTTCCCGGACAGGAGTAGCTGGTCTGACAGCGCCTGCGTACCCGTCAGGTTCACGAAATGCATCAGGTCGGCGGTGAAGTCCGGCGTGTAGCTCTGCTCGCGTCGGTAAGCGAGCATGCTCAGCGGCGTAGCGCCGTTGCCGTAGAGGCTGGTGTCGGCGTACGTGTAGCTGAGGTCAAGGTCGGTCGTGTCGGTCTGCCAGCCGACCTTGCCGAAACCCTGCCAGACCCGGGTCGGGGACAGGTCCCGCCACCCGGTCTCATTGAAATAGGTGCCGGTGAAGAAGTAGTCGAACGCACCGAGCTCGCCGCCGGTCTGCGCCTCGAGGGCGTAGCGGCCGAAGGAGCCGCCGTAGGCCTCGAACTGCGTCCCGGGATTCGCATGCCCGCTCTTGGTCTGGACCGACAGGGCGCCGCCGAGCGTGTTCAGGCCAAACACCGGATTGGATCCTGATATCAGGGACACGTTGGAGATCGCCGCTTCCGGAATCAGGTCCCAGTTGACCGTGTCACCGAATGACTCGTTGACGCGTACGCCATCCACGTAAACCGAGAGCCCTTCCGGCGTGCCAAGCAGCGGGGAAGCGGTGAAGCCGTGGTAATTGATGTCGAGCTGAAAGGGGTTGTCGGCGCTCTCGCTGACATTCACGCCGCTGAAGTTCATGTTCAGGTAATCCGCAACGTCCGTCGTCTGCTGGCGCTGCAGATCCGCACTGGTGGCGGTCTGCACGTTGGTAGGGATCTGGTTGAGCGGCAGGCCGAGGCCCGGCAGCGGGGCCGTGGCGATGATGAGAACCTCCGGAAGCTCCTGGGCGCTGGCCGGGTTGTTCTTGGCCGAGGATGCATCCGTGTCCGCCGCGCGTGCAGGTGCGGGGAGCGTCGCGGCAGTGAGGCCTGCAAGAACACACGCCATCCAGGATCTGGCTGAATACAAGAACGCCCCCTTTCGAATCGGGGGCATGACCGCGGGCCGCCAGCACACCGGCCCGAAAGTCCCCACCCCTGGTTTCCGCGCGCGCCTTCTGCAAAGGCTCGCTGTCGGGATTTTTCCCGGACAGTTTCGGGACTCGGGTCCGGGCGATCTAGGGAGCATCTCCCGAGCCCGGTCGGGAAAATTTCCCGACGTCTGACCGGCACGGAAGAAGTGACGGGGATCGGTGATCCGTGATTTCGCGTGCAACGTCCTGACGCTTCAGCGAAAAGCACGCCGGATCGCGGTTCCCTGCCGGCGCGGGCAGGCACCGCCGCGAACAACCGCCTTCCTGGCGGGGGCCGACCGTCGGGAGAGCTGTGCCCGCGCGCCAGCAGTCGCAATACCGCACCTCGCTCGAGGACATGCAGACTGATCCCGCGCGGCGCGCGGCTCTTACGATGCTGCCGCGCAACACTTCCCCTGCGCCGCGGCCTGCGACACTCGGTTACATATATCTCTTTACATTCCCGGGCGTATTGCAGCGCACCGCGTGAGCTCAAGCCCCTGTGCTGCCGCGCATTTGTGTGGGTGGCATGTTAGTTGCTGTGCTATCGCCGCAGAGTAATTTGTGTCGTCCTCGTAATTTGCGCCGGCGCACCGTGCGCCCGGCGCGGAGCAAGATCACCATGACGATTACGCGTTGCTGGCTTCTGCGCACCCTCGGTGCACCCCTCCTGCTCTTCGGGCTGATGTCCGCCGCCGGCGCACAGACGATGACCGCCACCTGGTTCACGGTCAGCTCCAGTGACCCGGACCGGCCCTTCCCGTTCACCAATGGCGCCGTGGTTCCCAACGAGGTGCTCGCGACACTGGGCCCTGACAACCTGCCCGAGTACAACAGCAGCTACGGCGGCCCGGCGGTCCAGGATCTGTACACCCACGGCGGCGTGTCGGAGATCACCTGGTGGAGTCCGGCGCACGACGCGAATGTCACGGAAACCGGCACCACCTCGGTGTTGCTGCCCCTGAACTTTCCCTGCACCACCTCGAGCAACTGCCTCTACCCCGCCAACGGCGCAGGTTCCGCCGACGGGGGCACGGCCGGCTACCAGGCGGCGATCTTCAGCGCCACCCTCACGCCCAAGACCACCGAGTCGGTGAGTTTCTCGATCGGTGCCGACGATGTCGCCTTCGCCTACCTCAACGGGCAGATCATCTGCGACCTCGGGGGCGTGCACCCGGACAGTCCCGGCACCTGCACCACGGGTGTTCTCGCTGCCGGTACCTCCAACACGCTGGAGGTCTTCTACGCCGACCTGCGCCCCTCAGCGGCGGCCTTCAGCTTCAGCATCGACACGACGAATGTCGGGGTGTGCTCGAGTTCCTGCGGGAGCGGCACCTCACCCGGGGGCGGGACCGGGGTCCCGGAGCCGGCGACCTTGGGGCTGATGGGTTTCGGGCTCGCCGCGCTCGGATTCGCGCGACGCCGTCGCGAGGGCGCCGCCCGTACCTAGGACCGCCGCGCCTAGGGCAGCGGGGACTGCTCGAAGCGCGCGAAGAAGCTGTCGTGGTGCCACCGCGGGCGGTGCGGGGCATTGGCGATGCGCGTCGCCAGTGCCACGATGAAGTCATCGTAGTCTGCCACCGCCTTCAGATCCACCGGCTGGTGCAGGTCATCGGCCTGCGAGTGGTAGCGCTCCCCGAACCAGTCATTCGAGACCTTCATCTCCGAGGTGCCCGGGCGCGGCGCGATGTCGGCGAGGAAGCCCGGGATACCGCGGCGGATGAAGGAGTACTGGTCGGAGCGCACGAACGCCACTTCATCAGGATCGGCGTCGGGGAACATCTGCAGGCCACGCGCGCCGGCAATGTTGCGCGCGTCGTCGCCGACCGAACTCTCCTCGAGCCCGTACCCGATGAGGCGCGTCATGGGAAACAGGGGCATGAACGCGTCCATGTTGATGTCCGCGACCAGGGCGCCCTGGTGACGGGTCGGGTGGGCGGCGAAGTATTTGGACCCGAGCAGACCCTTCTCCTCCCCGCCGATGGCCAGGAAGAGTACCGAGCGCTTCGGCGGCGCCCCACGCTCGCGCATGAGACGTGCGATCTCCAGCAGCGACGCCACCCCCGAGGCATTGTCCATCACCCCGCGGAAGATGCCGTCGCCGTGATCCGGGGGACCGGTGCCGAGGTGATCCAGGTGCGCCGATATCACCACCGCCTCCGCAGACAGCGCCGGGTCACTCCCGGGCAGCTCCGCCACGACGTTGTCCGCCGTGACGCTCGTGGTCCTCGCGGCAACCCGCGCCTCGAGAGTGGCGTTGAGTGCAAAGTGCGGCAGCGGCCGGTGCACATCGGCGAGTCTCGTGATCTCGGTGAACGTGTGCCCGGATGAGGCGAACAGCACCTCGGCCAGGCGCTCGTTGAACGTCACCGACAGCATCGGCTCGCGGAAGCGCCGCAGCCCGCTCTCCTCGAGCATCAT
>Ga0181537_10005563_pt1 | contig 10168 bp, 4 predicted proteins | sample PEATcosm2014_Bin_39_FD_119765 | JGI IMG/M metagenome (GOLD analysis project Ga0181537, IMG submission 119765) | Peatland microbial communities from MTU Mesocosm Facility, Houghton, MI, USA - PEATcosm2014_Bin23_10_metaG | ecosystem: Environmental > Terrestrial > Soil > Wetlands > Peat | place... | reverse complement strand
GCGGGGCGTTCAAGATGTTGCCGCCGACCCCGCGCTCCGACGCATAACCGGTGCCAGGATAAAATGGCGCCTGATGCGACGACGCATAGAACGTATCTATATCGGACCAGAATATGTCCTGCGTGCCGTTGCCGTGATGGACATCGAAATCGATGATGGCGATTCGCTTGTAGCCATGCACTGCGCGCGCATGCAGCGCGCCGACAGCCACGTTGTTGAACAGGCAAAACCCCATGGCGCGCGCGCGTTCGGCATGATGGCCCGGCGGCCGCACGGCACAGAATGCGTTGCGCAATCGTCCCGCATGCACTTCGTCAACAGCAACCACAACCGCGCCTGATGCACGCAACGCCGCCTCGATCGAACCCGACATCATCGCCGTATCGGGATCGATCTGCAGATAACCATTCGCGACGGCTTCGACGGCCGCTGGCCCCATGATGAAGTCCAGATGTTCGCGTGTATGGGCGCGCAAAAGATCCGATTCGTCCGCAAGCGGAGCATCGATGCGGACAAGGTCCTGAAACGTGTCCGTCTCCAGCGCACCCATGACCGCGCGAAGCCTGTCCGCGCGTTCGGGGTGTCCGCGCGGCGGCAGGTGTTCCAGGCAGGCCGGATGGCCGATCAGTCCCGTCCACATGACCGAGAGCTATCCCCGGAACCGGCCTGCTCTTTCAACTGCCTTTTCTAGGACTCGTAGCCGAATTTTTCAATCCAAGGTTGCAATATGGGAAGGGCGGCCGCCATGTGGTCGCGATACGGCGGCCAGCGCCCGACACCTTCCTGATTGAGGCCACGGGCAATCTGGGGGCCGCTGGCGCTCGAGACGGTACCGAGCCTGGACCGCTCGGCGAAATTCCGCATCGACTCGTTCCAGTCGAGCCCGAGCAGGTCGCAGACCTTGCGCGCTTCGACCTCGAAGTCCCGCACCAGCGCTTCGTGCCGCACCTCGTGCAACTCCATCGGAATGACGGCGCGGTACATCTCGGCCAGCCGCATCACGCCCGCATAAAGATTGGCCGCGCCTTCCAGAGTCAGGAGTTCGTAAGTCGTCGAGTTCATGGCAAAACGCGTACGGAAACAACTCAGCACGACGTCGCGCGGATCGCGAACGGCGAACAGGATCTTCGCATCCGGAAACAGCCGCATGATCACGGGCAGATCGACAGTATAGATCGGACCTTTGTCGACGAAGACTTTGCCCGTGGGATCGACGCCGTGTTTGCGCACGTTGCGCCAATAGTCTTCGCGATACGCGTAAAGCTCCTGTTCCGTTGCGCGATAGAGCGGACCGAGATCGCGCGGCTGCCGCATGAAATGGCGGATCGCGTCGACCATCGGTGCTTTCTCTTCTAGCGTCACGACATCGGGATGGCTGGCAAGAACCTGCTCCAGCAATGTCGTTCCGGACCGGAGAAAACCGAGCAGAAACGCATGTGTTTTGGCGGGAACGCGCGGTCCCGGCAGACGCGGCAATCGCGGTCTGTTTTCAAAATACCCCGCGAGCGACGACACCATTTCCATCATCGAAACATTGGCGGCTGTCGTCGTCGCCTTGTAGGATTTTTCGGAAAGCTTGTTGGCTTGCGCGTAGGCTTCGAACGCCTCGTCGATGCGGCCCTGCCGGTCGCGCAAATCGCCCAGTTCGCCGAGCGCGGTCGCTCGGTTCTGCTCGTCTACAGTGTTATCGGAAAGAAAATCGGACAGACGACGCTCGGCCTGATCCAATTGACCGGTGCGCACATCCGCCATGATGTGAGCCAGACGCGCGACTTGATGTTGCGGATCGATGCCGAGTGCGCGGTCCGCATAGATGCGCGTGTCCGGCCATGCACCCTGTTGGGCCTCGCCCAGCGCCAATCGTCCGAGCGCCGGCGCGTGGCTTGGATCGAGTTCGATGGCGCGCAGGAAAGCCGCTTTCGCCGCGACGCGATCGGTCGCCTGCTCCAGCGCACGCCCCTTGCGGTAGTAAAGCATTGCCGCGGTCGGTTGCAGCGCGATCGCCTTGTCGAAAGCTTCGGCCGCGTCTTCGTGCCGATCGAGATGCGTCAGGCAAACTCCGACAGCCGTCCATGCGGACGGACTAGGCGCCAGGCGGGCAGCGCGGTCGAAATCGGAAAGCGCGTCCTGATGGCGCCCGCTCTCCGAAAGCGCAATCGCCCGCGCCGTGAACAGCAGCGGATGCTGCACGCCCCGCGAAAGCTCGGATTCGGCCAGTCGCGCCGCCTGGACAGCGTCGCGGGCGCGAATGGCCGCGGCGACGGCATTCAGCTTTTGGACGTCGGGCGTTTCAAATCTCGCTTCCACGATTTGGCTTTCACGCGGGGTTGGTTCCAACGCCTATGCCCCCGCCCTGCGATACGCGCAAGTGCATCGCTTCGGAGCGCAAGCCCTTCCATCTTCGGACCAATTGGACCAACGGGCGATCTGTTGGCGTGATTTGACCAGACGCAAATTCGACAGGACCGAGCGCGGCGGACATCAGATACGGCACGAATCTGCAAAACATGCAGCGCGACCGACTCAGTTTGCTTGGAAAGGGCCAAACAGAACCTTTCGATCGTAACGTCTCGCTAGGATTCCTTATTGGAATCTTACGCCAAAGCTCTGCGAGTACGGATTTGTCAGCAAAATCATGACCGTCCGTCACAAAACAGATGCACAAAAGCCACAACGGCACCCGGAACGTGCGCATTACCGCAAATCCATTTTGACCAGATTAGGGACAGTCTTTTAGCGTGCATTCAAACGGGCATATCCGTGCGGGCCGAGAAGGACGTGCGGGGGGCAGCTGCCAGTCAATGGCCAAGCAGTCCGTTGTTGGCAGTCGTCGTTACGACAGAACCAAGGGGGTACCAAGTGTATCAAGCCAATCTCGACAAGCGCAGCCTGCGTTCGGCGTTGCTCCTGGGAGCAGCCTCGGTCGCGGCCGTGAGCCTTTCCTTGCCCGCTTCGGCGCAAGATCAATCGACCGAAACCGTGGTGGTCACGGGTTCGCGTATTCCGCAGCAGGGCCTTTATGCACCCAGCCCGGTGACCGCAGTCGGTCAGCAGGAAATGAAGTTCGAGGGTACGACGGGCGTCGAAACCCTTCTGAACAACCTGCCGTCTGTGTTCGCCGATCAGACCTCCGGCGTGTCCAACGGCTCGACGGGTACGGCCAACGTCAACCTCCGCAACCTGGGCTCCGTCCGCACCCTGGTGCTGGTGAACGGCACGCGCCTCGCGCCGGGCGACCCGACGACACCCGTCGCCGACTTGAACCAGATCCCGGCCTCGCTCGTCGACCACGTCGAAGTTCTGACGGGTGGCGCCTCGGCCGTGTACGGTTCTGACGCTCTCGCCGGCGTCGTCAACTTCGTGATGCGCAAAGACTTCGAGGGTATCGAACTCGACGGCCAGTACGGCATCGACGAAGCCGACAACACCAACTCCACCTATCGCGGCTTCAATACGAAAGCCGGCTTTGCCAACGCCAAAGAAGGCATCTGGGACGGCGCCAACGAGACCGGCACGTTGCTGATGGGTGCCAACACCGACAACGGCAAGGGCAACGTCACCGCCTATATCGGCTATCAGAACACCGAAGCCGTCCTCGCCGCGGCTCGTGATTTCTCGGCTTGTACGATCGGTGGCGGCGCGGGTTACGCGCACAATACCCCGCACGCGTGCGCCGGTTCGAGCAACTACAACCGCTTCTTCTCGCTCGACGACTCGGCAGCCTATTATGGGCCGGGCGCATCCACGACTCCGTACGACTTCTTCGAGCAGGGCACGGGCCATGCCGGCAGCGGCACGTTCGTTCCCTACGCCGGTTCGAACAATCAGAAGTTCAACTATGGCGCCCTGAACTACCTGCAGCGCCCCGACACGCGTTATCAGGGCGGCTTCTTCGCGCACTATGAAGTGAACAAGGAACTCGACGTCTATACGAGCTTCATGTTCACCGACGACCACACGCTCGCGCAGATCGCGCCGTCCGGTCTCTTCCTCGGTACGGGTGCTCTCGGCGGTTCTGTGATCGCGAACGGCGCCGACGTCGAAATCAACTGTAACAACCCGCTGCTGTCCGGCAACGAAGCGGCTCTGCTTTGCGGCAACAACGCACAGCTCGGCGACTACACGCGTGCCATCAACGGCGGCGCGGTCGGACCGATCACCAATCAGTTCGGCTATGTCGACAATCCGGCGTGCGTTCCGATCGGAAACACGGGCAATTGTAACCTCATCCCGCAACAGGCCGTGCTGGAAATCGGTCGCCGCGATCTCGAAGGCGGCAACCGCGTCGACGACCTGCGTCACACCTCCTACCGCATGCAGGTCGGCGCGCGCGGCGATCTGGGTGACGGCTGGACCTATGACGCCTATGCGCAGTACTCGACGGCCGTGTTCTCCGAGAATTATCAGAACGAATTCTCGGTCTCGCGCGTCCAGAACGCGTTGGAAGTCGATCCGGCAACCGGCAAGTGTTACGCCGCAGAGGCGAACGCACAGGGCGTCATCACAGATCCCAAGTGCGTACCGCTCGACATCTTCAACGGCTTCGGCTCGATCTCACCGGCCATGCTGCAATATGTCGGCGCTTCGGGCTTCCAGGAAGGCTACACCGAAGAGCAGATCATCAGCGGCAACTTGACGGGCGACCTCGGCCAGTACGGCCTCCAGTCTCCGTTCGCGAAGACCGGCGTCGGCCTGTCGGTCGGCTCGGAATACCGCGCGGAATATCTGCAGGATCTGGCGGACGTCGAGTTCACGACGGGCGACCTCTACGGCCAGGGCGGCAAAACCCTGTCGGTCGAGCGTTCGGGCTTCAACGTTGTGGAAGGTTTCGGCGAAATCAAAGTTCCTCTCGTCCAGGAGAAGCCCTTCGCAGAAGACCTGTCCTTCAACGCGGGCTATCGCTACTCGTCGTACAGCACGTCGGGTTCGGTCTCTTCCTACAAGTACGGCCTCGAATGGCAGCCGGTTGACGACATCCGGTTCCGTGGAAGCTACGAGCGCGCCGTCCGTGCTCCGAACGTCCTGGAATCCTTCGCTCCGGCGAATGTCAGCCTGTTCTCGGGCAAGGATCCGTGCGCGACCAGCACGGCCGGAAACTGCGCCTCGGTGCCTCATGCCGGTGCCGGTGCGAACAGCATTCTCGGCTGCCCCGCCAACCAGTGCGATCAGCAGACGAGCGGTACGTTGGGCCTGCGTCCGGAAATCGGCGACACGCGGACGATCGGCGCGGTACTCACGCCGACCTTCCTCGACGGCTTCACGGCCACGGTGGACTACTTCGCCATCGGCGTGTCGGGCGCAATCTCGGCCGTCAACCCGAACGTGACGCTGGCGCAGTGCTATGCACCGGTCCCGACCGCGCTTAGCAACTCGTTCTGCCAGTTCGTTCATCGTAACTCGAACGGTCAGATTTACGGTGGCGGCTTCGTGGCAGACCCGAACGTCAACACGGGCTTCCTGAAGACCAAGGGCTTCGACTTCGAGGCGAACTACAATCTCGCTCTCGACTCTTGGAACGTCACATCCGGCTACGGCGCCTTGCAGTTCGCCTTCGTCGGTACGTGGTTGCAGAGCCTTTCGACCGAGCCGGTGTCCGGCCTCGGCAGCTATGACTGCGCCGGTCTGTATGGTCTGACCTGCGGCGTTCCTTCGCCGAAGTGGCGTCACCGCTTGCGCGTGACGTGGGCGACTCCGTGGGATGTCGACTTCTCGGCCAACTGGCGCTTCCTTTCGGGCACGCATTTGGACGGCAACACGGCCAACCCGCTGTTGAGCGCCAACTATTGCTCGAAGGCCGGCGTCACCTGCGCCGACACGGCTGACAACTCCATCAACTCGTTCTGGTACCTCGATCTCGCAGCCGACTGGAACGTCCGCACGGGTGTGGATCTGCACGCAGGCGTGAACAACGTCTTCGACAGACTGCCCCCGACGCTGACGACCAACGCGCTGCCGACCGGCGTGGGCAACGACAACACGTTCCCCGGTACCTACGACGCGATGGGCCGTTCGTTCTTCATCGGCGCGACCATCAAGTACTAAGCGTCCGATCCATACCGTCTAAGAGCGGCGGCCCCTCACGGGGCCGCCGTTTTTTTGTGGCTTATGAAGGCATTATCTGCTGACCTCGCGAAAAGGTCTGGGAAAAGCGGGTGCGTATGGCGGGCATGTCGGCCGTCAGTCCGGAAGAAATCGAAAGCGAGATCGTGGCGCTCCTGGAGCGGTCCGAGGTGGCCGAAGCCGTGGGACGCGCGCGCCTGGCCCTCGACCGCCGGATTGAGACCCCACTCCTCCTCAATCTCCGCGCCTTCTGGCTGGAGGGCGAAAATCGTCCCGCCGAGGCGCTCGTGGACCTGCAGCGGGCCCGCGCGCTTGCCCCGCAAGACCCAGCCATCGCCAACGCGCTCGGGCTTTGCCTGGCCAAACTCGGCAGGCTTGAGGAGGCTTACGCCGCCTTCCGCTCGTCCGCCGAGCTCGCGCCGGGCTTCGGCCCCGCCCATTTCAACAGCGGCTGGTCGCTGGAAGAGCTGGGCGAGCTCGACGCCGCGCGCGAAGCCTTTGAAGCGGCAGCACGGACCGACGCCAAATGGCCCGATCCCCCTGCCCGCCTTGCCGCGCTTGCCGCCCGCCGGGGACAATGGGAGCTCGCCCGCACGCATGCCGAACACGCGCTGGCGCTGGCGCCGGATCATGCGGCAGCGGGTATCGCCCTGGCCGGTGCCGAACTGGCGACGAAATCCTACGCCGAAGCGAAAGCGCGGCTTGGCCGGATCATCGAACATCCCCGCATCTCCCTGCAGGACCGCGCGACGGCTATAGGGCTCCTGGGCGATGTGCTCGATGCGCAGGCGCGCTACGGCGAAGCCTTCGCCGCCTACACCGCCGGCAATGCGGTGCTGCGCGGCGTGTTCGAAGCCAGCGCCGCCGTGCAGGCACAGATGCCGATGAGCGAATACGTGCAGTGGCTGTCCGACCGGTTTGCCGGCACCGCGCCATGGCCGAAAAGCGAAGCGGCCGACGCCGAAGGGCCTGAACGGCTCATCTTCGTGCTCGGCTTTCCGCGTTCGGGCACAACCCTGCTGGAAGAAGTGCTGGCCGCTCATCCCAAGGCGTCCACGACCGGCGAGCGCGACGCGCTGGGCGTTATCGTGCGCGATCTGTTTGCAAACCCGGCCCAGGTCGACCGTCTCGAAACGCTGGACGCTGCGGGCATCGCTGAGGCGCGTACCCGCTACTGGGAAATCGTGCGCGGCTTTGGCATCCCGGTCGAAGGGCGTATCCTTATCGACAAGCAGCCGTTCAACACGATCCGCCTGCCCCTCATCGCCAAGCTCTTTCCGGAGGCCAAAGTCCTTTTTTGCCTGCGCGACCCGCGCGACGTCGTGCTGAGCTGTTTCCGCCGGCGCTTTGCGTTGAACGCGGCGAACGCGGAATTCCTGACACTCGAAAGCGCGGCCCGGCTCTACGACGCGGTCATGCGTCTCGCGGTTGTCTACCGGGCCAAGCTCCCCCTCTCGTTAATCGAGATTCGAAACGAGGACTTGGTGGACGATTTCGACGCGCGTATACAAACCATTTGTGACTTCGCCGGTATGGATTGGACGGACTCGTTCCGCGATTTTGCGAAGCACTCGAGCACGCGGCAGGTGTCGACCCCCAGTGCTGCGCAGATCGTGCGGGGACTTGGCCGCGAGGGACTCGGATATTGGCGCCACTATGAGGCGGAAATGACCCCGGTCCTCCCGCTTCTGAACGAATGGGCCGAACGCTTCGGCTATGCATAGGCCGATCGACGACAGGATGGATCGCAAAAGTATGGTTTCGCAACTCGACCCCAAAGCCGCAACGGCAGACCGCATTGTCGGCGACATCGCGATCGCTCTGCGCGCCTCCGACTACCAGGAAGCTGCGCGCCTTGCCGATTCCGTGCTGGCGCTCGGGATGCATCATCCCGTGGTCTACAATGCGCGCGCCCTCGCCTTTCAGCAGAAAGGCGAATACCGCGAAGCGCTCGTCGAGTTCAGCCGCGCGCGCGGCCTTGCGCCGAACGATCCGCATCTGCTGATCGCCATCGGTGTCTGCTTCACCAATGCCGGCAGTCCGAACGAGGCTATCCAGGCTTTCGACGGCGCCATCGCCCTCGACCCGAAAAACGCGCAGCCGCATTTCCGCAAGGGCTGGACGCTGGAAATGCTGGGCGAACACGACAAGGCCCGGGCAGAATACGAAACGGCCGTCGCGCTCGACGCGAACCACGCGGAAGCGTTGGGAAGTCTGGCCGGATTGCGCGCCGCGGCCGGCGCTCTCGACGATGCGCAGGCCTTTGCCGAACGCGCGCTGGCGCAGGTCCCCAACCAGGCGACCGCAAGTGTGGCACTGGGCACTGTGGCGCTGGCGAAGAAAGACTTTGCCGGCGCCGAGACGCGCTTCCGCACGGCGTTGAACGACGATCAGATCACGCTTCGCGCGCGCGCCGTCGTTCACGGCCTGCTGGCCGATTCACTCGACGGACAAGGCCGTGCGGCAGAAGCCTTCGAGGCTTACCGGTTCGAGAAGAACGAAATCCGCAAGCTCTATGCCCAGAGCTATACAAACCGGGCCCGTCCGCGCGAATTCGCCGATCGCATCTCCGACTTCCTGCGCCTGTCGCCGCTGGACAGCTGGAGCGCGAAAGCCGCGCCGAAAAGCGCGCCGCCGCGTGCGCATGTGTTCCTGATCGGCTTCCCGCAATCGCTGAACTCACGGGTCGGGTCGGCGCTGGCAGCGCACCCGCAAATCGGCATGCTGGAGCGCGACGCTCTGTCGGATATGTCCGAAATGTATCTGACAAGCGATACCGGCCTCCAACGCCTGAGCCTGCTTTCGGAAGCAGAGATCGAAGCCGCGCGCGACACCTATTGGAAACGCTTGCGCGAGGCAGGCCTGAAGATCGAGGACCGTGTCATCGTCGACAGTCAGCCGCTGAATGCGCTCAAGCTCCCGCTGATTGCGAAGCTGTTTCCGGACGCGAAGATCGTCGTTCTCCTGCGTGATCCGCGCGACGTGGTCTTGAGCTGCTACCGCGGCCATTACGGCATGAACACGCTCAATTTCGAATTCCTCACGCTGGAGAGCGCAGCCGAGTTCTATGAGGCCGTCATGCGGATCGTCGCGGCCGGCCGGGAAAAGCTGGCGCTCGACGAGCATGTCCTGCGCTTCGAGGATGGCGATGCCGGCTTTGCCGATCTCTGCGACTTCATCGGGATCGATAAAGCACCCGTCGTTGCCGCCGCGCTGCGTCCCCTGCAAAGTGAAAGCGCACTCGGCTGGCGCGGCTATCGCGAGTCGCTGCGTTTCGTTATTCCGCAATTGCGGTCCTGGGCCGAGGCATTCGGCTATCCGTTGGATTGATCAGATATGACGCTCGAGTCTCAGACCGAATCCGTAGCTGCCGGCGATCGCATGCTAAGCGATCTCGACGCCGCCACCGCCGTCTCTGACTGGCAGACGGCTTATACGATAGCCAATCGCGCTCTCAGCAAAGGCCTGCGTCATCCCCGTTTCTTCATGGTACGGGCGCATCGCATGGAGCACGGCGGGCATCTGCAGTTCGCGCTCGAGGATTATCAACGCGCGGCCGCGCTCGCGCCCGACGATATCCGCATCCTGGAGACTCTCGCGAACTGCGCGATGAAGATGAAAGGCTACCGTATCGCCGTCGACGCGTATGATTCCATCGTTGCGCTGGATCCCGGCCGCGCCCAGGCCTTCTATCGCCGCGGCGTCGCACTGGCCCATCTGGGCGACAGCGAAGGCGCACAGCGTTCCCACGAACAGGCAATCGAAGCAGATCCGCAATGCGCGGACGCGCTCGCAAGCCTGTCGTCGATCATGGTCCGCAAGGGCGATCTCGAGAAAGCGCGCCTCTACAGCGAAAGAGCGCTGGCAGCGAACAGCGATCAGGCGACGGCGGCCGTATCACTGGGCCAGGCCTACCTGGCGGAGCGCCATCATGCCGATGCGGAAAAACAGTTCGCTGATGTACTGGCCAGCGGCGCCGTGCAGCCGACAAACCGCGCCCAAGTGCTGACATTGCTGGGCGACGCGCTCGACGGTCAAAAGAAATACGCCGAAGCGTTTGCAGCTTATACCACCGCCAATGCCGAGCTGCGCCGTCTTCATGCGGCAG
>Ga0181537_10005562_pt1 | contig 10170 bp, 10 predicted proteins | sample PEATcosm2014_Bin_39_FD_119765 | JGI IMG/M metagenome (GOLD analysis project Ga0181537, IMG submission 119765) | Peatland microbial communities from MTU Mesocosm Facility, Houghton, MI, USA - PEATcosm2014_Bin23_10_metaG | ecosystem: Environmental > Terrestrial > Soil > Wetlands > Peat | place... | reverse complement strand
GGCGTTCCCTGTCTGGTGGCGGTGGCGCAGAACGCGTCGGGCAACGCGCTCGAGATCGGGCTTAGCTATGCGTCGGCGATCGGTGGCGGCCGCGCCGGCATCATCGAGACCAATTTCCGCGAAGAGTGCGAAACCGACCTGTTCGGCGAGCAGGCGGTGTTGTGCGGCGGACTGACGCATCTGATCCAGGCCGGCTACGAGACGCTGGTCGATGCCGGCTACGCGCCCGAGATGGCGTATTTCGAGTGCCTGCACGAAGTGAAGCTGATCGTCGATCTGATCTACGAGGGCGGCATGGCCAACATGCGCTACTCGATTTCGAATACCGCCGAGTACGGCGACTATACTTCGGGCCCGCGCATCGTCACCGACGAGACCAAGGCCGAGATGAAGCGCATTCTGGCCGACATCCAGTCGGGCCGCTTCACCGCCAAATGGATCGGCGAGTGCAAGTCGGGCCAGCCCTCGTTCAAGGCGATGCGCCGCATCTATGCCGAGCACGACATCGAGACCGTGGGCGTCAAGCTGCGCGGCATGATGCCGTGGATCGCCAAGAATAAGCTGGTCGACAAGGCGAAGAATTAGTCTCGGGCAAACCCTCTCCGCCGCTTGCGGGGGAGAGGGTGCGAGCGAAGCGAGCGGGTGAGGTGAAATTCGTCACCGGCACCACCTCACCCTCCCGCGCTGAAGCGCGGGTCCCACACTCTCCCCCATGAATGGCGGAGAGGGCAAAGCAGTGCGGGCCGTTGTATGGATATCCAGAGAACCTCCTGGCCCAGGGTCGCGCTCGCCTATGTCGCGGGCGTGATCGCGGCGTTGCAGATCGGCGTGATCGCGCCGATTGTGCCGCTCTTGCAGAAGGATCTCGATCTCTCGCTGCCCTTCGTCGGCGCCATCCTGTCGTGCGTGACCTTGATGGCGGTGGTGCTGGGCACGGTGGCCGGCACCTGGACCAACCGCTTCGGCCTGGTGCGCGCCATCGTGTGGGGGCTGGCGCTGATGGCGGCGGCGGCGGCGCTGGCGGCGCTGGCCCGGGGCGGGGCGATGCTGCTGGCGATTCGCGCGCTGGCGGGGCTGGGCTATCTGCTGACCGTGGTGGCCTGCCCGCCTTTGATCGCGCGCATCGCCGCCGAGCGCGACCGCGGCTTCGCGCTGGCGCTGTGGGGCTCGTTCCTGCCGGTGGGCATCGCGCTGGCCGATGCCGGTTCGGCGGGCCTGCTCGACACCGTTGGCTGGCGCGGCCTGTTCTGGATCGATGCCGCGCTGACCGGCGCGGTCGCGCTGGCCGCGGCGCTGGGTCTGCGCGGCCAGGCGCCCGGCGTGGCCCACGACGCGGCGACGCCAGGCCTGCTCGCCATCTACCGGATGCGCGCGCCGCTCCTGCTGATGATCTCGTTCGGCATCTTCACCTTCACCTTCATCGTGTTCGCCGCGGTGGAACCCGCCTATCTGGCCGAGGCGCGCGCCATGCCGCTGGCCGAGGCCGGGAGGCTCGCGGCGCTGACGACGATGGCGGCGATACCAGGTTCGCTGCTGGCGGGATGGCTGATCCGGCGCGGCCAGTCGACCGTGGCTCTGGCCTGGGTGGGAATCATCGTGCCGGCCGCGCTGTCGGTGGCGGTGTTCACGCCGGTTCTGCCGAACGGGCCGGTGGTGGCGGCCGCGGTGGCGGCGCTGCTGTTCGGCGCCTTCTCGCCGGCGGCAACCTATGCGCTGATTCCGCGCATCGATCCCGATCCGCTGCATTTCGCGCCGATCAACGGGCTGCTGATGCAGTTCGGCAGCCTGGGTACCTTGATCGGTCCGCCCATCGTCGGCGCCTGGGCGGTGCATCTGGGCTGGGCCACGGCGCCGATCCTGCTGCTGGCGCTGGCCGCGGGAGGCATTGCCTGCCTGATCGAGGTTCGACGCCGCGCCTTGGTTTCGCCGCGATAACGAGCGAGAATTGCGGCATGAGCGACCTAACGTCCTTCCGGGTGCGCGACATGGTGGCCGCCGCGGCGATCGTGGTCATCGCCATCGGCGGCCTGCTGGCCCTGCGCTTTGCGCCGGCCGTGGCGAGCGGCGACGACGCGGCGGAGGCGGCCCAGGAGTTCCGCGCCGAAGTGGCCGACGAGAGCAAGGCCGTCAAGGGCATGATCGACGAGACCAAGGCGGGCAAGAACCTGTCGGACTTTCGTGTCGGCATGTTCATGATGAGCCTGCTCAACAATCTGTCGGACCGCGACGACACGCTGGGCGCCTATTTCCACAAGGATGGGCGGCTGATGGAGGACTATTTGCGCAACACCTTCCAGTACCATTCCGAGGACGAGGTCGCGCATGTGGCGGCGATGGCCAAGGACGGTAATCCGGCCATCCGCGAGAGCGCCCGCTATGCGCTCGAATCGCTGCGCCACATTCCCGACGAGAAGGATCCGCCCGAAAGCCAGGTCAAGGACCGCGCGGCGCTGGCCGAGTCGCTGACCGCGCTCGAGGCGAGCCTGACGCAGGCCGCCGGGGAATAACGGCGGTAGCCGGAATTATTGGAAAAAGCGCGCGGCCGAAGCGTGTCGCCGGTCAGTGACCGCGGACCGGTCGATGCATCGGGATGACCGCGCCGGTCGACGCGGATTCATCCTGCCCGTGCGCGGCAGACCGCCAAGCGGTGAGGATGAAACGGGCACCCGCCTTGTAGTACGAGGTGTCGGTCAGGCCGATGGCGCGAAGACGCCACAGCAGTCGCCGCAGTTGCCCGAACTCGCTGGGCAGCATCAGCTCGACCGCGACCAGCCGCGGGCGTCCGATGGCGCCCAGCAGACGGACGACTTCGTCATCGATATCGCAAACCGTGGTGAACCAGACGACGTCGACCGGATCGTGCGGGCGGTAGCGATATCCGCCGTGCACCCCCTGAGCCGATTTGACGCCCGAGCGCGCAAGCCCGACAAGATGGTCGAGAAAATTGTATCCGAACACCAGAACCCGATCGCGGGCACGGACTCCGGATGCGGCGATCAGATGTTCCGAAGACCCAGGCAACGAGGCCGAGCAGGCCGCACCGGCCGCCGTCGATATCGACACGATAGGCACCATCTCTGTTGACGAAGCCGGGATGCTACCGCCGGAAGCCGTAAAGAGACCATGCGAATTCGGGCGGCGGGCGCTTAGAAGTTCTTTACGAATATTTAGCGTCGCAGCTTGCGGAGCCCCGCCAAGACGCAAACGCAACTCAGCAGCGCCTGTCCGACAGCCGATAAATGCCCCGACGGAACATGGCGGTGGTAAGCTGCGTACGTTCTCCCATCTTTTCCGTGCACCTGCACGCAGCTTGCGGCTCCCGCGATCATGGAAACTAAACCAGCAACGCCACGCGCGATCCTTGTCGGCATCCAGCTACCGGGCGTCGACGACGTCACACACGCCGCGAGCATCGAGGAGCTGGGGCTGCTCGTGAAGACGCTCGGCTACGAGGTCGTCGGCTCGATTTCGCAGAAGCGTGACGGAATCGGTGGCGCGACGGTGCTCGGCAAGGGCCGGCTCGAGGAACTCGCGGCGATCACCGGCGGCACGGGCGTTGTCGGATCGATGGCGGTTCCGCAAAAATCGAAAGCACGCGAACGCTTCGATCGCACCAACGAGAAGATGCCCGTTGCTGCGCGGAACCCGCCCGATCGGGAAACGGCGCCGAGGCCGGAGTTCGTGATCGTCGACCACGAAATCTCGCCGAGCCAGGCGCGCAATCTGGAGCGGGCGACCGGCGCTGAGGTACTCGATCGAACCGGCGTGATCGTAGAGATATTCCACCGGCACGCGCGCAGCCGCGAGGCGAAGCTGCAAGTGGAGATCGCGCGGTTGAAGTACGTGTCGCCGCGCCTGCGGGAGTCGTCGGGGGGCGGCGGGCGACAGCAGGGACCTGGCGCGGGCGAGTCCGATCTCGAACTCGATCGGCGCAAGATTCGCGATCGGCTCGCGGAAGTGAAAGCGGAGCTGGAGGAGATTCAGCGGACCAACGACCAGCGTCGATTCGCGCGCCGCGATCAGCTTAGGGTCGCGCTGGTCGGATACACCAACGCGGGCAAATCGTCGCTCATGCGGGCTCTCACCGGCAGCGATGTGCTGATCGCGGACAAGCTCTTCGCGACGCTCGACACGACGGTGCGCGCGCTCCATCCGGAAACGGCGCCACGCGTTCTCGTGTCGGACACGGTCGGCTTCATCAAGAAGCTGCCGCACGATCTGGTCGCGTCGTTCCGATCCACGCTCGATGAGGCGCTCGAAGCTTCGCTGCTGCTGTTCGTCGTCGATGCGTCCGATCCGACCTACGAGTCGCAGCTCGAGGTGAGCCGTACCGTGTTGCGCGAGATCGGCGCCGAGATCGTGCCGTCGCGCCTGCTGCTCAACAAAATCGATCGCGTGAGCGAGGCGGATCGCGCCGCGCTGCGCGCCAAGCACCCGGACGCGATCTTGATTTCCGCGAAGTCGCCCGCAGACGTTGCCACGCTGCGCGAGACGATCGTCGCGTTCTTCGAATCCGCGATGGTGGAAGAAAAGATCGTGTTGCCGTATGCCAAGCAGGGGCTGCTGAGCAATGTGTACGAGAACGCGCGCGTGCTGTCCGAGGATTACGATTCGACCGGACGGATACTGAAGGTTCGCGGCCTGCCCGGCGCGATCGCGCGCCTGCGAACGACGCTTGCGGCTTCGTGAGAGCCGATAAACGCGCGTAAACGCGGTCCCGCTTGCTCACGCGACACGCCGCCGCCGGACCGTTATCATTGCGCTTATGCCCGACGCGACCCCCAGCCCAAGTCGCTGGCACATACCGATCAGCCGCGCTCTGGCCGCGACCGTCGTTCTGATCGCGATCGGCGCGGCGCTGGTGCAGGCCCTGCTGCCGACCGCCCAGCGGCTGGGCGGCGAAGGCCGCAATTTGGCCGCCGTGGCCATCTTCGTCGGCAGCTACCTGGCGCTCGCCGTTGGGCGGATTCCCGGCCTGGGGATCGACCGGGCCGGGATCGCCCTGGTTGGCGCCAGCCTGATGGTGGCATCGGGCGCACTGACGCTGGACGAGGCCTACCAAGCGGTCGACCTCGACACCCTCACCCTGCTGCTCGGCATGATGATCATCGTCGCCAGCCTGCGGCTTTCGGGCTTCTTCACCCTTGCCACGGAGTGGGCGATGGACCGCGCCAGGGGTCCGCTGATTCTGCTGATTTCAGTGGTCGCGACTTCGGGAATCTTCTCGGCCTTCCTGGTCAACGACGCGATCTGCCTGGTGCTGACGCCGTTGGTGCTGAAACTGACCGTGGCGCTGGAGCGCAAACCGATGCCCTATTTGCTGGCGGTGGCGATGGCCTCGAACATCGGCTCGACCGCCACCATCACCGGCAATCCGCAGAACATCATGATCGGCAGCTTCTCGCACATTCCCTACACTGAATTCGCGCTGGCGCTGGGCCCGGTGGCGCTGGCGGGGCTGATCGTCACGGTGCTCCTGATCGCGCTGCTGCATCGCGACGAATTCGCGCGCGGAAAACGCCTCGACCCAGTGCCGCCGCCGGATTTGCAGGTCAAGCGCGCACTGGTGATCCGGGCGCTGCTCGCGACCGCCATCGTGATCGCGCTGTTCTTCGCCGGCCAGGCGCCGGCCAAGGCAGCGATCATCGTGGGCGGATTGCTGCTGCTGACCCGGCGCATCAAGAGCTGGCGCGTCTATGCCGAGATCGACTGGTCGCTGCTGCTCATGTTCGCGGGCCTGTTCATCATCGTGGCCGGCGCCGAGCGGACGCTGCTGACGCCCGCGCGGATCGCCGCCGTCGGGCACCTCGATCTCGACCGGATTCCTGTGCTGAGTGCGGTGACGGCGGTGCTGTCCAACATCGTCAGCAATGTCCCGGCGGTGCTGATGATGAAGCCGTTCGTCGCGCCCTTGCAGAACCACGACAATGCCTGGCTGACGATGGCGATGGCCTCGACGCTCGCCGGCAATTTCACCGTGCTGGGATCGATCGCCAACCTGATCGTCGTGCAAAAGGCTTCGGCGTCGGGCGTCAGGATCGGCTTCCGGGATTATTTCCGCGTTGGCGCGCCGCTGACCCTGATCACGCTGGCGATCGGGACCTATTGGCTGTCGCGGTGAAGCCCGGGGCCATGCGCAAGGGCTTTTCGCCCCTCTCGCTCGACGCGGTCAACTTCCTGTCGGCCGATGTGCGCGGCGCGGTCGGACCTTTTCTGAACGTTTTCCTGGTCACCCAGCAGCATTGGAGCCAGTCCGAGGTTGGGCTCGTGACCACCATCGGCGGCCTGCTAGGAATCGCGGTGCAGACCCCTATCGGCGGCGCCATCGACGATACCCATGCCAAGCGCGGCGCCATCGTCATCGCGCTGGCGGTACTGGCGGTCACGGCCATCGTCATCTTCGCCTTTCCAACTTTCTGGCCGGTGGCCATCGCCAATAGCTTGATGTCGATTGCCGGGGACGTGTTCGGCCCGGCGGTCGCGGCGCTGACGCTCGGCCTGTTCGCGCGCAAGTTGCTGGCCCGGCGCATGGGACGGAACTCAGCCTTCGACCATGCCGGCAACGTCACCATCGCGTTGCTGGCGGGAGCAGTCGGCTATGTCTTCTCGCAGCGCGCCGTGTTCCTGCTGGTGCCTGTGTTCGCCATCCTGACCGCAGTCGCGGTTCTGTCGATTCCCGCCAAGGCGATCGACTACGACCGGGCGCGGGGCGCCGACGAGAAGCCCGGTGCCAAGAAGGGCGCCGTCGCCATTGCCGGCCTTGGCGTCCTATTCAATTCGCGCCCGCTGGCGATCTTCGGCCTGTGCGTGATGTTGTTCCATTTCGCCAACGCACCGATGCTGCCGCTGGTGGGGCAGAAGCTCGCGACCGCCTATCCCAAGGAGGCCACCGCGATGATGTCGGCCTGTATCGTCGCCGCGCAGTTGGTGATGCTGCCGATCGCGCTTCTGGTGGGGCACACCGCCGACAGTTGGGGGCGCAAGCCGCTGTTCCTGGCCGGGTTCGCCATCCTGCCGATCCGCGCGGTGCTTTATACCGTCTCGGACAACAGCTTCTGGCTGATCGGCGTACAGATTCTCGACGGCGTCGGGGCCGGCATCTTCGGAGCGCTGGCGTCGCTGGTGATCGCCGACATCATGCGAGGCACCGGCCGCTTCAACTTGGCCCAGGGCGCCATCGCGACGATGGTAGGGATCGGCGCCTCGTTGAGCGGGCTGGGCGCCGGCGAGATCGTCGACCATTTCGGCTACAGCGCGGCCTTCCTTAGCCTCGGCGCCGCCGCCGCCGTTGCGCTGGTCGTCTTCGCCATCTGGATGCCGGAAACGGCCGACGCGAAGACGCGAATTTCGCAGACCTGAGCCCGGTTAAGGGCCGACGTGAACCTGCAAGGCGCGGCTATCAGCCGCGGCCGCACTGGAAGGTGACGGTGCGATTGCCGTTGCCGTCGATGGCGATGCTGGAGGTCATCGGAAAGTCGGAGGGCGGGCAACGGGATTGGGCGTTGCGGGTCGCGTTTACTAGTTCCTGATCGTTCCGGTAGGAATAGGCCATACCCGGCATCGGCATCGGCGGCGGTGGAGCGGCGGCGAGGGCGGCGGAACCCGGCGTGCATTCGAATTCGGCGGTGGTCGTGCCGTCGAATTCGTCGGTGGAGTGCACCATGCGCGCCTGGCTCTGATACTGGCCGCAGAAGGCGGCCGCCTTCTCGCTGGCATGCATCGATTCCTCGTCGCCGCGATAATTGTAGGTCACCCGCAGCTTCGGCGCGCCCACCTGCTGGGGCGGGGAGGGCGGCGCGCTATCGGACATGAAATTGGGAACATTCAAGGAATAGGTCGAGGAATCGCAGGCGGCCAGGGCGCCAGTGACCAGCAAAGTGGCGGTCAGGATGGAGACGGCGCGAATGCGGTGGGAAACGGGGTGGGCCATGATCCATGTTCCTGCTGTGGGGAGGCGACGAAAGGACGACCGGTCATCGCGGCTGCGCGCACCCTAGCGACCCGCAGGCGATGGGCGTCAGACTCGGAATGTACTCAAACGGGTTCAAGGCATATGCCTCGGGCCATCCCCAGGGAGGCCAACGCACCTGCCCGGGCCCCGGATTCGGGCGGTCGCTCCGCCCTGCCCTGCCCGAGCCCTGCTCCGACCCCGCAACCCCCGAAAAAACCGCGATTTCATGCGCTTGACTCGCCTAGGCCAGAGACTTATGGTGCGCCCGCCGCGGCTTGGGAGAGTTCGCATTACCGCGGCGATTCGGGTGTCAAACGTGCGATATCGGTCTCTCGGTGCGCGCTTCGCGCGCGGTTCCCGGGCCAGGTGAGGCGGGATTGGGCGACCAATCCGGCGACTCTCCACCCGGCGGGACTTCCGACGACCGGAAATCGCTCGACGATCTCGATGCGCGATTGCGGTCCGCCCAGGCCCGCGAGGCCGAGGCCGAAGGCGGCGGGCCGAAGAATTCGACGAGCTCGGGTCTCGGGATGGGCCTGCGCATCGGCGTCGAGATGGTGGCCGGCCTGGGCGTTGGGCTGGCGATCGGTTGGGGGTTGGACCGCTGGTTGGGGACCAAACCCTGGCTGATGATTTTGTTCTTCTTCCTGGGCGCCGCCGCGGGCATCTTGAACGCGTACCGGGCGTCGTCGGGAATGGATGATTCGGTAGGGCTCGGCGCGGCGCAACGGCGGCGCGACGGCAAGAGCAAGCGGGAACGATAGGTTTCGTCAATGGCGGCAAGTCCGGTCGAGCAGTTCAGGATCGAGCCTTTGATGCCCATCAAGCTGGGCGGCGTCGATGCCTCCTTCACCAACTCATCGCTGTCGATGGTGATCGCGGTCCTGATCGTGAGCGCGCTGCTGGTGCTTTCGGTGCGGCGCCGCGCTGTGATCCCGGGGCGCTGGCAGTCGGCCGCCGAGATGCTGTACGAGGCCACCGCCAACATGATCCGCGACACGGTGGGAACCGAGGGGCGGCGCTACTTCCCCTTCATCTTCACGCTGTTCATGTTCCTGCTGTTCGGCAACCTGGTGGGGCTGGTGCCCTACAATTTCACCTATACCAGCCACGTCGCCGTGACCGCGGCGCTGGCGCTGGTGGTGTTCGTCGGCGTCACCATCATCGGCTTCGCCAAGCACGGGTTCGGCTATCTGCGCATGTTCCTGCCGGAGGGAACACCGATCGCGATCGCGCCGCTTCTGGTGGCGATCGAGATCCTGTCCTATTTGTCGCGGCCTTTCAGCCTGGCGATGCGCCTTGCCATCAACATGCTGGTCGGCCACGTGCTGCTGCAGTTGCTGGCCGGCTTCGTGATCGCGCTGGGCGTGATCGGCTTCGTGCCGATCGGCTTCATGGGCGCGATCTTCCTGCTCGAGCTTCTGGTCGCGGTGCTGCAGGCCTACGTCTTCACCATCCTCTGCTGCATCTATCTCAACGACGCCATCCACATGCATTGAAGGCTTTTTTCGGAAAGGGAATATCATGGACGCTTCTGCTGCGAAATTGATCGGTGCCGGCCTGGCCGCGATGGGCGTGATCGGCGCCGGTATCGGCATCGGCAATGTGTGGGGCTCGTGGATCACCGCGGTGGCCCGCAACCCCGCCGCCAAGAACGTGGTGCAGACCAATACCTGGATCGGCTTCGCGCTGGTGGAAGCCGTGGCGCTGTACGCGCTCGCGGTCGCCTTCATGATCCTTTACGGCTGATCGCAGCCGGGCGAGACTCGCCATGCCGCAGCTCGACATCTCGCAGTTCCCGACCCAGCTGATCTGGCTCGCGATCTGCTTCGTCGCGCTCTATCTGGTCCTGTCGCGCGTCGCAATCCCGCGCATCGGCGCGGTGATCGAGGAACGGCAGCGTCGCGTCGACGCCGATCTGGCCAAGGCGGCGGCGCTGAAGGCCGACGCCGAGGCGGCGATGGCCGCCTATGAGAAGGCGATGGTCGAGGCGCGGGCCGGCGCGCGCGACTTGATGCGCAAGGCGGCCGACGCCATCGCGCACGAGGCCGAGGAGCGGCAGAAGGTGCTGGGCGACAAGCTGGCCGCCCAGATCAAAGCCGGCGAAGACCGCATCGGCGAGACCAAACGCCAGGCGCTGGCCGAGATCGAGGCGGTGGCCGCGGGGCTGGCGCGCGACGTGGCCGAGAAGCTGGCCGGCATCGCCACCGACGACGCGC
>Ga0181537_10005561_pt1 | contig 10171 bp, 7 predicted proteins | sample PEATcosm2014_Bin_39_FD_119765 | JGI IMG/M metagenome (GOLD analysis project Ga0181537, IMG submission 119765) | Peatland microbial communities from MTU Mesocosm Facility, Houghton, MI, USA - PEATcosm2014_Bin23_10_metaG | ecosystem: Environmental > Terrestrial > Soil > Wetlands > Peat | place... | reverse complement strand
CGGAACCGGTCGATGAATTTTTGCAAATGCGCGCGCTCGGCGTCTTGCTTGGCCTTGGTCGCAGACTGCAATCGGGCTTTTTCGGCGCGGCGCTTTTCGAAATCGGCGTAGCCCCCGGTGTAAAGGTCTAGCTTGCCTTGGTTGAGATGCAAAATGGCGTCGACCGAATTGTTGAGAAGCTCGCGATCATGGCTGACGATCAACGCGGTATTCGGATATTTCTTAAGCCGCGCTTCGAGCCAAAGCGCGCCTTCGAGGTCGAGGTAATTGGTCGGTTCGTCGAGCAGCAACAGGTCGGGCTGCGCGAACAGCGCCGCGGCGAGCGCCACGCGCATGCGCCAGCCGCCGGAAAACTCCGCCATCGGACGCTCGAGATCGGCATTGGAAAATCCTAGGCCGCTGAGGATTTCCGCCGCCCGCGCCGGCGCGCGATCGGCGTCGATCTCGCTCAGCCGCTGGTAGATTTCGGCCAAATGTTCGGGCGCCGCAGTTTCCAATTCGGCGTTCAAGGCATCGCGTTCGAGATCGGCGGCAAGAATAGTGTCGATCAGCGAAACCGGCGTGGCCGGATGTTCCTGGTCGACCGAGCCGATCCTGGCGGCTTTGGGCAGGATGATCTCGCCGCCGTCAGGCGTGAGCTCGCCCAGGATCAGCCGGAACAGCGTCGATTTGCCGACGCCGTTGCGTCCGATCAATCCGACCTTGGACCCGATCGGAAGCGTCACGCTGGCGGAATCGAAAAATCGACGGCCCCAGCCGTTGAAAACAAGGTTGTCGATCACGAGCATGTCGGGGCACCGGAGGCAGGAAAACGGCTGGGGAGGCGAGCGCGCCGTTCCTTACCGCGGGGCGTTTGCGATAGCGAGAGAAGATGTCGACTTTGGGCCGAGACGCGTTGCGATCTGGTGATTTTCAGGCGCCTCGGCTGTAGCTCATCCCGCGTTAACGTTTTCGGCCTTGATAGGAATGCCCGGAACTGCCACATGCAATCCGCCATGAATATGCCCATTCGCGCGCCCGAGGTCGGCCCGGCCCAACCGTTATTTGCGACCGAGGTCGAACGGCGCCGCACTTTTGCGATCATCTCCCACCCGGACGCCGGCAAGACCACCTTGACCGAAAAGCTGCTGTTGTTCGGGGGCGCCATCCAGCTCGCCGGCCAGGTCAAGGCCAAGCGCGACCGGCGCTCGACTCGTTCCGACTGGATGGCGATCGAGCGCGAGCGCGGCATTTCGGTGGTCACTTCGGTGATGACCTTCGAATATGACGGCCGCGTCTTCAACCTGCTCGATACGCCGGGCCACGAGGACTTTTCGGAGGACACCTATCGGACGCTGACGGCGGTCGATTCGGCGGTGATGGTGATCGACGCCGCCAAGGGGATCGAGCCGCGCACGCGCAAGCTCTTCGAAGTATGCCGGCTGCGCGATATTCCGATCATCACTTTCATCAACAAAATGGATCGCGAAAGCCGCGACCCGTTCGATCTTATCGACGAGATCGAGAAGACGCTGGCGCTCGACACCGCGCCGGTCAATTGGCCGGTCGGGCGCGGCCGCGACTTTGTCGGCACCTTCGACATCGCATCGGGCGGCGTGCGGCTTTTGGACCGCGACGCGGGGGCCGCGGGCAGCTTGCGCCAAATGACGATTGCCGAACTCGCCGCGCTCAACCCCAACCTCGATGCGGCGGCGCTGACCGGTGAGCTCGATCTGGTCCGCGATGCCTGCAAGCGCTTTGACGCGCAGGCTTTCGCCGAGGGCCATCTCACGCCGGTGTTCTTCGGCAGCGCATTGAAGAATTTCGGGGTCGGCGATCTGCTCAACGCGTTGGCTTTCCTGGCGCCGCCGCCCCGCGCGCAAGCAGCCGACAAGCGACTCGTGGCGGCGACCGAGCCTGCCATGTCGGCCTTTGTCTTCAAGATTCAAGCCAATATGGATCCCAATCACCGCGACCGGATTGCCTTCGTGCGGCTGTGTTCCGGCAAGCTGACGCGCGGCATGAAGGTCAAGCAGGTACGATCCGGCAAAACCATCAGCCTGAACGCGCCGCAATTCTTCTTTGCCCGCGATCGAGCGCTGGCCGAGGAAGCCTATGCCGGCGACGTGGTCGGCATCCCCAATCACGGCACCTTGCGCATCGGCGACAGCTTGACCGACGGCGAGGATTTGAACTTCGCCGGCGTCCCGAATTTTGCCCCCGAGATCCTGCGGCGCGTTCGTTTGCCCGATGCCATGAAGGCCAAGAAGCTGAAGCAGGCGCTCCAGCAATTGTCCGAAGAAGGCGTCGCGCAAGTGTTTCGCCCGGCCGATGGCTCCCCGGCTTTGGTCGGCGTGGTCGGCCCGCTGCAACTTGACGTCTTGCGCGCCAGGCTCGCGGCCGAATACGGCCTCGAGATCGATTGGAGCACGGCGGAGTTCGTGCTTGCGCGCTGGATCGCGGCCGACGACCGCAAATTGCTCGATCAATTCGTGGCGAGCTATCGCGCGTCCATCGCCGAGGATTTTGACGGTGATCTCGTCTTCCTGGCGCGCAGCGCCTTCGATCTCGAATATACCGCTGAACACAATCGCGGCATTACGTTTACCGACGTGAAGGACATTCACCGGCCTCCGCCGGCTGGGCGATAGGGTTAGCCCTCGCAGACGAGGTGGTCGAGTGGGAAGAGACCGCTCCTCCTTATGCGCCGCCTGCACCGTCAACGGGCAAAACAATCTTGAAAGCTGCTCCATGCGGGTGAGCCGGCGACGCTGACAGCCTTCCGCCGTGGGATTCGACAATCGATTGGCAAATTGCGAGTCCCATCCCCATGCCGTTAGTCTTGGTGGTGAAAAAACTCTTGAAGAGCCGGTCAATATTTTCCGGCGCAATGCCGGTACCGGAATCCTCTATCGTAATAAGCACTCCTTCACTCTCGCGATGTTCGGATTTTATGCGCAAAATACGATCCCGACCGACCACCGCACTCATCGCATCGACGGCATTCGTGACGAGATTAAACATCACTTGTTGCAGTTGCACCCGGTCGGCCGTTAGCGCCGGAAGATTCTCGTCTAATTCGGCGCGAACCTCTGTTAACGAATTTCGAAGCTCGCTCCGAACGAGTTCTAGAACCTCGCGTATGAGCCCGTTTAAATTCACCAAAAAGCGCTTCTTGGGATCGGCCTTAAACATGGCACGAATGCCTCTAATGACATCGGAGGCGCGATGCCCATCGCCCACAATCCCCTGCAACAGCGTCCTCGCCTCCTCAATGTCGGGGCTTGCTCGTGCTAGCCAGCTCAAAGCCGCACTGGCAGCCGTCACCATGGAACTGAGGGGTTGACTTATTTCGTGGGCAATCGATCCTGTCATGGCGCCCATCTGGTTCAAGCGTGCAACGCGAACAAGCTCGGCGCGCGTTTCTTCGAGCGCGTCTTCGGCGTGTTTCTTATCTGTGATGTCAAACACTATGCCAAACGGAAGTTTCTCGCCCGACTTTCGGTCTGTAACCGCAAAGACATAAAGGTGTATCCAGATCAGCTTCTGATCCTTACGCCGGAGCTGTTTGATCATTTCATAATGATTTCGCTCACCCGACTGCAATTCCTTAAAATAGGCCGCATTGAGCTCACGCTCGCCAGTAACGCTAATGTCTAAAGGCGTTATTCGGCGCAATTCCTCGCCGGTATATCCGACCATGGTCTGGAAGGTTTGATTGGTCCCGTCGTAGCGATGATCTTTACTAAGAAAGGTCACGCCAAATATCGGGTTCTCCAGCAGGGACCGCCATCGTTCTTCGCTGGTTCGTAAATCTATTTGTAGAAGATCCAGCGCCCCTTGTCTGCGAGTGCGCTGTGCAATCTTGGTTTTCGGTTTAGCATGAGCAGAACCGCGGGGGCGGATGGCTTTTAGCGCAGCGCCGTCTTTGGGCGCAGCCGTCTTGCGGCGCCGCCTTTTATTTCGTTCTCCGCCCGCGCCGGAATTCCCTCTCATTGCCCGCCCGTCGGTTCAGGACAATGCATCATAGCGTAGCACAGGAGTACGCCAAAAGTATTGTACCGCGTGATTTTCCACTTTTTTCGGCAGCCCCCAAGGGCAACTGCTGCGGTTTATCGACCGAGTTACGTTCCGCCCTTCGACGGCACTTGACGAATTCAAACCGGGAAACGAAGCTTGCGCGTCCAGGAACATTCCCGGAGGCGCGAAGGAAATGTCCCTTTGACCGCGAGCCTTCCGCCAGTAAATGCCGGATCGATACACGAAACGCCGATCGTGCTCGTGGTGGACGACGATACGTCATTGCGTGGCGCGGTCAGCAGTTTGCTCCGGTCAGTCGGGTTGCGGGTCGAAACATTTGGTTCGGCAGCCGCATTCCTTGATGCCAATCTTCCACCCGCTGCCGGCTGTCTTATTCTCGATATTCGCTTGCCCGGTCAGAGCGGGTTGGATCTCCAGGCCGATTTGGTTCGGGAGGACATTCGCATTCCAATCATCTTCATCTCGGGCCATGGCGACGTGCCAATGACGGTAAGGGCCATGAAAGCGGGCGCAGTCGATTTTCTGACGAAGCCCTTTCGAGACCAAGATCTTTTGGATGCAGTTGCAATCGCACTCGATCTCGATCGCAAGCGACGCGAGGTCGAGGAGAATGCATCGGATCTACAGACCCGATTTGAGTCTCTCACGAGCCGCGAACGGCAAATTATGGGTTACGTCACGAGCGGTCTGATGAACAAACAGATCGCACACGAGATCGGCGTGGTCGAGATCACGGTAAAAATACATCGGGGCAATGTGATGAGAAAAATGGCGGCAAAATCACTGGCAGAGTTAGTGCGGATGGCGGACACGCTTGGACCGCTGCTGCGAAAAACACCGCATCCGTAAAACCTATGTATAGGTATTGCAGCGCCTCACGAAGGTACATTGTGTAATCAATTGAAATTGGTCTTGCCGAGACGTTTGAGGTCGAATTCGTTAAATGTGCGGAGCCGTAGCCGAAGAGCGTACAATCGCGATTATCGACGACGACGAATCCGTTCGCGTCACGACGTCCAGTTTTGTCAGGTCGCTTGGCTTTGCCGCCACTTCGTTTAGTTCCGCCGAGGAATATTTGCGGTCGCCTCAGCGGTATCGTTCGTTATGCCTGATATCGGACGTGCAAATGCCGGGCATGAGTGGCCTTGACTTGCAAAGTCACTTGGCAACGCAAGGCCACCGCGTGCCAATCATTTTCATCACGGCGTTTCCCGACGACAATGTTCGCTCCCGGGCTTTGGCACAAGGCGCGGTGTGCTTTTTGGAAAAACCGTTTGACAGCCAAGCGCTATCGCGCTGCATCGACATGGCATTGAGAGACGATACCGGCGAGAACGGCTAGCGCGTTCCAGCGTCGTGCGGCGCGATCAGACCGAGAAATATTGAAGTTAAACCACTTCGTCGGGTCACTCACAAACGAAGTCGGCGCCCGGACCGTAACAGACAATAAACCTAGGTATAAACGTCGCCAACCCAAGTTCGATGGAATGTTGGTCAGAGTGGGGAGCATAAAAGAACGCGCAGTTCAACTTCTTCCCACCAAGGAGAATGATCATGTCCGATATGCTTTCGTCACCCACGCGTCGTGCCGTTCTTGCCGCGTCTGCGGCTGTAGGCGCCGCGAGCCTGCTTCCCGCGCAAGCGTCAGCAGCTGCCAATTCCACCGCGATCCGTTCTTTCCGCATCGAGGCTTCGAACGAGGCACTCGCCGAGCTGCGTAGACGAATAAATGCGACAAAGTTTCCTGATCGGGAAACGGTCACGGATGCATCGCAAGGCGTGCAGCTCGCGACGATGCAGGCGCTCGCGCGCTATTGGGCGACAGAATACGACTGGCGCGAGGTCGAGGCGAGGCTAAACGCCTTGCCGCAGTTCATCACCGAGATCGATGGGCTGGATATTCATTTCATTCATGTCCGTTCAAAGCATGACAATGCGCTGCCGCTCATCGTTACCCATGGTTGGCCAGGCTCCATCATCGAGCAGATGAAGATTATCGATCCGCTGACCAATCCCACGGCGCATGGCGCCAGCGCATCGGATGCTTTCCACCTGGTGATCCCATCAATGCCGGGCTACGGATATTCAGGCAAACCGATCGCCACCGGCTGGGATGCTCCCCACATCGCGCGTGCCTGGGTCGTTCTAATGAAGCGCCTCGGGTACACGAAGTTCGTAGCGCAAGGCGGCGATTGGGGCGCCATCATCACCGAACAAATGGGCGTACAGGCGCCTCCGGAATTGCTCGGTATTCACACCAACATGCCTGGCATCTTTCCAGCCGACATTGACAAGGCGGCTTTTTCCGGGGCGCCGGCGCCATCGGGTCTCTCAGCCGATGAGAAGGTCGCCTACGAGGCTTTGCAGCTCGAATATCAAAAGGGAATCGCCTACGGGTACCAGATGGGACTGCGACCGCAGACATTGTACGGAATCGTGGATTCACCGGTCGGCCTGGCGGCTTATTTCCTTGATCACGACGCACGCAGCTACGATCTGATCTCGCGCGTTTTTGCGGGCGAAACCGCCGGCCTCACGCGCGACGATATCCTCGACAACATCACGATCGCCTGGTTGACGAACACGGCGATTTCTGGCGCCCGTCTCTATTGGGAGAATTGGGGCAAAGTCGGGTTTTTCAATGCCAAAGGCGTCTCCATCCCTGTTGCCGTAAGCGTCTTCCCTGACGAACTCTATCAAGCACCGCGGAGTTGGGCGGAGCAGGCGTATCCCAAACTTATCCACTACAACAAGCTCGACAAAGGCGGCCACTTCGCTGCCTGGGAACAGCCGAAACTCTTTTCGGAAGAGGTTCGCGCGGGCCTCAGACCGCTCCGAAAATCGGCCTGAAAGACTTCGGCGCGCGCGACGCGCGCGCCGCCTCCCCCTCGATGAAGGCTTAGGGCTAGCGCGCCGCGCAATCATCCGCTGGCGAGTTCCTCGCGCAACATTTCCAGTTTCAGCCATTCCTCCTCCGCCGCGGCGATTTTTTTCTGGAGTTCGCCGAGCCTGGCGGTGACTTGTTGGAACGCTAAACGGTCGCGCCCATAAAATTGCGGATCGTCGAGTTTGGCCTGCAGCGCCTGAACTTCGGCTTGCATTTTGGCGATGGTCTTGGGCAGCGTTTCGAGCGCGTGCTTGTCCTTAAATCTAAACCGTCGCCTTGCCGGCGCTGCGTCCGCCACGGTGGGTGCGGTCGTGGCGGCCGCCCTGGGCGGTTCACGTTCGGGTCTTACGCGCGTCAAATCGGCGCCGCGCTGCGCCAGCATGTCGCTATACCCGCCGGCATATTCGGCCCAAATCCCCTCGCCTTCCGGCACGATCACGCCGCTCACCAGCCGGTCGAGGAAATCGCGATCATGGCTGATCAACAGCACGGTGCCCAGATATTCGGCCAGCATATCCTCGAGCACGTCCAAGGTTTCCATATCGAGATCATTGGTGGGCTCGTCGAGCACCAAAAGGTTCGACGGCTTGGCGAGCGCCTGCGCCAGCATCAGCCGGCCGCGTTCGCCGCCCGACAGTTTGCCGAGCGGAGTGCGGGCCTGCTCGCTCGCGAACAGAAAGTCCTTCATGTAGCTGATAACGTGCTTGGCTTGGCCGTTGACCATGACCGTGTCGCCATGCCCTCCGGTCAAGGCTTCGACGACCGTCACGTCGGGATCGAGACTGTCGCGATGCTGATCGAGCGTGGCGATGGCCAGCGTTGATCCAAGCCGCACCGAGCCCGTATCCGGCGCGAGGACGCCGGTCAGCATATTGATCAGGGTGGTCTTGCCGCTGCCATTCGGCCCGATGATGCCGATACGGTCTTTGCGCTGAATGCGAATCGAAAAATCGCGCACGATCGCACGGCCGTCGTAGCTCTTGCCGATGCCGTTCGCCTCAATGACCAGCGCTCCGGACGGCGCCGCGGCGCCGGCGGTGATCGTGGCGTTGCCGGCGCTGGCACGGTAGCCGCGGCGCTGTTCGCGAAGCGCCTGCAATTCGCCGACCCGGCGCATGTTGCGCTTGCGCCGGCCGGTGACGCCGTAGCGCAGCCAGTGTTCTTCGGCAACGATGCGGCGGTCGAGCTTATGCTGATCGCGTTCCTCCTCGGCGAGAATGGCGTCGCGCCATTCTTCGAAATGGGCAAAGCCGCCATCGAGGCGGCGCGTCCGGCCGCGGTCGAGCCAGACCGTCTTACGCGACAGCGTCGACAGAAAGCGCCGATCGTGGCTGATAATCACCATCGCGGTACGGCGAGAATCCAGATCGTGCTCCAGCCATTCGATCGTCGTCAGGTCGAGATGGTTGGTCGGCTCGTCAAGGAGAAGGATATCGGGACTAGGCGCCAACACCCGAGCCAGCGCGACGCGGCGGGCCTCGCCGCCGGAGAGAAGGGCCGGATCTTCCTGGCCGGTCAGACCGAGTTGCTCCAGAAGATGGCGCGCGGCGTAGCCGTCTTCGTCCGGCCGCAGCCCGGCTTCGACATAAGCCAGCGTGGTCGCAAAACCGGAAAAGTCCGATTCCTGCGGCAAGTAGCGCAGCGCTACTCCGGGCTGCACGAAAACCGAGCCGCGATCCGGCTCGGCCAGCCCGGCGGCGATTTTCAACAGCGTCGATTTGCCCGAGCCGTTGCGTCCGACCAGACACACCCGCTCGTCGAGGGAAACCGAAAGTTCCGCGCCCGACAAAAGCGGCGTCCCGCCGAAGGTCAGCGCGATGTCGCGAAGTTGCAGGAGCGGTGGAGCCATGGGTCTTTTCATGCTGGTTTATGACGCGTCGATTGCGGATGTTTCAATTAAATAATTCGCATGGCGAACGACTGAAAATGCGATGAAGCTTTTTGTTCCGCGCATTGCCGAAAAGAAAAAAAGCTCCCCGCCAGACCTACTTACTAAAGACACGATGTCCACTCCATAGAGCCACGATTGAGGCCGTTATCTGTTACCGCCGCACTTGCCGGCCAACAGGAGTAAATAAAATGAAAGACGCACACAACAAAGCGGCAGATCTTCACGAATCCGCAGCCAAGTCGCATCGCGCCGCCGCCGAAAATTACGGCAAGAACGACAACGTCAAGGGCAAGGAGCACGCCACTCAAGCCCAGCAGCACGCGCAGAATGCCGACCAGCAGTCCAAGACTGCAACCGCCAAGAGCAATCAGCAAAAGTAAAGACTCCCATCGGGAAGTTGGCCATCGCGCCGGCTTCCCGATGAACTAGCTTGCACGCATAAGGGCTAATCCCGCGGTACGGTGATCGCGGCAAGGCTCGAAGTATCGGGACTCTTATCTAGGTCCCAAATCGCCACGATCAACGGGGCAATATCGTTGCGCGGGATGGCTTCCGCCGCCGCCGCTCGCAACTTCTCCTCAATATCCTGGTCGCTCATCGGATTGGTCTTACTGCCGCGCGCCGCGAGCTGCGCCAGCCGATGCGTCTTGCCGTCGGCAGTCTCGATCGCAACCTCCGCCGCGACGGTGGCAAATTTTTCATCCTGGACCACCTCGACCTTGCCGCGCAGCGCCAGCACCGCGGGATCGTTCACGCAGGCGTCGGTGAACTGGTCGACACCGGCCTTGCCGGTAACCAAAGCGGCGGCGACGGCATGCTGCACGCTGACCTGGGACTCGCGCCCGGTCGATATATTCGGCCGGTCGGTGCGGGCGGCAAGCAACGGATTGCCGGTGACCACGACCCGCTCTACCCGCGCTTGAGGATTGTCGCGCCGCCAATCCAGCACGCAATCGAGCACCGGATGAATCACGAAGCCGCACGGATAGGGCTTGTAGGCCGTCGCCATGATTTCCCAGCTTTCGCCCAGACCATCGGTGAGAAATGACGACTTCGGCGCCTCGTTCAGGGCGCCGTAGTAACCTTGAACGCCGCAAAGCGGCTCCGCCGGACCGTCGAAATTCTTCGACGCCAACAAAGCCGACCACAGTCCGTTGCGTGCGGCATTACCGACGCTGACGCTCTTTGCCGGCGTGCCGAGGCATTCGCACAATCCGCTCGACTGGGTCGCCGCGTGGCCGAGCGCCCATACCATCTGCGCGGCATCGAGCCCTAACAGCTTGCCGGCCCCGGCGGCGGCGCCGAACACACCGCAGGTCGAGGTGATGTGCCAGCCTCTGTTATAGTGGCTTGGCGACACCGCGAGCCCGATG
>Ga0181537_10005560_pt1 | contig 10172 bp, 5 predicted proteins | sample PEATcosm2014_Bin_39_FD_119765 | JGI IMG/M metagenome (GOLD analysis project Ga0181537, IMG submission 119765) | Peatland microbial communities from MTU Mesocosm Facility, Houghton, MI, USA - PEATcosm2014_Bin23_10_metaG | ecosystem: Environmental > Terrestrial > Soil > Wetlands > Peat | place... | reverse complement strand
TTCAGCATCATCTTCGGCGGCGTCTTCGGCTGCATCCTGTTCCTGCCCTTCGGCAGCTGGGCGGAGCTGGTCGGGGCCATCACCGCGGCGTCGTCGTTCATGTACAGCTTCGCCCCGGTGGCCGCGGTCTCCCTGCGCAAGAGCGACCCGGACCGGGTCCGGCCGTACCGCGCGCCGCTGCTGAACGTCATCGCCCCGTTCAGCTTCGTGGTCTCCGGGTTCATCATCTACTGGAGCGGCACCGCCAACGACCTCAAGATCGACGCCGCCGTGGTCTTCTTCCTGGTCCTGTACATCATCGCCCGCCGGGTCGACCCGAACCAGGAGCCGCTGGACTTCCGGGCCGGGGCGTTCGCGATCCCGTGGATCATCGGCCTGACGATCTTCTCCATCTTCGGCGGCAGCTACGTCGGCGGGATCACCACTGGCCCGAAGGGCACCGGCTCGGGCGGCGGCTACGAGACGTTCCTCGGCGCCAAGCTCGGCATCCACCTGCCGTTCTGGTGGGACCTCGGGGCCATCGCGGTGTTCAGCCTGATCGTGTTCTACTTCGCCGTGAACAGCCGGCTGGGCCCGGAGCGGGTCCAGGCGCATGCCGAGGAGGCCGCCGCCGACGCGCACCAGGAGGACCTGGACCTGGGCGTCGGCCACGCCGCCTGACGCAGCACCGCGGCATCACCGACACCGCCGGCCCGGGCCAAAGGCCCGGGCCGGCCTGTCTTTATCTACCTCTCGCAGCGGCCCCTTGCGCCAGGGCCGGCCTCGGAGTCTCATTGTGACTACCGAAACAGAGAGGTTTCCGATGCAGATCAGCTATGACTCCTTGTTCATTGGCGGCGAGTGGGTCCGTCCCAGCTCCACGGCCAGGATCGACGTGATTTCGGCCAGCACCGAAGAGCCCATCGGCTCGGTGCCCGAGGGCGCCGAGGCCGACATGGACGCCGCCGTCGCGGCGGCCCGCCGCGCCTTCGATGACCCAGACGGCTGGTCGCAGTGGGAACCGTCGGCCCGCGCCGCGGCCATCGGCCGGCTCGCCAATGAACTCGAGGCCCGGTCCGCCGAGATGGCCCAGCGGGTCAGCGCCCAGAACGGCATGCCGATCTCGATCGCGACCGTCCTCGAGGGCGGCTTCCCCGTAATTGTGCTGCGCTACGTCACTGGCCTCCTGGACGGCGCGTCCTTCGAAGAGGAACGGCCTGGGTTCCTGGGCGGGACCAACATCGTGCGCCGCGAGCCGATCGGGGTCGTCGGTGCGATCGTGCCGTGGAACTACCCGCAGACGCTGGCCGCGTTCAAGTACGCGCCCGCGCTCGCCGCGGGGTGCACCATCGTGATGAAGCCGTCGCCGGAGACCGTGCTCGACGCGTTCCTGCTGGCCGAGGCCGTCGCCGCGGCCGGGATCCCGGACGGCGTGGTCAGCATCGTGCCCGGCGGCCGGGAACTCGGCGCCTACCTGGTCGAGCACCGCGACGTCGACAAGGTGGCCTTTACCGGTTCGACCGCGGCCGGGCGGCGCGTCGCCGAAGCCTGCGGCCGCCTGCTGCGCCCGGTGACCCTGGAGCTGGGCGGCAAGTCCGCCGCGATCGTGCTCGACGACGCCGACCTCGACCTGGCCAAGATCGGCAACGACCTGTTCGCCGCGACCCTGGTCAACAACGGCCAGACCTGCTACCTCGGCACCCGGGTGCTCGCCCCGCGCTCGCGGTACGACGAGGTGGTGGACACCATCGCCGCCTTCGCGTCGTCGCTGACCGTCGGGAACGCGCTGGACCCGGCGACCCAGATCGGGCCGATGGCCTCGCAGACCCACCGCGACCGGGTGGAAGGCTACGTGGCCAAGGGCAACAGCGACGGTGCCCGGCTGGTCGTCGGCGGCGGCCGGCCGCGGGACCTGGACCGCGGCTGGTTCGTCGAGCCGACCGTGTTCGCCGACGTCGACAACTCCGCTACGATCGCGCAGGAGGAGATCTTCGGGCCGGTCCTGTCGGTCATCGCCTACGGCGACGCGGCCGACGCGATCCGGATCGCCAACGACTCCGACTACGGGCTCGGCGGCTCGGTGTGGACCACCGACGCCGACCGCGGCAAGGACGTCGCGCGGCGGGTCCGGACCGGCACCATCGGGATCAACAAGTACTTGCCCGATCCGGGAGCGCCCTTCGGCGGGGTCAAGGCCAGCGGCATCGGCCGCGAACTCGGCCCCAACGCGATCGGCGCCTACCAGGTGTTCAAGTCGATCTACGCCTGACCTCGAGCTTGACGTGGCGTTACCCAGCGGGTGATGCTCGGATCGGCCGCTGAGCGAGCCGCTCGGCGGTATGACAGCGTGGTCAAGATCCGGAGGGCGCGTGTCCGCCGATCCATTTCCCGCGGGGCTGCCGCGGGATCAGCCGGGTGCCGCGGCGCGGGCGGCTGGCCTGATCGCGGTGGCCGAGGACCTGGCCGGCGAGTTCTCGCTGCATCCCCTACTGGAACGGATCCTGCGCCGGTGCACCGAGCTGCTCGGCTGCCACGCGGGCTCGATCTGCAGCGTCGACGAGGCGGCCGGCACCTACCGCAAGGAAGCCGACATCGGCGTGGCGTGCCAGTCCGGCCGGGTCTTCCCGCTCACCGAGGGGATGACCGGCGCGGTGGTGGCGCGCCGCGCCCCGGTCTGGTTCGCCCGCTACGACGAGGTCCCCGGCGGCCACCTGGCGCCCGAGGACCGCGCCACCCTGCGCGGCGTGATCGGCGTGCCGCTGGAGTGGCGCGGGCGCATCATCGGAGTCTGCGTCGTGTTCAGCCGCGACGAGCGCCGGGTCTTCGGGCCGGACGACGCCGAACTGCTCGAGCTGTTCGCCCGGCACGCCGCGATCGCGCTGGCCACCGCCCAGATGCACGAGGCCGCCGAGGAACGGGCCCGCGCCGAAGCCGCGGCGGCCGAGCGCGATCGGCTGCTCGGCGAGGTCCACGACGGCCTCACCCAGCGCCTGGTCAGCATCCGTGTCCACCTTGAGGCCGGTCAGATCGAGGAGGCGGGCGCGATCGCCCGGGACGCCCTGGCCGAGATCAGGCTCACCCTGCTCGGCCTGGCCGCGTCACCGCTCAAGGGCCAGACGCTGGACGCGGCGCTCCGCTCGGAGGCGGCCTGGGCGCAGAGCATCGGCGGGCTCGAGGTCGGGTATGTCTCGGCCGGGACGCCGGCCGCCATGGAGGAGAGCCTGGCGTACGGCGTGCTGCGGGTGGCGCGCGAGGCGCTGACCAACATCGTCCGGCACGCCCAGGCCCGTTCGGTCCGGCTGGGCCTGATGTACGAGCCGACCGCCGTGACGCTCCTGGTCCAGGACGACGGGCAGGGTTTCGATCCCACCGCCGAGTGGCAGGGCGACCGGTTCGGGCTGCGCGCCGTCAGCGAGCGCGCGCGCGTACTCGGGGCCACGGTCGACGTCGATTCGCTGGCCGGCTGGGGTACCCGGATCCGGGCCCGGTTCCCGTACCGGCACGATGCGGAGCAGGTCGCCCCGCGGCTGCGCGTGCTCATCGCGGCGGCCCGGCCGCTGCTGCGGGCCGGGATCGCCCGCCTGCTGTCCACCACCGATCCCGGCCTGGAGGTGGTCGGCGAGGCCAGCACGGCCGATCAGGCGCTGGACGCCTGCTCCGGCCTGCGGCCCGACGTGGTTCTCGCCGACCTCGACCTGACCAGCCTGCTGCTCAGCCGCGACCCGGACCTGGCCGTGGTGGGCGTGTGCGAGGTCGGCGACGAAAAGCTGGTCGCCAGTGCGATCCGCGCAGGCGCGCGCGGCTGCGTGGACACCGGCGCGGACGGGCCGGAACTGGCGCGGGCCGTCATCGCGGCCGGCCGCGGCCAGGCAATCTTGTCCGGCCCTGTGCTCCAGCGGCTCCACCGGGGGCTGCGGGACGACGGGCCCGAGCCGGCCCTGACCGACCGCGAACGCCAGGTGCGCAGCCTGATGGAGCAGGGCCTGCCCGACAAGCTGATCGCCGAGCAGCTGGTCCTGTCGATCAGGACCGTCGAAAAGCACGCCGGCGCGGTGCTGCGCAAGACCGGCGCCCGTAACCGCACCGAGCTGGCCGCGCTGGCCGGCCGGGCCCGGCTCCGGCAGGCCGTCCGGTAGGGGAAGTCCTCCCCGAAGATGCGTAGTTCCACTGATCCGTCCGGCCGCGGCGCTGCGTAAGTTCGCAGGTGTGCCCGTCGTACCCTTGAAGCAGATCGTCGACCGCGCGTTCAGCGAGCGTTACGGCGTCGCGGCCATCAACGTGGTCAACGACCTGACGCTGGAGGCGGTGCTGGCCGCGGCCGTCGCCCAGCGCTCCCCGGTCATCGTCCAGACCTCGGTCAAGACGGTCAAGTCGGTCGGCCTGGACCTGCTGTACGCCATGTGGCGGGAGCTGACCGCCGGCATCGAGGTCCCGGTCAGCCTGCACCTGGACCACTGCCCGGACCGCGAGGTCATCACCAGCTGCCTGCGCAAAGGCTGGAACTCGGTGCTGTTCGACGGCTCCCGGCTGCCGGTGGAGGAGAACCAGCGGCAGACGATCGAGGTCGTGGCCGAGGCTAGGTCCTACGGCGCGAACGTCGAGGGTGAGATCGAGTCCATCACCGGCGTCGAGGACGACATCGGCTCGGACGAGGAGGCCGAACGGCAGTCGCTGCCGGTGGCGCTGGAGTTCATCCGGGCCACGGGCATCGACGTGTTCGCGCCCGCCATCGGCAACGCGCACGGCGTCTACCACTCCGAGCCCAAGCTGGACGCGCAGCGGGTGTCCGACATCGTGGCCGCCGAGCCGATCCCCATCGCCCTGCACGGCGGCACCGGGATGACCGACGCCCAGTTCACCGACCTGATCGCGCGCGGCTGCGCCAAGGTGAACATCTCCACCGCGCTCAAGGTCACCTACATGCAGGCCAACCTGGCCTTCCTGCGCGGCGCGGAGGAACGCGGCAGCTGGGACCCGCCGTCGCTGTTCACCGCGGTCGGGGCGGCGGTCCAGGACATGGCCGCCGACCACATGCGCCGCTTCGGCAGCGTCGGCCGGGCTTGGTGACCGCGTGAGCGGCCCGGCGCTCATCTTCGACTGCGACGGGGTGCTGGCCGACACCGAGCGCTACGGCCACCTGCCCGCGTTCAACCAGACCTTCGAGGAGTTCGGCCTGCCGGTCCGCTGGAGCGTGGCGGACTACCAGGAAAAGCTCCGCATCGGCGGCGGTAAGGAGCGGCTGGCCAGCCTGCTCACCCCCGAGTTCGTGGCGGCGGCCGGCCTGCCCGCGGACGCCGAGGGCCAGCAGGCCGCGGTCGCGGACTGGCACCGGCGCAAGAGCGTCATCTACGCCGAACTGGTCGCCTCCGGCGCGGTCCCGCCCCGGCCCGGCATCGACCGCGTGGTGGCCGAGGCGCTGGCCGCGGGCTGGCTGGTGGCGGTGGCCTCGACGTCGGCCGAGCCGTCGGTCCGGGCCACCCTGGAACGGGCCGTGGGCGCGGAACACGCCCGCCAGGTCGCCGTGTTCGCCGGCGACGTCGTCCCGCACAAGAAACCCGCGCCCGACATCTACCTGCTGGCCCTGGACTCCCTTGGCGTGCCCGCGGACCGCGCGGTCGTGGTCGAAGACTCGCGCAACGGCCTGCTGGCCGCTACCGGCGCCGGCCTGACCACCATGATCACCGTCAACGGCTACACCGTCGACGAGGACTTCAGCGAAGCCGCCCTGGTCGTCTCCTCGCTGGGCGATCCCGGCGGCGAGCCCACCACGGTCCTGGCCAACCGCAGCCGGGCCACCCCGGGGACCTGGATCACCCTGGCCGACCTCACCCGCCTGCTTCCCCAAGGAGCACCCATGTCCACAGCAGACCTGTCCGACGTCGAGGCGGTCGTGCACACGATCGCGACGGTCGCGGTCGACAACGAGAAGTACTTCGGCGACCTGGACGCCGTGGTCGGCGACGGCGACTTCGGCTACTCGATGGCGCGCGGCTTCGAGCTCGTGCTGTCCGGCTGGGACGACTTCGACCGGACCGACATCGGGACCTTCCTGAAGAAGGTCGCGGTCGTCATCACCAGCCGCATCGGCGGCACCTCCGGCCCGATCTGGGGCACCGCGTTCCTGCGCGCCGGGACGACCGCCGGGGCCGTGGACCGCCTGGAGCAGGCGCAGATCATCGCGATGCTGCGAGCCTCGATCGAGGGCATCAAGGCCCGCGGGAAGTCAGACGTGGGCGACAAGACCCTGCTGGACGCGCTGGTGCCCGCGGTGGACACCCTCGAGGAGCGCGTCGCCGCGGGAGACGACGCGGCCGCGGCCCTGCGCGCGGCGGCCACCGTCGCGCGCGAGCGGGCCGAGGCGACCCGGTCGATGCAGGCCATGCGCGGCCGGGCCAGCTACACCGGCGAGCGCAGCGTCGGCACCCTGGACGCGGGTGCCATGGCCGTGGCCGTCATGTTCGAGGCGCTCGCCGACCAGTGGGGCAAGCGCCCGGTTGAATCCTGAGTCCTTAATCCTTGGAGGTCAGCGCCATGAAGAAGTTCGTCAACGACCCTCGCCAGTTCGTACCCGAGATGCTCAAGGGCATCGCTCTGGCCAACCCGGACACGCTGAAGTACGTGCCCGAATTCAACCTCATCATGCGGGTCGACGCGCCCCGCGACGACAAGGTCTCGATCATCCAGGGTTCCGGGTCCGGGCACGAGCCCGCCCACGTGATGATCGTCGGCAAGGGCATGCTCGACGCCGCCTGCCCCGGCGACGTGTTCGCCGCGCCGCCGATGGACTACGTGCTGGAGACCAGCAAGCTGCTCGCCTCGCCCAAGGGCGTCCTGCACATCATCAACAACTACACCGGTGACCGGATGGCCTTCGAGATGGGCCAGGAGATGGCCGAGGCGGACGGGATCACGATCGGCACGCTGATCGTGGACGACGACGTGGCGGTGAAGGACTCCACCTACACCGTCGGGCGGCGCGGCGTGGCCGGGAACTTCTTCGTCATCAAGGCGACCGGCGCCGCGTCCGAGCAGGGCGCCGACCTGGACGAGCTGATCCGCATCGGCAACAAGGTCAACTCCGTGACCCGGACCATGGGCATGGCCCTGACCTCGTGCACCCCGCCGGCCAAGGGCTCCCCGCTGTTCGAGCTGGGCGACGACGAGATGGAGATGGGCGTCGGCATCCACGGCGAGCCGGGCCGCCGCCGGGAGAAGCTGGCCAGCGCCAACGAGATCGTCGACGAACTGCTTGAGGCCGTCGTGACCGACCTGCCCTTCCACTCAGGTGACAACGTGGCGCTCATGATCAACGGGCTGGGCGGCACCCCGATCAGCGAGCTGTACCTGCTCTACGGGTACGCCCACGAGCTGCTGGCCCAGCGCGGCATCAACGTGCGGCGCAACTACGTCGGCGAATACTGCACGTCCCTGGACATGGCGGGCGTGTCGATCACGCTCAGCCGCCTGGACGACGAGATCACCAACCTGCTCGCCGCCCCCGCCGAGATCGCCATCCGCACCTTCTAAAGATCGCTGGCTTCCCGGGCCAACAACGTCGTTGGCCCGGGTCAGCGGAACACCTTGTCGACGTATCCCGACCTTCTCGCTTCCTGGTCAGGAAACGGCGCCCGGTGTGGGTGCGTGGGCCCCTGGCCCCGTAGTGCGGGGCCGATGTGCCACGTTCCCCATTCCCCGGACGCTTTGCGGTTGGGGTGCGTGGGTCCCCGGCCCCGCAGAGCGGGGGCTGTGGGTCACAAGCCCCGAACGCCCGGGCCGGCCGGGTGGGGTGCGTGGGCCCCCGGCCCCGTAGAGCGGGGGGTATGGGTCACAAGCCCCGAACGCCCCGCCGGCCGGCCAGGCTCGCAGCAGCGTTTCAGGCCATGAACGTGGCCTCGACGACCAGGCGGCGCACCGAGTTGGCCGGACGACATCTGCTCACCCAGCTGCCCGAAATCACCACGTAAGCCGGATGCTCCGCGTCGATGGGGCGCCTGTGGCTGGCGGGGAGGGCTGGCGGGGATGGGGACACGGGGGACGGCCGGACGGGTGAGGGCAGAGCGAGGCGCCGGGGTGGCGTAGCCTGCGGTCAGAAGCGGGACATGAGGAGCTTTCTTGCAGCTGGCGATTATCGGCGTCGGTGCCATCGGCGGCACGATCGGCGCCCACCTGATCCGTGCCGGTCATGACGTTCTTCTCTGCGACGCCGATCCGGCCCATGTCGAGGCCATCAACCGGCGGGGCCTGTCCATCTGCGGGCCGGTCGAGAACTTCACGGTGCCGGCCAGGGCGGTGCTCCCGGACGACCTGCCCGCTACCGTGGCGCGGGCGGCCGTGGCCACCAAGAGCCACCACACCGCCGCCGCGGCCGAGCTGCTGCGCGGGCGCCTGGCGCCGGACGGGTACGTGGTCAGTTTCCAGAACGGCCTGACCACAGGAACCCTGGCCGCGGCGGTCGGGCCCGAGCGCGTGCTGGCCAGCTTCGTGAACTTCGGCGCGGACTGGCTGGAACCCGGGCTGATCATGCAGGGCAACATCGGGACCTTCCGGGTCGGCGAACCGGCGGGCGGCCTCAGCGATCGGGTGCGCGAACTGGCCGCCGCCCTGCCCTACGCGGAGCCGACCGATAACATCCTGGGCTTCTTGTGGGGCAAGGAGGCCTACGGGGCCATGCTCTACGCGGGGGCGGTGTCGGATCTGTCGATCGCCGACTCCCTGGAGGACCCGAAGTGGCGGCCGCTGATGCTCGCGATCGCCCGGGAGGTGCTGGCCCAGGCGCCGGTCCGCCCGGAGGCCTTCGACGGCTTCGATCCCGCTGACCTGGAGGGCTCCCTGGCCCGGCTGGTCGCGTTCAACCGCGGGAGCGCGAAGTCGCACAGCGGCATCTACCGCGACCTGATGGTCCGCAAGCGCAAGACCGAGGTCGACGACCTGCTCCGCGACCTGAACGGCCCCCTGACCACGTATGCCGGGGAGCTGATCCGCGCGATCGAGCGGGGCGAGCGGACCTGCGAGGTCGCCAACCTCGAGCTGCTGGCCGCATACGAGCGAGCGCTGCGCCTCGGCGGGCCGCTGAACGCGGTGGTCGCCCTCTTTCCCGACCCCGCCCGCCAGCCGGACGGTCCGCTGCACGGCGTCCCGATCGCGGTGAAGGACCTGATCGACGTGGCCGGGCACCCGCGCGGCAACGGGAACCCCCACGACATGGCCGGGGCCCCCGCGGCCCTCGACGCCCCGGTGGTCACGGCGCTGCGCGCGGCGGGCGCCGACGTCTTCGCGGCCACGTCCCTGCTGGAGTACGCGGCCGGGGCGGTCCACCCGGACGTGCCCGAGGCCCGCAACCCCTTTGATCCGGGACGCACCGCGGGCGGCTCGAGCGGCGGCTCGGCGGCGCTGGTCGGCGCGGGCGTGTGCCCGGCGGCGCTGGGCAGCGACACCGGCGGTTCGATCCGGATCCCGGCTCACTACTGCGGGGTCGTCGGCTTCAAGCCGTCGTTCGACGTCATCGACGTGGCGGGCACCCAGCCGCTCTCGCCGTCCCTGGACCACATCGGCCTGCTCGGCGCCGACGTCGCGATCACCACGACCGTCTTCGCCGCGATCACCGGCCAGGAGCCGGCCAGCGCGCCGGCGGGCAGGGACGCCACGCTGCGCCTGGGCCTAGCCAGGCCGCAGCTGGATCACCCCGACATCACGCCGGGAGTCGCCGCCGCGCTGCGGGCCGCGCTGGCCCGGCTGGCCGGGGCGTTCCCCGTGGTAGACGTGGACGCCTCCGTCTTGAGCGAGATCGCCGGGTCGTTCGGCGACATTATTCTGTTCGAGGCCTGGCAGGTGCACCGCGCTCAGGTCGATAGCCACCCTGAGCGCTACGGGCCGGAAACGCTCCGGCTGCTCCGGACGGCATCGCAGGTAACCGAGGATGCCTACCAGGCGGCCGGCCGGCGCCGCGACGACCTGCTGCCGCGGGCGGCGCAGGTGTACCGCGGCGTCGACGTGCTGGTCACGCCCGCCGCCCCGTTCGCCGCCCCGGTGACGACCCCGCCGGTCGACACGCCGGAGGGGGAACTGGAGGGCCTGTTCACCGGCGTGTTCAACCTCACCGGCGACCCGGCGCTGGTGCTGCCGTGCGGCTGGGATGACGGACCAAACGGCGGGCTCCCGGTCGGCATCCAGCTGTCCGCGCCCCGCGGCGCCGA
>Ga0181537_10005559_pt1 | contig 10173 bp, 10 predicted proteins | sample PEATcosm2014_Bin_39_FD_119765 | JGI IMG/M metagenome (GOLD analysis project Ga0181537, IMG submission 119765) | Peatland microbial communities from MTU Mesocosm Facility, Houghton, MI, USA - PEATcosm2014_Bin23_10_metaG | ecosystem: Environmental > Terrestrial > Soil > Wetlands > Peat | place... | reverse complement strand
TCGCGCCCCAGCAGAATCAGCACGTCCACCGCGGCAAAGCTCTGGTCCTTGGGGGCCGCGCTGCGCGCGGCGCCCGCGGCGGCCACCGCCTGGTCGGCCTCCCCGAGCCCGGCATGCGCGCGCGCCAGCAACAGCTGCGTCGGTGCACGCTCGGCGCCGGCGCTCAGGGCACGCTGAGCGTACTGCAGCGCTTCGCGATAATTCCAGCCATCGAACGCCAGGTCAGCCAGTGCCAGCTGCGCTCGCCCGCTCTGCAAGCGCTCGCCCTGCGCGCCGCGCAGCATCGCGAAGGTCGCCGACACGCCGGATTCCTGCGCTACCTGGCTCACCTGCTCGGCGAGGTTGTCATCCGCTGTGCCGCGACTGCCCTTGACCGGCGCGACGCCGCCGCCACTCTTGATCCAGCTTTCAAAGGCAGTGCGGGCGTCGTCGATCTTGTAGAGCCCCAGATCCGCGCGCATCACCGCGCGCAGCGCCGCCGGGTCGCCCGGCGTCAGCTGTCGCCAGCGCGCCGCGGCCCGTTCGGCTGCCTGGTATTGCCCGCAGTCGAGCGCCACGCCGGTGGCTCGCTCTGCCAGCTTGGCATCGGCCAGACGCTGCGCCGCGATGGTGTAGTTGGCAGCCGCACGGCCGCAGTCGTCGCGCTGCAGCGCGATCTCCGCGGTGAGCACCAGGGCATTGGAATCCTCGCTCTCGCGCTGGGCGCTCGAGGAGCCCCAGGCCTGGCCCGGCGCCGCGCACATCGGTGCGGCAGCGCTCATTAGCTGCAGTACAGCAAGGATCAGGTGTCGCGGCTGCATGGTCGCTAGACTATAGCTGAAGATGAAACCGTCGATCCGCCAAAAACTGGAAAAAGCCGAGCAGCGTTTTGAGGAGCTCGGGCACCTGCTCGCCGACCCGGAAGTCATTGGCAATTCGCAGCAGTTCCGGGACTTGTCGGTCGAGTACGCACGCCTGCAGCCTACCGCCGCGTCGTTCGCCGATTATCGGCGGTTGGAGCAGGAGCTGGCCAGCGCGCAGGACATGCTGAGCGACGTGGATTCCGACATGCGCGCGCTCGGGGAGGAGGAACTCACCGCGGTCAGGCAGCTGCTGGAGCAGCGCGACGCGGAGCTTACGCGGCTGCTGCTGCCGCGCGACGCCCGCGACCAGGGCAACATTTTTCTCGAAATCCGCGCCGGGACCGGCGGTGACGAGGCGGCGATCTTTGCCGGCGACCTGCTGCGCATGTACAGCCGCTACGCCGAGTCCCAGGGCTGGCAGGTCGAGACCCTGAGCGAGAGCCCAGGCGAGCATGGCGGCTACCGCGAGGTGATCTGCCGCATCGTCGGCCGCGGAGCGTTCTCCAGGCTCAAGTTCGAATCCGGCACGCACCGCGTGCAACGGGTGCCGGCCACCGAAGCCCAGGGGCGCATCCATACGTCCGCGGTCACGGTGGCCATCCTGCCGGAGCTCGATGAGATCGAGAAGGTCGAGTTGAATCCGGCTGATCTGCGCATTGACACCTTTCGCGCTTCCGGGGCCGGCGGCCAGCACGTCAACAAGACCGACTCGGCCATACGCATTACGCATATTCCCAGCGGCATCGTCGTGGAGTGCCAGGATGAGCGCTCGCAGCACAAGAACCGCTCACGCGCGATGTGGCTGCTGGCGGCGCGACTTCTGGCTGCGGAGCAGGACAAGCAGCAGGCCGCCCAGGCGCAGTCACGCAAGCTGCAGGTCGGCAGCGGCGATCGCTCCGAGCGCATCCGCACCTACAACTTTCCCCAGGGCCGCGTCACCGATCACCGCATCAACCTGACCCTGTACCGCCTGGCTGACATCATGCAGGGACAGATTGACGAACTGCTGCAGGCACTGCAGCAGGAATATCAGGCGGAACTGCTGGCCGCCGAGTGAAGCGTCAGCGCCAGGGCGCTGAAGAAAACGCAGCCGATCGCCCAGATGCCCACGGTGACCGCGGCCACGATCGCCTGCACCGCCGGACCCTGCTCCACCAGCAGCGCTGCCAGGATGCTCAACAGCGCGGCCGCGGCCAGCGTGCAGATCAACAGCACCAGCACCGCGATCACGATCGTCGCCAACACCTTCCACCAGTGCGGCTGCATCAACTGTACACAGCGCAGCAGCGCCGCGTACGGATTGAGGTTCTCGAACAGCAGCACCGGTAGCAGCACCAGGTAGCACACCAGCAGGAAAATCCCGGGCAAAATCAGCAACGTGAAGCCGACGAAAAGGCTCAGCTGCGCCAGTACCCAGCCCAGCAGGATGCCCGGCAGGCGGCGCGCGGCAGCGAGCAGTTCGGCCCGGGAATCGACCACCGCGCCGCTGGCGAAGGCACGCTGGCGCAGCATCATCGCACTGACGATAAACAGCGCCACTGCCGAGGCGACCAATGCCAGCAGCCAGTAGCGTGTGTCCGACGGCATGCCGAAGCTCAGCGTATGGCCGCCGGCCAGCCAGTAGAAATTCGGGATCTCAAGGCACAACACGCCGACCATCGCGAACGGCAGGCACTTCAGCAGCGTCGCCCGGAACAGCTGCGTCGCCGCGTCCAGCAGGTTGCTGACGCTGGCGTCGGGCGGAGGCGCCTTCGATGCGGTCATAATGTGTCCACCATGGCTGAGTCCAGCAATGTAACAGACCGCGCGGACAGCGCAGGCGATCCGGTCACCGTGCGGGCGCTGATCCACCGTGGCTGGGCGCGGCTCGCCGGCGGCAGCGAATCCTCGCGCCTGGACGCGGAAGTACTGCTGGCCCATGCGCTGCATCAGCCGCGCAGCTACCTGCTGGCGCACGATGACGAGCGGCTCGATGAACCCACGATCGCGCGCTACCTGGCGCTGCTGGCGCGCTGCGCGCAGGGCGAACCGCTGGCCTATCTGACTGGCGAGCGCGAGTTCTGGTCGCTGCCGCTGACCGTCAGCCCGGACGTGCTGATTCCGCGCCCGGAGACCGAACTGGCGGTCGAGCGCTGCCTGGCGCTGCGCGACGCCAGCCCGGCCAGGATCGCCGATCTGGGTACCGGCTCGGGGGCGATCGCGCTGGCGCTGGCGGTCGAACGGCCGCGCTGGCGCATCCTGGCTACCGACAGTTCGGCCGCAGCGCTGCAGGTGGCGCTCGGCAACGCCAGTCGCCTGGGCATCAGCAACGTGGATTTCGCCCACGGTGACTGGTTCGCGCCGCTGCGGGGGCACCGGTTCGACCTGATCGTCAGCAACCCACCGTATGTCGCGGCACGCGACCCGGCGCTGCAGGCGCTGCGCTATGAACCGCCGACGGCACTGAGCCCCGGTGCCAGCGGCATGGAAGCGCTGCGGCACATCGTCCTGCAAGCACCCGGCTACCTGCTGCCCGGCAGCTGGCTGGTGCTCGAGCACGGCGCCGGCCAGGCGGACGAGGTCGCCGCCTCGCTTGTGGATGCAGGCTTCGCTCGCGTACGCTGCCACACTGATCTTGCCGGTCGCGACCGCGTCACCGAGGCGCAGTGGCCGTGACCACCCCGGCCGGACCGCCCCGGCCCAGAACGAGGAACACGTCCATGGTTCGATTCGAGACCTCACACGGCGGCTTCACCGTCGAACTGTATGAGGAGGATGCGCCGCAGACCGTGGAGAATTTCCTGCGTTATGTCGATGACGGGTTCTTCGACGGCACCATTTTCCATCGCATCGTGCCCGGTTTCGTCATCCAGGGCGGCGGACTGACACCCGACTACGCGCAGAAGAAAACCCTGCCGCCGGTGAAGAATGAGGCCGCCAACGGCGTGCGCAACGAACGCGGTACGCTGTCGATGGCCCGCACCGATGAGATCCACAGTGCTACCTCGCAGTTTTTCGTCAACCTGGCTGACAACGATTTCCTTGACCAGCGGCCCGGCCAGTACGGCTATGCGGTGTTCGGCCGCGTTGCCGAGGGCATGGAAGTCATCGATCTGATCGCCAAGGTCGGCACCGGACGTCGCAAGGGCCATTCGGACGCGCCGCTGGAAGACATCGTGATCACGTCGGCGCGGCGCGTACAGCCGGCGAAGTAGATCGCTGCTGGCGATGGCCCAGGCGCAGCGCGACGGCGCTGAGCACCATGGCACCGGCCGGCGACGCGCGCGCCACGGCCTCGGCTACCGCATCGCACGCGCCCTGGGTGCTGGATTGCTTGCGACGCTGCTGCTGCTGGCGCTGCTGGTGCTGGCGCTGCGCTGGATCAATCCGCCGACCAGCGCCTTCATGCTGGGCGCGCGCCTGCAGGCGCTGCAGGCTGGCGATCACGGCTATCACACCGAGTATCAGTGGGTATCCCTGGAACAGATCTCCCCCCAGGCCGCGATCGCAGTCATCGCGTCCGAAGACCAGCAGTTCCCGTTTCATGCCGGCTTCGACTTCAAGTCGATACGCGAGGCGGTGCGCGCCCACGAGCAGGGCCACAAGCTGCGCGGCGCCAGCACCATCACCCAGCAGGTGGCCAAGAACCTGTTCCTGTGGTCGGGCCGCAGCCTGGTTCGCAAGGGCCTGGAGGCGCTGATCACGGTGATGATCGAGACCCTGTGGCCGAAGGAGCGCATCCTCGAGGTGTACCTGAACATCGTGCAGTTCGGTCGTGGCATCTATGGCGTCGAAGCAGCGGCGCGGCACTTCTTCCACCAGAGCGCGGCGCGCCTGACGCGCGCGCAGAGCGCGCTGCTCGCGGTGGTGTTGCCAAATCCGCTGCGCCTGCGCGTCGATGCGCCGTCCAGCTATGTGCTGGCCCAGCGCGACTGGACGCTGAAGCAGATGGCCGAGCTGGGCGGCCCGGCGTACTTGAAGGAGATCGAGCCGCCCTGAACCCCCAGCGCACGCTACTGCGGGTTGCATTGGCGCTGCGGCTCACGCAGGCTGCAACGCACCCATGAACAATTCATTGCCATCATCCGCAGCGGGCGCCGCCGCCGTCGCCGCGCCGCTAACGCCGCCCGAGCGCCATTACCGCTATTACGACCTGATCATGGCGGCCTACGTCTGCATCCTGCTGTGTGCCAACCTGATCGGCCCGGCGAAAGTGTCCACGCTGCAGGTCCCGCTGCTCGGGGGGGTGACCTTCCTGGCGGGCGTGCTGTTCTTCCCGCTCTCTTATATCTTCGGCGACATCCTGACTGAGGTGTACGGCTACGCCCGCGATCGGCGCTGCGTCTGGGCCGGTTTCGCCGCGCTGGCGTTCGCCGCGCTGATGGCGGCCGTCATCGTCGCTCTGCCCCCAGCGGCGCAATGGCGCGATCACCAGGCCGCGGTCGAGGCCATTTTTGGCAACACGCCGCGCATCGTCGCGGCCTCGATCACCGCGTTCTGGTGCGGATCCTTCGTCAACAGCTTCGTGATGGCCAAGATGAAGATCTGGAGCGACGGCCGCTGGCTGTGGACACGCACCGTCGGCTCGACGCTGTGCGGGGAGTTGGTGGACAGCGCGCTGTTCTATTCCATCGCGTTCTATGGCCTGTGGGATACGCGACTGCTGGAAGGGGTGATGCTCACCCAGTACCTGCTCAAGAGCGGCTGGGAGATCGTGATGACGCCGGTGACCTACCGCGTCGTCGGATTCCTCAAGCGCGCTGAACAGGAAGACTTCTACGACCGTGGCACGAACTTCACTCCATTCTCGCTCAGCGCTTGATGGACCAGCGGCTGCCATTGCTGGACTGCAAAAACTGTTAAAATGGCTCAGGTACAGGATGACGCGATTGATCCGATGCGGTGCCGCATCGCTATGCACAGATTAACCATAACCCGGGGGCCGTGGCTGTCCGTTCGTGGCGCGGCTGTCCGTGCGTACGGCTCGCGTATGCTGACACGATGAGCTTGAGAATCGCCGTTGTAGTGGCGACCCACGGTCGCGGTGAGTTTATTGGGCACATCCTGCAGCACTTGCTACTACAGAGCCGGGCACCGGACATTGTTTGCGTTTCAGGTGTCGATGAGAGCGACGTGCAGGGCGCACGCCGCGTGCCGGGTTTGCCGCTGCGGATCGTATTCGGTCCAAAGGGACTGACAACGCAACGCAATACCGGTGTGCGCTGCGTGCTCAGTGAAGCCGATGCGATAGTGTTCTTCGATGATGATTTCCTGCCGTCCAGGACCTGGTTGCAGCGCCTGGAAATGCTCATGCTCGAGCACCCGCGGATCCTGGGTGTCATGGGAAACACGTTGGCTGACGGCTGCTCGTGTGCCGCCATCGATCTGGCTGATGCCGAGCGCCTGATTCGCGCTTACGACGCCGCCACCGCCCAGCCAACCAATGAATTCGCGCCGATTGCAAAGCTCTACGGCTGCAACATGGCTTATCGCGCCAGCTTGTTCGCCAGATTGCGATTTGACGAACGCTTGCCCCTGTACGGGTGGCTGGAGGATAGTGACTTCTCCTATCGGGTGAGCGAACTGGGTCCGATCGTCAAAGCGCGTGATTTGTGGGGAGTGCATCTTGGGCTGAAGACCAGCAAGATTTCCGACGTCAAATTGGGCGTCTCGCAGGTGGTGAACCCGCTCTACCTCTATTTCAAGGGATCGGTGCCGCTGCGCGATGCCACCCGCCTGTTGTTGCGGCCGTTGTTGAAGAACATCATCAAGGTGTTCTCCCCGGAGCCCTTTATCGATCGTCGAGGACGGCTGTGGGGCAATGTACTGGGCCTGAAATACGTCCTGTGCGGCCGCGTCGATCCGGCCGCAATCCTCGAAGTGGAAAACTAGGCGGGGGATATCATGCAGCAAGCCGTACGCAAATATCTGTCGGCCCTGGAAGCGGGCGATGCCGAGAAGGCCGCAGCGCTGTTTGTTGCCGATGGCTGGGTGCAGTCGCCATTTCTGGGCCGGCTGCCGGTGCGCGACTACGTCAAGAAAGTGGCGCAGGCTTCACTCGGGTCGAAGCTCACGGTCTACGACGTCCTGGTGAGCGCCGAAGGTCATCTGCGCGCGGTGGCCTATTACCTGTACGACTGGTCGCTGAAGGACGGTTCGAACGTGTCGTTCGACTGCGCTGATGTGTTCAACTTCGATCCCGCCAGCGGCCGCATCCAGTCGATCGTGCTGGTCTACGATACCCGCCCGGTGCGCGACGTCGTCGAGAACAAGTACCCCTGAACTGCATTCAAGTACCCTGAGCTCAATTGAGCGAGTGCGGCGCCTCAGGATTCGCGCCCTGCGCAAACAGGCGCTCGACATCGATGGCATCGAAGCGGTAGGGGCGGCCGCAGAATTCGCAGGTAACGGTCACCGCGCCCTGTTCGGCCAGGATGCTGCGCGTCTCGGCTGGCCCGAGCGAGCGCAGCAGTCCCGCGACCCGACCCTCGCTGCAGCGGCAGGCAAAGCTGACCGGCGCGCCCTGGAACAGGCGGCAATCGTATTCGCCGCAGACGCGCTGCAGCACCTGCTGCGCCGATCCCAGGCGCAACAGCGCGGCATCCAGCGCCGCCGGCCGCGGCTGCAGAGCCTCCCAGACGTCCTGCGACACCGCGGCCAGCGCTTCGCCCTGGTGGCCGGCGGCCGGCAGCTTCTGCAGCAGTATGCCGCCGGCGCTGCCGCCGTCCGCCGCCAGCGCGATGAGTGTCGGCAGCTGCTCGGAGGTGGCGAAGTAATTCTCAAGGCACGCTGCCAGGGTCGCGCCTTGCAGCGCGACGATGCCCTGGTAGCGGGCTGAGCGTTCCTCGGCCTCGATGGTGACGCTCAGCCGGCCGTCGCCCACCAGCTGCCGGAAGGCCACCGGCCCGTCGATGCCATCGTCGAAGCGGGCGACAGCGCGGATGACAAACTCATGCGTGCACTGCGCCACCAGCAGATTCACCAGCCCATCCCCCGCTAGCTGCAGTGTCAGCGTGCCTTCGAACTTGAGGGTCGCGGCCAGCAACACCGATGCCGTGACCGCCTCGCCCAGCAGCGCCTCGACCGCCGGCGGATAGCGCTGGTGGCTGCGCAGTTGCTGCCAGGCGCTGTCGAGCCGCACCCAGAAGCCGCGAACCGGGTGACGTTCGAGGATGAAGCGCCGTAGCTCGCCGTCGTTGCTTGCCGCCAGTTCAGCCACTGAGCTTCTTTTTCAGCAGCTCGTTGAGGCGCGCAGGATTGGCCTTGCCCTGGGTGGCCTTCATCGTCTGGCCGACGAAGAACCCGAACAGCTTGTCCTTGCCGGAGCGATACTGCGCCAGCTGCGACGGGTTGGCGGCGATGACGGCGTCGATCGCCGCTTCGATCGCCGACTCATCGGTGATCTGGCGCCAGCCGCGCTCCTCGATGATCGCATCGGGCTCCTTGCCCTGCTCCCACATCGCCTCGAGCACGTCCTTGGCGAGCTTGCCGGAGATGGTATTGTCGGCAACGCGCGCCAGCAGCCTTGCAAGGGCGGCCGGCGCGACACGGCTGTCGCCGATCTCGACGCCGTCGCGATTCAGCAGTCCCGCCAGCTCGCCGATCACGGTGTTGGCCGCAAGCTTGGGGCTGATCGCGATACCGGGGAAATCCGCCGCCCGCTCGAGCACCGTCTCATAGTAATCGGCCAGCTCGGCACTGCTGGTCAGTACCCCGGCATCGTAGGCCGACAGTCCGTAGTCCTGGCGCAGCCGCTGCGCCTTCTGATCCGGCAGCTCCGGCAAATCCGAACAGACGCTGTCGATGTAGATCTGGTCGATCTCGACCGGCAACAGGTCCGGATCCGGGAAGTAGCGGTAGTCGTTGGCCTCTTCCTTGGAGCGCATGGAACGCGTTTCGCCGCGATCGGCATCGTACAGCCGCGTCTCCTGCACCACCTGGCCGCCGCCCTCGAGCAACTCGATCTGGCGTGCGATCTCGTAGTTGATCGCCTTCTCCACGAAGCGGAACGAGTTGAGGTTCTTGATCTCGGCGCGCGTACCCAGCTTCTCCGAGCCGCGCGGGCGTACCGAGACATTGGCGTCGCAACGAAACGACCCCTCCTGCATATTGCCGTCGCAGATCTGCAGGTAGCGCACCAGCGTGTGGATCTTCTTCAGGTACGCGACCGCCTCCCTGGCCGAGCGCATCGCCGGCTCGGAGACGATCTCGATCAGTGGCGTGCCGGCCCGATTCAGGTCGACGCCGGTCAGGCCCGCAAGGCCCTCGTGCAGTGACTTGCCGGCATCCTCCTCCAGGTGCGCGCGCGTGACGTCGATGCGCTTGACGCTGCCGTCCTCCAGCACGATGTCAACCGCCCCGCCACTGACGATCGGCAGCTCATACTGGCTGATCTGGTAACCCTTCGGCAGGTCGGGATAGAAGTAATTCTTGCGCGCGAAGATCGAGCGCCGGGTAATGTGCGCGTTGATGGCCAGCCCGAACTTCACCGCCATGCGCACCGCCTCGGCGTTGAGCACCGGCAGCACGCCCGGGTAGGCCAGGTCGATCAGGCTCGCCTGCGCATTGGGCGGCGCCCCATAGGCGGTCGCCGAGCCGGAGAAGATCTTCGAGCTGGTCGCCAGCTGCGCGTGTATTTCCAGCCCGATGACGCTTTCCCATTCCATCAGTCCAACCCCGTCATCATGCATAGCCGGGCGGCGCGCGCCGATGCCAGTCGGTTTCCAGCTGGTAGCGATGCGCGACATTCAGCAGCCGCTCCTCGGCGAAGTGCGGGCCGATGATCTGCATCGCCGTCGGCAGGCCCTGCGCCAGGCCGCAGGGCAGCGACACCGCCGGCAAACCGGCAAGGTTGGCGCCGATGGTGTAGATGTCATTCAGGTACATCGTGACCGGATCGGCGGTCTTGGCGCCCAGCTCGAACGCAGTGGTCGGCGTCGTCGGCCCGATCACCACATCGACTTCGCGAAAAGCGCGCTCGAAATCGTTGCTGATCAGCTGGCGCACACGCTGCGCCTTGAGGTAGAACGCATCGTAGTAGCCGGCCGACAGCAGGTAGGTGCCGGTCATGATGCGGCGCTTGACCTCGGCGCCAAAGCCCTCGCCGCGCGAGCGCTCGTACAGGTCCAGCAGGTCGCGCGGCTTGTCGCAGCGATGCCCGTAGCGCACGCCGTCGAAGCGCGCGAGGTTCGAGGAGCATTCCGCCGGCGCTACCACGTAATAGGTGGGCACGGACAACGGCAGGTTCGGCAGGCTGACATCCTTGATGAGCGCTCCCTGGGTGCGCAGCAGTTCGAGCGCGGCGCGGATGTGCTGCTCGATCCGGGCATCCAGTCCGGTATCGAAGAATTCC
>Ga0181537_10005558_pt1 | contig 10173 bp, 11 predicted proteins | sample PEATcosm2014_Bin_39_FD_119765 | JGI IMG/M metagenome (GOLD analysis project Ga0181537, IMG submission 119765) | Peatland microbial communities from MTU Mesocosm Facility, Houghton, MI, USA - PEATcosm2014_Bin23_10_metaG | ecosystem: Environmental > Terrestrial > Soil > Wetlands > Peat | place... | reverse complement strand
TTCCGCGACCGTGCCGTAGCGCACGCGCACAAGATCGCCGAGCTTGCGCCAGGCGGCGACTTTGGCGGCGTCGTCAGGGTGGGTCGCGAGCCATGCTTCGACCGCGCTCCGGCGTTCGGCGGACAATTCGCCGTCGGCATAAGCGCCGAGTTCGTCTTCGCTGACAATCTGATCTCGATCAATCATCGCTTGCTCTCTTCTTTTTTATTTCACGCGGCGCAGCGCCGGGCGCTCACCGTCGAGAAAGGCTTTAATCTGGTTGCGGGCGCGTGCGAGGCGCGACATCACCGTGCCGATCGGCACACCTTGGATTTCCGCGACCTCGCGGTAAGTGAGGCCTTCGAGCACGACCAGCAGCAACGCCGCGCGCTGATCCTCGGCCAGATCGTCGAGCGCACGGCTGATGTCGCGGCCGCCGGATTCCGGGCCGTTGGTCGAGGCGTCGCTGTCCTTGATCGGTGTCAGCACCGGCCGCCGCGCCAGCCCGCGAAGGCGGTTGCGGTTGAGATTGGTCAAGATGGTATAGAGCCATGCCCGCGTATCTCCGCCGTGAAACAGGTGCTCCGAGCGCAACGCCCGCACCAGCGTATCCTGCACGATGTCGTCCGCCGTTTCAGCGTCCCGGGTCAGTGCCCGCGCATAGCGCCGCAGCGCCGGAATAGCCGTCTGCACCCGCGCCCGGAAATCACTCAAGAGAGTTCACCTCTAGCCGGCTTACGATTTTTGGCGCACTGAGCGGCTTTGACGACGGACCCACAATCAATCAACACCACCCGTCGCCGACTATTCCGCGTTTGATGGCCTATGCTTGATGGGCCAAACACCCTATGCCATAGGAGGCCGGGGCTGGGAAATCGCGCTACGAGGTCAAGAGAATGCCGGAACTCTCGGGCCTCATGCGCGGCAAACGCGGCCTGGTCATGGGGGTCGCGAACCATCGTTCGCTGGCCTGGGGCATCGCCAAGGCATGCCACGGACATGGCGCGGAGCTCGCCTTTACCTTTCAGGGCGATGCGCTGAAAAAGCGCGTCGAGCCGCTTGCCCAGGAGGTCGGCGGTATCTTGGTCGGCGATTGCGACGTCACCGACGCCAAATCCATCGACGCGGTCTTCGAGCGCGTCCAAGCGGCCTGGGGCAGCATCGATTTTCTGGTCCATGCCATCGCGTTCTCGGACAAGGATCAGCTCGACGGCCGTTATGTCGACACCACGGCCGATAATTTCACCAAGACGCTGCTGGTGAGTTGCTACTCGTTCACCGCCATAGCGCAGCGCGCCGAGAAGCTGATGCCGAACGGCGGTTCGATGCTCACGCTGACCTATTACGGTGCGGAAAAATGGATGCCGCACTATAACGTCATGGGCGTCGCCAAGGCGGCGCTGGAGGCTTCGGTCTGGTATCTCGCCGCCGATCTCGGCACCAAAAATATTCGCGTCAACGCCATTTCGTCCGGGCCGATCAAGACGCTCGCGGCATCCGGCATCGGCGATTTTCGCTACATCCTGAAATGGAATGAGTACAATGCGCCGTTGCGGCGCAATGTCACTATCGAAGAAGTCGGCCAAGCCGGCGCTTATCTCCTCTCCGATATGTCGCGCGGCGTCACCGGCGAAGTGCATCACGTCGATGCCGGCTATCACATCGTCGGCATGAAGCATCCCGACGCGCCCGACATCGTCGTCGGCAAGGATTGATCGTTCGCCGTCACTTAAGGCAGGCCATGCCGGTCCTTTATTACGTCCGTCACGGCGAGACCGACTTTAATGTCGAGGCGCGGCTGCAGGGTCGCCGCGATACGGTGCTCAACGCACGCGGACGGGAGCAGGCGAAGGAAAGCGGAGAATTGCTGCGCGATCTGTTCGCGCGCGACCACCGCGAACCTTCCGACTTCGATTATGTCGCAAGCCCGCTGAAGCGGGCGCGCGAGACCATGGAAATTCTGCGCGCGACGCTCGGGCTCGATCCGCAGACCTACCGTATCGATGACCGGCTGATGGAAATCTCCTACGGCGACTGGGAAGGTTTGACGCTGCCCGAAATCGAAGCCCGCACGCCCGGCATTTTGGCGGAGCGCGAGCGCGACAAGTGGGATTTTGCGCCGCCCGGCGGCGAGAGCTATCGCACGCTGTCGAACCGGATCAACGAATGGTACGCCTCGCTGACGCGGGACACCGTGGTCGCGGCGCATGGCGGCGGCGTGCGCGCGCTGATGGCGATATTCAAGGTGCTGCCGCGGGACGAAGCGACGCACGCCCGGATCGGGCAAGGCGTCGTCTATGTGTTCGCCGACGGCAAAATGGCGCGTTACGCATAAATCGCGCCGCCGGAGCGGCAACTAAAACGTAAGCGCAAAAACGAAAGCGGCCGAACGTTAGTCCGGCCGCTTTGACGAAGCACCGCTTGGGCGCTTCGGGAAAAATCCCAAGCTCAGGACTTGGTTTTCTTCTTGGCTTTCTTCTTCTTGGCCATGATTGTCATCCTTGGTGTGTGATGAACCTACGGCAGGGTTGGTTTAGTCGCAGGCTGATCTCGGTCTCGATCTCGGTCCCTGGGCCTTAGCCCCCTTGCCGAGGCGGACAATGCCATATCGCGGCTTCATCCGCAATCGAAAAACGGCAAATAAGCCTGATTTTTCCGTAGCTTAACAGACGTTCAGGTTTTCATTAATCGCCGTTCAGCCAGATGAATGCGGCATGAACAGCGATTGTAAAGTGGCTAAGGACTGCGCAGTTGTTCGGCACAATTCCGCAGTGGCGAAAGCATTGCCGAAATTTCTGCCGCAACTGCGAACGCCGCAAAGCGCAAACGGTACGCATTTGACCCAATGCGGCACGCGGGCTACCAAACCCCGCTAAGCCCAACATGCCTTTATTGCAGCGATTCAGCGTCACCGGCGCGTCATGTCATTCAATACGTTCGGCCATTTATTCCGCGTCACGACCTTTGGCGAAAGCCACGGGCCGGCGATCGGCTGCGTGATCGACGGCTGTCCGCCGCGCATTGCGCTGAGCGAAGCCGACATCCAGCCTTATCTCGACCGCCGCCGCCCCGGCCAATCGCGTTACACATCGCAGCGCCAAGAACCGGACGCGGTGAAAATTCTTTCCGGCGTTTTCATCGATGAGACAAGCGGCGCGCAAGTGACGACCGGCACGCCGATTGCGCTTCTCATCGACAATGTCGACCAGCGCTCGAAGGATTATTCCGACATCAAGGACAAGTACCGGCCCGGCCACGCCGACTACACTTACGACGTCAAATACGGCCTGCGCGACTATCGCGGCGGCGGCCGCCAATCGGCGCGCGAAACGGCGATGCGGGTCGCCGCCGGCGCCATTGCGCGCAAGATCGTGCCCGGTCTCAATGTCCGCGGCGCGCTCGTTCAAATGGGCCCGCATCGCGTCGATCGCGCGCGCTGGGATTGGGCGGAGGTCGGCAAGAATCCGTTCTTCTGTCCCGACGCCAAGACCGCGGCGATGCTGGGCGATTATCTCGACGGCTTGCGCAAGCGCGGCTCGTCCATCGGCGCGGTCATCGAGGTGGTTGCCGAAGGCGTGCCGGCGGGCCTCGGCGCGCCGATCTACGGCAAACTGGACAGCGATCTCGCCGCGGCGCTGATGAGCATCAATGCCGTCAAGGGCGTCGAGATCGGCGCCGGTTTCGGCGCCGCCGAACTCTCCGGCGAGGAAAACGGCGACGAGATGCGTATGGGCAACGACGGCAAGCCGTTGTTTCTGTCCAACCAGGCCGGCGGTATTCTCGGCGGCATCTCGACCGGCCAGCCGGTGGTGGCGCGCTTTGCCGTCAAGCCGACGTCTTCGATCCTCACGCCCCGCAACACCGTCGACCGTTACGGCCGCGAAACCGAGATCGCGACCACCGGCCGCCACGATCCTTGCGTCGGCATCCGCGCAGTGCCGATCGGAGAAGCCATGGTGGCCTGCGTGATCGCGGATCATTATCTACGTCAGCGCGGTCAGGTCGGCGAAACGCCGGCGTGGCCGTTTCCGCCGCCGGCGCGCTGATACGTGCTGGAGTTAAGATCAGAAAATGGATGACGCTCACCAACGTATCCGCGCCGTCGTCGCCGCCTTCGCGCGCGGCGAGATTGTCATTGTCGCCGATGACGACGACCGCGAGAACGAAGGCGATCTGTTCGTCGCTGCGAGCCTGTGCACGCCGGAGAAGATGGCGTTCATCATCCGGCATACGTCGGGCATCGTCTGCGCCCCGCTGGCGCCCGAAGAAGCCCGCCGCTTGCATCTCGACCCGATGGTGGCGCTCAACGACGCGCCGCTCGGCACCGCGTTTACCGTCTCGGTCGACGTCCGTCATGGCTTGACCACCGGCATTTCCGGGGAGGAGCGCACCAATACCGTGCGCGCGCTCGCCAACGGTAATTCCGGCGCGTCCGATTTCGTGCGGCCCGGGCACGTCTTTCCGCTGGTGGCGAAAGACGGCGGCGTGCTGATGCGCTCCGGCCACACCGAAGCTTGCGTCGACCTGTGCCGGCTCGCCGGCCTGCCGCCGGTCGGCGTACTTGCCGAACTCATGAACGACGACGGCACGGTGATGCGCGGCCCGGAGCTTGCCGCCTTCGCCGAGCGGCACAAGCTGTTACGCCTCACCATCGCGGAGCTGATCGCCTACCGGCAGACGCGCGACAAGCTGATCGAGCGGGTCGGCGAATTTCCCGTCGAATCCGAGATCGGCACGCTGACCGGATATGCCTTCATTACGCCGTTCGACGCGGTCCACCACATGGCGTTCGTCCACGGCCGTCTCGGCGACGGAAATAATGTGCTCACCCGGTTGCACCGCGCCAATATCATCACCGACGTGTTCGGCGGCGCCAAGCCGATCCAGCAGGCGCTCCGCCGCTTCAAGTCCGAGGGCAGGGGCGTACTGGTGATGTTGCGTGACGGCACCGCGGGCGTGCCGGTCGTGTCGATTCCCAAATCGGGCGATACCGCGTCCGGTGAAGCGCGCACGCGACAATGGCGTGAGGTCGGTCTCGGCGCTCAGATCCTCAAGGACCTCGGCGTCAATTCCATCCGGCTCATTACCTCGTCGCGCTCGATGACCTATGTCGGATTGTCGGGCTTCGGCATTGAGATCGTGGGAACCGAGCCGGTCGAGGGGTGAACCGTTCGCCGCATTGGCGCGTCCTATGCAAAGCAGGAGGCCGTCGTGTCCACTATTGCGTCTCGCATCCGTATCGCTCTCGCCGTGGCTAGCCTCGGGCTGACATTGTCGGCTTGCGGCTACAACACGATCCCGACGCTCGAAGAGCAGGCCAAAGCACGCTGGTCCGACGTTCAAAACCAATATCAGCGCCGCGCCGATCTCATTCCAAACCTGGTGGCAACGGTCCAAGGCTATGCGGCGCAGGAAAAGAACGTCCTCACCGCCGTGGTCGAGGCGCGGGCCAAGGCGACCCAAATCAAGCTTGACGCCTCCGACCTGACCGATCCCGACAAGCTCAAAGCGTTCCAGGACGCGCAGAACCAGTTGACCGGCGTACTGGGCCGGCTCTTGGCGGTGACGGAGAATTATCCCGACCTTAAGTCGAACGCGAATTTCCTCGCGCTGCAATCGCAGCTCGAAGGCACCGAGAATCGCATCGCGGTGGCTCGGCGCGACTACATCGATGCGGTGCGCGCCTACAACACCGCTTTGCGCACGCTGCCGACCGTCATTTGGGCAAAGACCGTATTCACTAACGAAAAGCCGATGGCGGAATTCACCGCGGACGAGGGCGCATCCACGCCGCCGCAAGTGAAATTCTGATGCTTGGCACGTTGCTTCCCGGGCGCCGCGCCACGCCGCTTCGTGCGGCGCCGCGCCGGGCCGATTTTTTCTTCGCCGCAACGCGCTTGGCGCTCGCATTTTGGGCGATCTGTTGCATCATCACGTTCGTTTCCGCCGCGCTGAATTTTCCGGCGCTGACAGGCCGGGTGGTGGATCAGGCCAATGTCATGACCGCGGAAAGCCGCGGCGATATCGAAGCGAAACTCCAGGCCCTCGAAGACAAGTCGGGTATCCAGCTGGTCGTGGCGACGGTGCCGTCGCTGCAAGGCAGCGACATCGAAACCTACGCCAACGAACTGTTCCGATTCTGGAAACTCGGCGAGGCGCAAAAGAATAATGGCGTGTTGCTTCTGGTCGCGCCGGCCGAACACAAAGTCCGAATCGAGGTCGGTTACGGTCTTGAGGGCACGCTGACCGACGCGTTGTCGTCGGTCATCATTTCGAGCGCAATCGTTCCGCGCTTCAAAGCCGGCGACTACTCCGGCGGCATAGCGCGCGGGATCGACGGCATCATCAGCGTGCTCAGCGGCGACAGCACCGATTGGCAGCCGAAGGTCGACGTCCGGGGCGAGGATGCGTCAGCCGACATCGATAAGCTTTTTCCTATCCTGCTCTTGCTGCTGTTTATATTCATCTGCTGGTATCTTATTCACAATGCCGGCGGGCCGTCCTCCGGCGGCGGCGCGAGGCGCGGCGTCGGCCCGGTATTCATTCCCTATGGCGGCGGCGGGTTCGGCGGCGGATTTGGCGGCGGCGGATTTGGCGGTGGCTTTTCTGGCGGCGGAGGTTCGTCGGGCGGCGGCGGGGCGTCGGGAAGCTGGTGATGATGCAGATCACCAAAGAAGATCACCAGGCGATCTCGGCCGCCATCCATGAGGCCGAGAAGCGCACCAGCGGACAACTCGTCTGTGTGTTGGCCCATTCGTCGTCGAGTTACGGCCATATCCCGATCTTATGGGCGAGCGTTATGGCGCTGTTGACCCCATGGCCGCTGATCTGGTTCACGCCATGGAGCGTGCAGCGGATTTTCATGCTGCAGCTTGCGGTCTTCATCGTCGCTGGGCTGGCTTTCTCTTGGGCGCCGTTGCGGCTCGCGCTGGTGCCGCGCGCGATCAAGCGCGCACGGGCGCATCGGGCCGCCCTCGAGCAGTTCGTGCTGCGCGGAATTACCCGCACCACCAACCGCGCCGGCGTGCTGGTCTTCGTGTCGCTTGCCGAGCGTTACGCGCGCATCATCGCCGATGAAGGAATTGCGGCCAAGGTGCCGAATACGGAATGGCAAGCGGCGGTCGATGCCTTGACCGCGCATATGCGCGATGGCCGCATCGCTGACGGTTTCATCGCCGCCATCGAGCGTTGCGGCGCCGTGCTCGCGGACCATGCGCCGCCCGACGGCGCGCCCAATGAATTGCCGGATCGGCTTTACGTTATTTAGCGTGTCACGCGGCCGTCATCGAATGATCATATTGAACCAAATGTTCGATTGACGAATGAGCGGCCGATTGCCGGCTGCATATATTCCCGGGCCTTAAGCAGAGCCGCATTGCCGTGGACCAAGGGCCGCGTTACGCGATCTACTTTGTGCCGGCGGCGGACACGCAAATCTATCGCTATGGCAGCGCGATCCTTGGTTACGACAGTTACTCGGGGCGAGCCGTGGATTTCCCCGCGGCGTCCGGCGACGAAGCCGTAAACTGGAACGAACTCACGGCGGTGCCGCGGCGCTACGGTTTTCATGCCACCTTGAAAGCGCCCTTTCATCTGTCGCCGGCGTGTACCGAACAGCAGCTCGCGAAGGCCCTGCAAAATTTCGCGGGGCTTGGCCACCCGGTTCGTACATTCGTTCCGGCGGTGCGCCTCATCGATGATTTTTTCGCCGTCGTGCCGCTGGCTGCGCAGCCGGAGCTCGAAGCCCTGGCTGCATCTTGCACGACCATCTTCGATGCCTATCGCGCACCGATGGCGCCGCAGGAGCGGGCGCGGCGCATTGCGCTAGGCTTGAGCCGGAGCCAGATTCAGAATCTCGACCGCTGGGGGTCGCCTTACGTGTTGTCCGAATTCCGTTTTCATATGACGCTCACGAGTAGAATTCCGGCGCGCCGGCGCACGGCGCTCCTCGGCATTTTGCTCGACGGGTTCCGCCGTATGAAGGTCGAGCGCTCGATCGCAATCGACCGGCTGGTCTTGCTCAAGCAGGACGCGCCGGATGCTTCATTCCGCGTCGTCAGCCAGTCGACGATCGGAGGCGCTGCGCATGAGACTTAAAGACGCGTATTCATACACGAAGCTTATGGTCCACTTATTCGATGTCCGCGATTTCCCTGGTCGCAATAGAACCCTCAATCAAATCACGCACTCGTGCCGGGGCATGCTATAGTGACCGCGAGGTGAGCGAATGAAGCTTCCCCGCCGAACTTTTCTGCATCTGGCAGCAGGCGCTGTCGCGCTTCCGGCGATATCTCGCCCGGCGCGGGCGCAAAGCTTTCCGGCACGGCCGGTGCGCATCGTCGTCGGTTTCGCGGCCGGCGGCGCGCCCGACATTCTCGCCCGCCTGATCGGACAATGGCTGTCGCAGCGGCTAGGTCAGCCATTCGTCGTCGAGAACCGAACCGGCGCCGGCGGCAATATCGCGACCGAGGCCGTCGTGCAGGCGCCGGCTGACGGCTATACGCTGCTGCTGACCTCCGTTGGCAATGCCGTCAACGCTACGCTTTACGACAAGCTCAATTACAACTTCCTGCGTGACATTGCCCCGGTAGCCGGCATCAGCCGCGAGCCGCTTGCCATGGAGGTCAATCCGTCTTTTCCGGCCAGCACGGTTCCCGAATTCATTGCCTATGCCAAGGCCAATCCCGGCAAAATCAACTATGGCTCGGCCGGCGTCGGCAGCTCGCTCCACATGGCGGGAGAACTGTTCAAGCTGATGGCGGGCGTCGACATCGTGCATGTCCCCTATCGCGGCTCGCCGCCGGCGCTGGCCGACTTGCTCGCCGGTCAACTGCAGCTGATGTTCTCGCCGTTGCCGCCCTCCATTCAGTACCTCAGATTCGGCAAGCTTCGTGCCTTGGCGGTGACCACCGCGACCCGCTCCCAGGCGCTCCCCGATGTACCGGTGATCGCCGATTTCGTGCCCGGCTACGAGGCCAGCGCGTGGTATGGCATCGGCGCACCCGCCGGCACACCGGTCGAGATCATCGACCGGCTCAACGCCGAAATTAATGCGGGTCTCGCGGACGAACGGCTCAAAGCGCAACTTATCGAGCTGGGTTCTGTACCTTTCGCCGTTTCGCCGGCGGCATTCGGAAAGTATCTCGCCGCCGAAACCGAGAAGTGGGGCCAGGTGATCCACGCCGCCAATCTCAAGGCGGAGTAGGTCCGACCGGTCGCTGGCCGAGATTCCATTTTTTCGTTACGTAAGGCGGTCGCGATGGCGCTCGCGCAATCGACGATATGGGCGCTATGAACAGGCCCGGCAATTGGGATAGTTTTGGTGTCGTCAGGCGACATCGTCATGAAGCTTCCCCGCAGAACTTTTCTGCATCTGGCAGCGGGCTCGGCCGCGCTCGCCGTCTCGCGCGTCGCGCGGGCGCAAACCTATCCGGCGCGGCCGGCGCGGATCATTTCCGGCTTCCCACCCGGCGGCATCAACGACACATATGCTCGCCTGATCGGCGCATGGTTATCGGAGCACTTCGGCGAGCAATTCCTCATCGAGAATCAGCCAGGCGCGGGAGGGACTCTTGCCGCGGAAACAGTCGCGCGATCGGCGCCCGATGGTTATACGCTGCTCCTCACGACGTCGGCCGACGCATGGAATGCGACACTTTATGACAATCTCAATTTCAATGTCGTTCGGGACTTCGCTCCGGTCGCGACGATTTCGCGCGGGCCGGGCGTACTCGTCGTCAACCCGTCGCTTCCGGCAAAATCCGTTCCTGAACTGATCGCCGATGCCAAAGGTAATCCGGGCAAGATTACCGTGGCATCGGCCGGCATCGGCAGCGCGCCTTACATGTACTGGGAGCTTTTCAGGAGCATGACCGCGGTCGATATGGTGCATGTGCCCTATCGTGGCGGCGGACCCGCCGTCGCCGACCTTCTTGGCGGTCAAGTCCAGGTGTATTTCGGCACCTTCGCGTCCTCGATCGAACATGTCAGAGCGGGCAGGTTGCGGGCGCTGGCCGTAACCAGCGCGACGCGCGCGCCGGTGTTGCCCGATATTCCGGCATTGGCCGAATTCCTGCCGGGTTACGACGCGAGCATCTATGTTGGAATCGCTGCCCCTCGCGGCACCCCTGTCGAGATTATCGACACGCTCAATCAGGCCATCAATCTTGCGCTCACCGATTCCAGGATCACGCA
>Ga0181537_10005557_pt1 | contig 10175 bp, 1 predicted proteins | sample PEATcosm2014_Bin_39_FD_119765 | JGI IMG/M metagenome (GOLD analysis project Ga0181537, IMG submission 119765) | Peatland microbial communities from MTU Mesocosm Facility, Houghton, MI, USA - PEATcosm2014_Bin23_10_metaG | ecosystem: Environmental > Terrestrial > Soil > Wetlands > Peat | place... | reverse complement strand
CAGACCCCGTTGATCTTTGAATAGAGCCTTGCGTACAGTGTGCTGCCGAATGCGGGCAGGCTGGGCGCGGTTGCGGAAGTAGCCGTTCCTTTATATACGAACAGGTCGGTGTCTCCCGGTGCGATGGCGCTGAGGTTGAGTTGGTAGAGAGCGACTCCAGCCCCCGAATTCCACTGGAAGGACACATTACTTGAGCCCACTACGGTGGTCAGTCCTGGCGTTGGAGAGGTGAGAACGGCGGGAACGGGAGAACCGCTTTCGGTGTAGAGGTAGTCGTTCGATCGCCATGCTCCGTTGATATAGGAAGAGAGCCTTGCGTACACCGTTACGCCATTTGCAGGCAGGGTAGGCACGTTCGCGGAAGTAGCCGTGCCTTTGTATAAGAACAAGTCGCTTGCACCAGGAGCGATAGTGCCGAGGTTTAGCTGGTAGAGCGTTACTTTGCCCCCAGCGGTCCACTGGAAGGGCACGTTGGTTGCGCCGAGCACGGTGCCCAGTCCCGGCGCGGGAGAGATCATCGTGGCCGGTGCGGCCAGTGAGGTTACATTCACGGGAGTGCTTGGCGGCAATGTTACGAGATACAGTGCCGGAGAGAGGTTCGGGTTCAGGCTAAGGGAAGCAGTCAGTGTGTCGTTGGCTGCAGTCGAAGCGAAAAGAAGGTTGCTGAAGGCGGCCGTGCCCGCTGATAGCGCGGACGAGTTTGATCCGCCTGGGTCGAGGGCGCCGTCGAGGTCAGTGATCGTGACGGTGCCGGTAGCAGGAGCGAACACGGAGCCGCCTTCAGTCAAGGTCAACACCGGCGCTGGAGCAAGCGGCACTCCAATGTTAGCGTTGGCTGGCGGTTCGGTGGTGAAGGCAAGCGCGTAGTTGGTCTGAACGGAGCCCGAGTCCACGGTGCCTGCCGGGCAGTAGCCGCCGACCGGCTGCAATGGATCACCGCGCTGATCGGTTGTGCCACCCGCAATGCCCCCGCAAATGGCCACACTGCCCGGCAATGGAATCATGGTCTGCGTTGGGCCGCCGTAGTTGGCGAGGGGTGCCAGGGTTACGTTAGTCCCGTTCTCCGGCTCGCCATTCCACAGGCCGATCAGGTTGCCGTTAATAATGTTGTTGCCGAGAGTAACGTTGTTTCCAGTCCAATAGTTGCTGCCCCAGAAGTTGTCGTCAAGGTCATCTTCGCCGGCGCCGCCAATCGTGTTTCCGGTAATGACATTATTTGTGAGGTACAAGAGATATTGACTGTAGATTCCGCCGCCACCACCGCCGTAACCGTCGCTTGGGGTGCTGTTGTCAGTGGAGTTTCCAACAAGTGTGCTGTTGTTGACCGTCACCTGGCAGGGGCCGTTGCCATCGTTGTTGATTGCCCCACCATACCCATTGCCCCCATTGGACGCCGTGTTTTGGTAGAACGTGCTGTTCGATACCGTGACAGTGCCGCAGCCCTCATAGTTTGAGTTATCGATGGCTCCGCCGTTGCCGCCTGTGGTGGAGTTCCCAGAGAAGGTGCTGTTGATAACCGTCAAGGAACCGCCGTTGAAGATGCCGCCGCCCGAGCCCGAAGCCTGATTCCCTGTGAACGTAGTGCCGGAGACCGTCATTGACGCGGCGCTGGTGATTCCTCCACCGTTATTCCCGTTCGAGGCATAGCCGTTGTTTATGTTCAGGTTGTTGATGGCCGTGCTCGAACCGGGCGCGAAGAAGATGGTTCCGTTGTTGGGAACACTTGAGCCGCCGCCGTCCACCGTAACGAGGTTGGTAAGCACCGCACCGCGGCCTGAAGTCGGGCCCTGGATGGTCGTGTTCGACTGGATGTAAAGTGAGCCCCAAGCCGGGACATTCACAGCGATTGTGTTGGCGGCGGGATTGGCAGCAAGGTTGGATGCGGCAAAAACCGTTGTGTCGAAATAGATGCTGCCTGCTCCGAGCCCCGATGCCGTATTCAGCGCATCGCGCAAGGTGCACGTGCCGGGAGTGCCGCCGCTGTTGCCGTCTGAGGTGTTGGTGGTGGTGGAAACGAGCGACGTGCAAGTGAACGATCCATCGTCGTCACCGATCGTGTTCACAACAAGATTCGGCGCAGTCACATTGTAGGGGACTGTGTTGCTGTTGCTGGCTGCGTCCGTTGCATCGCCTGAGAATTGAGCTGTGAAGCTGTGCGTACCGAAAGACAGCGGGGCGCCAAGGGTTGAGACATTCAGCGCCAAGGTTCCGGTATTGGGCGAGCCGCCGCTGAGGCCCGTAGCGCCAATTGCGTTGCCTCCGTCAAAGAAGGTAATTGTCCCCTTGGCCGTCGGAGAAGAGACCGTTGCGGTGAGCGTTACCGTTTGTCCGACGGGCGCAGAGGATACCGGTGACGCTGTGAGCGTGGTGATGGTGGACGGCGCCACCGTCAAGGTATAACTCTGCGAGACGGTGACGATGTTGTTAGCCATGTCCGTCGCAGTAAGGGTGAAGTTATAAGTGCCCAGCTGCGTGGGCGTGCCGCTCAGCGTCCACCTTGAGCCGGTACCTGCTCCCGGGGGCGTCAGCGTAAGCCCGGTCGGCAGCGTTCCCGAGCTGGTCAATTGAAAGTCGCCCGATCCTCCCGCGACGCTAAAGATTTGCAAAACAGGCGCTCCAGCCGCGGCAGACATGGCAAAGCCGCTCGGCGAAATCTGCGGAGCCGGGAGAACGGTGAGATTCGTCGACGCGTCGATATATGACGTGCCGGCGACAATGATCTTTGTGCTGAGCGTGCCGCCGCCGGGTGTATCCGCGGACAGATTGGAGAAGACAGCGCCGGTGCCTGTGGCAGTGGTGGCGCCGTTGTTGTTCAGGTATCCCCCGCCGGAGTAGCTCAGAGTTACTGGCACTGCCTGCCGGCTCACGCCGTTCTCAGTAACTGAGGCCACGACAGTCGGACTTACCGCTCCGCCCGCAAGGCCGGTGTAACTTGTCTGCTGAAACTGGACCGCTGTGTAGTTGGTCTGCACAGCGCCGGAATCAAAGCAGGCGGCGGGAAGGGGATTGCCGCCGGGGGCAAACCGTAACTGCCCGTAGACAAGGTTGTAGTTCGGATAGCCGCGCTGATCGATATTGATCGCAGTTAGCGGTTCCAGCCACTGCGAAGGGCTTTGCGTGTAACTGCCTGTGCAGATTGCCGAACTTCCAGGAAGAGGAAGCATGGTCTGCGTGGGGCCGCCGTAATTGTCGAGCGGACCCAGGTTCAAATTGCCACTGTTTATCGGGCTGCCGTTAACATAGCCAATGATGTTTCCACCATTATCGGTATAGTTCCCCTGGATATCTTCGAACGTGTCGTTTCCGTTCACGATGGTATTGCCCAGCTTGACTGTGCCGGCACCGATGTACAAACCATCCGAGCTTCCCAAGTTCCCTGAAATGGTGCTGTTGGTGAGAGTTGCCGTGCCGGAACCAACAGCGATACCACCGCCATAGCCGCCCCGCATTGTGTTATTCGCAATTGTGCTGTTGATAACCGTCAGCGTGCCGTTGGACTCGTTATCGATTCCGCCGCCACTGCCGGGGCCGTTCGTCGTGGCCGAGTTACCCGCGATGGTGCTGCCAATCACGGTCAGCGTACCGGTGTTGTAGATGCCACCGCCGGAGCCGACGGCGCCATTATTCGTCACGGTGGTGTCGGTCAGCGTCAAAGTGCCTGAGTTCAAAATGCCGGCGCCATTGGAAGGAGTCCCGCCATTCCCATTCAGCCAGCCGCCGGAGATGGTCAGGTTGCTGATGGCTGCTTTGGTTCCGGTCACGGTAAAGACTGTAGACGATTGTTGGCTATAGTTGCCGCCGCCGTCCACGGTTACCAGGTTGGTTACGTTGGCGCCACCGTTGTTTAAGACAGGCCCGGTGAGGGTCGTATTTGCCGGCAGGGTAAGCCCGCCATTGGTCAGCGTGATGGTGGTTGCCGCCGGAAAAGCTGAGGTGGCGAAGGAGACACTCGCGCCTTCAGGGGCGGCCGCTGCGGCAAGCAGCGCATCGCGTAGCGAGCAGGCGGCGTCATTGGAATTGCTGGTCGTTGATCCCTGCGGCGTGCAGTTTGCGGCCGCACCCGGATCGTCTGTGTTGGTGTTCACCACAAACAACTGTCCCGTAACCACCGCAAACGCGACCGGCTCCGAGGTGGTTGCGTTGGCGAGGGTTCCGTCGCTGTCATATACAGCGGTGAACGAGTAGGTCCCCGCCGGAAGTCCGTTTGTGGGTGTGTAGGTACCAACGCCGTTCGTCAGTGTTGCGTTTCCGAACTGGCTAGTGCCGTTGAAAATATAGACCGTCTGGCCATTTGTGCTGTCGCCCGCTATCGAGGAGGGCGAGAGTGTGACAGTAATCGTTACCGGCTGATTGGGAGCGGCGTAGTGCGCGGGATTGGTTGTCAACGTAAGTGTGGTCGCCTGCAGCACCGTCAGACTGGCCGTGGGAGACGCGGTCGATCCGAAGAAGTTTGCATCGCCCCCGTAAGTGGCACCGAACGTATAGTTGCCCTCGGGAAGCCCGGGGACTATGAGGGTGGCAACTCCGTTCGCGAGCGTTCCGTTGCCGATGTCGTTTCCATTTTGGTAGAAGATGACTGTGCCTGTGGCGCCAGGGGAAGAAACCGTGGCCGTTAGTGTCACCGGTTGACCGGTAGCGCCAATGCCGTGCAGGGCATTGGTTGTTATTCCCATGGTGGTTGCCGCCTGCTGCACTGAAACGTAGCCGGCTGCGGCAATGCTGGGACCAAAGCTTGTGTCGCCCGCGTAGCTGGCGGTGTACGCATTCGTGCCGACTGGAGGGGCCAGGATTGTGAACGAGGCCATGCCGCCGTTGACAACAGCCGTCCCAATGCCGGTGCCATTTTGATAGAGGGTCACTAACTCGCCGTTTGTGGTGTTACCGCCCTGCAGGTTGTAGGGCTCAAGAAACACCTGCACGGTGACTGGAGTGCCGTAACTGAATGTGATGGACGAAGGAGCCGATATCGTCAGGGTGGTGGGCAGCTTCTGCATCGTCAAAGCGGACGCCGTTGTGGTGGTGGAATAGTAGTTAGCATCGGCAGAAAACTTGGCTGTGAAGTTATAGCTGCCTACCGGAAGATTGTTCAGGGTGAGCATGGCGGGGTAGCTATCGCTACCGAACGTCGCGGTTCCAACAACGTTTGCACCGTTGTAGAAGGTGACCGTTTCGCCGCTTACGTTGTAAGGGTAAGTATTGAATGTGGCTGTCAGATATACCGGCTGACCGTAGGTGTCGATACTCACCGGGGAGACTCCAAGCGACATGCTCGGTGTTACCTTGGCCACTGTCATTGGGCTGGGCGAGGACGTAGAGCTGGCGTTGAGGACCGCATCGCCGCCATAGGAGGCCGTGAACGAATAGCTCCCCGCCGCAGGCTGAGCAAGATCCATCGTCGCGCCGCCAGACGAGAGCGTCCGGGTACCAATACTGGTTCCGTTGTTATAGAAGGTCACTGTCTCGCCATCCGCGCTTCCAGCCCCCGTGACGGAATAGGGCGCGAGCGTAACCGATAACTCAATCACCTGGCCGTAGCTACTCGTAGTCGCCGGGCAGGTCCAGGTCGTGCTGTAATTGCAAACACCGAGCGTCAGGGTGGTTGCCGCTTTCTGAACAACTACTGAGACTGCCGAGGAAGTGCTGCCGACAAAGTTGCTGTCGCCCGCAAAAGTGGCCGTGAATGAATCCGTTTGCACTACATCCAGGTTCGGTTTCAGTGTTGCTACACCGTTTGAGGGCGTCGCTGTTCCAATGCTGTTGCCGTTCATATAGAACGTAACGGCGGTACTCGGGGAGTGATCCTGCACAGAACCGGGTGAGATTGCCGCTGTCAGTGTTACCTGGCCGCCAACCGTAATAGTGGAGACATTCGACGTGAGCGCAAGCGTGGTCGGGACCGTTTGCGTCCCCAGGGATGTAGTTCCGGATGTGCTCCCCGAGTAGTATGAGTCGCCGGAATAGCTCGCCTCCACCGCGTGCGTTGCGCTGGACGGACCCACTGGCGAAACTCCCGTCAACGTTGCAGTTGCCGTTGTCGACAGCGAGCCGATCATTACGTTCGCCGTCGCGGCGGGGTCGACTGCCACAATGTCCAGGACACCATCTCCGTTCAGATCCCCCACAACCACGAAATCTAAGGAGTCGCCATCGACCGTCGCGTTATAGTTGATCGCAGTTCCGAAGGTGCCATCCCCGTTTCCATAAGATACGGAGAAAATGCCCGGAGTGCCCGGCACTCCCGGTTCGTTCGGCACCTCCCCATTGCTTGCCAGTATGACGTCCAGCTTGCCATCCCCATTCAGGTCTCCCAGCGCACCGGAAACGACACCGCCACCGAGGTTAGGGAGGTTAGAAGCCGCATCGTTCTGAAAGGTGCCGTCGCCATTTCCCAACAGTATGACCGATGAGCCGTTTGCGGTGAACAAGGAGGTCACCAGCAGGTCCGGAACGCCGTCCCCGTTGATGTCTCCTACACTAACGCTCTGTCCGGCGGGGGCGTTGTAGCATGTCGGGTGCGCAAAGGTTCCGTCCCCGTTGTTCAGACTGACGCAGGCACCTGGAGCGTTGCTGTCGGTAACAACCACGTCCAGCTTGCCGTTCCCGCGCGTGTCCACCAGTTCAATGGGTTCTGTATATTGCATTGCTTCCGCATAAAATCCTGACGGATACGGCGTCACCCAGGGCGCCGAGGTAGCCGTCTGGAGGCTACCATTGCCGTTTCCGAGCATCACACCGAACGTACTTTCGTTCGCGTAGTTTTGTGAGGGCAAGGTGGGATCCCCATACTCCGCGAGAGTGATCGCCACATCGGGCTTGCCATCGCCGTTCACATCTCCAATGGCAATGCCGGTAACCGGGCCCACGGGCAGTTGCACGCTGCCGTTATAGCTAAAGGTAGGAAATCCGTAAGTAAACTGCCAACCCAGATGGCCGTCGCCGTTGCCGTCATTTATAAGCACATAAAGCTGGTTCGTTTCGCCATCCGCAACCACAACATCCGGATAGCCGTCTCCGTTCAAGTCCCCAACCGCAATGGCACTGGGATAGTAAGCATTCGAATTGAAGTTATATCCAGTTACACTTTGATAGGTGCCATCGCCCTTACCCAGCAGGACACCCAAGAAATTAGTGCCACCATAAACATACGATCCTTCGCCCCAGACTAAGAGATCCGGAATCCCGTCCTGGTTAAAATCCGCAACCATTACACCAAGCGTTCCGCCAGGATTGTACCCGACGAACGGCGCGTAGGTGGGCGTCGACGTAAACGCGGCGGGCGTGGCGCTGCCCAGCATATAGTTGCTGTTTGTCGTGTCAAGAAATTCGATCGGTCCCGAGGGTGAAAGAGGCGGCTCGCCTGAGCTAGACAGCGTGGCTGTAAGCGTGTAATTGCCAACGGAACCGCTCTGCGCAATCGTGGTGGTCGTCGCGAATGGCCCGGCCGTCACCGTCAGGTTCTCCACACTGGAGTCGCTGGGTGCGTATAACGTGGCTCCGTGAAAGAATGCCTGGTAGTTGTGGCTGCCCGGAGCCGGCTTGAACTTCAATATCGCCGTACCCTTCGAGGTCAGTTGAGCGGAGCCCGCCAGGTAGGCATCCTCGCAGTGGGGCGACACCGTATCGCAGAATTTGACGGTGCCCAGTTTCACCTCGCTGCCGCCGCTGGTTACGCTTGCGGTTAACACAACAATCGTTCCCGAGGACACTGAAGTGACGGTGCCGCCACTCTTGCTTGTCACCGATAGCGTCGTCGCAGTGGACGCTTGCCCGGATGCCGAAGCGGCCAGTCCTATGAGGAGCAGCAGCGACAGGAAAGCTGCGATTGAGCGGCTGATTCGAATGTGCGGGTGGAAGGAAACGGGCACACGACGACTTTGGCGGAAACACACAAGGCAAGAAAAGCGAAGCACAGGGAACCTCGGGGAACGTGAGCGTACCTGCCTTCGTCCTGGCAGCTAGGTTGTCTCGAAACAAGTTGAAGCTCGGTACAGGCTGACCCCGTTGCAAATCAGAACAACGATTGGGGAGGCGGACGTCAACCGAAACCGAAGGTGCACTGACTCTATTGATTGCATAGGCCGATTGCAATGACCCTTCTGGGTCACAGGTATCCAATCTATGGAATTTGCAGAATTGTGACCCCAAGTGCGCTGCCGGTAATTCTGCCCTTGGAATTCGCTGCATCCCCCTTCTGTTTAGCCTGGATTGACAATTCGAATCTCCTCAACCGCTCAGGCAAGTGATCCAAGTCTTGATGAACTCTGTCGACTCACCGCAACGCGCGAGTGCACAGGTTTCGAAACTCGCACCTGGGAAATCACGAACCTCTCGTAACCATCCAATAGATGAAGTTCTATTCTGGCGAAGGAAAACAAATGTGAACTTACCCAACCTCAAATGACTTGACAAAGGCTGGATTTCTCATCGAAGCCGAATGCGCGTTGCCAACGTTTAGGTGCCTCGAAATGCAGGCGGCAGTGGTTAGCAGCTTAGCCCTCCGTCCACAACCGATTGATTCCACGATTCTTCGCATGCACAGTGGTGGAGCGTCGAGTCTAGCTGGCATTCGGCGGCAGAAGTGGCCAAGGACAGACTGGTTGGGGATGCAGCGTGGGGGAGGCGATGCGTGGCACAAGCGTGGCGCGGTTCTGTAGGTGGCGGGTGCGCCAGCACGGGATGAACCAGCTGAGTGTTGATGCAGGGAACCTCGTTGAGGTCCACACTGAGAACGCGATAGTGCTCGGTGCGAAGGTCGTAGTCGGGGTGGCTCGAATAAACCTTCGAGGAAGAAACCTTGATCGCAGCGGGCTGGGAACGCGGTTTGGGCTGTTCTCATCACTCGGAGGTTACTGCCGGGTCACTGGTTTTTCATCGTGAATTCGAAAGTGGAAGCTTCGATACACGGGGCCCCGCGGGCGGTCGAGATCGTTCAGGCGGAAATCACAGATGGGGAATAGGTGACGCTACACCGGCTGGAATGCTAGATCGGCAGATGGTAGCATGTGGCATACTCTGAGGCCTTTCCCCGCGAAGATGCCCCTGATCCGATTTAGAGAATTCGAGTTAGATGAGCAAACGTTTGAGCTCCGAAGGAACGGGACGCTGCTGAGAGTTCAGCAACAGCCGGCGCGGGTTTTGGCATTCCTGCTGAATCACCAAGGCACGCTCGTCACCCGACAGCAGATTCAGGAAGCAATATGGGGCAATGACACGTTTGTTGACTTCGAACAAAGTCTCAACTTCTGCATTCGCCAAATCCGCATCACGCTCAATGACCAGGCCGATAGTCCGTCGTTCATCGAGACCCTTCCTCGGCTCGGCTACCGCTTCATCGGCGCGGTTGAGCACGTTCGCGATGTGGAGACAACGAAGCGGCGCAATCGAATCCGGATTGGAGTGCTGCCGATCGAAGATATTGGTGGGCACGCGGAGGACTACTTCGCCGTTGGCCTGACCGAGGATATGATCTCCGCACTCTCCCGCATCGATCGTGACAAGCTTTGCGTGACCGTTGGCCCCCGCGTTCCAGGTGGAATTCTGCAAACGGAGCAACTTGAAACCCTGCAACGCGACCTCAACCTCGATTTTCTCCTGCGCGGTTCGGTTCGGCGCTCGGCAGATGCCGTACGTATCTCTGCCCAGCTCATCGATCTCAGCGACAAAAGCGTGCTCTGGTCGGAGGTTTACGATCGCAAATCTTCTGACCTGCTTGCCGTTCAGGAAGAAGTAACGAGAAAAGTCAGCCAGTCCCTGGTGTTGGAACTACTTCCAGGAACCACGGCGGGATCGAGAAAGTATGCCCGCTCGACGGCTGCCTATGATGCTTATCTGAAAGGCCGTTTTTTCTGGCACAAGATGACGGCCGATTCGATTCGCAACAGCATGGCGCATTTCAACGAGGCACTTGCAATCGATGCTGGATTTGCGCCCGCCCACGCCGGCCTCGCCGACTGTTACGCGCAAATGGGTTCAATCAGAGTGGGCGTGATGAAGCCAATTGATGCTCTGGCAAGCGCGCGAATTCATCTGCAGCGAGCGATGGAGCTCGACGCATCAATCGCTGAAGCGCATTGCACATCGGGCTTAATCAAGATCTGGTATGAATTCGATTGGGATGGAGCGGAACGGGAATTTCAGTTGGCCCTTAGTCTGGAACCGGGCCAGGTGACTGCCTT
>Ga0181537_10005556_pt1 | contig 10177 bp, 10 predicted proteins | sample PEATcosm2014_Bin_39_FD_119765 | JGI IMG/M metagenome (GOLD analysis project Ga0181537, IMG submission 119765) | Peatland microbial communities from MTU Mesocosm Facility, Houghton, MI, USA - PEATcosm2014_Bin23_10_metaG | ecosystem: Environmental > Terrestrial > Soil > Wetlands > Peat | place... | reverse complement strand
TAATATTCTCAGGTGGCTTTTCATAAGGCACCTCCTCTGGTCGTACTATAAGGCAACAAAAGTCAAAGCAGTGTCAAAACATCCATCAAGAATCGTCAAGCCACGAAATTCGTGGCGCGAATGTCGATTTCGTGGGACTGGCGCGAAGCGAGCGGCAATCCCTCTGAGACACACAAACTCGTCGCTCAAACTCATTTTTGACACCGTTTTGACGATGATTCCCCTACAGTGAACTTGTTGGCCAATGTTTGGAGAGCCGGAAGGACCGGCGTGGCCGGGCGGATCGCAGCATTGGCCGGAATCGCTGAGCACTGGCGATTGAACTGGTTGTAACGACAGGCTGCGCTTGTCGATCCGCCGTCTCTTGAGCCAGTCCATAAAAACCATTGAAGGAGAAACTCATGAAGATGCAACGTAGGATGCTCGCTTCCGCCGGAATTGCGCTTCTCTCTGCGACAGTATTATTCGCACAGCAGGTCAAGACCGACTACGACCGCAGCGCAGATTTTAGCCAATACAAAACGTATTCCTGGGAGAAAGTCCAAACACAAGACCCGCTATGGGTCAACCGGATCAAGGAGGCCGTCAATGCCGACCTGACGGCGAAGGGTTGGATGGCGGTGGAATCGGGCGGCAATGTCGCGATCGTAGCAATGGATATGACTAAGAACCACCAAAGCCTCAATACCTACTATGACGGCTTCGGAGGAGGCTGGGGCTGGGGAGGCGGATTTGGAGATGCGACAACAACAACCGAAAACTACAAAGTCGGTACTCTGGTTGTCGATCTGTTCGACGCGAACACTAAGAAACTCATCTTCCGAGGATCGTCAAGTGACACTCTTTCGGACAAGTCCGATAAGAATATTAAGAATCTCGACAAGGGCGTGCAGAAGATGTTCGATCACTTTCCTCCTGGCCCGAAGAAATAAGCACGTACCGAATGACCGCAAACCCAGGACGATCAGCCATGTTCGTTGCGGGATCTCAACCTGTGGAGAGGCAGCGCCCCGCAGTGCTCGAAAGTAATGACGCAGTCTGAAGACAATGGTTGGGCCCACGAATATCGTTGACCAGTTGCGATGGAAGCTTGGCGAGAACGTACTCAAGCTGCAAAACACCGACGACGGAACAACCACATGCTGGATCGCACGGCAGAATGCTCACGATGCTCTCCGTTTCCTGAAAGACGAAGTCGACCAGCCGTACCGGATGCTGTACGACCTCACCGCCATCGACGAGCGCATGCGGATACATCGCGAGGGGCAGCCGGGCAGCGACTTTACTATCGTCTACCACCTCCTGTCGTTTGGCCGGAATGCGTATCTCCGCGTCAAAGTGCCTCTTAAGAGCGGTCAGCCACCCATTGATACGGCTACCGACCTTTGGCCCGCAGCGAATTGGTACGAACGGGAAGTATGGGACATGTTCGGTATCCGGTTCCACGGCCATCGTCATCTGGAACGCATTTTGATGCCAAAGGCGTGGGTCGGACATCCGCTTTTGAAAGACTATCCAGAGCGAGCCAGCGAAATGGGTCCGCAGCATCCTGGCACGGACGGAGTGTTGCGGGTAGCTCTAGAACTGGATGGCGAGAAAATCGTAGATGCCGTGCCCGAAATTGGCTTTCATCGCCGGGGAGCCGAAAAGATGGCGGAGCGGCAGTCCTGGCACGCCTACATCCCCTACACCGGACAGGTCGATTGTCTCGATGGCGTAGTGAGCAAGATGGCTTATCTGATGGCCGTGGAAAAGCTAGGGCAGATCGAAGTGCCGCCGCGGGCAAAAGTCATTCGGGTGATGCTGGCCGAGTTGTTTCGGATTATTAACCACCTCGTCTGGTATCAAACTTTCGCCCGGGATCTCGGCCTATCGCCGGTCTTCTCTACATCCCGTGAGCGCGAAGGTGCTTTCGCCATTGCCGAGGCGGTTTGCGGAGCGCGCATGCATCCCAACTTGTTCTGCATCGGCGGCGTAGCAAACGACTTGCCGAAAGGCTGGGACGCATTGGTCCGCGATTTTTTGAAATACCTGCCATTGCGATTGATCGAGTATGACAAGGAATTGCTGCGGGACAAAGCCTTTAAGACACGCACCCAAGGAGTGGGAGCCTTCACCACGGAGGAGGCTGTCGAGTGGGGCGTCACGGGCCCCAACCTGCGTGCCTGCGGTTTGGAGTGGGACTTTCGCAAGAAGCAACCATATTCCGGTTATGAGCAGTTCGAGTTCGACATCCCCACCGGCCGGCATGGAGACTGCTACGACCGCGGCGCGGTGCGCGTCGAGGAAATGCTCCAGAGCCTGCGTATCATCGAACAGTGCGTGGACAACATGCCCGAGGGCCAGTATGAATCGGCAGAACCTCTGGCGTGCCCGCCGCGCAAGGGACAACCGGTGATACCGGAGGGCGAGGCGCTCGGGGCGGTCGAAGCACCCGAGGGAAATAGCGGCTGCTACCTAGTGAGCGACGGCGGGAACACACCGTACCGCATTCGCCTTCGGACGCCATGGTTCGCACGCATGCAGATGCTGAGCAGCTCGCTCCGCGGCCGGATGATCTCTGACGTGTTGCCGGTACTTGGCGTTGTGGACTACGCGCTGGCGGATGTAAATCGATGAGGAAGAGCGCCAGTGCCGTCGTAAGCTCTGGTGAATTTTCATTCCCTCTTCGATTGACTTTGGATGGTGCGAGAGCCAAGAACCGCGCGAGCTTGGACAGCGGCTTCGAGCGCGCGAAAAACAAGGCCGAACGTATGACGACGAACCAAATCGCCAGAGACGTCCGGCCTTCAGCTAGTCGGTCTTTGAGCCGCTCGCAGACTATCTGGCGCTAACCCCTGCGACTTCCTCGAGTTGTGCCCCATGGACTGCAACCTGTATCGGGTTCGTTGTCTGCAAGATGTCCCTGGCTTTGGCCACCTCGTCCACCGTGCCATGAGCCAGAAGGAGGAACTTGTCGGACTTAAGCGCCGTCTCGTATTTCACGACGCTATCCTTGGGGATGCCAATGCTGAACAGTCCGGCGCCGAGCGCGCTCAATCCGCCCACCACAACCGCGCCTTCCAGCGCACCGATGATCCATGCGACCAACGGACCGGCCACCAATATCGGCCCAATGCCCGGAATGGCGAAGAAAGCGGCTCCGAACAGCATCCCCCAGATACCGCCCCAGAAGGCGCCCTGCGTGCCCCAGTACTTCATGCGGTCGCCGGCATTATAGTATCCGACGACATGCTCGTCGGTATGATAATCCTTGCCGACAATGGACATTTTCTTCATATCAAACCCAGACTTCTGCAGTTCTTTGACCGCATCCTCTGCTTGGGAGTGGGTTTGGTAAATTGCTACCACCGAGTTCGTTTCAGACATTGATTTAAGGTCCTTTCATTCCTGATCGATTTGTTGCGCTTCCGTCTTCCGGCCCGTCGGCGCTCTGTTCGATGCCGATGCCCGGCCAGTTCTAGAATCCTTATGGTTGTTCTGGTTTCGAAGTCCTCGGGCCAAGATCCGATATCGCTTTACCCAGGTCATCGATGCCCTTGTCCACTTCTCCCACGGCGTGTTCTCCCTCCTCGGTGAGCTTCCCGGCCAACATCCTTGTATCTCTGACGACAGCGGAAACGCCCGTCTTGGCTTCACCGCCAGCCCTTCCGGCAGACTGCTCCAGATTGAGCGCCGCGGCCTTCATCTCATAGCCCGCTTTGGCGGTCTCTTTCTTCTCCCAACTCTCTTTGGCTTTCACTTGGTGCGATCGCGCTAGAGCGCGGTCTGCGCGCCCAAAGCTCTGATCCGCCTCGACGATACTTTTCTCCCTCCGGTTGTCCGTCATATCGACGGCCAGTTTTTCCAGTTCTTGCGCCGAAGAGTCCAGTGAATGTTTGACGTCGCGGCTCGCACGGCTGGCCTCCAACTTCACGAAGGCTTCTCCCTTGCGGATTTCCTGGGCCGCCTTGTCATAGTCTTTTGCGAGAAACGCGTCATGCGCGTTCTGGAAATGCCGATTCGGTTCCTTAATGTAGGGATACCAGGACGACTCGTCCACCACCAGCCAGTCGGTTGCGAGATCGGCACGGTGGGCCATTGCAATCACGGCATCGAACCGCTTCACTCCGACCGTCTTTTTACTGTCCAGATCAGTGGCCACTGCGCTTAGTTGTTTCCTGGCCACGTCGATGTTTTCCTTTAATCCCGGAGAGGCCCCCGAGGTTTCCTTGGACAGGAGATCCGCGGTGGCGCGAACGTCGGTGGCTGCGGCGGCCGAGTCTTTCATCATGAAAGCTTTGCGCGCGGATTGCAGCTTTCTGCTCACGTCGTCTATTACCGGAATGTAGTCCTTATCTTGGACGACAATCCAACCTTCTGGAGTCTTGGCAGCGATCTCCGATTTGGGGCTGTTTGGACTGGTGGCGGCAACAGAGGGCTTCGCTGCGTTGTTATCGGACTCGCTGCTACCCTTGCTACACGCGGCGCCCAAGAGGATCAGCACAGTCGCCGTAGCGGAAAGAATATTTATCTTCATGCCATCTCCCCTAAACCAAGATCGCTGAATCACAACCGGAGAGCTTTCATCTCTCGCTCAGCCCGGACCCAGTCTTCCTCGGCTGACCCGTTCGTGCAGCCACGGGCTTCCCAATATGAATACGCCAACTGGGCGATTTCAACCTCTCCGCCGTCACCCTGCGCGGCGGAACCGTGAAGTTCCACAGGCGCGTGGATCAAGTGCATGGTGGGCAGCGACTCGCTGGCAATCGCTGGTTCCATCTTCGAATTGTGGTGTTTTGACATAGAAATTCAATCTCCTTAAGCTACTCGGATTGCCGCTTCTCCAGGCCGCGCCGCCTCGGTTCCCGTTGTGAGATTCTTCATTGGTGAGTCCCGATTAGTGGCCGCCCGGCCAGCAAGCGCTTCAGCGCCCCCATCGATTTGCCGAAGTCTCCCCAATTCCCCTGCTCCATTGCCTTCTGGGCGTTATCGAACTGCGCCTTCGCCTGGCCCAATTCCGGTAGTCCGCCGGGCGCCTGCGCGGAACTCCCGGGTTGCTGCGCCGTCCCGAAAACGGATTGAATGGCCTCATCGAGTGTCGGCTCCATCGCCACTTTGTCTCCCGAAATCACGATTACGCGTTTGAGTTGGGGGAAGTCCGTGCCTTCCGCCGTCAGGTACAGCGGAACCACATAGAGAAAGGAGTTCTCGATCGGTACCGCGATCAGGTTTCCACGAATGACTCTGGAACCTTTCTGGTCCCATAGAGTCAGTTGCGCGGCGATCGCTGTGTTCTGATCGATCATGGCCTCGATTTGCATCGGGCCGTAGATCAGCTTCTCCTTGGGGAGTTCGTAGAAGAGCATCTTCCCGTATTCGGGGAAATCGCACCTGGCGGCCATCCAGGAGATCATGTTGTTTCGCTTCTGAGGCGTGAACGGGGTCATGAGGAGATACTCGAGTTGGTCGCTGCCAGGGAGCTTCATCAGGATGTAATAAGGCTCCATCGGCGCCACCTTGCCGGCGTATTGCTCTTGGGGAAGCACCCAGAGGTCCTCGCGGTTATAGTAGACCTGCGGATCCGTCATATGGAACGTTCTGTACTGGTCGGCCTGGATGGAGAAGAGATCCTCCGGATACCGCAGATGCGCTTTCAGATCCGGCGAAAGCTGATTCAGGTCATTGAAAACGCCCGGAAACGCATGCCGGTAAACCGCCAGAACGGGATCGTTCGGATCCATGACGTAGAACTGGACGGTTCCGTCGTACATGTTCACGACGACCTTGACGGAGTTTCGAAGGTAGTTTAGCCCTTCTTGAAACGCCGCGGCGTGGGGAGTGGAGTAGGGAAAGTGATCGGAGACCGTGTAGGCATCTTGGATCCAATACTGTTTGCCCTCACTCACTACGGCGTAGGGATCGTTGTCGAGGCGCAAGAACGGAGCGATCTGCTGCACGCGCTCTTGAACACGCCTCCAGATCTGAATCTTGCTCTCCGGCTGAAGATAGGACGTAAACAGTATGTTGACGTCGGCCTGAGTCCAGGTGAATAACAGCCGCTTCCACAAGCTGTCCAGCGGGATGCCTCCCGTTCCCGCGTAACTCGTGTAGACGTTCTGATTACCCTTGGGATAGTCGAACTCTTTCACACCCGTTGAGACGATGCGATAACCTGGCATCGACTCGCCATAATAGATGGCGGGTTGGTTCACGGTTAGGCCATAGGAAGATTCGGGTGGGATATTCTCAAGAACGTATTGCGGAAAGCCTCCTCCCATGGTCTTTGAGACGAAGCTCATGACCAACCCATACCCATGCGTGAACTGCAACTTCTCATTCACCCAGGTTTGAGCCTGAGCGGGAAGATCCGGGGAGAGCTCGCGCGTCGATAGCATCACTTGGTGATAGCCGTCTGGCAGGTGGTAACGGTCCACGTCAACCCCGTAAAACTGATAATAGAGCCGTATTTCCTGGGCCTGTTGGTACATCTGGAGCAACGGACGGTAATCCCAGAGACGAATGTTCTGAATCGTGTCTTGATTTCTCGCAATCACCTCGGGCGTCAGGTCTGCTAGCGCCGGGTAGGATGTTTCCTGGATCGTGTCGAGGCTGTATGCCTTCCGCGTGAACTCTATATTGTTCTTGAGATACGGCGTTTCGCGGGCCAGTTCGTTCGGCTGCACAACGAACCTTTGAAAGAGGGCCGGCGCCAGCCAGACAACGACGATAAACAATCCAATGTAAATACCGGATGCAATGACTATCACTTTGAATCGTGGCCGGAAGATGTTGAGGACCAGCAGCGCACATAGCGCCGCTACGGCCCCTATCATGATCCAGAATGCGATTCTGGTCACATGATCCGCCGTATAACCCGCTCCGTAAACTACACCCTGCGTGGAGTAGAGCAGCTCGAAGTGATCCAGGTAAAACCCCCATCCCCAACTGGCGACTAGGACGAAGAGCAGGATGGACAGATGCGGAGCGGCCATCGCGCTCCAAACGTCCATCTGCCGTTTGCCGCGGCTGAACTGCGGGAACCCAAAGTACGCGTAGCACGCCAGGGCGGCCAGGAGCGTGATGAGCGCCAATGTGGTCAGGCTGCTCTGCAAAAGCTCATAGAAGGGGAGCCGGAACATATAAAACCCGGCATCGACGCCGAAGAGAGGATCGGGCAATCCAAAGGATCCGCCATAACGAAAGCGGAGATACGTATCCCACTTCGCATAGAAGGTCAGCGCATAAAACAGAGCGGCGACAACAGCCGTCGCTCCAATCGCCAGTTTCAAAACCATCGGAGAGATCTGGACGCCGAGATTAGTCGGTAAAGGCGATTCGCCGGTCAAATCGCCCGAACTGAAAGTGGCGCTGTTTTTCACTGCAAGGCGAAGATTTATCCAGAGGTACAGAAGTGCGACCACGAAAGCCGCGCAAAACAGTCCCCACCGCACGGAGAAGAGCGTCCAGAAGATGCCGTCGTAGCGAAGCTGCCGCATCCACAGCCATTTCTGAATCCCGCTAGGGATGAATGCCAAGATCGCGATGACCAGGATCGCTCCAATAAACACCAGTCCCATTGGGCGTACCACCCTTGGTCCTACCCTCGGCGGTGTTTCCCGAATGACGTGGTGACCTCCGGCGCCGTTAGGCTTTTCGTCCGCGAGCGGCCTTGACGGCTCGATATTTGGTGGTTTCTCGATCATGGTTCTATCACTCCAGTCTGCTTGCCGATAAGTATCTAGGCGAAAATATCATTGCCACGCGCGGCAGTATCCACAATCACAGTCACTATTGCTTCGCGATCGCTCACAACCCAAGCTCAGTATGAAGCTGAGAATGTCAAAGCGCCGTCAAAACAAAGATCCAAAGCAAAGGCACACCGTCAGATTCTAGAGATCCGTTATTAACTGGAAGAAACAGCATGGAGTCGTCAGAGGCCATAAGATGGGGGCGTTCAACGTGTGCCAATATTCCGGCCCGTCAGGTAAGTGAATCACCAGAAAACATTGTCGTCGTTCTCGCCTTCTTCTGCAGCCGGTTACAACCAAGGGAGCTCGAACACCTAGCCTTTTTGACGGCGTTTTGACATGTTTTGCGATAACTTTCAACTATGATTCTCGCTTTCTCTGCCGGTAGTGTTACCGCTTCCTCCGATGAGAGTTCCTCGGAAGCGATTGAAAGTACAGAACATTGAACTTCGCTAGGATCGTTTTCGAAGGTGCACTTCGGCAGTGGTTCTTCCCCGTTAGGCGCAAACAACCGAGGCGTGGACTGCAAACAGAGGATGAGGCTCAATGAAAGTCAATGGAAACGACTCGAGCAGCCATCGCTGGGGGTTGATTCTAGCCGGAGGTGACGGAAAGCGGTTGCTCCCGCTTACGCGACGAATCGCCGGCGATGATCGACCCAAACAGTTTTGCGCCGTCCTAGGTGACGAAACACTCTTGCACCAGACGCAACGCCGGATCTCCAGATTGATTCAGCCGTGGCGGACTTTGCTGATGATCACAAGAGCACACGAGCAATTTTACGCAGATGAGATAGCCCGCCTCCCATCTTCACAATTGCTGATCCAGCCTTCCAACCAGGGGACAGCGCCCGCGATTCTCTATAGTCTGCTGCGCCTTTACGAAATGGACGCGGAAGCTGTTGTAGCCTTCTTTCCGTCGGATCATCATTTTTCAGACGATGACGCTTTCATCGACCATATGGATTCGGCTTATGCCGTGGCTGCTTCGCGGCCCGAAATGGTTGTCCTGCTGGGCATTCCGCCCTCGACCCCGGAGGTGGAGTACGGTTGGATCGAACCCGGCATTCCACTGGGACCCCCTGTGCCGGACTCCGTTTGCAGCGTGAGCCGCTTCTGGGAAAAGCCGAGCCAGACGGTCGCTTCCGACTTGATGGATCGCGGATGTCTGTGGAACAGCTTCGTTATGGTTGGCTGTGTTCGCGCTTTTCTAAATCTCATCCGGAGTGCGCTTCCAAGTCTGGTCGATGCGTTCGAATCCATTCGGCCGTCATTTTTTACTGCACGCGAAAGAACGGCATTGTGCGAACTTTATTCAGGTATTGGTGCCACGTGCTTTTCTCAAGACGTCCTATCGGTCCGGACAAATGACCTCGCCGTGCTTCGCGCCACGGGTCTCGGATGGAGTGATCTGGGGGAACCCGGCCGAGTATGCACCGTGCTCGAGCGTGAAGGCGTTCCGACAGAGTGGGGGTCCATACCGGGCCTCCGATACTGAATGTCGGTCCGCGAGAAGGTAACTGGTTAAAGGGGGCTCGGGAGAATCATGTTAGGCTTTGCCGGGAATACCGGCCGCTCTCGGGAAACAGCGTTTCTCCGGTCATTTCGACCTGCGCTACGCGATGGAAACTTTGAAGGATACCGAATCTGTTGCCATTGCAAGACGCCGCTATCTCGGTGGCCTTGCCAGCTACTACGAGGTGTTGGAGGCGCAGTAACTGCTTTACCCCGCCGAAATCAGTCTTTTTCAGGCTCCCCGGGATCGACGGCTTGCGATCGCTCAGCTCTTTCGAGCGCTTGGCGGCGGCTGGAACTTCGACAACACGCAGTGGACGAATGGGCGATAGTGGACTGGAAAACTCGCACACCCTAAGACGCCTTCCAGGCTGTCCGTTTTTGACGGCGTTTTGACGTTCTTTGCGATAACTTTCAGACATGGCGTCAGTGTGCTCGACCGTAGCCTTCGCGCCGCCTCAAATGCGCCTCCGGGTTCATAGTCCTGCAGACCGATTGCCATTCCTTTTTTACATGGAAGCACCCGAACGTGGGACCAAGATTCTTCGGTTCATTCGCAGTTCAGATTCTTCAAGGAGATGAGAAACGATGTGTGACTATTCACTAATGGCGATTCCAAACCGCTTGGCGGTTTCCGGAGAGGAACTGATTGTCCACAGATTCGAGGCAGAATCGGTGGGGCTAGCGTCGGCCTCCGATCTTCGAAGAAGGCAAGAGTGTACCAACGCCCGACGCCAAGGGTTCTGGTCGAGGCTCATGGACTTTTTTAATCCTCCTGATATTCAATCGATCCCGGCAGTCTGTATTCCACCCGGTGCCCGTTTGCTGATACGCGACATCCCAGCAAAGTTGCAGCATGAATGCGGCTTTCAGAAGGAGGTGGCACAGGCCATGTTTACTCAGATTACTGCCGCTGTAAACAGCTTTCGGGAT
>Ga0181537_10005553_pt1 | contig 10178 bp, 11 predicted proteins | sample PEATcosm2014_Bin_39_FD_119765 | JGI IMG/M metagenome (GOLD analysis project Ga0181537, IMG submission 119765) | Peatland microbial communities from MTU Mesocosm Facility, Houghton, MI, USA - PEATcosm2014_Bin23_10_metaG | ecosystem: Environmental > Terrestrial > Soil > Wetlands > Peat | place... | reverse complement strand
GGTCAAGGTCGGGATGCCGAGGCTTTCGCGGATCTCGGCGAAGATCGGCAGCGACTCCTCGATGCCGATGCCGCGCGCCGTCGCCACCGAGGTGCGATTGGCCTTGTCGAACGAGGTCTTGTAGATGAGCCCGACGCCGGCCTTGGCGCACATCGCCTTGAGTTCGCTCGCCACCGCCAGCGCATGGTCGCGGCTTTCCATCTGGCAGGGCCCCGCGATCAGCGTCCAAGGCAGGTCGTTGCCGACCGTCAGCGAACCGACCGAAACATGCCGTGGCACGATTGGGGTGGCGTTCATCGCTACACCAGACGCGATTGCTGCACGGCCGCCTGGATGAACGAGGTGAACAGCGGGTGCGGATCGAACGGTTTCGATTTGAGCTCGGGATGGAACTGCACGCCGACGAACCAGGGATGGTCGTCGCGCTCGATGATCTCGGGCAGGACGCCGTCGGGCGACATGCCAGAGAACACCACCCCGGCGGCCTCGAGCCGCTGGCGGTACTCGATATTGACCTCGTAGCGGTGCCGGTGGCGCTCGCTGATCTCGTTGGTGCCGTAGATTTCGGCCACCCGCGAGCCCGGCCGCAGCACCGCGGGATAGGCGCCTAGCCGCATGGTGCCGCCCAGATCGTCGGTGGCGTTGCGCCGCACCAGCTGATTGCCCGCCAGCCATTCGGTCATCAGCCCGACCACCGGATCGCGGGTCGGGCCGAATTCGGTGGTGGAAGCGCCGTGCAGCCCGGCCAGGTTGCGCGCCGCCTCGATCACCGCCATCTGCATGCCGAAGCAGATGCCGAAATAGGGCAGCTTGCGCTCGCGCGCGAACCGGACCGCGGCGATCTTGCCCGATGAGCCGCGCTCGCCGAACCCGCCCGGCACCAGGATGGCGTGGACGTCGTCGAGATGCTGGACGGTGTGGTCGGTCTCGAAAATCTCGGAATCGAGCCAGTCGAGCTTGACGTGGACGTTGTTGGCGATGCCGCCATGGGTCAGCGCTTCGCCCAGCGATTTATAGGAGTCGAGCAGGCTGGTGTATTTGCCGACCACCGCCACCTTCACCACGCCCTCGGGGTGGCGAATGCGGTCGACGATCGTGGTCCATCGCGTCAAATCGAGCGACGCGCCCTCGAGTCCGAAATAGCGGCAGACCTGCCCGTCGAGACCCTGCTCGTGATAGGAGAGCGGTACCTCGTAGATGGTGTCGACGTCGAGCGCGGGAATCACCGACTCCTCGCGCAGGTTGCAGAACAACGCGATCTTGCGCCGCTCGGATTGCGGGATCGGCCGGTCGGAACGGCACAACAGCAGATCGGGCTGGATGCCGACGGACAGAAGTTCCTTCACCGAGTGCTGGGTCGGCTTGGTCTTGAGCTCGCCCGAGGTCGGGATATAGGGCAGCAGCGTGAGGTGCACGTACATGGCGCGGTCGTGCCCGACATCGTTGCCGACCTGGCGGATCGCTTCGAGGAAAGGCAGCCCTTCGATGTCGCCGACCGTGCCGCCGACTTCGACCAGGACGAAATCCTCGTCGGTGATGTCGGAACGGACGAATTCCTTGATCGCGTCGGTGACGTGCGGAATCACCTGGACGGTCGCGCCCAGATAGTCGCCGCGGCGCTCGCGCGCGATGACGTTGGAATAGATGCGGCCGGTGGTGACATTGTCGGAACGCCGCGAGGCCACGCCGGTGAAGCGCTCGTAATGGCCGAGATCGAGATCGGTCTCGGCCCCGTCGTCGGTGACGTAGACCTCGCCGTGCTGGTAGGGACTCATCGTTCCGGGATCGACGTTGAGGTAGGGATCGAGCTTCCTCAGCCGCACCTTGAAGCCGCGCGCCTGCAAGAGCGCGCCCAGCGCCGCCGAGGCCAATCCCTTGCCGAGGGAGGAAACCACGCCGCCGGTGATGAATATGAACCGGGTCATGGACCGCCTTTATACAGCAGGGACCTCCGGCGCCCAAGTGGAGCACCGTCATCGCTGCTGTGTGTCATGCGCGGCCTACTTGCTGATCGGAGCCGTCGGCTCTTGCGGCGCGGCGGGCTTTGCTGGTTGCGCCGGCTTGACCGGCTCCGCCATTCCGGCCGGCGCCTGGTTCATCAGCGACGAGGGCTTGGAGCGCTCGTTGGCGAGCAGCGCCAGCACCATGCTGGTGATGAAGAACAAGGTGGCCAGGACCGCGGTCGCCCGGGTCAGCAGATTGCCGGCCGCGCGGCCGGTCATCAGTCCACCGCCGCTGCCGCCGCCGATCCCCAGCGCGCCGCCTTCGCTTCGCTGCAACAGGATGACGCCGACCAGCGCGATCGCGATCAGCAGGTGAATGACCAGAAGGACGTTGAGCATGGGCAACCGGGCGAGAAAACGACCGGTCCTTTTAGCCGCCCGGGCCGCGAAATGCTAGTGCAATCGAAACCGGCCACGGCCAGTGTCACGAAGGCGGCGCTGCAATCCGTTCCGGTTCGAAGCCCCTGCGCGCGAAACGCAGCAACGGCGCCACTAACGCCACGTTGGCGACGGCCAGACCGATCAGCCCGCCGGTGGTCCAGCCCGCGCCGAGCCTGTCGATCGCGATGCTGTCCACCGCGTTGACCCGCGGACGCGCGCAGCGAGAACCGATCGGACTATGCTTTGTCATAATTCGCTCCTCGATCGATGTATCGGTTGGCCGCGACCACAAGGATCATCCCGGCCAATTGGGCCAGGATAAACCCGAGCGCGTCCCCGGGACGGATGCCCGCAAATGTGTCGGTGAGGCTGCGCGCGATGGTCACGGCCGGATTGGCGAATGACGTCGATGAAGTGAACCAGTAGGCGGCGACGATATAGGAAGCGACGACCGCTCCGACCACCGGCGGCGCGTAGGCGCGGCATCCTCGAATGGTCACCAGCAATCCCACGGTCGCGACGATTTCGGCCATCCATTGTCCCACACCGCAGCGTGAGTGCTGCGAGAATTGGATAAGCGGCAGGGCAAACATGGCATGGGCTGCCATCGTTCCCGCGATCGCCCCCAGCGTCTGAGCTACCACGTACGGACCGACATCGCGCCAGCGGAAATGGCCGGCCGCCGCCGCCGCCAGCGTCACCACCGGATTCATATGTGCGCCTGAGACCGGCCCCAGCGACGCAATCAGCGCGATCAGAATTCCACCCGTCGCAATGGCGTTGGCCAACAGAGCGACGGCCACGTTGCCGCCGGCCAGACGCTCGCCCATGATTCCCGATCCGACCACGCCGGCCAGCAGGAACGCCGTCCCTAACGCTTCGGCGGCGAAACGCTGAACCAGCCTCGGCGGCCGGGCGGGGGCCTCCGGGTCAGGCGCCGTCGGTGACCGGACTACTAGCGCTGGTATGTCCAATTTCATCAAGCTTCTTTTTGAGGGCAATGCGGCTGAGGGATTCGACGCGCAGGCTGGTGAAAATCCGGATACGGTTCTCGAGTTCACGGAACGCCCGGCGGAACGCCTCGCGCTTTTCGATCTCGCTGCCCTGCGCGGCGGCCGGATCTGGCACGCCCCAGTGTGCGCTCATCGGCTGGCCGGGCCAGATCGGGCATGGCTCCGCGGCCGCTTGGTCGCAGACGGTGAACACGAAATCCATCTGCGGCGCACCCGGCGCGGCGAACACGTCCCAGCTCTTGCTATGGAGCCCTTCGGTGGGAAGGTTGAGGCTGCGCAGCAGTTCGAGCGAGTAGGGATGCGGCTCCTTCTTTGGATAGCTTCCGGCGCTGTAGGCGCGGAACCGTCCCTTCGCGTAATGATTGAGAATCGACTCGGCGAGAATGCTGCGCGCCGAATTGCCGGTGCACAGAAACAGGACATTGAAGGTTCGCTCGGCCATCGTCCCCTCCCCGGTCAGCCGCAGCAGGACGATTCGGCCTTGACTTCGGCGCGCGCCGACGGCGTTGCGCAGCAGGCGGCGCCGGCCGCAATGGCGCGATCGCTGCCATAAGTGGTGATCTCTCCGTGAGTGTGGAACGTCTCCCACGAAACGCCGGCGGGGTCAGTGCTCCAGGCCTTGTCGGAGCGCGCATAGCAGCATTGGGCTTCCAATTGATTGAGCACGGCCTGTTCGGCCTCCTTCAGACGCGCGTCTATCGCGGCCAATTCGCGCTCGTCATCGACCTGGATGCCGAGGTGATCGACGCCCTGAGCCGCGTTTGCGTCCCGCATCGAGATCGCGAAATTGACGCGCGGATCGTCGAGCATCCATTTGGCGTAGTCGTTCTTCACGATGTTCGGGGACGCGCCGAACAGGGTCTCGTAAAAGCGAATCGATTGATCGAGATCGCTAACGGCGACGTGCACGTGAAACCGCTTCATCGCGCATTCCTCCTCTGGCTCGGGTTTGAGTATCGGAATCGGCGGGCATCGGAGCGCAGACGGGAAGGCCGCAGGCGGCCGCTTCGCCCTGGCAGCAATTTTCGGTGAGGTAACCGACCAACCCGTTCATGCGCGCAAAGTCGGCCGAATAGATCAGCGAACGGCCCTCGCGGCGGAATTCGACCAGGCCGGCATGCCTGAGATGGTTGAGATGGAACGACAGGGTCGGACCGGCGAGGTCCAGGCGGTCGGCGATCATTCCGGCCGGCACGCCAGCGGGGCCGGCCTCGACCAGCAGCCGATAGATGTCGAGTCGCGTTTCGTGGGCCAAAGCCGACAGCGAAGCGAGCGCGTTTTTCTTTTCCATATTTCGATAAATATGAAAATATAGGACGAATGTCAACCGGAAGAACTTCGCCGTAAGGCAGTTTCTACGGGCAGGCCTCGGCAATGGCCCAGAACTGGTCGGCCTTGAGGCTCGCGCCGCCGACTAGCGCGCCGCCCACCGTGTCGAGCGCCAGCAGCGACTGGGCGTTGGCGGGCGTCACCGACCCGCCGTACAGCACGCGCAAGCCGGCCGCCTTTTTCGGGCCCATCAGAACCTTCATCTCGGCATGGATCGCCTTGTGAACCTCGGCGACCTGTTCGACGCTCGCCGTCCGACCGGTGCCGATGGCCCACACCGGTTCGTAGGCGATCACGGTGTTGTCGGTGTCGGAATCCTCGGGCACGGATTCGCGGAGCTGGCTTGAGACCACGTCGATCGTGTGGCCGGCATCGCGCTGCGCCAGGGTCTCGCCGATGGCGATGATGGTCAGCAGCCCGACCGCCCTCGCGGTCACCGCCTTGGCCCGCACCAGCGCGCTAGATTCCCCATGATTGGCGCGGCGTTCGGAATGGCCGAGGATCACCGCGCGGCAGCCCAAGTCCCACAGCATCGGGGCCGCGATATCGCCGGTGTGGGCGCCGGAAGCCGCCTGGTGGCAGTCCTGGCCGCCGACTGCGAGCGAAGTGTGCGCGACCAGGCCGGCGACCGCGTCGATATGGATCGCGGGCGGGCACACCATCAGATCGCAGCGCGGCGCCTTGGCTTGGATCCGCTTGAGCAGGTCGCCAACCAGGGCCAAGGCGTCGGATTTGCGGCCATTCATCTTCCAATTGCCGACGATCAGCTTGCGGTCCGACATGGAATGCCTCGCGATGGGGTGCGCCGGCCGACCGTCTATCACGGCCCGATCCCCCGCGCGAGCCGGGTTTTATCAATTGCCCGGGCCGCGCGCTGGCCCTTATGATGCGCCCTCTTTGTCACCCGGCAGCATCGTCAGGATCAACATTTCATGCTCGGCACGCTTCGCAAGGCTTCCCAGTCCTGGATCGCCAAGGCCTTCTTCGGCCTGTTGGTGCTGACCTTCGTCGGCTGGGGCATCGGGCCCGAGCTACGCATGCGGATGTCCAACCAGCCGGCCATCAAGGTCGGCGACGACAAGATCGCGCCCGAGACCGTGGCCAGCGAATTCCGTCGCGAGGCCGAGCAGATGCAGCGCCAGACCGGCGGCAAGCTGACGATGGACCAACTGCGCGAGATGGGGTTCCTCAACCAGACCGTCCAGCGCATGGTGACCCAGGCCCTGCTCGACCAGCAAGCCGACCGGCTCGGCCTGGCGGTCGACGACGACACCGTGCGCAAGACGATCGCCAACATTCCGGCCTTCCGCAACCAGCTCGATGCGTTCGACCCCAACCTCTACCGCCAGGCGCTGGCCGCCAACGGCTTTTCGGAAGCGCGCTTCGAGAGCGTCGAGCGCGGCGATATCCGGCGCGCCGAACTGTACGATATGATCGGCGAAGGCACGGTGGCGCCGGCGCCGCTGGTCGATCCGATCTTCAATCACCTCTACGAGCAGCGCGTCGCCGAGCTGATCGCCTTCGAAGGCTCCGCCATGCCGGTCCCGCCCGCGCCCGAGCAGTCGGTGCTTGAGGCCTACCACAAGGACCACGCGACCCAGTTCACCGCGCCCGAGCGCCGCAATGTCACCGCCCTGGTGCTGCGCGCGGCCGACACGGTGGCCGACTACAATCCCACCGACGATCAGATCAACAAGTCCTATCAGGACCAGCAGGCTGAGTTCGCGACCAACGAGACCCGCCATATTCAGCAGGTGTTCTTCCCCGACAAGGAAGCCGCGCAGAAGCTGGTCGACGCGGTGAACGGCGGCGCCAGTTTCGCCGACGCGGCCAAGGCGGCCGGCAAGGAAGTCGACGATCTGGGCACCGTCGATCGCAAAGGCGTGCCGTTCGACGCGCTGGCCGATGCCGCGTTCGCCTCGCCGAAAACCGGGATCGCCGGTCCGGTCCAGACGCCGCTCGGCTTCAACGTGGTCAACGTCGTCGAGATCAAGCCTGGTTCGGTCAAGCCGCTGGCCGAGGTTCGCGATCAGATCGTGGCGCAGTTGAAGAAGACCGAGAGCATCGCGCGCGTGAACGCACTGTCGAACAAGCTCGAAGACGGTATCGGATCGGGCCAGAGCCTCGAGGACATCGCCGCCGGAATCAAGGTGGCGCCGCTCAAGATCGCCGGCATGGGCGCCGACGGCCACGGACCCGACGGCAAGCCGATCGCCGACGCGCCCGACAGCCAGGCCTTCCGCACGGCCGCGTTCGCGACCGCCAAGGGCGCGCTGAGCGAGGCGATTACGCTCGAGAACGAAGCCGGCTACGCGGTGGTGCGGGTCGACGACGTGATCGCGCCCGCCCTCAAGCCGTTCGACTCTGTCAAGGACCAAGTCCTGGCCGCCTGGAATAAGGACAGGCAGTTCGATGAGGCCAAGGCGGCGGCCGAGGCCGCCGTGCCGCGCCTGAACGCGGGCGAAGCCGCCGACAAGGTGGCGGGCAAGTTCAAACTGACCGTCACCAAGGGCTTCACCCGCACCGGCAACGAAGAGGTTCCGGCGCCCGTGGCGGCGGCTGCGTTCAAGCTCAATCCCGACCAGGCCGCCGCCGTTCCGGTGGCCGACACCGCCTTTGCCATTCGCCTGGCGTCGATCCTTCCGGCCGATCCCAAGACCCAGTCGGAGGACCTCGATCAGTTGCGCGCCAAGGTCCTGCAGAGCATCGGCACGGACCTCGATCAGCAATACGTCGCGGCGCTCCAGAAGGAAATCGGCGTTTCGGTCCGCTCCGACCTGATCGAAGCCCAGTTCAGCCAGTCGCAATAGCAGCAAGGATGGCCGCGCGATGAAAATCCCGGTCGAGTACGCCGCGTTCGAGCGCGCCTACCAGGCCGGCGAGGCGCAGGTCATCTGGACGCGCTTGGTCGCCGATCTGGAAACGCCGGTCTCGGCGATGCTCAAGCTGGCCGACGGTCGGCCCAACAGCTTCCTGCTCGAATCGGTCGAAGGCGGCGCGCAGCGCGGCCGTTATTCGATTCTGGGCATGCGGCCCGACCTGATCTGGCGCTGCCGCGGCGACAAGGCCGAGATCAACCGCCAGGCGCGCATGGACGCGCACGCCTTTACCCCCTGCCCGGTCGCCGAACGCCAGGGCGCGCTCGCCTCGCTGCGTGCGATCGTCGCCGAATCGCGGATCGACATTCCCGTCTCCCTGCCGCCGATGGCGGCCGGTCTGGTCGGCTATATGGGCTACGACATGATCCGCCTGGTCGAGCGGCTGCCCGACGGCAATCCCGATCCGATCGGCATTCCCGACGGGATGTTCGTCCGCCCGACCGTGATGGCGATCTTCGACAATGTCGATGACGGCGTCACCATCGTCACGCCCGTCCGTCCCCAGCCCGGCGTCACCGCGCGGGCCGCCTTCGGACAAGCCAGCGAGCGCCTGGCCGACGTGGTCGCCGATTTCGAGCGTTCGCTGCCCTATGGGCGCGACGCCGCGGCCGACGGCCAGGCGCCGCCCAAGCCGGTGCCCAACATGAGCGGCGAGCAGTTCAAGGCGATGGTGGAAAAAGGCAAGGAGCACATCCGCGCCGGCGACATTTTCCAGGTCGTGCTGTCGCAGCGCTTGTCGGTCCCCTTCACCCTGCCGCCCTTTTCGCTCTATCGCGCGCTAAGGCGGACCAATCCCAGCCCATTCCTGTTCTTCCTCGATTTCGGCGAGTTCGCGTTGGTGGGATCGAGCCCCGAGATCCTGGTCCGGCTGCGCGACGGCAAGGTGACCATCAGGCCGCTGGCGGGCACGCGCCGGCGCGGCAAGGACGATGCGGAGGACAAGGCGCTGGCCGAGGAGCTGCTGGCCGACCCGAAGGAGCGGGCCGAGCACCTGATGCTGCTCGATCTCGGGCGCAACGATGTCGGCCGCGTCGCCAAGATCGGCTCGGTCAAGGTCACCGAACAGTTCGCGATCGAGCGCTATTCCCACGTCATGCACATCGTCTCGAACGTCGACGGCATGCTCGAGGCACCCAACGACGCGATGGACGCGCTGTTCGCCGGTTTTCCGGCCGGCACCGTGTCGGGCGCGCCCAAGGTCCGCGCGATGGAGATCATCGAAGAGCTCGAACCCGTGCGGCGCGGCTATTATGGCGGCTGCATCGGCTATCTGGCCGCCAACGGCACGATGGACACCTGCATTGCGCTCCGCACCGCCCTGGTCAAGGACGGCGTGATGTACGTCCAGGCCGGCGGCGGCATCGTCGCCGACTCCGATCCCGAATCCGAGTACCAGGAATCGTGGAGCAAGGCCCGTGCGCTGTTGCGCGCGGCGGAGGAAGCGGTGGCCTTTTCGGCGCGGCGCGGTTAACGCGTTCCGACCGGAGCGAGTCCTCTAAGTGGCGCAGTGCGCCGGGTCCCGCTTGGCCAGATCGTCGATGATCGGGCAGGACGGACGCTCGTCGCCGTGGCAATGCTCGGCGAGATGGCGCAACGAATCGCGCATCTCCCCCAATTCGGCGATCCGCGCGTCGAGTTCCGCGATATGGGCGAGCGCGACCTTCTTCACCTCGACGCTTGGCCTTTTACCTTGCCAAAGGGCCAGCAGCCGCTTGATGTCCTTGATCGCGAAGCCGAGCCGACGCGCTCGCCTGATGAATCCGAGAACGCCGAGATCCGATTGATCGTAAAGCCGATACCCGGCGGCACTGCGCCCGGCCGCCTTCATCAGTCCGATGCTTTCGTAGTGGCGGATCATCTTGGCGCTAACTCCGCTGGCGGCGGCGGCATGGCCGATATTCATGGCGACTCCTGCGGGCTATTGACCTTCCCAACATGGGAAGGTCCATCTGTATCGGCAAGAGCCGAATTTGGTCGAGGAAACGGATGAATTCGGGCGAGCACACGCATGATCACGGGCAGGTTTCGGTCGGAGCCGCCGGCAACGGCGCGACCGCACGCGATCCGGTGTGCGGCATGTCGGTCGACATCGCGACCGCCAAGCATGTCCACAAGCATGCCGGCACGACCTACTACTTTTGCGGCGACGGCTGCCGCGCCAAGTTCGTCGCCGAGCCGAGTCGCTATCTCCAAACACCCCCCACCCTAACCCTCCCCCTCAAGGGGGGAGGGAATCACAAAGCCCTCCCTCCCCCCAACGAGGGGGAGAGTCGGGGTGGGGGGGGCCGCGTCATCTGGACCTGCCCGATGCATCCCCAGGTCCGCCGCGACAAGCCCGGCCCCTGCCCACTCTGCGGCATGGCGCTGGAGCCGTTGCGCACGACGGCCGCAGTGCCGACCGCGAATCCCGAACTCGCGTCCATGCGGCTTCGTTTCTGGGGGACGCTGCCGATCAGCGTGGCATTGATGGCGATCGCGATGGTTTTCCCCGCGACGCCACCCTGGATCGGCGCGATCCTGGCCAGCATTGCGGTGCTGTGGGGCGGCGGGCCGTTCTTCGCGCGCGGGTGGGC
>Ga0181537_10005552_pt1 | contig 10179 bp, 10 predicted proteins | sample PEATcosm2014_Bin_39_FD_119765 | JGI IMG/M metagenome (GOLD analysis project Ga0181537, IMG submission 119765) | Peatland microbial communities from MTU Mesocosm Facility, Houghton, MI, USA - PEATcosm2014_Bin23_10_metaG | ecosystem: Environmental > Terrestrial > Soil > Wetlands > Peat | place... | reverse complement strand
TCGCGAGCCTGACCGGGCTGCAGGCGATTTTGGCGCTCGAACAGGCCGATCAGTGCAGCTGTTGCGCCAGTCAGATCTGTGGCTGTGACACGTCCGGCACGGACATCGCCCCGGACACGGACGTGCAGATCACCGAAGTCAACGCCGTGCAGCGTCAGCTGGGGATCACGCCGCAATGCGACATCAATGGCACGCTATGCGGCGCGTCTTCGGTGCCGGCCTTGCAGGCGGCGGTGCTGCCGAGCAGCGGCTCGGTGCAGGTCGGCAGCACGGCGACGGCGTTTGCCTCGATCATCAACGCCGGCCCGGGCACTGCCTCTTCGTGCTCGATCGTGCCGATAACGGATGTTCCGGCGAGCTTCACCTACCAGACCACCAACCCCGCGACCAATGCGCTGACCGGGACAGCGAATACGCCCATCGACATCCCGCAGGGCGCCTCGCAAAGCTTTGTGATCGCATTCACGCCGACCGCCGCGTTCTCACCGACAAATGTCGCGATGGCGTTTGTTTGCACCAACGCCGTTCCGGCGCCCGAGACGGTTGGCGTCAACACGCTGAACCTGTCGGCGTCGACAACGCCCGTGCCGAATATCATCGCCCTCGCGGCGAGCGGCGATCCCGGTTATGTCGACATACCGGGCGCGGCGGGGACCGGGGATTTCGCCGTCGCGATGGTCAATGTCGGGGTCGGCGCGACGGTCACCATCGGCACCAATACCGGTTCCGCGAGCTTACCGGTCATACCGCTCGTCTGTCAGACCGACCCGAACAGCGGAAGCTGTCTCGCCAGCCCGCATCCCAGCGTGACGACGACGATCGCGGCAAACGCAACGCCGACCTTCGGCATTTTCGTGACCGGCAGCGGCACGGTGGCCGACTCGCCGGGCGTCAACCGGATCTTCGTGACCGCCACCGATACCAGCGGCGTGTTACGCGGGGAAACCTCGGTCGCGGTGCGGACGCAGTAGCGCCCCCAACGATACGCGCGGATAGGCTCCGGCGGGAGCCGCGCGCAACCGCGCTAATCCCGCCGCAGATAGTGGACGCTGAACTTGCCGCCGGCATCGGTCCAGGTTTCGAGCGCCTGAAAACCGGCGCGGGCGGCGAGCGCGCGGAATTCCGGGATCGCGTATTTGTAGGAATTCTCGGTGTGGATCATCTCGCCGGCGGCAAATGAGAAGCGCCGTCCGGCAATGACCGCGGTCTGGTCCTTGAGGCTGCGGATATAGAGCTCCACCCTCCCCTCATCCGGGTTGTAGAACGCGACGTGCTCGAAATCGTCGATCGCGATGTCGCTGTCGAGCTCCTTCGCGATGCGGTGCAGCAGGTTGAGATTAAATGCCGCGTTGAGGCCTTGGGCGTCGTTATAGGCGGCGTCGAGGATCTTCTTGTCCTTCTTGACGTCGGCGCCGATCAGCATCTCGGCGCCCGGTCCGAGCAGTCTGCCGCAATGGGTGAGGAACGCGACGACCGCCTCGGGCTCGAAATTACCGATCGTCGAGCCGGGGAAAAACCCGACCCGCTTGCCGGGCGGCCCGGCAAGCTTGGGCAACTCGAACGGGCGGGTGTAATCGGCGCAGACCGCGATGACATCCAGCTCGGGGAAATCGGCGGCGATGCTCGCCGCCGCGTCGCGCAGAAAACTGCGGGAGATGTCGACCGGCACATAGGCGAGCGGCGCCTCGAGCGCGCTCAGCAGGAGCCGCACCTTGCGGCTGGCGCCGCTGCCGAGTTCGATCAGCCGGCAATTGGGCCCGATGCGCCCGGCGATCGTAGCGGCATAGGTTTCGAGGATCCCGAGCTCAGTGCGGGTCAGATAATATTCCGGCACCTCGCAAATCGCCTCGAACAGCGCCGAGCCGCGCGCATCGTAGAAGAACTTGCACGGCAGCGATTTCGGCGTGCTCGAAAGCCCGCCAAGCACCGCATCGCGGAAGCTGTCCTCGCCTGGCGCGAGGTCGTGGAAAGCGAAAATAGCTCCATCAGGCATGGCAAATTCCCGGCATCACGCATCCTCGGCGAGGCGCAGCCCGGAGAATGCCCAGCGCGCCGTGGGGGGGAAGAAATTGCGGTACGTGGTGCGTATATGGCCCGCCGGGGTGACCGCCGCACCCCCACGCAGCACCATTTGATTTGACATGAACTTGCCGTTGTATTCCCCGATCGCGCCCGACACCGCACGAAATCGCGGATAGGGCGTATAGGGGCTCGCGGTCCATTCCCAGACATCGCCAATCAGCTGGCGCAGTCCCTGGCCGCCGCCATCGGCGCCGGGATGATAGCGCCGGCTATCCGCGAGATTGCCCGAGAGGGCCGCCCCGTTGTCGAGCGTCGCCTGGGCGGCGACTTCCCATTCCGCTTCGGTCGGCAACCGCTTCCCGGCCCATTTCGCGTAGGCATCGGCCTCGTAGAGGCTGACATGCACAACCGGCTCGGCCGGATCGAGGCACTTTTCGCCCGACAGGGTGAAGACCCGCCAGCCCTCTTTCGCGTCACCGCGCCAGTAGAGCGGCGCCTCCCAGCCTTGCTGTTGCACGGTCGCCCAGCCTTCGGACAGCCAGAATTCGGGCTCGCCATAACCGCCGGCGGCGATGAACTCGGCGAATTCGCCGCAGCTCACCGGCCGGTTCGCCAGGCGGAACGGTTCGAGCCACGCGCGGTGCCGCGGTGTCTCGTTGTCAAAGGCGAAAGCGTCGGTCGCATGGCCGATCTGCACGAGCCCGCCGGGGAAATCGACCCAGTCGAGCGGCGACGAAACCCCAGCCGCGCGCCGCCGTGGCGGCTGATAGGCCGGCAGTAGCGGGTTTAGCGAGAAGACATGTTTGATGTCCATCAGGATCAATTCCTGATGCTGCTGCTCGTGGTTGAGACCGAGTTCGACGAGCGGCGCCATTTCCTGCCAGGTGTCGTCCGCCGCCGTATCGACCAACCGGATCATCGCGGCGCCGACATGTTCGCGATAGGCGGCCACGTCGGCGCAGGACGGGCGCGACAGCATGCCGCGCTGCGGCCGCGGGTGGCGCGGCCCCTCGGCCTCGTAATAGGAGTTGAACAGATAGTGGAAAGCCGGGTCGAACACCCGGTAGGCGGCGTCAAAGCGCACCAGGACAAAGGTCTCGAAGAACCAGGTCGTGTGCGCCAGATGCCATTTTGTCGGGCTGACATCGGGCATCGACTGGATCGACTGATCCTCCGGCGTCAGCCGGGCCGCGAGCGTCTCACTTTCGTGTCGGACAGCCTCGAACCTCTGACGCGCGGCGGACCTGCCAGCGTCGCGAGCCTCTTGCTGGGCATTGATTTCGATCACCGGCATCCCCTGGCAATATTCTCACTGAAGGCCGTACCGATGCGGCCGCCTTGCCTCAGCGCGAGATATGGCGGCTCGGGTTAATTCTGTAAACCTTTGCCGCGTCGATTGGTTCAGCCTAGCAGGACCGCGTGAGAATTTTCCATGGCTTTCTCAATGGCTTATTTGCAGACTGTCAATCTCGTTTCTGGAACCCGACGGCCGGATAGATTAACAAATCCACGCCGCGACGCGCGGGTTCGGTCAGCCGCGCGGCGGATCGCGGCGATGGTACAAGACGTAGATGACAACCAGCGCGATCGCCAATGAGAACCAAGTGATCGCGTATTGCAGGTGATCGTTTGGCAAGTCGAGGCGGGTGATGCCGCCTTTTGGCCAGCCGCCCGGGTTTGGCGTCTTGTCCGCGTCGATGTAGAACGGCACGGGATCGGTGATCGCGTCCTGTCGCGCCATTGCCGGCAGGTCGACCCAAAACCACAAGTTCAGATCAGGACGATTGTCGGGCAGGAAAAAGCTCGGCTTGCCATCCGGCGGCACACGAAGGAGGCCGGCGAGGCGCACGGTCCCCGCCAACTCGCCGGCAGTGCGCTTGGTCCGGTCCTTTAGGTCGAGCGGGATAAAGCCGCGATTGACGAAGATTGTCCGCCCGTCGGTCATGCGGAACGGCGTCACCACCTGATAGCCCGAATCGCCGCTGTCGGATGACGCGGCGAGAAACAATTCCTTGTCGTTCTGAAAGTCGCCCTCGGCGACGATGTGGTGGAATTCGAGTCCTTGCGCCTCGGCGAGGGTTTGCGGCGGCGCGACCGGCGCCGCCCCGACCGCGGCATCGCGCTGGGCGATCAGGCCTTCCTTCCAGTGCAGCCGCTGGATTTGCCAGATGCCGAGCCCGAGCAGGATCAGCACCGCCGGCACGGTGAACAGCGTAGGCACCAGGCGCGGGTGAAACCCGGTCATCGATCGTCTATGGCTGCGGCGGCTGCAGCAAATTGTGCCGGTATTGCAGGGCGATCACGCCGGCCTTCAATGGCCGCAACAGCCCGATCGCGCCGCCGAGGACGACCGGGATCAAGACGAGCAAATGCACCCAGATCGGCGGTGAAAACTCGATCTCCAGCCACGCGGCGATGCCGACGGCGATCGCGCCGAGGATCAGGATCAAGAAAACTGCCGGGCCGTCACCCGCGTCCTCGGCCGAGAGATCGAGCCCGCAGGCGGGACAGGCGGGCCGCACCGTCAAGAGTCCAGAGAAAATCCGTCCTTCGCCACAACGCGGGCAGCGGCACATCAGCGCCGCCCGCAGGGGCGAAACCGGGGCGTAGGTCGAAATCGCTATTCCCCGAGCGGAAGCGCCGCGCCCATCCCCCACCAGTAGATGCAGATGAACAGGAAGAGCCACACCACGTCGACGAAATGCCAGTACCAGGCCGCCGCTTCGAGGCCGAAATGGTGGGTCGGCGTGAAGTCGCCGCGTTGCGCTCGCCACAGGCAGACGGCGAGAAACGTCGTGCCGATGATCACGTGGAAGCCGTGGAACCCGGTCGCCATGAAAAAAGTCGACGGGTAGATACCGTCGGTAAAATGAAACGCCGCGTGCGAATACTCATAGGCTTGCACGCAGGTAAAGCTGAGCCCGAGCAGCACGGTCACGGTCAGCCCTTGGACGAGGCCTTTCTGGTTGCCTTCGAGCAGCGAATGATGCGCCCAGGTCACCGTCGTGCCGGACAGCAGCAGGATCAATGTGTTGAGGAACGGGAATTCAAATGGGTTGAACGGGTGGATGCCCTTGGGCGGCCAGACGCCGCCGACCGGGAACAGGCTCGACGTGAAAAACGCCCAGAAGAACGCGGCGAAAAACATCACCTCCGAGGCGATAAAGAGCGCCATGCCAAAGCGCAGGCCGATCTGCACGACCGGTGTGTGGTAGCCCTTGAAGGTCGCCTCGTTGATGACGTCGCGCCACCACACGAACATCGTCCCCAGCACCATCAGGAAACCGAGGATCAGCGCGATATAGCCGTGGCCGTGCATGAACAGCACCGCACCGGCGGCCATCACCCCGCCCGCGATGGAGCCGACAAGCGGCCACGGGCTCGGATCGACGAGGTGGTAGGGATGCTTTGGCGCGGCGTGGCCGTGCGCATCGACGTGAGCGTGCGAGTCGGTCATGAGTTCGGCCCCAATTTGTCAGTTTTCTGGCGCTCGAGTTGCTGAGCAGCCGCCTTGAACATCGAATAGGAGAGCGTGATCGTGTGGACGTCGGTGGTGTCCGGATCCTTCAAGAGATCGGGATCGACAAAGAAGACGACCCCCATATCCTTGCTTTCGCCCGGCGCCAGATACTGCTCGTTAAAGCAAAAACATTGCAGCTTGTCGAAATAGATGCCGCTCTTGGTCGGCGTCACATTGTAGACGGCGCGGCCGGTGATCCCCTCATTCGAGCGATTGACCGCCCGGAAAAAGACCTGCGTCTGCTCGCCGGGATGGACCTGAACCTGGGGAACGAGCGGCCGGAACTCCCAGGAGAGGTCGGGCGCGACATCGGTATCAAATCGCACCGTGATCAGCGCGTTGGAGACGTCACGCGGCGCGGCTGTCGCGCGCTGCGTCGTCCCGCCATAACCGGTCGCGGCGCAAAAGATGCGGTAGAGCGGCACCGAGGCGAAGCTGAGCCCGACCATGCCCGCGACGACCGCGAGCAGCAGCACCACGGTCGTGCCATGACGGCGCAATGTCGGCTCGGCCATCCTAATGGCCCCCCATCCGCACGATGGTCAGCGCGTAGAACAGCGCGACGAGGCCCAACAGCACGAACAGCAGGGCCCGGTTGCGGGCGCGGATGCGTGACTGCCCCTTGGACCGCCCGTCGGCGTCATCGGCCATCACCGCCCGCCTCCGATGCCGTGGTCCACCAGCAAGAACATGAAGATCAAGAACAGATAAGCGAGCGAAAACGCGAACATCTGCCTTGCGCTGCGGTCGGTGTTGTCGCGCCAGACGCGCAGCGCCGACACGGTGAACATCAGGCTGAGGCTCCCTGCCCCCACCGCGTAAAGCGGACCGGCGACACCGAGCAGCCATGGCGCCGCGGTCACCGGCCATAGCACCAGCGTGTAGAGCAGCATCTGCTTTTTGGTTTCGCGCGCGCCGGCGACCACCGGCAGCATCGGGATGCCGGCCTTGGCGTATTCATCCGCCTTGTAGAGCGACAGCGCCCAGAAATGCGGCGGCGTCCAAAAAAAGATGATCGCAAACAGCGCGATCCCACCCCAGCCGACATCGCCGGTCACCGCGGCCCAGCCGATCAGCGGCGGCAGCGCGCCAGCGGCGCCGCCGATCACGATGTTCTGCGGCGTGCGCCGCTTGAGCCACATCGTGTAGACAAAGACGTAGAAGGAGATGGTCAGCGCCAGAAGCTCGGCCGCGACCCAGTTGACCGCGACCCCCATCACCGCGACGGAGCCGACCGCGAGCACGCAGCCAAAACCGAGCGCCTCGCCCGGCTCCATCCGGCCGGCCGGCAGAGGCCGTGACGCGGTGCGCCGCATGACGCGATCGATGTCGCGGTCGTACCACATGTTGATCGCGCCGGACGCCCCAGCGCCGATCGCGATGCACAGGATCGCCACCGCGGCAAGAAACGGGTGCAAATGCCCCGGCGCCAGGACAAGCCCGACCACACCGGTAAACACAACCAGCGACATGACCCTGGGCTTCAGGATCTGGACATAGTCGCCGACCGCCGCGCCAACGACCGGCGCGACGGCTGTTGTCGGCAGTTCGCTCACGGCAAGACCCGCCGCTGTCTCATCCCCGACGCGGTCCTAATGGCCGTGCGCCGCGGTGATTACCGGCAGCTCTTCATAGGTGTGGAAAGGCGGCGGAGACGACACGGTCCATTCGAGCGTCGTCGCCCCCTCGCCCCAGTAATTGGCGCCGACCTTCTTGCCAAAGAACAGCGTATGGAAGACGACGAACACGAAGAACACCGTCGACGCCGAGGAGATGTAGGAGCCGAGCGAGGCGACATGGTTCCACCCGGCGAAGGCGTCCGGGTAATCGGCGATGCGCCGCGGCATTCCGGCAAGCCCGAGGAAATGCATCGGGAAGAAGGTCAGGTTGACGCCGATAAACGTCGTCCAGAAATGGATCTGGCCAAACGTCTCGTTGTACTGGCGGCCCGACATCTTGCCGATCCAGTAGTAGAAGCCGCCAAAGAGAGCGAACACCGCGCCCAATGACAGCACGTAATGGAAATGGCCGACGACGTAATAGGTGTTGTGGAGCGCGATATCGACGCCGGCATTCGCCAGCACCACGCCGGTCACCCCACCGACCGTAAATAGGAAGATAAAGCCGATCGCCCACAGCATCGGCACCTTGAACTCGATCGAGCCGCCCCACATCGTGGCGACCCACGAGAAGATCTTCACCCCGGTCGGCACGGCGATGACCATCGTCGCCGCGGTGAAATAGGCCCGCGTGTCGATCGAGATGCCGGTCGTATACATGTGGTGTGCCCACACGACAAAGCCGATCCCGCCAATCGCGACCATCGCGTAGGCCATGCCGAGATAGCCGAACACCGGCTTTTTCGCGAAGGTCGAGACGATCTGCGAGACGATGCCAAACCCGGGGAGGATCAGGATGTAGACCTCGGGATGGCCAAAGAACCAGAACAGATGCAGGAAGAGCAGCGGGTCGCCGCCACCGGCCGGATCGAAGAAGGTCGTGCCGAAATTGCGGTCGGTCAGCAGCATCGTGATCGCGCCCGCCAGCACAGGTAGCGACAGCAGCAACAGAAACGCCGTCACCAGGATCGACCATACGAACAGCGGCATGCGATGCAAGGTCATCCCCGGCGCACGCATGTTGAAGATCGTCGTGATGAAATTGATCGCGCCCATGATCGACGACGCGCCGGCGAGATGCAGCGCGAAGATCGCCATGTCGATCGAGGGACCGGGATGGCCGTCCTGCCCGGCTTCCGACAACGGCGGATAGATCGTCCAGCCGACACCGGCACCGCCGTGCAGCGCGTTGTTCAGACCATCGCCCTGCCCGACCATCGTCGAGCACACCAGCAGCAGAAAGGCCGGGATCAGCAGCCAGAAGCTGATGTTGTTCATGCGTGGGAAGGCCATGTCCGGCGCGCCGATCATCAGCGGCACAAACCAGTTGCCAAACCCGCCGATCATCGCCGGCATAACCAGGAAGAACACCATGATCAGCCCGTGCGCGGTGATCAGCACGTTATAAACCTGGTGGTCGGTGATGAACTCGTTGCCGGGATGGCTCAGCTGAATGCGGATCAACAGCGAGAAGAACCCGCCGAGCAGCCCGGCGATGACCGCGAAGATCAGATAGAGCGTGCCGATATCCTTGTGGTTCGTCGAGCAGAACCAGCGGACAAAGAACCCGGGCGCGTGGCCGTGCCCATCGGCGTGGTCGGCATGAGCCTGGTAAGCCATCGGAAACCCCTTCGCTCTCAGTTGCCGGCCCGGGTCGAATGATCGACCACCGGCGGGGCTGCCGCCGCCGGCTCGGCTGCGGCCACCTGTGTCGGATTGACGCCTGTCGAATTGACGCCCGTCGGACTGACGCCCGTCGGATTGGCGCCTGTCGGCTCGCCCTTGGGCATATCGGTCGCGGCGAACTTGGTCTTCGCCTCGGCGAGCCATTTGTCAAAATCGGCCTGCGAGAGGACGACCACCTTGATCGGCATGAACGCGTGGTTGACGCCGCAGATCTGGTTGCACTCGCCGTAATAGGTGCCGGTGTGATTGACGTGCATCCAGGCTTCGTTGAGGCGGCCGATCACCGCGTATTCCTGGACGCCAAAGGACGGCACGTACCAGCTATGGATGACGTCGCTGCCGGCGACCTGCACGCGCACCGTCGTATCGACCGGGATCACCAGCGGGTTGTCGACCTCGAGCAGGCGCGGCTGTCCCGGCTTCAAATCCTTGTCGGCGATCAGATTGCTGTTGAAGTCGAGATTGCCTTGATCGGGATAATTGTATTCCCAGTACCATTGGTGGCCGGTGACCTTGACCGTCATCTTCGCGTCGGGCACCCGGTCCATGTAGTACATCAGCTTGAAGGACGGGACCGCGATCGTGACGAGGATCAGCACCGGGATCACCGTCCACAGCACCTCGATCAGCGCGTTGTGCGAAGTCCGCGACGGCACCGGGTGCGCGCGGGCGTTAAAGCGCACCATCACGTAAATCAGCAGCCCGACGACAAACAGCGAGATCGCGAAGATCAGGACGAGCAGCTCGTTATGAAACGCGTGGATGCGCTCGGTGACCGGCGTCGCCGCATCCTGCATGCCGAGTTCCCACGGACGCGGCTGATCGGCGAAGGCCGTGCCACCGCCGAGGATCACGGCCAAGCCGGCACACAAAATCGCCCAAATTTTCCGGCTCATCGTTTCCCGGCCCACAATTTTCGGGATTGTCGTTGTCGTCAACCGCACCATGTCCTAACAGCTCCCCTTCGGCGAGGGCGCCCCATTTCCGCGAGCAACCAGGCCGGCCGCACTCCCGGCGAGCCACCCGGAGCCGCTGTTCGGAACACTGATCCGAGCGGGACCGTCCGGGCTTCGCGCCGCTCGGCCGAAGCCGCACCGCCACCACGGTTTCTGGCTGATGGCGGCAGCAACCGATCGCTCGCGACCCTACACCAAAGCCCGATGCGGCAACAACTGCGTCGCTTTGCCCCTAACCTATTGCGGCAAGCCGCCGCACGCGGCTCGACCTATAGGCGCGGCATGACGGACGTATGACGATCCGGCCTTCCGCGCGACGCCTTGCGCCCTCATATTGAGGGTCGAGAATTCGAAGGAGTGCCCGATGACCAATCTT
>Ga0181537_10005550_pt1 | contig 10185 bp, 6 predicted proteins | sample PEATcosm2014_Bin_39_FD_119765 | JGI IMG/M metagenome (GOLD analysis project Ga0181537, IMG submission 119765) | Peatland microbial communities from MTU Mesocosm Facility, Houghton, MI, USA - PEATcosm2014_Bin23_10_metaG | ecosystem: Environmental > Terrestrial > Soil > Wetlands > Peat | place... | reverse complement strand
CCGCATCAGGTGCACCTGAAGTCGGGCGAGAAATACGCCGGCATCATGCTGCGCGAGCAGGTTGCGAAGGCGAACACGTCGATTTTCCAGGCGGCGCAGAGCCAGCCCCAGTATGCCGGCATGGGGACCACGCTGGTGGTGGCGTTGTTCTACGACAACCGCATGATGGTCGCGCATATCGGCGACTCGAGGCTGTACCGGCTGCGCGGCGAGAAGTTTACGCAGATAACGAAGGACCATTCGCTGCTGCAGGAGCAGATCGACGCCGGCATGATTACCGCCGAGCAGGCGAAGTATTCGCAGAACAAGAATCTGGTGACGCGGGCGCTCGGCATCGACGCCAGCGTGGAGCCGGAGCTTCATGAATACGAGGCGCAGCCGGGGGACATCTACCTGCTGTGCTCGGACGGTTTGTCGGACATGGTGGAGGACGAGGACATTGGGCTTACCCTGCAGACCCTGGGTGCGAACCTCGGTCTGGCGGCGCAGCAACTGGTGCAGACGGCCAACGACAACGGCGGGCGCGACAACGTGTCAGTGATCCTGGTCCGGGTGCGCGAGCCTTATCCCGCGGCGCGCGGTTTCCTCGCGAAGCTGGCGGCGTGGTTTAGATAATCGGCGAGGGTAATGTTATGGCGAAGTTGATTTTGAGCATGGACGGCCTCGTGCTGAAGGAAATTCCGCTCGTCAAGGAGCGGACGACGATCGGCCGCCGCGCGACCAACGACATCCAGATCGACAACCTGGCGATGAGCGGCGAGCACGCGGTGATCGTGCAGATTCTCAACGACTGCTTCCTCGAGGACCTCGGCAGCACCAACGGCACCATGGTCAACGGCCAGCCGATCAAGAAGCACTTCCTGCAGCACAACGATGTGATCGAGCTCGGCAAGTACCGCCTCAAATACATCAATGAGCAGACCGCCACCACCGGGCAGGCCGAGTTCGAAAAAACCATGGTGCTGCGCCCGCAGGCGGTGCCCAAGGTGGGCGGCGTCGGCGTCAAGACCGGCGACACCCAGATCGGCGCCACCGCCGGCCAGACCATGCCCGGCGCGGCCGCGGCAGCCGCAGCGGCCGGCCACGCCACCAACCCGGGACCGGTAGCGACACCCGCGCAGCCGGCAGCGCCGGCGGCACCGGCGGCAAGCGTCCTCGGCGCGGTGCAGATTTTGAACGGGCCCAACGCCGGCAAGGAGCTGGAGCTTTCCAAACCGCTGACCACCCTGGGCAAGCCCGGGGTGCAGGTCGCCGTAATCACCAAGCGTGGGCAGGGCTATTTCGTCACCCACGTCGAAGGCGCCACTTTTCCGGTGCTCAACGGCAAGACGCTGGACGCGCAGGCGCATCCGCTGAAGGATCACGACATACTCGAGATCTCCGGCACCAAGATGGAATTTTTTATCAAGTCCTGACCCGGCTGCCCGGCTGACGCCAGGACTGCGCGCATACCGCGCCGAGATCCGCCGGCACCGGCGGAGATTTCGTCAACGGAGCCGATTTGAAGAAACACCTCGTACGCATCGCGCTGGGCCTCGCCATCGGCTTGGTTTTTCTCGGCCACGCCGCCCGCTTTTACGAAATCGGCCTCCTCAACCAGCTCGACTACATCCTGTACGACACGCGGTTGCAGTTGACCATGCCCAATACGGTCGACAACCGGGTGGTCATCCTCGACATCGACGAGAAGAGCCTCGCGGAACTGGGCCATTGGCCCTGGAAGCGGTACCTGCTGGGCAGCCTGATCACCAAGCTGTTCGACAAGTACAACGTGGCGCTGGTCGGGTTCGACATATTTTTTGCCGAACGCGACGAAAGCTCGGGCATCAAGAGCCTCGACCGCATGTCCAAGGAGGAACTCAAGGACAACAGCGCATTCCAGGGCGCCTATCGCGAACTGCGCCCGAAACTGGATTACGACCAGATTTTTGCCGACGCCCTGAAAGGCCGCCCGGTAGTCATGGGCTTTGTGTTCTCCAATGACGAAGGAGCCAAGGAGATCGGCGTGTTGCCGGAAGCGGTCCTGCCCGCCGGAACTTTCCGCGGCCGGCCCATCCCCTTCCTCAATTTCCGGGGTTTTATCGGCAACCTGCCGGAACTGCAGAAGAGCGCGGCCTCCGGCGGCCACGTCAACATGGTGCCGGACGACGACGGCATCGTGCGCCGGGTGCCGATGGTCGTGGAATTCAAGGGTGCCTACTACGAATCGCTGTCGCTCGCCATGCTGCGCGCGCTGGTGGCCCTCGATACCGGCGCCCTTCCCAACGTGGTGCCGGGCTACGCCGAAGAGAAATACGGCATCGCCAGCCGCGGCTACCAGGGCCTGGAATGGCTGGATTTGCCGACCACCAAGGGCAGGGTGGTGCGCATCCCGGTGGACAGCACGGTGTCCACCCTGGTGCCCTACCGGGGCGATCGCAACAGTTTCAAGTACATTTCGCTCGCCGACGTCGCCGCCGAGCGCGTCGATCCGGCGGAACTCAAGGGCAAGATTGCGCTGGTCGGCACCAGCGCGCAGGGCCTGCTCGACCTGCGGGCGACGCCGGTCAACAAGATCTACCCCGGGGTCGAGGTGCACGCGAACATGATTGCCGGGATGATCGACGGCAGCCTCAAGCAGCGGCCACCCTACGTGCTGGGCGCCGAATTCGTGCTGGTGCTGCTGACCGGGGCGGTGATGGCGATGCTGCTGCCCCTGCTCAACCCGCTGAAAGCGACCCTGACCACGCTGCTGGTGCTGTTGTTCGTCCTCGTCACCAACCTGCTGGTATGGCACTACGGCAACCTGGTGCTGCCGCTGGCCTCCAGCGTGATGCTGATAGTCGCGCTGTTCGCGCTCAACATGTCCTACGGTTACTTCGTCGAGTCGCGCTCGAAGCGGCAGTTCACGGAGCTGTTCGGCCAGTACGTGCCGCCTGAACTGGTCGACAAGATGAGCGAGAATCCCGAGGGTTACAGCATGGCGGGCAAGAAGGGCGACCTGACCGTGCTGTTCTCCGATGTGCGCGGCTTCACCACCATCTCCGAGAGCCTGCAGCCGGAGGAGCTGGAGCGGCTGATGAACGAGTATTTCAACCCGATGACCGAAGTCATCCGCAACCAGACCCAGGGCACGCTGGACAAGTACATCGGCGACGCCATCATGGCGTTCTGGGGCGCGCCGGTGGAGCAGCCGGACCACGCCAAGCGCGCCGTCAGGGCGGCGATGGAAATGCAGAGAGTGCTGGCGGAACTGCGGCCAGGATTCAAGGAGAAATACCACCACGACATTTTCATCGGGGTCGGCCTCTCGAGCGGCAGCATGACGGTGGGCGACATGGGCTCGGAAGTGCGCAAGGCGTATACGGTCATGGGCGACAAGGTAAATCTGGGCGCGCGCCTGGAAGGGCTCACCAAGCAATACGGCGTCGGCATCCTGGTGGCGGAAGAGACGCGCAGTGCGGTGTTGGACGTGGTGTTCCGCGAAATAGACCGCGTCAGGGTCAAGGGCAAGGACGAGCCGGTGGTGATTTTCGAGCCGGTGGGCGCTGAAGGCAAGGTGTCGAAGGCCGAACTCGACGAGCTTAAATTATGGAACCAGGTGATCAAGCTGTACCGCAGCCAGGACTGGGACCAGGCAGAATTGCAGTTGTTTAACCTGAAGAAGTTGGCACCGGACCGCTTTTTGTACGATCTTTATGCGAAACGTATAGCAGAATACCGTAGTAATCCCCCCGGCCAGGGTTGGGATGGCGTGACCACGTTCGAAACCAAATAAGCACATGAAACTCAGGATCCTCGGTTGCAGCGGCGGCATTGGTGGGCGGCACCTGCGCACCACCTCGATGCTGCTCGACCACGACATCCTGATCGACGCCGGCACCGGAGTGGGCGAGCTGTCGCTTACCGAATTGTCCCTGGTCGACCATATTTTCCTGACCCATTCGCACCTCGACCACGTTACCAGCATCCCCTTCATCGTCGATACCGTCGGCGCCATGCGCACGCGCCCGCTTACGGTGCACGCCATCCCGCAGACCATCGAGATCCTCAAAAACCACATTTTCAACTGGCTGATCTGGCCCGACTTTGCGCAGATTCCCACCCCCGACCAGCCCTACCTGCGCTACGAAGAAGTGCAGATCGGCCAGACGGTTTCGCTCGGCACCCGCAGCCTTACCGCGCTGCCGGCGAACCATACGGTGCCGGCGATCGGCTACCACCTGTCGAGCGGCAAGGGCAGCCTGGTATTCACCGGCGACACCTCGGACAACGACAAATTCTGGCCCATCGTCAACCGCATCGCCGATTTGCGCGTGCTCATCATCGAGACCGCGTTCTGCAACCGCGAGCGCGAGCTTGCCATCGCGGCGAAACATCTGTGCCCGAGCATGCTGGCGGAGGAGCTGGCCAAGCTGCAGCGCAGCCCGGACATATTCATCACCCACCTGAAACCCGGCGAGATCGAGCTCACCATGGAAGAGATCGAGCGTTGCGCGGGCCAGTTCCGGCCGATGATGCTGCAGAACAACCAGGTTTTCGAGTTCTAGGCGGCCCGCCGATGCATGCATTCGACGATTCCGCCGCCAGTTCGCCCAGGGTAAGCGAGGACGTCCTGCGCACCCTGGTGCCGCTGGACGCGTTAAGCCGCGCGCGGCTGACGGAGCTGTCGGAAGTCTGTTTCATCGAGCGCATTTCGGCCGGCGCCGACGCATTCCGGCTGCAGGGCCCCAAGGGCCAGGCGGTCTACCTGCTGGCCGGCGAGCTCGAGCTCGGCCTGGCCGACGGCTCCAACCAGCGCGTGGTCTCCGGTACCGAGGCAGCGCGGCACGCCCTGGGCCGCCGCTGGCTGGCGCTGCGCTCCGCACACGCGGTCAGGGATTCGCAGATTGTGCGGCTCGACGACGATCTGCTCGACATCATGGCCACCTGGGATCAGCTCGCGATCGGCAACGCCTCGGGCACCGCAGACACCACGCCCCCGGCCGGCAGGACCGCGGCGCCGGCGGCGGACGCGGCGCCGGCCGCCGACTGGGGCATGCTGTCCGGCGTATTCAGCGTGAAGGCGCTCAACAGCGGCCCGCTGTCGCAACTGCCGCCGGCGCATATCGACACCCTGCTCAGGCGCTTTCGCCGCGTCAAGGTGAAGCGCGGCGAAGTGATCGTGAGGCAGGGCGCGGAAGGCGATTATTATTATCTGATCGAAAGCGGGCGCTGCACGGTCAGCCGCGAAATCGGCGGCGCCACGGTCAACCTGGCCGAAATCAAGAGCGGCGACGCGTTCGGCGAAGAGGCGCTGGTATCCGGCACCCGCCGCAACGCGACGGTGACGATGAAAAGCGACGGCGTGCTGCTGCGCCTGCCCAGCGCCGACTTCGCGGAACTCCTCAAGCAGCCGCTGCTCAATCGGGTGTCGTTCGAGGAGGCGCAGCGCATGGTGGCCGCCGGCGCGCGCTGGCTCGACGTGCGCTTTCCCTCGGAATTCCAGTACGACCGCCTTCCCGGCGCGGTCAACGTGCCGCTGGTCGAGATCCGCAATGCCTTCGGCCTGCTCGACAATTCGCAGCAATACATTGTGTATTGCCAGACCGGGACCCGCAGCGCGGCGGCGGCGTTCCTGCTGGCGCAGCGCGGCTATCGCGCGAGCCTGCTCGAACGCGGCCTGGCCGGCGCCGAGCGCCAGGGCTGAGGACGCCATGCGAACCGGAGCCGCCATTCTTGCCGCCACGCTGCCCGCAATGTTTCCCGCATGGCTGCCGTTTGCCTGCGGCGTGGCCCACGCGCAGGCGCTGGACTACGGCTCGATCGAGGGCATGCTGAAACGCGGCGAGTTCGCGCAGGCATACGCCCTGCTCGATCCCCACGAGTTCAACTACGCGGGAGACGCCGACTTCGATTACCTGCTGGGCGTGGCCGCGCTGGAATCCGGCCACCCGGAGCGCGCGCGGGCGGCGCTGGAGCGCGTGCTGCTCGCCAACCCGCAGTTCGCAGGGGCGCGCCTCAATCTGGCGCGCGCCTACGCGGCGCTTGGCGACAAGGCGCGCGCGCGCGCGGAGTTCGAAACAGTACTGGCGTCCAATCCGCCGCAGGCGACGCGCGACGCGGTCGCGCGCTACCTGGCGACGCTGGAGCAGACCGAGGCCGGGCCGCGAACCCGCAGCGAGGGTTATCTGGAAGCCGCGCTCGGGCACGACAGCAACATCAACCTGGCGACCGCTTCGGACCAGGTATACGTTCCCCTGTTCGGCGCCAGTTTTTCGCTGCCGCCCGCCAGCGTGGCGTTGAGCGAGAACTACGCGAGCCTGGCGGGAGGTGTCGGCGTCGAGCATGTGCTGAGCGAGCATTTCAGCGCGTTTGGCGGTCTTGGCCTCAAGCTTCGCGACAACGCCAGGACTGCGCTCTACGACAGCGAGGAAGTGGAGGCGCGCGCCGGGCTGCAGTACGGCGACGGGCCGCACCTGGCTAGGCTGGGGGTGATCGGCGACCGTTACGACCTCGACCGCCAGGGCTATCGCAAATTCGACGGCCTGCTCGGCGAATGGCGCCTGCAGGCCGACGCGCGCAACCAGGCCAACGTATTCCTGCAGGACAGCCGCATTCGCTACCTGCAAAGCACGGCAGCGAGCTTTTCGGGCGAGCAGACACTGGCCGGCGCAGGCTGGCTGAGAAGTTTCGACGACGCCGGCGACAGTTACCTGTTTGCGGGCGCCTACGGCGGCCACGACCGTGCCACCCAGCCGAGCGACGACGGCGGCAAGGCGATCCTCGGCCTGCGTCTAGCCGTACAATGGGCCGCTGCGCCCAGCGGCGAATGGCTGGCCTACGCCGGCGCGGTAAGCGGCCGCTACGACCAGCCGAACCCGGCGTTCCTGGTTACGCGCCGCGACCTTGAGGTCGATGCGGGGGCCGGCTTCAATTGGCGCTTTGCCCCCCGCTGGAGCCTGCGCCCGCAGCTGACCTGGACCCGCAACCATTCGAATATTGAACTTTACGACTACAATCGTTACGATTTGTCGATCACACTGCGGCGTGATTTCCGCTGAATCAGGAGGTTACGTGGCAGCGCAAGCTTTTAGATTGAGAGGTTTGATATGAGTGCGGTACTCGGTACGAAACCGGTTGCGCAGGCCGGCGGCGACGACGTCAACGCCAAGCTGCAGTTTTCCAAGAAACTGCAGACCGTAACCAACAAGATTCACTCCACCAGCGCGATCGACGAGATCATCCTGGAGGTGAGCGAGGACATCTGCGAGATGTTCGAGGCCGACCGCCTCAGCATCTACATCGTGGCCGACGACAAGAGCTCGATCGTGTCCAAGGTGAAGACCGGGCTCAACGCCTTCAAGGACATCCGGCTGCCGATCTCCGACCAGAGCATCGCCGGCTACGTCGCGCTGTCGAAGAAAATCGCCAGTATCGCCGACGTCTACGACGACCGCGAGCTGCGCGCGCTCAACCCCAACCTCAAGTTCCTGCAGGCGGTCGACAAGCGCACCGGTTACCGCACCAAGCAGCAGCTGGTGGCGCCGATCCTGGACGCCAACGACAACGACCTGATCGGCGTGGTGCAGATCATCAACAGCCGCAACGACAAGCCGTTCTCCAAGATCGCGGAAGAAGGGCTGCTGGAGCTGTCGAAGACGCTGGCGATCGCGCTGCGCCTGCGCCAGAAACCGGGAATCGTCCGCAGCAAGTACGACCACCTGGTGACCGACGCCGTGATTTCGGCGACCGAGCTTGAGCTTGCCGCGCGTTCGGCGCGGCGCAAGGAAATCGACATCGAGCAGGTGCTGGTCGGCGAATTCCAGGTTACGGTGCCGGCCATCGGCCAGGCGTTGTCCAAGTTTTTCGGCGTGCCCTACGAGGCGTACAAGAGCGACCGCATCAAGCCGCTGGACCTGCTGAAGAACCTGAAACGCGACTACGTCGAATCCAGCGAATGGCTGCCGATCGACGACAGCAAGGAAGGTCTCATCATCCTCGCGCTCGACCCGGAGAAGGTCAAGACCTCGCGCACCGTCGGCAACGTGTTCCCGCGCCACGCCAAGGTGGTCTACAAGGTCACCACCAACAACGAGTTCCTGCAGACCATCAACCATTTCTACGGCAAGGAGGAAGACAATTCCTCGATTGGCGACATGCTGTCAGGGATGGACGAGGAAGACGTGGAACAGGCCGGCGGCTCCGACGACCTGTCCGAGGCTTCCGACAACGAATTGGTGAAGCTCGTCAACAAGATCATCATCGACGCCTACAACCAGGGCGCCTCCGACATCCACATCGAGCCCTACCCGGGCAAGGGCAAGACCGAGGTGCGTTTCCGCAAGGATGGCTCGCTGCAGCCCTACATCGAGGTGCCGGCGAGCTACCGCAACGCGATCACGGCGCGCCTCAAGATCATGTGCGACCTCGACATTTCCGAGAAGCGGCGGCCGCAGGACGGCAAGATCAAGTTCAAGAAATTCGGCCCGCTCGACATCGAGCTGCGGGTGGCGTCGATCCCGTCGTCGGGCGGGGTGGAAGACGTGGTGATGCGGATCCTGGCCGCGGGCGAGCCGATTCCGCTGGCCAAGCTCGGCCTCACGCCCTACAACTACGAAACCATCAAGAACGTGGTGAGCAAGCCCTACGGCCTGTTCTTCGTGTGCGGCCCTACCGGCTCCGGCAAGACCACCACGCTGCACTCGGTGCTGGGCTTCCTCAACACGCCAGAAACCAAGATCTGGACCGCCGAGGACCCGGTCGAAATCACGCAGAAGGGCCTGCGCCAGGTGCAGGTCAACAAGAAGGCCGGGCTCGACTTCGCGACAGTAATGAAGGCGTTCCTGCGAGCCGACCCGGACATCATCATGGTCGGCGAAATGCGCGACAAGGAAACCGTCGGCACCGGCATCGAGGCGTCCCTCACCGGCCACCTGGTGTTCGCCACCCTGCACACCAACAGCGCGCCGGAATCCATCATCCGCCTGCTGGACATGGGCATGGACCCGTTCAACTTCGCCGACGCGCTGCTCGGTGTGCTGGCCCAGCGCCTGGCGAAACGCCTGTGCAAGTGCAAGGAGGCTTACACGCCGGACCAGGCCGAGATCAAGCAGCTGCTCAACGAATACTGCGAAGAGCTGCAGCACACGCCGGAATTCAAGAAAGACCCCAAGGCCGGCTACGAAAACGTCTACCGCGAGTGGATCACCAACTACGGCGGCGACCAGAAGCATCTCACGATTTACCGCAAGAAAGGCTGTGACATCTGCGGCAACACCGGCTACAAGGGCCGGGTCGGCCTGCACGAGCTGATGGTGGGCACCGACCGGCTGAAGAAAAACATCCAGGAGAAGGAGCGCGTCGCCGTCATGTTCACCACCGCGCTGTCCGACGGCATGCGTACGCTGAAAATGGACGGTATCGAGAAGGTTTTGATGGGAACCACCGACATGGCGCAGGTGCGCGCCGTGTGTATCAAGTGACGCGATGACAAACCTGACGACCAGAGAATGGGACCCCGAGGCGACCGACGCCATCGGCGGTCACGGCACCGGCGGCCCCGAGGGCGAGCTGCTCGCGCGACTCGACCAGCTCAACGAAATCGGGCTGTCGCTGTCGAACGAGCGCGACATCAACCGCCTGCTGGAAAACATCCTGATCGCGGTCAAGACCATTACCCACGCCGACGGCGGCACCCTGTACCGGCGCACCGAGGAAGACCAGCTGCGTTTCGAGATCGTCCGCACCGACTCGCTGCACATCGCGATGGGCGGCACCACCGGCGTGCCGATCCCGTTCTACCCGATTTTCCTCGCCGACAAGGACGGCAAACCGAATAACTCGATGGTCGCGGCCTACGCGGCGCTGACCGGCAGGACGGTGAACATCCCCGACGCCTACACCGAGGAAGGTTTCGATTTCTCGGGTACGCGCAACTTCGACAAGAAGACCGGCTACCGCTCCAAGTCGTTTCTCACGATTCCGATGAAGAATCACGAGAACGAAATCATCGGCGTGCTCCAGCTCATCAATGCCAAGGACCGGAAGACCGGCGACATCGTCGCGTTCTCGGATGCGGACCGCAAGCTCGGCGAATCGCTCGCATCGCAGGCGGCGATCGCGCTCACCAACCGGCTCCTGATCAACCAGCTCGAGGAACTGTTCGAGTCCTTCATCAACCTCATCAATACCGCGATCGACGACAAATCGCCCTATACCGGCGGG
>Ga0181537_10005549_pt1 | contig 10186 bp, 9 predicted proteins | sample PEATcosm2014_Bin_39_FD_119765 | JGI IMG/M metagenome (GOLD analysis project Ga0181537, IMG submission 119765) | Peatland microbial communities from MTU Mesocosm Facility, Houghton, MI, USA - PEATcosm2014_Bin23_10_metaG | ecosystem: Environmental > Terrestrial > Soil > Wetlands > Peat | place... | reverse complement strand
TTAGGGCAATTTTGAAGAGAGTGGCAACGGAACTTCGTTCAGTTACAGAGCCAATCAATGAGGAGCCGATGGGCAGGGCGATGGAAGGCATGATGTCTGTCTTTGCGGAGCTGGATAATAATCTGCGGGCGGAGCGGTGCAAGAATGGCATGATCGAGCGCGTGAAGCAGGGCGTCTGGGTATGGCCCGCGCCCATCGGCTATCATCGTTCGCGCAAGGGTTCAAACATCACTCCTAATCCTGAAGTCGCAAAATACATCGTCCTCATCTTCGAGGAATGGGCCAAGGGAACTCATAGCTATCGCTCACTTGCCAAATTCATGGCTGAGCGGGGGTTTCGGACGCGGCACGGCAAGAAACCCTTTCCGCAGCTCATCGAAAGTATTATTAGGAACGAGGTCTATTGCGGCATCATCAATGCGTGGGATATGCGGATCAAAGGAACCTTCGAGCCAATCATCAGCGAGGAGCTTTTCTTCCGATGCCAACGCAAGAACACAGCTCATGCCGGACCGCGCCGATCTGCTAATCCCGATTTTCCTTTACGCCGGACTGTTTGTCTAACTTGCTTCGGCTCAATGACGGGCAGCTATTCAAACGGCAATGGCGGCCGGTATCCGTATTATCATCACCACAAACAGAATTGCGCTTACGCGAAATTCATTCCGAAGGCGACCTTCGAGCAATTTTTTGTCGAATATCTCCACAAAATAAATCCCGACGCGAAATATGAAAAATGGTTCCGGGCCATCATGCTTGATATCTGGCAGTCGAACTACAAAAAATTCGACGAGATGAACGGCACAGTGCGGAAGGAGATCGAGAAACTGGAGCAGGAACGGCAAGAGGTTTTCAACTTGCATCGCAAGGGCGTTTACGATGACGATGAGTTATTAGAACAGAAAAATATCGTCAATCAAAAGATCCGCGAGAAAACCCAGCTCTTAATGGACAATCGCATCGAGGAATTCAACATGGACGAGGCCCTTACGTATTGCTTCAATTTCGTCCGCGATACTGCGAAAACATGGCTCCGGCTCAAATATGAGCCGAAGATGCGGTTCCAAAGGAACATTTCTCCCGAAAAATGGACTTTCGACGGCAAAGAATTTGGAACCACTAAATTAGCCAAGATTTACGCCCTCAAACAGGAGTATGACGGCAAAAAATCTAATTTGGTGGAAGAGAGGGGAGTCGAACCCCTTGGACCCAACTGGCGAGAAGGGTCCCGCAACCGTGCCTCTCCCACCACGGGAGGACACTAGCATGCGGGCGATTAAATTTAGGTAAAAGATTTGGCGGATCGTATAGAGTGAAAGATGCTTTTAAAAGAGTAATCGCTTGACAGACAACCATAGTATCGATATTCTCCCCGCAGGAGGATCCGATGAAGATTCCGACCTTACAAGAAGACATATTGGTGCAACGGAAGCGTTTCGGGCGTTTCGACCAAAAAGCTCTCGGAGCATGGCTTTGGAAAGGACTTTCGAGGCTTTACTCTCCGCGGCCATCATACAAGGGGTTTGCGCCTGTCGATGGGTATATGGGATTCCGGGAGAGCAACCTCGACGACCTTCGGGAAATTTACAGATCGATTTTTGACGAACCAACGCAAGCACGGTTTCGTCCAGCGATTGGAGATCTTCTCGAGACCCATAAGGATGATGTGAATGTGATAGGTGGGGTTATCACCGACCTGATCTATCTCATTCAAAGAGTCGGAGCGGTTGAATCGCTTGCATCCCTGTCGTCTGCGATCGGCGGCGGCTCAATCACCAAACAACATCCCGAGTTTGTATACGAAGCGATTGCAGTGTTGATGGACTTCTCTTATCCCCCGCGGGAAACGCAGCCTGCCATAGTCGCTTTTGTGGCATCGAAGAATTTCGATGAAAGTTACATCTTCCAGATGGCGGAGGGATTGGGACGCTGCGGCTTTTCCAAACATGATGATTTTTTCACAGAGTTGAAGCGCCGTATGGACAAGTTGTATCGACAAGCAAGACGAACCGGCGGGAAAGACTTTGCCATCGCCAAAGAGCTTGCAGCGGACGTACCTTTTTACACGCCGCCCCAGAAGCGTTGATCTCACAACAAAATGCCTCGCATGCATATTATTCGCGAGGCTTTTTTATTTGCGAAGATGAGGGGTTGTGACGTTTTTGCCTACGACAGCCGCTGCTCTATCTTCTCCACGTTCACATCCCGGGGCTTGGCCCCGTCGCCGGGGCCGATGAGGTCGGCGGCTTCCATGAGGTCGAGCAGGCGCGCAGCGCGGGCGTAGCCTACTTTGAGGCGGCGCTGGAGCAGTGACGCGGACGCTTTCTTGGCTTCGGCAACGACGGCCACTGCTTCATCGAACATGTCATCACCATCACCGTCGTCGCTCTCGCCGCTCGCGTTGATGAAGTGATCGAATCCCGCGGGCGTGATGGGGCCGGCTTTATCGATATTTTCATCGCCATCTTCCGACGGCTCCGGCATCTCCACTTTATTATTGTCTTTTATAAAGCTGACGACACTCTTCAATTCTTCTTCGGTGATGTAGGAACCCTGGATGCGCTTCGGTTTGGAAAGTTCCGCGGAGAGGAAGAGCAGGTCGCCGTGGCCGAGCAGTTTTTCCGCGCCGGCGCCATCCAAGATGGTGCGGGAGTCGATCTGCGACGCCACCTGGAGCGCGATGCGTGCCGGGATGTTCGCTTTGATGAGGCCAGTGATCACTTCAACGGACGGGCGCTGGGTGGCGAGCAGAAGATGGATGCCGGTGGCGCGCGACATCTGCGCAAGCCGCACGATCGCGCCTTCCACCTCGCGGCCGAACGAGCTCATCAGGTCCGCCATTTCGTCGATGCCGATCAGGATGAACGGAAGCTGATCTTCCGGCTTGTTCTTCGCGTTGAAGCTCTTGAGGTCGCGGCTGCCCGAGCGCTGCAGGATCTCGTAGCGCCGGTCCATCTCCTGGATGGCCCACTTCAAAACGCCGAGAGCCTTTTTATTTTCGGTGATGACCGGCGTAATGAGATGGGGGATGCCGTCGTACATGGAGAGCTCCACGCGCTTTGGATCGATGAGCACAAGGCGCAGGGTCGCCGGCGAGTTCTTATAGAGGAGCGACGTGATAAGCGAGTGCACCAAAATGGATTTTCCCGAGCCGGTGGCTCCGGCGACGAGAAGGTGCGGCATTTTTTCTATGTTCGCGAAGATTGGTTCGCCGGAGACATCGCGGCCGAGCACGAAGCCGAGCAGACCCGACTGATTGAACTCGGGATAATTCATGAGCGAACCGAGGCGCACGAGCGCGGCGGACTTGTTCGGCACCTCGATGCCGACGAGCGACTTGCCGGGGATCGGCGCCTCGATGCGGATCGGATGCGCGGCGAGCGCGAGCGCGAGATCCTGGTTGAGCGACGTGATGCGCGAGAGCTTCACGCCCTCGGCGGGCTTCAATGTGTAGCGCGTCACCGCCGGGCCGACGTTGATCTCTCCCATCTCCACCGGAATGCCGAAGCTGTCGAGCGTGCGCTTGATGATGTTCGCGTGCGCGAGGAGGTCGCCGGTGGTCGGCTTGGATGTATCGGACTTAAGGAGCGAGAGCGGCGGCGGTACGTAATTGGTAAAGACCGGCGCCCTCGCGGGCTTCTTCATCTTCCCGAGCTCGTCGCCATTTTTTGCATGGACGACCGCCGGCTCCTCCTGCGAGGACTCTTTTTTATCCTTATTTTTTTCGTCCGTCGTTTTCTCCGCCGTCGTCGTTTTCTCACCGTCCGATCCTGTCACGAGGAGCGGCGTCGCCTCATCGGTTGCCTCGTCTTCATCCGCGTCCTCGTCATGGCTCCACGGCCATTCCACTTTGATCGGCACGTTGGCCGTCACGAGGATGGAGATGATCAGGATGAAGATATCGATCGTGGTCGCCGCGATGTTCCCGAACGGCACGCGGAGGGACCCGAAGACCAGGCCGAGCCAGCCGCCATGGGTGGGGGAGAGCAGTTCGATGAGGCCGAGCACGGAGAGGATGAGCAGCGTGGAGCCGATGAGCGTGGTCGCAAGGATGCGCTTCTGGCGCGAGAGCAGGAAGACCGCCGCGGCGAAGATCAGCGTGACGGGCAGTATCAAATAACCCCACCCAACCAAGGTGTCCAGGCCTTGGTAGATAAGCGCTCCGGCTGGTCCCGCCTGCGCGAATCGCGCGAGGACGAGGACGATCGCCGCGCATATGAAGGCGATGGCCCAGATGCTGTTCTTCGTGTCGGGATGGAGCCGCGGCTCGCGCGCGGCCGCCTTCCGGGAATTTCCGTTCGCGGCCGCGGCATCGCCGCCGCCATTGCCGGAGTTCGACCCGCCGTTCTTTCCTTTGTTACCCTTCTTCTTTTTCTTTCTCGCCATTACGTGATTTATTTTAACATCAGTTCGGAATTTATGCATTTGGTAATATATTACGCCGCAATTCGTTATAATAGAGGATATGAATAAACTGGCTAAAAAATCCCTCATTGTATTCGACCTTGACGGGACCCTCGCCCCGAGCAAGTCGCCGCTCGAGCCCAGTATGGATCGCGTGCTGACGGCGCTTCTCAAAGTGAAAAAGGTAGCGGTCATCGGCGGCGGATCGTACGAGGTGTTCACCAATCAACTCATAAAAAACCTTACGTGCCCGAAGCCGCTGCTCACGAACCTTTTTCTTTTCCCGACAACATCCACCGCGTTCTACCGCTATAGAGGCGGAAGATGGACGAAGGTCTACCGCAAGACTTTGAGCACAAAAGAAAAAAAGCAGATCCATACAGCATTTGCCGAGGCGTTCAAGGCGACGGGCTATGTCCATCCCAAAAAGGTATGGGGAACAGTGATCGAGGATCGCGGAACGCAGATCACATTCTCCGCGCTCGGACAGGAGGTCGTCGCGGCACTTGGAAAGAAGGGGCTTGCGATGAAAGAGCAATGGTTCAAGGATAACCAGCCGCTTCGTCTGAAGATGATAAAGATCATGGCGCGCAGACTCAAGAAATTCGAGGTCCGCGGCGGCGGCTTGACGTCCATCGACGTGACGCAGAAGGGAATCGATAAAGGATACGGCGTGCGCCAGATTGAAAAACATTTGCATATTCCCATAAAAGATATGGTTTTCATCGGTGACGCGCTTTATAAGGGCGGCAACGACGCGGCGGCAAAAAAGAGCGGCGTGCAGACGATCGCGACGAGCGGCCCAAGGGAGACGATTGGGATCATTAAAAAAATATTAAACGCGAAATAGTGGCGGGAAATAATTGACGAGGGCTGCGGAAAAGCGTATATTCTCTGGGTAATGCCAGATACCTTTATCAGTTCGCTCGGAATGCGCCTTACGGTGCCGGAAGTGGTCCAGGAGATTATCGCCTTCATGGGCTCCGATCTGATGCGCAAATATAGGGTGACGATCGGCACCGATTCGCAGCTCTTGTCCAACAAGAACGCCGACTTCGTGAATGCTGTCGTCGTGCACCGCATCGGCAATGGCGGACGCTATTTCTACCGCCGCTTCGAATTGGGAAAGTTCCACACGCTCCGCGACCGGATGATCCGCGAGGCGATGATCTCGCTCGAGGTCGCGCAGGGCTTGCTGGCCGAGCTCAAAAAGTTCCCGCTCCCGGATTTCGAGTTCGAGATCCACGCGGACATTGGCATGAACGGTCCCACGAAAGCGGTGATCAACGAGATCGTCGGCATGATCCGCGCGAACAATTTCGAAGTGAAGATCAAGCCCGACAGCTACGCTGCGACGAATGTAGCAGATAGGCACGTCTGATATACATTTTAAAATCACAATTTGTGATTTTAAAATGTAAGCGCGGTGCGGGATTCCGCGTAAGGGGCAGTAGTGAACTACAAACCATGAAACTAGATACCCTCGTGTTCGACATAGAGACGCAGAACTTTTTCACCGACCCGGACGTCGGCTGGGATAATTACGCCGCGCTGAAGATATCCGTCGTCGGTGTCTATTCATATATAGAGGACCGGTACTATTGCTACGAAGAGCACGAGATGGACAAGCTCGCGGAACTGTTCAGCGATGCTCGCCGGATCGTGGGATTTAGTATGAACCGATACGACGTGCCCGTGCTCAATAACTATTTCCAGCGGTTAAAGAACGCGCCGCGCCTATGGGAGATGGAGCGCGTGGATCTTTTGGAGGAGATCGAGATGGCGACCGGCTCGCGCATCAGCCTGGACCGCCTCGCGGGCGCGAACCTCGGTTTGAGCAAGACCCATCATGGCTCCGAGGCGGGCGTGCTTTATCGCGAAGGGAAGATCGAGGAGTTGAAAGAATATTGTCTGAACGATGTGAAGTTGACGAAGGAGTTATATGATCTTTATCGCAAACAAAATTTTCTGATGGTGCCGAGCAAGAAGACGGGCGACGTGCTCAAGGTGGAATTCGCGAACCTCGCGGTGACGCCGGCGTTGCTTTAGTGTTAGAATATCCCTATGCGCCGACTTTATTTTGATCATGCGGCGTCGACCCCGGTCGACCCGCGCGTCCTTCGCGCAATGCGTCCGTATTTTTCGCGCGAGTTCGGGAATTCCGGATCGCTCCATTCGTTTGGACAGGCCGCGATCGCCGCGGTGGACGCGTCGCGCGAGTCGCTTGGCAAGCTGATCGGCGCGAAACATTTCCGCGAGATCGTTTTCACGAGCGGCGCCACGGAGGCGAACAACCTCGCGCTCCGCGGCGCGGTGGAATTTTATAAGAAGAATCATCCCGCGGGCGAAGGCGCGCGTGTAAGCGCGCGGCCACGCATCATCATCTCTTCCATCGAGCACGAATCGATCTTTGAGACCGCGCAGGTTTTGGAGCAGCAGGGCGTGGAGATCGTGCGGCTGCCAGTTAACAAAGAAGGCGTGATCGATATCGTCGCGCTGAAGGATGCGTTGAATGAGGATACCGTCATTGTGTCCGTCATGCACGTGAATAACGAGACGGGGACAATCCAGCCGTTGCGCGAGATAAAGTTCATGATCGACGAGTTTCGTAAGAATTCTTCACGCCCGGAATATCCGCTCCTCCACACCGACGCCGCGCAGTCCTTTCCCTATTTGTATTGCGACGTCGGATTGCTCGGGGTAGATATGATGACGCTCTCCGCGCATAAGATGTACGGGCCGAAGGGAGTCGGCGCGCTGTACGTTCGGCGCGATGAAAAAGCGTTTTCCGGGAGCGGTGGATTTCCGTTGCTCGCTCAGGTGAGTGGCGGCGGGCAGGAATTCGGATTGCGCTCGGGGACGGAGAACGTGCCGGGCATCGTCGGGTTCGCGAAGGCGGCTGAGCTTGCCGCCGCCGCGCGCGGCAAGAACGCCACGCGCGTCGCCGCGTTGCGCGACGAACTGTGGCGTCGCATAAAACTCGCCGCGCCAACCGCGGAGATCAATGGTCCGGCGGGCGACGCCAAGGCGCCGCACATTTTAAATGTTCATTTCCCCGGCCATGCCGCACAGGATCTGCTCACGCGCTTTGACCGCGTCGGCCTCGCCGCATCCTCCGGCTCCGCGTGCCGCTCACGCGCCGTTGAATCGTCCTATGTGATCGAGGCGCTGGGATATTCCAAAGAGCGCGCGGCATCCAGCATCCGATTCAGTTTAGGGAAAGAAACGACGAAGCGCGATATCGCCGCCGCGGCGAAGGTAATAGAGAAAGCTTTGAAAAATAAGTGAGCAGCATTGTCATTTTATTTGCCAGAGAAGGCGTTGTTGAACATTTATTCAAGACTCATAGTTGATGTCGGAGCCGCAGAATGCGGTTTTGAAAACTACATTGAACAAGGAGGATGTGACATGTCCAGGATGGTGATTTCAAATCCGGCCGATGATCCCGAGGCCGCGACACTGGTTAACAAAACATACGAAACAATTTCACAGCACTGGCGGGATGTCATTCCAGAGCTCACGATCACGATCAGCGGAAAGCCCTTCAACCAAGCCCCGGGGCTTCAGGATTTTTGCAAAGCCCAAAAAGAGAAGAAGAGCATTCGCGCATTCGATTGGGAATCGATCTACGTCGCGTGCCCGGAGATCGAGCCGACGAAGGCGACCCTCTGGGCGTATTATGATCGCCGGCCGGGAGTTCCTAACGAATATGAGTTTCAGAAGCAACTTTTTCAGGTCATTGGGAGCGTCATCTGGGCGACCTCAAAAAGAGTTCAGGACGAAGCACGGCGAAACGCGACCGGCACCGCTGCATGTTCCCCGGGGGCGGCTTATCTTGCATTTCGCGATACCTTTTCCCGCTTCTTCCTCAATCCCGATTATCTTCGCGAGAGGAAGGAAGATGCCTGGGATTTTATAACAGGCATCGATCGAGCGCTTGCGACACGGGCGTGATCAAAAATCATTCGGAGGCTCGCGCACTATGGCGAGCCTCTTTTTTTTGCCCGTCCGTCCGTTGTCAATTTTATTGTCAATAAAACATTTGACAGTCCGGGTTCCCGGAGTAATCTGGAATGTATAGTCGAAAAATAAAAAATATAAACCCCATGAAAATATTCGAACAGCTCGGGTTCTCGGATAACGAAGAAAAGGTCTATCTCCATCTTCTCAAGAACGGCTCCGGTTCAATCCGCCAGATCGCGGGGGACACGGGCATCAATCGCGGCACGGTGTACGAGGCGCTTAAGGAATTGTCCGACCGCGGCCTCGTGAGCCATTCGCAGAAAAAGCAGAGGCAGCAGTTCGTGCCTGAAGACCCGGCCATTTTAAAAACATTCTTTAAAGAGGAACGGCAGAAGCTCGTCGGTATGCGGAAGGAATTAGTGAAGTCGCTTCCCACGCTCGAAGCGTTTTACGCGACCAAGCGCGAGGACCCGGTCATCAAGATCCATGACGGACACACGGGCACGCGCCTGGTGTTGGAGGATGTTTTGAAAACCATGATGAACGAAGCGGATAAGGTATACCGCGTATACTCGGCGGCGAACATCCGCGAATATCTCTACTACAACTTCAGCAGTTTCTCGGAGCGGCGCATCAAAGCGAAGGTCAAGGCAAAGGTGATCGCGATCGGCGCCGGTGGCGATGTCCGCGGGCTGGACGAGCGCCGCTGGATCACGACGAAGCGTGGCGCGCCCGCGTACATCATCATCTACGCCAAAAAAATGGCCATCATCTCGCTCAGCCAGGGGCGGCCGCACAGCGTCGTCATCGAAGACGCCGGCCTTGCCGAGACGCAGAAGCTGATATTCGACTCGCTGTGGAACAAGCTGGCCAGCGAGTAGGGTCTCGCAGGGGAACGCCATTAGCAGTCTCCCCTTGAGATTGACAATGACCATTTTTCGCCTATAATTGATATATATAAGCACGGGGCAGGGTATTAAAGGTATACTTAATTTAAGAACTTTTTAACCTGCCGCGGCGTATTATTAGAAATAAAACCCAACCGAAAAATGCCAAACTTTCATCGTTTCACCATAAAAGCGCAGGAAGCATTGCAGAACGCACAGGAGATCGCGGCAAAAAAGAATCACGGGGAGTTGAAGTCTGTCCATCTGCTCGCGGCACTGCTTGAGGACGAGCAGTCGCTCGTCATCCCGGTGCTGGAGCGCTGCGGCGTCAACCTTGAACAGTTGGATGAACAGATCGATGTGGAACTCGATCGCATTCCACCCATCGTAAGCAATAGCGCACTCGGCCAGCTTTATCTTTCGCAGGAACTGATGAAGGTCCTCGACCAGGCGGCGAAGGTCGCTGCGCAACAGAAGGATGAATTCGTCTCGTGCGAACATCTTTTACTCGCGTTACTCGATGTGAATGGTACCGCAAAGTCGCTGCTCGAAAAGTTCGGCGTGCGGCGCGAGAGCGCGTTCCGCGTGCTTGCGCAATTGCGCGGCTCCACGCGCGTGACGGATGAAACGCCGGAAAGCAAATTCCAAGTGCTCGAGAAGTATGCCATCAATCTGAGCGACAAAGCCAAGGCAGGGGAGCTCGATCCGGTCATTGGCCGCGAGGAAGAGTTGCGCCGGCTCATGCAGGTGCTCTCGCGCCGCACCAAGAACAATCCGTGCCTCATCGGCGAGCCGGGCGTCGGAAAGACGGCCATTGTTGAGGGATTGGCCCAGCGCATCGCCTCGGGTGATGTGCCGGAGCTGCTTAAGGGCAAGCAGGTGTTGATGTTGGATCTTGGATCGCTCATCGCCGGAACAAAATTCCGCGGCGA
>Ga0181537_10005547_pt1 | contig 10189 bp, 8 predicted proteins | sample PEATcosm2014_Bin_39_FD_119765 | JGI IMG/M metagenome (GOLD analysis project Ga0181537, IMG submission 119765) | Peatland microbial communities from MTU Mesocosm Facility, Houghton, MI, USA - PEATcosm2014_Bin23_10_metaG | ecosystem: Environmental > Terrestrial > Soil > Wetlands > Peat | place... | reverse complement strand
CGAGATCCCCGGCACCGCGAACGCGGACTTCGTAATCTTCCCGCCGCGCTGGATGGTGGCCGAGCACACCTTCCGCCCGCCGTGGTTCCATCGCAATTTCATGAACGAATTTATGGGCTTGATCCGCGGCGAATACGACGCCAAGGCCGAGGGCTTCGTCCCCGGCGGTGCCAGCCTGCACAATTGCATGAGCGGCCATGGACCCGACGCTGCGACTTACGAGAAAGCAAGCACCGCCGAGCTCAAGCCGCAATATCTTGCCGACACGCTGGCCTTCATGTTCGAAACGCGGTTCGTCTGCCGTCCGACGAAATATGCGCTCGAAACTGCGCAGCTTCAGCACGAGTACTACACCTGTTGGCAGGGATTGAAAAAGCACTTCAAGCCGAAGAAATAATGGAAGCCACCACGGAACAACTACAAATCAAGCCCGCGCTTCGTCCGCTGCTCGAGTCGCTAATCGACTACGCCGGGCTGTTTCCGCCCGCTGGACTCGACATGCAGAGCGCCGTCGAGAACTACGCGAAGTACAAAGAGAGCTCACACTCCTGGATGCTGGGCCGCTTCATTGTTCCGATCGCGCGGTTATCGGATTTCGGAGAGGCCTGGCTCGCCATCGGCGCTCCGACAGGATGGCGGTTAAGCGCGTTGATTACGAAACCAGAGAGCGAATTGCCTGCGGTCCATCACTTCAACGCGATTCGTGGGAGCAAAATCAAGATCGATGCACTCGAATTGAAAGCGACCACCAGTGCCGAGATCGCGAGCATTAAGAATCGGGTCCCGGCGCAAACTCTGGCTTACGTAGAAATTCCGTCGACGCAAGATCCGGGAGCGCTCATCGAAACAATTCAAATCAATAAACTCCGCGCCAAAATCCGCACCGGTGGCGTGATCGCGGAACTCTTCCCCGGCACCGCCGAAATCGCGCGCTTCCTGCACGCCTGCGCCAACTCCGGAGTTGCATTCAAGGCAACCGCAGGACTGCATCATCCGGTGCGCTGCGTGAAGCCGTTTACCTATGAGCCCGACAGTCCTCGCGGAGTAATGAACGGATTTCTGAATTTGTTCGTGGCGGCAGCATTCGCGCGCAAAGGCAGCTCGGTCGAGACCATTGAGAGAATCTTGCGCGAAGAGCGCGCCACGGAATTTCATTTCACCGGCGACGGAGTGCGCTGGCGCGACGAAGGGCTCACCACCGCCGATATCGTGGAAACGCGCGCGAACTTTGCCATCGCCTTTGGCTCCTGTTCCTTCGAAGAACCGATTGCCGATCTCCAGTCCCTCGGCCTGTTACCCTGAGACCACATGAACGAAACGCATGACCCTAAAGTGAAGTCGTGGGTGACTTCGGCGAACGAGCCGGGTTGCGACTTTCCCATCCAGAATTTGCCGTTCGGCGTTTTTCGCCGCAAGAACCATGAAGGCGGAGGAATTGGCGTCGCGATCGGCGACCAGGTCTTCGACGTTGGCGCGTGGGTGCGTGACCAGGGCAACAGCTCCGCCGAATTCGCGCTGCTCACCGAGCCGCTGCTGAATCGCTTCCTCGCCGCCGGCCCACAGGTGTGGAGCGCGGCGCGCAAGGCGCTCTTCCAACTTTTGCGTGACGGCTCCGTGCAGCGCGAGATGGTTTCACGCTATCTCGATCCGATGAGCAGCCTCGAGATGCGCATGCCGGTGACCATCGCGGACTACACCGATTTCTACGCCTCGGTGTTTCACGCCACCAACGTTGGCAGCATGTTTCGTCCAGATAATCCACTGCTGCCCAACTACAAATGGGTGCCCATCGGCTATCACGGCCGCGCTTCCTCCATCGTGATCAGCGGAACGCCGGTGAAGAGACCGAGCGGCCAGCGCAAGCCTCCCACGGCGGAAACTCCCACCTACGGCCCTTGCGCGCAGCTCGATTACGAGTTGGAAATCGGCGCCATCATCGGGCAGGGAAACGCCCTCGGTTCAACGATCCCCGTAAGCGACGCCGCGCAACACATCTTCGGTCTGTGCCTCTCCAACGATTGGTCGGCGCGCGATATCCAGGCGTGGGAGTATCAGCCTCTAGGGCCGTTTCTCGCGAAGAACTTTTCGACCTCGATCTCGCCGTGGATCGTCACCCTCGAAGCGCTCGAACCCTATCGGACCGCAGCCTTCGCGCGTCCCGAAGGCGATCCGCACCCGTTGCCATATCTCACCGACGAGCACGATCAACAGAGCGGCGCCTTCGACATATCGTTGGACGTCTATCTCTGCACGCGCAGGATGCGTGAAGAAAAGATCGCCGCCGCCCGGCTCAGCCACGGCAATTTCCGTGATATGTACTGGACCTTCGCCCAGATGGTTGCCCACCACGCGTCCAACGGCTGCAACCTACAGTCCGGCGATCTTCTCGGGAGCGGCACCGTTTCCAACAGCGCGAAAGATTCTCGGGGATGCCTGTTGGAACTGACATGGCGTGGCACCGAGCCTATCGAGCTTCCCAGCGGCGAGACCCGCAAGTTTCTCGAAGACGGCGACGAAGTCGTCTTCCGCGGCTACGCCGAGCGCGAAGGCCACGTCCGCATCGGCTTCGGCGAGTGCCGTGGAACGATCGTTGGATGAGACAATAGAACTGCAATGATCCAGTTGTCATCGGCCGGCAAGCGCTTCGGCCCCAAAATACTTTTTCAAAATCTCGACTGGCTGATCACGCCGCAGGACCGCGTCGGATTGGTCGGCGCCAACGGCACGGGCAAATCCACGCTGCTCAAAGTGCTCGCCGGCATCGAGTCGCTCGACTACGGTTCCATGCAGTCGATGCGCGGCATCACCCAGGGCTATCTTCCGCAGGACGGCCTTAGCATCTCCGGCCGCAGCGTTTTTGCCGAGTGTATGAGTGTTTTCGACGACCTCCGCGCCATGGAGGGCGAGATCGAGACCCTCTCGCAACGAATGGGTGAGATCGATCACGATTCTCCGGAATACCGCCAGGTTGCCGACCGCTTCAGCCGCATCGATAGCGAATTCCGCGTTCGCGACGGCTATGCCCTCGATTCGCAGGTCGGCACCGTCCTCGCCGGACTTGGTTTCAGCAAAGAAGATTGGGACCGCGACACCGGCGAGTTCTCCGGCGGCTGGCAGATGCGCATCGCGCTGGCGAAATTACTCCTCGCCAAGCCTAATCTGCTGCTACTCGACGAGCCGACGAACCATCTTGATCTCGAAACCCGCAACTGGCTCGAGAGCTATCTCACGAATTATCCCTTTGCCTACATCCTGATTTCGCATGATCGCTACTTCCTCGACGTCACCGTCAACAAGACGGTCGAGATCTGGAACAAAGAGATCCACTTCTACAGCGGCAACTACGACAAATATTTAGCGCAGAAGGAAATGCGTCGCTCGCAGCTCGAGGCCGCGTACAAGAACCAGCGCGATCGCATTGAGCAGCTCGAGGCCTTCATCAACCGCTTTCGCTATCAGGCGACGAAGGCCAAGCAGGTTCAGAGCCGCATCAAGGAGCTCGAAAAGATCGAGCGCATTGAAATTCCGCCGGAAGAAAAGACAATCCACTTCACCTTCCCGCAACCCAAGCCCAGCGGACGCCAAGTCGTCGAGGCCCACGGACTCGCCAAGAGCTACGGCGAGAAACAGGTGTTGCGTAACGTCGATTTCTTCATCGAGCGTGGTGACCGCGTCGCGCTCGTCGGCGTCAACGGCGCCGGGAAATCCACGCTGATCAAACTGCTTGCGGGCAGCGAGCCTGTGACCGCCGGCGAACTGAAGCTCGGCCACAACGTGGAAGTCGACTACTTCGCGCAGGACCAATACAAGGTCCTCGACCCCAACGCCCGTATGCTCGACGATATCGCCGAGCTCTCGCCGCGTTCCACGCAGACCGAACTCCGCAGCCTGCTGGGATGCTTCCTGTTCTCCGAAGACGACGTCTTCAAGACCCTCGGTGTGCTCTCCGGCGGCGAGCGCAATCGGTATGCGCTCGCGCGCATGCTGCTACATCCCTCGAACTTCCTGCTCCTCGACGAGCCGACCAATCACCTCGACATGCGCGCGAAAGATGTATTGCTGGAATCGCTGGAGAAATTCCAGGGGACGGTGGTCTTCGTCTCCCACGATCGCTATTTCATCGATAAACTCGCCACCCGCGTCTTCGAAGTCGCAAACGGTGGTGTCGAGGTCTATCCCGGCAATTACGAAGACTATCTGCGCTCCAAAAGCGGAACCGGAGTCGCGCTCGACGGCTATGGCATGAGACCGGAGCACGCGCACAGCAGCAATGGCGAGCGCCTCGCTCCCGAGGCCGCGGACAAAGGGAAGCGGCTGAACCCAATCAAGCAGCGCCAGTTCGAGGAGCGCATGCGAGAGTTGGAGGAGCTCGTCGGTCGTGCGGAAACCGGCATCGCCGAGTGCGAAGCAGCGTTGGGGAACTTCGTCAGCGCCGAAGAGACGAAGCGTCAGTCCGATCTACTCGAGCAGCATCGCAGGAAGCTAGCCTCGCTGATGACGGAGTGGGAGCAGGTCAGCCAGACGTTGGAAGAAGCCAAGTCATAAAGCGGAGAGCAGCGTGTTCTGTGGCAAGTGCGGCAAGCCGGTGAATGACGGAGCCAGGTTCTGCGAGAGCTGCGGAACTCCTGTGCCAGCCGCGCCCCCAACCTTGAACGCAGCAGAGCCCTACTTTGTTGCCCAGCCGCCAGTGGTCACGTCGCGGCGAGCACCCTTGATCATCCTGGCAGTATTCGCCATCGTGATGGCCGTGCTCGGCTACGAGATGATGCAGTTCAAACTCGCAGGCAAGAAGATTAAAGGCGTCGACGTCACGGTTTCACCCGCACAACTCACGCTGAAGCCCGGCGAATCGCGCTTGATCGAGGCCAGCGTCGTCGGCATCGAGAACACCGATGTTGGCTGGACGATCCAGGAAGGCGCAGCCGGAGGGACGGTTGTTTCTGCCGGAGCCTCCGCGCACGACGGCCGCGTCTTCGCGGCAGCGAAATATACCGCGTCCGCCAATGTCGGCGTTTATCACGTAATCGCCACCAGCAAGGCCGACGAATCCCGCGCCTCCAGCGCCATCATCACGGTTCAGCCGTAAATATCCAGCAACAAAAAGCCCGTCCGAAGACGGGCTCTCTTATCCAAACTTGAGCTAATTACTGCTGTTTACGTCCGCCCATCATCGCGCCCATATCCATCTTCTGATATCCCGAAGGGACGGTGAACAGGCTAGGATCCTGCGCGGCTTCGCTGATGTTCGAGAATTCCATCACCGTGCCGTCCGAATTCACCACCTTGATCGGGAAGTGAAGTTTCTGCGAGATCCACACCGTGCTGGTGGTTTTGCCGGTGAACTGCCATTTGTCGCAGGCGTAACCGTTCACCGTCTCCGTGCCCATGTTTTTGCAGGTTGTGCCTGCTTCCGAGGCGCAAGGATTGGTTGGGTCATACAGGTGCACCTGCGGCGTTCGCTGTCGGCCGGCCATGGCGGCTGCGGCGTTGGCGTCGAATTCCATGTACATGTGCTGTGCCGGCATCAGCATCATCACCTTTACGCTATTCATATCGGAATAGTCGTTGATCATGATCATGTTCTGTCCACGCGCGTTCATCTCCATGCGCATGTGCTTGCTGCCGAAATACATCTTGCCGGTGATGGTCTCGCCCTTACTCGGCGTCATTTTCATGTCGGCGGCGAACGACGGAACATTCGGCATCTGCGCCCAGGTGGCGACGGTGCACAGCGCGGCGACGATCGTTACAAGGACTGCAGTGCGTAATTTCAAGCAAAATCTCCTTTGGGAAATGCAGTGTTCGCGGTCTAAAGCGCGAGCAGTATACCCTACTTCGATTTCGTGGCAGAGCGCTTTCCGGAAGAAACCAGAGCGCGCAGTTTACCGCGCCGGTACTGGCTTTCCAGCCACAGAATCCCCGCGATGGTTTTCGCGTCGAGAATCTTCCCCGACACAGCCATCTCTGCTGCCTGCGTCAGCGGGAACAGCCGCTTGGTAATGAATTCATCCTCTTCCGGCTGTGCTTTCCCGCGCGTCATCCCGTGCGCCAGGTAGATCGTCATGCTCTCGTCGAGAAACCCCGGGCTCACATAGAAAAAGAGCGCCTTGCTCCAGTTTTCGGACGTGTAGCCGGTCTCTTCCAGCAGCTCGCGCTTGGCGCCTACCAGAGGGGCTTCTTTGCCATCCAAGCCCCCGGCCGGCAACTCCCACAGATATTGCTGCGCGGCATGACGGAATTGGCGAACCAGCAGTACGTGCGGCTCTTTTTTCGAGGTTTCCACGGGCAAAATCACAACTGAGCCACCGTGGTGCACAATGTCGCGGCGTCCTTTATTGCCCTGCGGATCGATAATTTCCTCGATCGCCACCCGGAAAAGAGGGCCTTTGTAAACCGTGCGGGTAGAGACAATCCTGGCAGCTTTCTTCGGCATTTGAGCAGGATACAACGCCGGGGGAACCACTCCGTCGAATTCCGGAGTCCTGCTGAAGATGCACGACGAACGCGGTACTGATAGCATGAGGCGGCGAACGGTGAGGGGTTACACTCGTTCACGAACGCAGTGGTCAAGGTGCAGGAGATTCCCTAAGAAATGTCGCTGGGACCCCCAAACAGGCCCGTTCGGAAGAGAAAATCGACTTTATCTTCCAATCGCATCGTCGGTTCCGGAGAAATGGCGGACCTCGTTCGATCGCACGATTGGGCCTCCACCCCGCTGGGCCCTATCGAGACCTGGTCGAAAGAGCTGGTGACCATCGTAAACCTCACGTTGTGCTCGCCTTCGCCGACCCGAACCATGTGGGGACCCGAGTTCATCCTCATTTACAACGACGCCTACCGTCCCATCCCGGGGCCGCGCCATCCAGCGGCGCTGGGGAAGCCCGCCAAAGAAGTCTACGGTGAATCGTGGCATGTGGTCGGCCCCTTATTGGAGACAGCGTTCGCCAGCGGCGAGACACTTTTCTACGAAAAGCTCCTCGTTCCCCTGCCCTCCGAGAATGGGATCCGCAACGCCTATCTGAATTATTCTTTCAATCCGATCTTTCAGAACGGAAAGATCGCTGGACTCTTCGGCCCGTTGCACGACGTGACCACCGAAGTCACGTCGATCAGAAAGCTTCAGGAGAGCGAAGCCCGGGCAACGCGCATCCTGCGCAGCATTGGTGACGCTGTCATCGTTACCGATCCGGAAGGCCGGATAACTCGCATGAACCCGATAGCGGAGGGTTTGACCGGGTGGACTTTTGAAGAAGCTGAAGGCCGCCTTTTGGAGGAAGTCTTCTGCATTGTCAGCGAAGGCACGCGCGAAACCGTTGAGAGCCCAGCCGAGAAAGTGAAGCGCTTCGGGACCATCGTCGGGCTCACCAATCACACTGTCCTGAAATCTCGCCACGGCAGAGAGGTTCACATCGACGACAGTGGTGCTCCCATCCGGAGCGACACCGGCGAACTGATAGGAATTGTGCTGGTGTTCCGCGACATCAATGAGCGACGCGCTGCGGAGCGCCAGCGAGACGCCCTCACCGCACAACTCCACCAAGTGTTGACAGCCACCACCGATGCCATCGTTAGTGTCAATCGCGAATGGGTCATGACCTTCACGAATCCGAAAGCGAAAGAGATATATGGCGACGTCGTGGGAAAAAACCTCTGGGAGACTTTCCCCAGTGCGATCTACGAAGGTTCTCCGTTTCTCGAACATTATCATCGCGCCATGGATGAACGTCTTTCCGGCGATTTCGAGGCGTACTATCCGGAGCCACTGAACGTATGGCTTCAAGTCATGGTGCACCCCACCGAAGAGGGCATCGTGGCCTTTTCCCGTGACATCACTCGCCGTAGAAACTCCGAGGCGGCCCTCATGCGAAGCGAAAAACTCGCCGCCGTCGGTCGGCTCGCCAGTTCAATCGCACACGAGATCAACAACCCGCTTGAGTCGGTAATGAATTTGATCTATCTCGCACGCCAGCAGGCGAAAGATCCTGAGGTTGCAAAGCTTCTTGAAGTTGCCGATCAGGAGATTCAGCGCGTAGCAGTAATCGCAAGTCAAACTCTCCGTTTCTACAAGCAAACCTCCAGCCCGCGGGCCGTCAACTGCAACGACTTGTTTTCGACCGTCCTCAGCATCTACAAAGGACGGCTCAAGAATTCGAACATCAGCGTCGAAAAACGTACCAGGACCGACCAGCCCATCGTCTGTTTTGAAGGGGATGTTCGTCAGGTCTTGATGAATCTCATCGGTAATGCAATCGATGCCATGCCCGCCGGAGGCCGCCTGCTGATCCGCGAGCGCTTGGGCACGGAGTGGGCCACTCCGCGGCGTGGTGTTGTGTTTACTGTCGCCGACACTGGCGTCGGAATGCCTCGAGAAGTGACAGAGAAAATTTTCGATCCCTTCTTTTCGACGAAGGGGATCGGAGGCACTGGACTTGGCTTATGGGTCAGCCAGGATATCGTGAAGCGTCACCATGGATCTCTAAAGGTGCGCAGCTCCCAGCGCGCCGGCCGAAGTGGCACGGTTTTTTCTCTTTTCTTGCCCGCGCACCCTGGCAGCTAGCGCTGCTCTGCTCGGTGTCCCGCGTCGCGCCTCGCGACAGGGGAAAGCGACGGGGTTTTTCTCAGGCGGTAGCGGCGTTGCGCTTCTGGCGCTCCATCGAGCGGGGGGAGAACTTGCGGGGGAGGGCAATTCTCTCGATGATCCCGGGCAGGCGTTCGGTGAGGTCGCTTTTCATCACGTATTCGTCGACCAGCCACATGATGCTCTCCGGCATGTCACAAAAAGCGGAGAGCAGGATGATCGGCAGGGTGGGAAAGCGCTTCCGGATGAGGTAGGCGATCGCCTCGGCATCCATGCCTTCCTGTTTGTATTCCAGCAAGACGGCGATGACGGGCGACTCCTCGAGGATTTTTATCGCAGTGTAGGCGCAAGACGCGACCTCGACGGAATAGCCGCGCGATTCAAGAGCCGCTTTACGAAGTTCCAACACCTGCGGAAGGTCGTCGATACACAGCACGGTGGGAGAGTCGTCCATAGCCACCTCGCATCTCTCAAGGCGGAAATTTAATGGATGCGGATTCAGGGCGATGTACAAAATTGCTCACTGGTGAAGAAATGTCGCTCGCCGTGCCAAGACGAGTCGCGAGAGTAGCGCGGGCGGTGAAGTGAGCAATTCTGTACAGACGCGAGTTGCTGCAACTGGCAATGTGTGCCGCTAGAAGTTGTCTCCCTCATGACAGCTCTCCTTAATTGAACCCTTCCCGCCCCGCTCCCCAGCGGGGCTTTTTCATGGGTCGCCTCGGCTCTCTGAGTGCTCTAGGACGATTGGCTGACTTTGCGCCGTTCGGCATCGGGAAAGGCAGCACAAATACCTGGAATCCGCGGTCCGCTGGCGGAGCTATAATTGCCCCAACTGGCGAGGCCCGCTAGAACACTCTCCGAATTGGGGGACCTATGGCCGCCAAACGTCCTGTGGTGACCAAGAAGAAAAATGAGGGTAGGAAGAAGGCGCCTCTGCGCCGGATTGCGGTTCCCAAGGTGATCGTGGGCTCACCGGAGCCCGGCCTTCCATCGAAAGCGCCAGCAGGGTTCGATCCGCGGGTTCTGCTGAAGAGGATCAACGGGGGAAAGACCCGGCACCAGTACGTGGCCAATGCGCGCGTCTTTGCGCAAGGAGACGCGGCGGACGCGGTCTTCTATATCGAGAGCGGTAAGGTCAAGCTCACAGTAGTCTCGCAGCAAGGCAAGGAAGCAGTGGTGGCCATCCTGCCGGCCACCAGCTTCTTTGGCGAGGGATGCCTGGCGGGCCAGCCGCTGCGCATGGCGACGGCCAGCACAGTGGATCCCAGCACCATTATTCGGGTGGAGAAGCGGCTGATGATGGAGGAACTCCGTCATCAGCCGGAATTTGCGGGGCAGTTTTTGGCCTACGTGCTTTCGCGGAACATTCGCATGGAAGCGGACTTGGTGGACCATCTTTTCAACTCCAGCGAAAAACGGTTGGCGCGGCTTCTGCTGCTGTTCGCGAATTACGGGCAAGAATCGAAACCCATACCGCTGGTGGCGAAGATGAGCCAGGAGACGCTGGCAGAGATGGTCGGGACCACGCGCTCGCGAGTGAGTTATTTTCTAAATCGCTTTCGGGAGTTGGGCTTTATCGCGTACGACGGCGGGGGTATGCACGTCCACAGT
>Ga0181537_10005546_pt1 | contig 10189 bp, 9 predicted proteins | sample PEATcosm2014_Bin_39_FD_119765 | JGI IMG/M metagenome (GOLD analysis project Ga0181537, IMG submission 119765) | Peatland microbial communities from MTU Mesocosm Facility, Houghton, MI, USA - PEATcosm2014_Bin23_10_metaG | ecosystem: Environmental > Terrestrial > Soil > Wetlands > Peat | place... | reverse complement strand
GTTATCGGGATGTGCTGCCTTATTTCAAGAAGCTGGAAAATTGTGAGTTCGGCGACCCGCAAGTTCGTGGTACCGGCGGCCCGATTGAAATGACGCGCCTGCGCGGCGACCGCATTTCGAACGGATTCATCGACGCCTGCGTCCAGGCCGGTTATCCGAGAGTCGCGGATTACAACGCCGAGCTTCCGGATGGAACATCCAACCTGCAGTTGACGACCCGGCGCGGCCGCAGGTGGAGCGCGGCCGATGGCTACCTGAGGCCGGCGTTGAAGCGATCCAATCTCACGATCGTTACCGGCGCGCTGGCCACCCGGCTGCGCTTCGACGGCGCACGCGCCAGCGGCGTGGAATACCAGGTTGCCGGGAGCACCCGGTCCGCCAAGGCAAAACGCGAGGTTCTGCTGTGCGCGGGCGCGGTGCGTTCACCGCAGCTTCTGGAACTGTCGGGCATTGGCGATGAGCGCATCCTGCGCCAGCACGGCGTCGATGTGGTGAAACACCTGCCGGGAGTCGGAGAAAATCTGCAGGACCACCTGATGCCACGCATCTCCTTCGAATGCAATTATCCGGGCACGGTGAACGATTTGCTGGGCAGCCGCTGGCGCATGCTGGGGGCGATTGCGCGCTACGTCGTGATGCGGAACGGTTTGTTCTCGACGCCGACCCTGACTGCCATGGCCTACGTCAGGACGAAGCGCGACCTGCCTTATCCGGACGTCAGGGTGCAAATCGGTTTGATCAGTTCGAGCAGCCGGTTTTCATCCAGCAGGCGCGACGGTATCGATGATTTTTCGGGTTTTCACATCGGGGCTTATTTCATTTATCCCAAGTCGCGCGGCAGTGTCCACATCAAGACGCTGGATTCGGCCACGGCGCCTGCCATCCAAGCCAACTATCTGGATCACGAGGCCGACCGCATGGCCGCGGTGAGCGCCATGAAGACTGTGAGGAAGATCGCCGCGCAGCACCCGCTGGCGCAGCTCATTGTGCGCGAAGTGCGGCCCGGTCCCGCCGTCGGTTCTGACGACGAGCTGCTGGATTTTGTGCGCAATACCGGGCAGACCTGCTGGCATCCATCCGGGACCTGCGCCATGGGCGACGGGCCGATGGCGGTGGTCGATGCGGAATTGCGGGTTCGCGGGGTACCCGGCCTGCGTGCCGTCGATGCCTCGGTCATTCCCTTCATGGTGTCGAGCAACACCAATATTCCGACCATGATGATTGCGGAAAAAGCCGCTGACATGATTTTGCGAACGGCGGCGGTTGCATGAAACGGAGAGTGTGCAATGAACCAATCTGATGCGGCGTTCCGCGCGGGTGCAACAGAGCAGGATGCGCTGGCGCAGGCTTATGCGGAAGCGCGCCGGGTGTCGGGCAAGATCGTGGTCGGCGGCGCCTTGCGCGACCCGATTACGCAGCGCACTTTTCCAGTCGAGAACCCGGCCGACGGCGCGGAAATCGGCTGCGCGCCCCGCTGTGACGAAAAAGATGTGGCCTGGGCCGTCGTCACCGCGCACAGCGCGTTTCACGACTGGAGCAGGGTGCCGGCAAAGCAACGCGGCGATCTCATGCGGCGCGTGGCCGATGTACTGGAGCAACACGCCGAAGAGCTGGCTCGCCTGCTGTGCCTGGAAACCGGCAATGCGCTTGTCACCCAGGCGCGCCCCGAAGTGTCGGCCATGCTGGAAATGCTGCGGCTGTTCTCGGGACTCGCTTCGGAACTGAAGGGCCGCACCCTGCCATGGGAGCCCGGCCAGCTTTGCTATACCACGCGCGATCCCCTCGGTGTGATCGGCGCCATCATTCCGTGGAACGCGCCGCTGTTCCTGACCGCGGTGAAGCTCGGACCCGCCCTGATCGCCGGCAACACGGTGGTGCTGAAAACCGCCGAACAGGCGCCGCTCGCAGTCACGCGTTGCGTCGAAATCATGCAGGGCGTCCTGCCCCCCGGCGTGGTCAACGCCATTTCGGGATTTGGGCCGGAGGCGGGCAAGCCGCTCGCCGAACACCCGCTGGTGCGCAAAGTGACGTTCACCGGCTCCGGCGCAGTCGGCCGGCAGATCATGCACTACGCAGCCGACAAGTTATGCCCGGTGACGCTGGAACTGGGCGGCAAGAGCCCGAACATCGTATTGCCGGACGCCGACCTCGACCTCGTGGTGCCGGGAATCATCACCGGCATGCGCTTCACGCGGCAGGGGCAGTCCTGTTCCGCCGGCAGCCGCCTGTTCATCCACACCTCGGTGTACGCCGAAGTGATCGAACGCACCATCGAAGCCATGCGCGCGCTGCGCGTGGGCAATCCGATGGACGAGCGGACCCAGGTGGGGGCCATCATTTCGCAGGAACAGTACGACCGGATTCTGTCGTTCGTGGCGCTGGCGCGCGCAACGCCTGGCATCAAAATACTGTGCGGCGGCGAGCGGCCGGCCGATCCTGCACTGCAAAAGGGATATTTCTACCAGCCGACCCTGATCGAAGGCGCGCCGATCGATTCACCGCTGTGCCAGGAAGAAATATTCGGGCCGGTCGCGGTGGTGACCGGCTGGGACGATTACGAGACCATGCTGCTGCAGGCGAACGGCACGCAGTTCGGCCTGGCAGCCGCGATCTGGACCCGCGATCTCGCGCGTGCGCTCGACCTCGTCAACCGGGTGCAGGCGGGCTTCGTGCAGGTCAATCAATTCATTACACCGCGCGCCACCCTGTCCTACGGCGGACTGAAGATGAGCGGCCTGGGCAAGGAAAACACGCTGGAAGCCATGCTCGAACACTTCACATCCAGCAAGACCGTGATTATCAATCCCGGCACGCCGGCGCCGTAAGGAGAACACATGGACAACGCATCGGAAAACCCGGCTGACAGCACGCGCAAGGCGATGCCCTATAGCGGTTACTACCGCAACCAGGTTCCCGCGGAATCGCCCGATCTCACGCACTCGGATCCGGGCACGCCGCTTGGCGAATACATGCGCCGCTTCTGGCAGCCGGTGTGCCTGTCTTCCCAGCTCAAGGACACGCCGCACGCCATTCGCATTCTCGGCGAGAACCTGGTCGCGTTCCGGGACCGCAGCGGGCAGGTAGGCGTGCTGCACCGGAATTGCTGCCATCGCGGCGCGTCGCTCGAATACGGCATTCCGCAGGAGCGTGGCATCCGCTGCTGCTACCACGGCACCTGGTTCGATGTCGACGGCACCATATTGGAAGCCCCGATCGAGCCGGACAATGGCGTGAAATTCTCCAAACGCGTGACGCAGCCGGCCTATCCCGCGTTTGAGCGCGACGGTCTGGTCTTCTCTTACATGGGGCCGCCGGAGGAAAAGCCGCCGTTCCCGGAATGGGATGCGTTCCAGAAAGACGACGGCGTGGAGCTGGTGCCTTTCACCAACGTCTTCCCCTGCAATTGGCTGCAGGTCCTCGACAACATTGCGGACCAGGTCCACACCTCTTTTTTGCACAACATGCCGATGTTGTACGGCAGCGCGGATCCGCCGCCGGGCCACCAGGCGTACACGCTTGCCAATTTTTCCAGGGACGTGCCGGTAATGGATTACGTGGAAAGCCGCGAAGGCACGGCGATGACATTTATCGCCGGGCGGCGCCTGGACGATCGCCGGATCTGGATCCGGGTCCAGGACTGCATCGTTCCCAACATGACCGAGCACGGGTATCTGTTCGAGGACGGGCGCGAAAGAAGGGTGTTTCACCGCGTGCACATGGCGCGCTGGTACGTGCCGGTCGACAACACGCACTGCATTATTTTCGGCTGGCGCATGTTCGGCACTTCCATCGATCCGTTCCAGATGGGGAACCGGGAGCGTTTGGGTTGGGACGACATGGACTTTCTCGAAGGCCAGGTCGGCAACCGGTCCTACGAGGAAGCGCAAAAACTGCCCGGGGATTGGGACGTGATCACCAGCCAGCGCCCGATCGCGGTGCACGCGCTGGAAAACCCGGTCGCCAGCGATTCCGGGGTGTTCCGTTTTCGCAAACTGCTGCGGGACGCGATTCACGGCAAGAACGCGGCGGCAAACCCTGCGCGCATGCATCAGCGGGCGCGCGAAGGCAGGATGGATTATTGCTTTACGCAAAACGATGTACTGGAAGTGGGGAAGCAGGCAACGCGCGACGAGGATCGGGAAATGATTCGCCAGCTTGGCAGAAAGATCGTGGAAATCACGGCACAGGCGAACGAACTCGCACCGGAAGCGCGCAGGCAGCAGGTGCAGCAGGAGATCGAGGCGCTGGAAAGCGCCGCAGGTAAATCATAAGACCAACATACTCGCGAGCGCGGCCTGTTGCAGTCTCTGGCATGCCGGACAGTTCGTTTTCGACGTTACGCCAATTCGGGGAATCAGAGGACGTGAACAGAAAATCATCGGGAAATACAGACAACGACGGTTATCGGAATTTTGTAACGACAGGCAACCAGGAATCGACCGGCTCGGCCACCGCGCGCTCGCTCGCCATTTTATCGGCGGTCAGCGATTCGGTGGAATCGGTGTCCGCGGTCGAGCTCGCTTCCCGGCTGGGCTTGTCGAAAGCGACCGTTCATCGCCTCATGCAGCTGCTGGAGAGCCTGGGTTACCTGCAGCGCGAACCGGGCAGCAAGCGCTTTATCCTGGGGTCGCGGGCCAACCAGATGGCGCTGTCGACCATGATGAATTCGCCGCATCGCGCGGTCCGCCACGCGATCCTGCGTTCGCTGGTCGACGAGGTCCAGGAGACCTGCAACATCACGATCCTGGCGGGCGACGAAGTCGCGTATATCGACCGCGTCGAATCGCACTGGCCGCTGCGCACGCATTTTCAGCCGGGCTCGCGCATCCCATTGCACTGCGGGGCCAGCGGCAAGCTCTTCCTCAGCATGATGCCGGCATTGAAGCGCCGACGGCTGCTGACCGCGGCGCCGCTCAGGAAGTACACCGACAACACGGTGGTCGACCCGGCTGAAATCGAGAAGGAGCTGAAACACATCCGCGCCTCCAAAGTCGGCGTGGACAACGAGGAGTTCCTGCAAGGGCTGATCGGGGTCGCGGTGCCGGTGTTCGACCGCCGCGGGCGCATCTGCGCCACGGTTTCGATCCACGTACCGACCGGCCGCCACAACGTGACGCAGGCGATGGGATTTGCGGCAACCCTTAACCGGGCCACCGGGGCGATCGCGAAAACCCTGGACTGGTAGGGCGCGACGCTGGCGGCGCGTCCGTCAGCGGCGTTTGCGCGGCGGCGGCTTGGCCTCGCTGCGCTGCTTTACCGCGAAATATTCCTTGAGCGCGCCGGTAAAGCGCATGCGGTTGTGGCGCGTGCGTTCGAGCAGGCCGACGCGGCGCTGCACGTCGACGCCCGGCAGGTGCATCACCACCAGCGAGCGGTCACGCGCCCAGTTGACGTTGGCGAGTTGCGGCACGATCGAGATGCCGAAGCCCTGGCGCACGATTTCGACGATGGCCTCGACCGAATTCAGCTCCATCTCGTCGATCACGGTGGATTTGCATTGGGTCAGCACGTCCTTGATCAGGCGCCCGGTCCAGGTTTTGCGGTCGAAGCGGATAAACGGCGAATTGCGCAGGATCTCCAGCGGATCGGCGGCGAGCGGGAAGTGCGGCGCCCTCGGCACGATCAGCACCATGGGTTCGTTGTACAGCGGGGTCCAGCGCAGGCTGGAGGGAAGTGGGCGCGGCGACTGGGTGACCACTGCGGCGTCGAGCTCGCCGTGCTCGACCTGGTGCGCGAAGTCGCTCGACAGGCCGGCGAACAACTGGACCTCGAGTTTGGGGTGCGCGTGCTTCAGGCTCCACAGGGCGTCGGCAAACGCGCCCATCAGCGCCGACACCAGCGCGCCCATCACCACCGTTCCCGACAGCTCGTCATTCGATTCGGAGTGCGTCATGGCTTCAAAACGGCGCAACAGCTCCTCGACTTGCGGCACGATGCGGCGGCCGCCGGTATTCAGCACCACGGAACGCCCGCCGCGGTCGAACAGGACCTGGTTGAGCTCTTCCTCCAGCGCGCGAATCTGCAGGCCCACGGCGGCCGAGGTAAGGCCGATTTCCTTGCCGGCGCCGGCAAACGTGCCGTGCTTGACGACGGCAAGGAAGGTTTTGAAAGTGCGGATCGAGGGCATGGCGCAGGGCGGCGGCGGGGGTGCGGCTAAGGATATTTATAATAAAGCATAACTTTATCTTGAGTGCACAAATATTAGCTTTATTTTTGGCAAAGCAACTTCAATAATAAGCTCATTTAACGGCCTTCCTGACGCCCTGCCGGCGCCGCTCCCGATGTCAAATCTGCAGGTACGAGTCTGGCGTGGCAAAGACCAGGGCCGCTTTGCGACCTATGAAGTGCCGCGCGCCGCCAGCCAGACCGTGCTCGACGTCGTCACCTATATCCAGCGCCAGCTCGATCCCACGCTGAGCTACCGTTTCGCCTGCCGCGTCGGCATGTGCGGTTCCTGCGCCATGACGGTGAACGGTGTGGCGCGCTGGACCTGCCGCACCCACGTTGCCAAGGTGGCAAAAAACGGCGAACTCGAGATCGCGCCGCTGTCCAACCTCAAGGTGATCAAGGATCTGGTCACCGACATGAGCGAGTTTTTCGACAAGTGGGCGCGCGCGCTGGGGCGCTTCAAGGGCTCGCGCACGCGTCATGACGACTTCGCGCTGGTGAAACCCGATTCGGCGCAGCGCGCCGCGGCCGACGCCGCGATCGAATGCATCGGTTGCGGCGTGTGCTACGCATCCTGCGACGTGGTTGCCTGGCGCAAGGAGTTTCTCGGCCCGGCGGCGTTGAATCGGGCGTGGTCGCTGGCGAACGACGTGCGCGACGCGCAGCAGGGCGAGCGCCTGCGCGCGGTGGCGGGCGATGCCGGCTGCCATTCCTGCCATACCCAGGGCTCGTGCAGCGAGCGCTGCCCCAAGAAAATCGAGCCGACCGCGGGTATCGCCGGGCTCAAACGGCTGGCGGCCGCAGCAGCCATGCGTGGCGAGCTGTGATGAAGGCGGCAACCGAAGCGAAACTCTGGTATTGGCAGCGTGTCAGCGCGATGCTGCTGGCCGTCTGCGTCGCCATCCATCTCGGCGGAATCATTTATGCCGTGCACGGCGGCCTGAGCGCGGCGCAGATCCTGGGGCGCACTCACGGCAACGTTTTGTTCGGCGTGTTTTACGGCGTATTCGTCCTGGCCTGCGCCGTGCACGTGCCGATCGGCATTGCCAACGTGGCCGACGAAATGCTGGGCTGGCGGCGCGAGTACTCGGTCTTGACTGCCTTGCTGTTCTCTGCGCTGATCGCAGTCATGGGCCTGCGTGCGGTATATGGCGTCGTCATTGCATGAGGCGCAACGATTACCGGGCGCGCGCACATCCCGCGTACTGGGCGTTCGTGGTGCATCGGGTGTCTGGATTGGCGCTGGCGGCGTTTCTGCCGCTGCATTTCTGGGCCCTCGGCCAGGCGTTGCAGGGCGAGGCGGCGCTCGACGGTTTTTTGCGCTTCACCGAGCGGCCCCTGTTCAAGTTCGGCGAATGGGGCTTGGTGGTGCTGTTGGCGCTGCACTTGATGGGGGGCATGCGGCTGCTGGTGATCGAGTTCCTGCCGTGGTCCGGGTTGCGCAAGAACTGGATTGCCGCCGGTATCGGCGTGGGACTCGCCGCCGGACTCGCTTTCGCCCTGGCCCTCCTGGGCTGAGGCGCGACAAACTGGAAAGCCTATGAAGGTCGATCTGAGCAAAGTGGAAGACGCGGCAGCCGAGCTTTATGTCCGCGCGCTGAAAATCCTGCCGCCCGACATCAAGCAGGGGTTTCAGCGCCTGAGCGCCGGTGAGACCACGGCCACCGGAAAAAAAGTGCTGGCTACCATGATGACCAATATCACGGTCGCCGAGCAAACCGACAACCTGCTGTGCCAGGACACCGGCGTGCCGATTTACAACGTGGTCATCGGCCGCGGCGTGGAGGTTGACGGCCAGGGGTTGAAGCAGGCGCTGCGCCGCGGCTGCGAGCGGGCGACACGCGAATATCCTTTGCGTTCCTCCGTCGTGCACCCCTTGACGCGCAAGAACGAGCACAGCTCCTGCGGGCCGGAAGTGCCGGTCATCCACATGGATTTCTCCGACCAGCCGGAAATGCTCAAGATCGAAATGATTCCCAAGGGCAGCGGCTCGGAAAACAATTCCTTCCTCAAAATGGCGATCCCGGCCGAGGGCGTGGATGCGATCAAGGCTTTCGTCGTCGACTGCGTGATTGCGGCGGGCGGCAAGACCTGCCCGCCCACCATCGTCGGCGTCGGCGTCGGCGGCACGTCTGACCTGTGCGTCGCGCTCGCCAAGCGCGCGGCGACCCGGCCGCTTGGCAGCGCCTGTTCCGACCCCGATGGCGCGAAGCTCGAGCAGGAGCTGTCGCTGGCGGTCAACCAGCTCGGCGTCGGCCCGCAGGGCTTGGGCGGCGATTCCACCGCGTTCGCCGTGCATATCGAGCTGGCCGCGACCCACATTACGATGAACCCGGTGGCGGTAAACATGCAGTGTCACTCGGCGCGTCGCGCCAGTGCGGTGTTTACGCCGCAGGGCATGGAATACGGTTTCTGAAAGCACCGGCCATGGCGCATCATGAACTCACCACACCCGTGACCGAGGCGCAGTCTCGCGCCTTGCGCGTCAACGACACCGTTACGCTCGGCGGCACGCTGTTCGGCATTCGCGATGCGACGCAGATCCACATGTTCGACCGCGGCCGCAAAACACGCTTCGATCTTCGCGGCCACGCGGTCATCCACACCGCACCCAACGTGCGCAAGGTTGCAGTGAGCGGGGAATTTCCCGCAGGCTACGCGCCGGTCTGTGTCGGCACCACGACTTCCGATCGCATGGAGCGTTTCACGCGGCCTTTGCTCGAGCAATACGGTGTGCGCATGATTATCGGAAAAGGCGGGCTGCGCGAATCGTCGCTGAAGGCGTTTCAGGACCTCGGCGGCGTCTACCTCGCGATTGTGGGCGGCACGGCCGCGCTCGAAACCACCTGGATCGAGGGCATCGAGGACGTCGATCTCGATGACCTCAATCCGGAATCGCTGTGGAAATTCCGCATCCGCGGCTTCGGTCCCCTGCTGGTCGCGATGGACAGCCACGGCGGCAGCCTGTATGAGGTGGTGCAACGCGACGTGGACGCGATGCGCAGCAAGGTGCTCGCAGGGTTAGGGGTCAAGTCCGCGTGAGCTTGCGGCGCATGCAGACGGACATCCTGATCCTAGGCTCGGGCGGCGCCGGTCTGTTCGCCGCCTTGCACGCACAGCAGGCCGATCCGGGTTTGTCGATCACGATTGCGGTCAAGGGGCTTCTCGGAAAGTGCGGCTGCACGCGCATGGTGCAGGGAGGGTATAACGTCGCGCTGGCGCCCGGCGATTCGATCGAGCGCCATTTCATGGACACCATCGAAGGCGGCAAGTGGCTGCCCGACCAGGACCTCGCGTGGATCCTGGTGACCAAGGCGGTGGAGCGCATTCACGAGCTCGAAAACGAGCTCGGCTGCTTCTTCGACCGCAACCCTGACGGCACCGTGCACCAGAAAGCGTTTGCCGGGCAGACCTTCGACCGCACGGTGCACAAGGGTGACCTCACCGGGATCGAGATCATTAACCGGCTCGCGGAGCAGGTGTGGGCGCGCGACATCGGCCGGCTGGAAGAACACCGCGCGGTCGAATTGATCCTGACAGCGGACCGCAGCGCTGTTGCCGGCGTGCTGATGATCGACATGCGTGACGGCGAATTCGTGCTGGTCGAGGCCAAGGCCGTGCTGCTCGCCACCGGCGGCGGGCCCACCATGTATCGCTACCACACACCTTCCGGCGACAAGACCTGCGATGGCCTGGCGATGGCGCTGCGCGCCGGGCTTGCGTTGCGCGACATGGAAATGGTGCAGTTCCATCCCACCGGCCTGCTCGCCGGCGCGGGAACGCGCATGACCGGGACCGTGCTGGAAGAAGGCTTGCGCGGCGCCGGCGGTTACCTGATCAACAGCAAGCAGGAACGCTTCATGCAGCACTACGACCCGCTGGCTGAGCGCGCGACGCGCGATATCGTCTCGCGCTCGATCTACAAGGAAATGCGCGCCGGTCGCGTGACGCCCAACGGTGGCGTGTATTTGCAAATGAGCCATCTCGGACCGGCCGAGGTTACGCGCCGGTTCAAGGGCAT
>Ga0181537_10005545_pt1 | contig 10191 bp, 8 predicted proteins | sample PEATcosm2014_Bin_39_FD_119765 | JGI IMG/M metagenome (GOLD analysis project Ga0181537, IMG submission 119765) | Peatland microbial communities from MTU Mesocosm Facility, Houghton, MI, USA - PEATcosm2014_Bin23_10_metaG | ecosystem: Environmental > Terrestrial > Soil > Wetlands > Peat | place... | reverse complement strand
CGCGCGCCGGCCGGGAGGCGCATCCTGAGTCCGGCTGTGGCAGCGGAGCTGCGCGGCATCCTCGAAAGCGTGCTCCAGCCTGGCGGAACGGCGTCGGAGATCTCCATTCCCGGCTATACCCTCGCCGGCAAGACAGGGACCGCAAACGTCGCCGTCAACGGCACCTACTCGACCACCAAGTACGTAGCCTCATTCGTCGGCTTCGCCCCGGCGCAGCACCCGCGAATCGAGGTGGAAGTCGTCGTCAACCAGCCGCAGGAAGGTCCGATCTACGGGACCGACGCGCCGGCGCATGCCTGGAAGAAGATCATGGAGTGGGCGCTGCGCTACCTGAAGATCCCGCCCAGCTGATCTGCCGCGCGGCCTGAGACAGCTTCTAGACTCCGCCGTCATGCTGCTCTCGGAACTGAGCGAAGGCGGCGCGCCCGTCGAGATCACGGCGCTTGCCTACGACAGTCGCGCCGCGCGTGCCGGCACGCTCTTCTTCTGTGTCACGGGGGCTCACACCGATGGGCACGCGCATGCCGCCGAGGCGGTTCGCCGCGGCGCGAGCGCGCTTGTTGTCGAGCGAGCGCTCTCGCTGGGCGTCCCCGAGCTCACGGTCGCTTCGGTCCGCGAAGCGATGGCTCCGCTCGCCGCACGCTTCTACGGCGACCCGAGCGCGACACTGCGAGTCGTTGGGATCACCGGCACCAATGGCAAGACGACGACCACGTTCCTCACGCGCCAGATTCTCGAATCCGCCGGGCAGCGCTGCGCTCTGCTCGGGACGGTGAAGTCGGTCATCGGCGGCGTCGACGGCGAGGTGATCCACACGACGCCCGAAGCGATCGACCTCCAGGCGAGCTTTGCGGCAATGCGCGACGCGGGCGACGTCGCCTGCGCGATGGAAGTCTCCTCGCACGCACTCGCGCTGCACCGCGCGGACGCGATCCATTTCGCCGCCGCGGTGTTCACGAACCTGACGCAGGATCACCTGGACTTCCATCCGGACATGGAGTCCTACTACGCGGCCAAGCGAATGCTCTTCGAGTCGATCCCCGGGGTCTCGGTGATAAACGTCGACGACAGCTACGGTCGCCGGCTGCGCGCCGACTTCGACGACGCGGTGACCTACGCCCTCGATGCGCCCGCCGACTACCGAGCGACCGAGCTCCGAACAGGAATTGGCGACGCCCAGTTCACCGCGCGCACGCCCGACGGCTCGATCCACGTCACGACGCGCCTGCCCGGGGCTTTCAACGCCGCGAACGCGCTCGCCGCACTGGCCGTGACTCACCAGCTCGGCGTCAACCTCGACCAGATCGTTGCGGCTCTCGCGGTGGCGGCGCCGGCGCCGGGGCGCTTCCAGGCGCTCGACGAGGGCCAGCCGTTCGCCGTCCTCGTGGACTACGCGCACACGCCGGACTCGCTCGAGAACGTGCTGCGGGCGGCGCGCGATCTCACCGCGGGTCAGCTGATCAGCGTGTTCGGCTGCGGCGGCGACCGCGATCGTGGAAAGCGCCCCCAGATGGGACGAATCAGCTCCGAGCTCGCCGACCTCACCATCGTCACCTCCGACAACCCGCGCTCCGAGCCACCGGAAGCGATCGTCGACGAGATTCTCGCCGGAACCGTCCCGGGGAGCGAGCACCAAATCGACGCGATTGTCGATCGCCGAGCGGCGATCGCTCGGGCGATCTCGCTCGCCCGCAGCGGCGATGTGGTGGTCATCGCAGGCAAGGGCCACGAGCAGGGGCAGGAGTTCGCGGGTGGCCGCAAGATCCCGTTCGACGACGCCGCGGTGGCGCGCGAGCAGCTGCGTTCCGTCGTTGTGAGCGACCGGTGAAGGACTGGGACGCGGCTCACGTCGCAGACAAGGCGCACGCCCGGCTGCTCGCGCACGGATCATCCTCTGGCGGACCGTTGCGCGTGGTCATCGACTCCCGCGAGGTTCAGCCGGGGGACCTGTTCGTCGGCTTGCGAGGTGAGCACGACGACGGAGGGCGCTTCGCCAATCGGGCGCTCGAAGCCGGCGCGTGGGGGGTGCTTGTCGGCCCCCATTTTGCCTCGCGGGTGCCCGGCGGCGCCGTACTCGAACACGACGATCCGCTAGGGGCCCTGCAGGCGCTTGCGCACGCGTGGCGCCTGGAGCTCGCGGCGCAGGTCGTCGCGATCACCGGATCGACCGGCAAGACATCCACCAAAGAGATCCTGACGGCGATAGCGCAGGCGGAACGGCGGACGGCCTTCAGCCCGGGCAACTACAACACCGCGATCGGTTTGCCGCTTGCGATCCTTGCGGCACCGGCGGACACTGAGGTTCTGGTGCTCGAGCTTGCCATGCGCGCCGCCGGCGAGATCGCCGAACTCGCAGCGATCTGCGAGCCCGACGTCGCGGTCATCGTCAACGTCGGCCCAGCGCACCTCGAGCGGCTGGGCTCGATCGAGGCGGTCGCCGCCGCCAAGGCCGAGCTGCTGGCAGCCCTGCCGGCAGCCGGCACCGCGGTGATCCCGGCTGGCGAGCCGCTGCTCGAGCCCTACCTGCCCGAACGCGGCGCGATCATCCGATTCGGTCCTGGCGGCGATGTGAGCGTCGCGAGCGTCGCGGCGGAGGGTGTCGAAATCGATGTCTTTGGCGAGCGCACTCGACTCGAGCCCGGCTTCCGCCAGGCCCATCTGCTGCTCGACCTCTGCGCGGCGATCGCTGCGGCGCGCGCGCTCGGTGTCGCGGTTGGCGATCGTCTGGAGGTCGCCTTCTCAGGCATGCGCGGCGAGCGGATCGAGCTCGCCGGCGGGGTGACGATCATCAACGACTGCTACAACGCCAACCCGATGTCGATGCGCGCAGCCCTCGAAGCGCTCAGTTCCGATAGCGCCGCCATGCGGCGCGTGGCGGTGCTAGGAGACATGCTCGAGCTGGGAGCGGACGCGGCGGCTTACCATCGCGAGCTCGGAGACCAGGCGACCGACGCGCGCGTCCTGATCCTCGTGACCGTCGGCGAGCTCGCCCGCTCCGCGGGTGAGACGTTCGTCGGCGGGGAGCACTTCCACGTCGCCGACGCCGCCGAGGGCGCGAGCGTGCTCGCACCGCTGCTCCAGCGCGGTGACGTCGTGCTGGTCAAGGGGTCGCGGGGCGTCGGGCTCGAGGCCGTCGCGCGGCGGCTCACGCTGATGCGAGCCGGCGCATGATCGCGGCGGCCACCGGCGGCCAGCTCACCCGGGGGTTGTTGATCGGCGGCACGGCGTCGCTGCTGATCTGCATCTTCCTCAGCCCGAAGTTCATCGAGTTCCTGCGACGCCGCTCGTTCGGCCAGCAGGTGCGCGACGACGGACCGCAGGGCCATCTGACCAAGTCGGGCACCCCGACGATGGGCGGCATCATCATGCTCACAGCGCTCGCCGCGCCCTATCTGATCCTCGCCGGCTTCCGCTGGAATGCGGTCGGCGTCTTCCTCGCGACGTTCGCCTGCGGTCTGCTCGGCTTCGCCGACGATTACATGAAGATCGTCCGACAACGCTCGCTCGGCCTGCGCGCGCGCACCAAGCTGGTCGGTCTCGCCCTGATCTCCGTCGGCCTCTGGTGGGTCGCGATCCACAAGGCAGGCCTGTCGTCGAACCTCCAGCTGCACGTCGCCCACTACAGCATCCACCTCGGGATCCTCTACCCGGTGCTCATCTACCTGGTGGTCGCGGGGACGACCAACGGCGTCAACCTCACGGACGGTCTTGACGGTCTCGCCACCGGCTGCGCGGCGATCGTGCTCCTCGCCTACGTGCTGATCACCGCGATCTCGGGACCGCAGTTCACAGATCTCGCGCTCTTCGCGAGCTGCCTGCTCGGTGTCAGCGTCGGCTTCCTCTGGTTCAACGCCTTTCCGGCGACGATCTTCATGGGTGACACCGGCTCATTCGCGCTCGGCGGCGCGATCGCCGGGCTCGCGGTGATGACCCAGAGCGAGGTGCTGCTGCTTTTGATTGGCGGGATCTTCGTGATCGAAGCGCTGTCGGTCCTGATCCAGGTCGTGTCGTTCCAGGCGTTCCGAAAGCGCGTATTCATGATGGCGCCGATCCACCATCACTTCGAGCTCAAGGGCTGGTCCGAGACGAAGATCATCCTGCGTTTCTGGATCGTCGCCACGATCGGCGCCGCGATCGGCTTCGTGATCTACCAGCATTCGCTCAATGCCCCGGTGTCCCACGAGGCCGCGCTGGGCGCACCGTCCCAGGCCGCGATCGTCCCGCGCCTCTCGGTGGTCGCTGCGATCGGCCACGCGATCTACCATCACGCGCTCAGGTGAGGCCTCCGCTACCCGGCGGTCCCTACTTGGTTGTCGGGCTGGCACGATCGGGAAGCTCGGCCGCGCTGGCGCTCAGCGGTCGCGGAGAGCAGGTGATCGGCTTCGACACCGACGCCGCCTTCGTGAACGGCGATGCGCGGCTGGGGGTGGAGATCGCGACTGGAGGGGACGGCGTCGAGCTGCTCGCGCGCGCGCGATGTGTTGTCAAGAGCCCCGGCGTGCCGCGCGAGGCGCCGGTCGTCGCTGCGGCTCTCGAACGTGGGATGCCCGTCATCGGCGAGCTCGAGCTCGCGTGGCGGATGCTGCCGCACGAGTTCGTGGCGGTGACCGGCACGAACGGGAAGACCACGACGGTCGAGTTGATCGCCTCGATCTACCGGGCGGCCGGCCTACCGGTGGAGGTGGCCGGGAACGTCGGGCGTGCGCTGTCGGAGCTGGTGCTAGAGCCGCTCGCCGCAGGCACGACGATCGTCTGCGAGGCGTCGTCGTTCCAGCTCGAGGACACGCTGGCGTTTTCACCGGAGGCGGCGGTGCTGCTGAACCTGACGGAGGATCACCTCGATCGCCATCTCACGTTTGACAGTTACAAGGAGGCGAAGCTGCGCATCTTCGCCAACCAGCGCGAGGGTTCGGTCGCGGTGCTGCCAGAGGGGCTCGTCGCCTCCGCCCAAGGGCGGACTGCGGCCGGCAGACCGGGCACGGTGGAGGAGATCCCCGGCCTCGGCGAACGCGTGCTTTTCGGGGTGAGCGATCAAAGCGCGCTTCGATACACGGCCGGGATCCTTCGCTGGCACGGCCAGGAGCTCATCTACGCCGAAGCACTCGGCGCTCGCGGGCCGGTCGAGAATTCGATGGCCGCCGCCGCCGTCACGCTGGCGCGCGGAGTTTCGATCGATGCCGTCCGCGAGGCGCTGGCCAGCTTCAAGGGCGTCGCCCATCGCCTCGAGCAGATCGCGACGATCGACGGGGTCCTCTACGTCAACGACTCCAAGGCGACCAACGTGGCCAGCACGCTCGTGGCGCTCGACGCGTTCGCGCCCGGCAGCGTCCTGCTGATCCTGGGCGGGCAGGGCAAATCGCAGGACTTCGGTCCGCTGCGGGAGGCGATCGCCGCGCGCGCCGCGCACACTTATCTGATTGGCGAGGACGCCGAGCGGATCGAAGCCGCGATTGCCGGGCTGCCGAGCACGCACGCCGGGACGCTCGAACGGGCGGTGGAGCTGGCCCGTGTTGCGGCTCGCCCGGAGATGGTGGTACTGCTCAGCCCAGCCTGCGCCAGCTTCGACCAGTTCGCCGACTTCGAGGCGCGCGGCGACGCCTTCCGGGGGCTCGTAAGCCGGAAGGCCTAGCTCGCCCAGCGTCGAAGCAGAACGGGATGTCCGCCATCCCGGTCGTTCAGTCCTCGAGGGTGCGCCGGCGCGCCAAGCGCGTGCGCGTGGCGACAGTCGAACACTCGATTCTGTTGACGGCCACGCTCTGCCTGCTCGCTCTCGGTGCTGTGATGGTCTACAGCGCCTCGGCCCCGTCGCTGCTCGTGTCCAGCGGCGGCAGCGGTACCGGCGAGCTCGTCAGCTTCGCCATCTGGTCGGCGGTCGGGCTCGCCGTGATGGAGCTCGTCGCCCGCCGCGGCACCGCGGCGCTCCGCTCGCTGACCGGCCCGCTGCTCGCACTTGCGTTTCTCCTGCTGGTTGCCGTGAAGCTTCCTGGGCTCGGTCACGCCGCCAACGGAGCCCAGCGCTGGATCGGTGCCGGGCCGCTCAAGTTCGAGCCGTCAGAGCTGATGAAGCTGGCGCTCGTGCTGTACAGCGCCCAGGTTCTCGCCGGTCGGGCGACCCAGCCCGACCGGCTGCGGGTCGCGCTCAAGCGCCTCGTGATAGTCGGTGGCGCGGCAGGTTTGCTGGTGGTGACGCAACCTGACCTCGGAAGCACGCTCGTGATCGCGTTCTCGCTCACCTCGATGGTCTTCGCCGCGGGCGTGCCGCTGCGAGTGCTCGGACTCGCCGCCGCGGCGCTGATTGGCTGCGTCCTGATCTTCGCGGCGTTCAAGCCCTACGCGGTTGCGCGCCTCAGCTCGTTCCTCGACCCGTGGGCGCACGCGACCAGCTCCGGTTACCAGGCCGTTTGGGGACAGATTGCGATCGGCTCCGGCGGCCTGCTCGGGAGTGGTCCCGGCGGCGGCGTGACGAAGGACCTCTACCTGCCAAACGGCTCCACGGATTTCATCCTCGCGGTGATCGGCGAGGAGCTCGGCGTTGTCGGAATCTGCGGCGTGCTCTCCCTCTACGGGCTCCTCGCGTACGCCGGGCTGCGCACCGCCAAGGCGGCCCTCGACCCGTATTCGATGCTGCTCGCGGCGGGTGTCACCTCGTTGATCGCGGTGCAGGCGATCCTCAACGTGTTCGCCGTCCTGAGCCTCGCCCCGCTCACCGGCGTGCCGCTCCCGTTCGTCTCCTACGGGTCCTCGAGCCTGCTCGTGATGCTGGCCGGCATGGGCATCGTGCTCGCCGTTTCCCGCCAAAATGCCGCGGGCCTGCGCATCGTGGAGCGCACGCGCTCGCAAAACGCGCGACGATCCGAGGATGGGCACGGTGCCACGGATCGCGATCGCGGCGGGTGGGACGGCGGGGCACGTGATGCCCGCGCTGGCGATCGCCGACGCGCTCGCGGCACAGGGCGCTAGCGTCTTCTTCATCGGCGGCGACCGCGCCGAGCGAGATCTCGTCGCCGCGTCCGGCTACGAGCTCGAGCGAATCGGCGTCAGCGGCCTCGATCGGCGAAACCCGATCAAGGCTTCGGCCGCGCTCGGACGCTCGGCCCTCGCAGTCGCGCGTGCGCGAAGGCTGCTGGCGAGCAACGGCGCCACCGCCGTCCTCGGCGCCGGTGGCTACGTCGCCGGCCCTGTTGGGCTGGCTGCGGTGGCGCTCCGCCTGCCGCTCGTGCTCTGCGAAGCCGACAGTCACCTCGGCCTGACCAACCGTGCGCTCGCGCCGTTCGCGCGCCGGGTCTGCCTCGCGTTCCCAATCGCGGACCGCGACGGACCGCGCTATCTGCTGACCGGTCGCGCGGTCCCGCCGCCCCACTCCGATCGCGTCACCGCGCGCCGGCGCTACGAGCTGGCCGACGGCGAGCTGATGGTTCTCGTCTTTGGCGGTTCGCTCGGTGCGCGCTCGATCAATGAGGCGGCCCTGGCCGGTCTCGATGGCGCGCGCTTCCGCGTCCTGCACGTCACCGGGCGACGCGACTGGCCGGAGTTCTGCACGCGTGAGCACACGTCTGGATATGAGCTGCGTGAGTACCTCGCGCCGGCTGACTTCGACGTTGCGCTCGCCGCCTGCGACCTCGTCGTCGCGCGCGCCGGTGGATCGATCTTCGAGATCGCGGCGCATGGGCGCCCGGCGATTCTCGTGCCCTACCCGCACGCGACTGCCGACCACCAGTCGACCAACGCGGCGTGGATGGCCGATGGCGGGGCGGCGGTCGTCGTCGACGACGCGGAGCTGAGCGGTCCGCGGCTGGCGAGCGAGGTCGGCCGCCTGATCGCGGATCCCGCAAGGCTTCTCGCCATGGGGCGCGCATCACTCGCGCTGGCGCGACCCGACGCTGCTCGCGCGATCGCGGCCGAGGTGCTTGCGGTGGCGCACCGGTGAGCGGCTCGCCGCGGCCCTGGGACGGGCGGCGCCTGCATGTGATCGGCGTTGCGGGAGCCGGTATGAGCGCGTATGCCCGCGCGGCGCGCCAGCTCGGTGCGAACGTCACGGGCTCCGACCGCAGCGATTCGCCCTTCGCCCAGGCGCTACGTGCCGACGGCGTGCTCGAGCCGCTGATCGGCCACCGCGCCGAGAACATTCCTGCGGGTGCTGACGTCGAGGTCGTCTGCTCGACGGCGATCGCGACCGACAACGTCGAGCGCCGCGCGGCCGAGGAACGCGGCCTGCGCGTGATGGCGCGTGCCGAGCTGCTCGCCGAATTGACGGCGCTGCGGCGCACGATCGCCGTTGCGGGGACGCACGGAAAGACGACGACCGCGAGCATGATCGCGACGGCGCTGCGGGCCGCCGGTCTCGATCCCGGTTACCTGATCGGCGGCGCGCTCGCGGACACCGGTCGCGGCGGTGACTGGGGCAGCGGTGAGTGGCTCGTCGTCGAGGCCGACGAGTCGGACCGGTCGCTGCTCTCGCTGAGCGTTGAGATCGCCGTGCTGTTGAACGTCGAGCTCGACCATCACGACCGGTTCGGCTCGCTGCACGAGATCCAAGAGGTGTATCGAGAGTTCCTCGCGGGCGCACCACAGGCGGTCATCTGGAACCGCCCGGAGCTGCTGGCCCTGCGCGAAGGGCCGTCGGTCACGTTCGACGCCGAGCCTGAGCTGACGGCCGGCGGGTCGCGCTTCGAGCTCGACGGCGTGAGCGTCGAGTTGCGCGTTCCGGGTGCGCACAACTCCCGCAACGCGGCCGCGGCGCTGACCGTCGCTCGGCTCGTCGGGGCCGATCTCGGCGTGGCGGCGGAAGCCCTCGCCGCCTTCGCCGGCGCCGGCAGGCGATTCGAGCGCCTCGGCGCGACTGCCGGCGGCGCCGAGGTCTACGACGACTACGCCCATCATCCAAGTGAGATCGCGGCCAGCCTCGCAGCCGCCCGCACCCTCGCGCCTCGGCGGCTGGTCGCTGCCTTCCAGCCGCACCTCTACTCGCGAACCCGTGCACTGGCCCGCGAATTCGGCGAAGCGCTCGCCGCCGCCGACACCGTGGCGATTCTCGACGTCTATGCGGCGCGTGAGCGGGCCGGCGACTTCCCCGGCGTCAGCGGCTTGATGGTCGCCCAGGCGACGGCTGACGCGGCGGATGGCAAGCCGGTCTACTGGCTACCTGACCGCGCCGGCGCAGCAGATGTTCTCGGCAGACTGCTGCAAGCCGGCGAGCTTCTGCTGGTGATGGGCGCCGGCGACATCGACGAGCTCGGTCGCGCGCTCGTCGCGCCCGAGCAGCCGGTCGGGTACAAAGAAGACGATGGTTGAGATCGAGCACGACTACCCGCTCGCGCGTCTCACGACCGTGCGCACCGGAGGCCCCGCGGAGCTCTTTGCCCGCGCGACGACGATCGAGGACGTACTCGAGCTGCTCGAGTTCGCGCACCACCACGAACACGAGCTCCGTGTCATCGGCTCGGGTTCGAACCTGCTCGTCGCGGACGCCGGCGTCGCTGGCCTCGTGATCCGCCTCGAGGGCGCTCTCGCACGGATCGAGCGAACCCCGGACGGCCTCGGGTGCGGCGGCGGCGCGCGGATGCCGGCAGTCGCGGCGCGCGCCGCCAGCTGCGGTCTCGCCGGCATCGAGTTCGCCGTCAACATCCCGGGCACCGTCGGTGGCGCCGTACGAATGAACGCGAATGCCTACGACGGCGCGCTGGCGAGCGTGCTCGAATGGGTCGACGTCGCGACCCTCGCCGGTGTCGAGCGCCGCGCCGCGACCGAGCTCGGTTTCACCTACCGGGACTCCGCGCTCGGACCGGCCGAGGTCGTCGTCGCCGCGCGCTTCACGCTGACGCCGGCCAGCTCCGAGGAGGTCCGGGCGACCCTCGGGCAGATGCGCGCACGCCGTCATGCCGCCCAACCGAAGGGGATCAGGACATTCGGCTCGACGTTCAAGAACCCTCCGGGTGAGACCGCCGGAGCGCTGCTCGCAGCGGCTGGAGCAGGCGGCTTGACGCTCGGCGGCGCTCGCCTCTCCCGCAAGCACGCGAACTTCGTCGAGAACATCGACGGGACGGCGAGCACGGCGGAGATCGTGTCGCTGATGACGCTCGCACGCGAGCGCGTGCTCGAGCACTCAGGGATCGCGCTCGAGCGTGAGGTCCAGGCGCTCGGCCCGGTTCACTTTCCCTGGGAGTCGCCCGCGCCGGTTGGGTAGGGGTTCGG
>Ga0181537_10005544_pt1 | contig 10191 bp, 7 predicted proteins | sample PEATcosm2014_Bin_39_FD_119765 | JGI IMG/M metagenome (GOLD analysis project Ga0181537, IMG submission 119765) | Peatland microbial communities from MTU Mesocosm Facility, Houghton, MI, USA - PEATcosm2014_Bin23_10_metaG | ecosystem: Environmental > Terrestrial > Soil > Wetlands > Peat | place... | reverse complement strand
GTCATCTCCGCCTGTTGTCGCTGGTGCAATACGGCCATCGCGGCAAAGTCCGCGAGCGCCTGCATCACACGAAGATCTTCCCCGTCGAACGCCTCCGACTCTTCATGGGCCATAATCCAAAACGTGCCGCGCAACTCGCCCGCCTGCCACGGCAGGAGCATTCCATCCGTTACCACCGGTGCTTCGATGCCCATCAAATCAAAAAAGCGCTGCGACACGCGAAAGATCTGCGGCCGTCCACGCTCCAGGCAAACGCCGCACGCGCTGGGATAGAGCGGAAGCATGGCATTCAGGAAGCGCCCGTATTGTCCCGCGGTTGCGACCCACTCGTAAAACTTCTTGCTGCTCTGCCCCCGCTCGATGCTTATGCCCGCGCTTTCGGCGCCGCACAAATCCACCGCAGCGTCCACCAGCACCTGCAAAATCGTATCCGGTGTGCCTGTAAAGGCATGGGCTAGCTGGTGCATGCCTTGGATCTGCTTCGCAGCATCATGCACATGCAATCGCCTTCCCGCAAACGCGGGATCGCTCACGAGGTCGACCACCACCAGGCCGGTATCCACCCCATTCGAAGTCAGTCCATCCATCCCCACGTTTGACCTTCAATGTTAGTTCTGTCCATGGAATTATGGACCACCATGCGAACAGCCCATCCGAGCCTAAAGGATCGCAGAATCAGATGTCAGGTCAATTTTGACCACAGCTCGCTCCAATCCATGCTGCCCAAACCTAGGCGAGAGGAAGCGTAACGGATTGACCCGGCGGTTCCCGATCGCTAAGCATTCGTGGCGGCTTTTACGCATCATACGGTAGACGTTGTACTCGTCCTTCTGACCCGCGGCGTGGGGCAGTGTACAGCGCAATAGAGCGCTTAGGCTCCGATTGACATGCAAAATGCAGCTACTAGAACACGCCTCCGTGGCGAACGAACTGGATCGCCAGACAGATATCTGTCGAGACACAGACGCCTCAGAGTCGCCCCTGGAAGACTTGGCCGTGCTCAGACGGATACAAAGTCAGGCGATGGCACGGCTATTCGACAAGTATGCGGGATTCATCTATTCAGCCTCGCTCCGCATCTTGCGTGACCCGGCGGAAGCCGAAGATGTCTTGCAGGAAGTATTTCTCCGCATCTGGCGCAACCCTGAGCAGCTCAAGATTGGCAAGGATCTCTTCCCCTGGATGGCAGTTGTCTCTCGGAACAGTTCAATCGACATAATCAGAAAGAGACGCCCCGCCGAGTCAATTGAATGCCTCACCCTTGCCTCGCCCCACGACACTGCTCTTCAGGCAGAACAGAACCTGATGTGCGAGAAGGCCCGCGCTCTGATCGATGCGCTGCCCCAGGAGCAGCGCACCGTGTTGGAGATGGTCTACTTCAGTGGGATGACCCATTCGGAGATCGCCCAAAGGACAGGCTCTCCGCTGGGAACCATCAAGACCAGGATCCGCGACGCTTTGAAGAACCTGAGAAAAGATCTCGCAGTCTAGGGCGGATGCCTACTGCTTGACGGTGGAAGCCGGACTGTTCTGCGTCACGGCCGCGGAACCACCGGCAATACCTTGCCCGCTCACCGGACTGAGAGCCTCACCCGCGCCGTTCGCCAGGCGAAGCACGCGGCCGGGAAAGATTCCCAGCATCAGCACGGCTGCCGCCGCGAGTGCCAGCCCGATCCCTGCGGGCACGCTGGTATGCCCCGCCGGAGCAGAGCCGTCGTCCTTAGACACCTCATCCCCGGGCTTTGCGTAGATTGAGCCGAGCAGCTTCAAGTAATAGAAGCAGGCGACACCGCTGTTGATCAGTCCGATGACGGCCAACCAGACATGGTCCGCCTCCAGCGCTGCGGCGAAGACGTAAAACTTGCCGAAGAATCCACCGGTAAACGGAATCCCGATCAGCGAGAGCAGGAAGAAGGCCAGCAGAGCGGCAAGCACCGGACGCCGCGTGGCCAGACCCTGATAGTCCTCAATCGTGCGCAGCCTCTCTCCGTATCCGCCAACCTGGGTGACCACGGAGAACGCGCCGACATTCATCGCGGCGTAGGCGGCAGTATAGAAGCACGCGGCCGCAATGCCATCGTTGGGAAACGCAGTGAAAGCGACCAGTAGATAGCCGGCGTGCGCGATGCTCGAGTAGGCGAGCATGCGCTTTACATCGGTTTGCATCAGTGCGCCCAGGTTGCCGATCGTCATGGAGAGCGCAGCCAGCAACCACAGCAGCATGCCCCAGCGATGTTCCATCGCCGGAAAGCCTGAGAAAGTGATGCGCAGCAGGACCGCGAAGGCCGCAGCCTTAGGCGCGGTGGACATCAGTCCGACCACAGGAGCGGGCGCTCCCTGGTAGACATCGGGCGTCCACACGTGGAACGGAGCCGCGGAAACCTTGAAGCCCAGTCCGACGATCATCATTGCCAGCGCGAGAAACGCCATATGCGACGGCGCGCTGCTGCCGAGCGCTGCTGCGATCGCGGAGATGCTGGTGCTGCCGGTGGCGCCAAACGCCAGCGCAACGCCGTACAGGAAAAAAGCCGTCGCGAACGAACCCAGCAGGAAATACTTGATCGAGGCTTCCGAGCCCGAAGCGTGGCCCTTGCGGAAGCCGGCCATAATGTACGTTGAGATCGAAGAAATCTCCAGTCCGATGAATACCATCAGCAACTCAGTTGAGCAGGTCATGAACATCATGCCGACCGCTCCGAACAGGACCAGGGCGTAATACTCGCCGGCGTTCCCAGCCGCCCCCAATCCTGCGTCTCCTTCAAAGTAATCAAGCGACGCAAGCAGCGTGGCCACCACCACCGCGCCGATCAGCAGGTGGAAAAAGATGCTGAATCGATCCACCTGAATCGATCCACTGAATGCGCTGAGGGTGCCCAGCCGAATCTGAAACCATCCGATGCCGCCAGTAATCAACGTTGCCGCGATGGCCAGCCAGCCCAGCGGCTTGCGGCTCGTAACAGGCTTCAACACCGCCTCAATCAGCATGATGAGCACGCCGGCGACCGTGAGGACGTACTCAGGCAGCAACGCGATCACTGAAGTGGGCAGCGTCATCACCGCGCCCCTCCGGAAGTGGGCTGGAGCGTCGCGGACGCAACGGCGCTCGCTCCATCGCCCGTTTCAGCTTCGAGTTTCAGCATGTGGTCCGGCAGCGCGGCCTGCATTGTTGCAGGTTTCCCCACGAGTGCAACTGCGGCAGGATCGATCGCGCGGAGCCAGATGGGCGACGCAATGCCCATAATCAGAAACAGCGCGACCATCGGCCATAGCGCAAGGTGTTCGCGCGCGTCCAGGTCCCACCCGGCAACCGTTCGCGGTTTCAATCCGAGGTCGCAATAGAACACCCGCTGAATCATGGTAAGCATGTAGGCCGCGCTCAGGATCACGCCGAGCGCGGCGAACGCGGTCCAGAAGTGATGATGCGCGAACATCGACTGCATAGACCCGGTGAGAATAAGGAACTCGCCGACAAAGCTGTTCAGCATGGGCAGGCCGATGATGGACAGCCCGGTGATCACGAACATGGTCGCCACCCATGGCAGCTTTGCCGCCACGCCGCCGTAGTCGCGCATATCGTAGGTGCCGTAGCGTTCGTAGAGCAGGCCGAGCAGCATAAAGAACGCCGCTCCCGCGAGAGACTCGTTCAGGATCTGGTAGATGCCGCCGCCCACTCCCGCAATCGTGAATGTAAAGATGCCCAGGACGATGAAACTGAGATGGCCCAGGGTCGAGTACGCCGCAAGGCGCTTCAAGTCGTGCTGCACCAGCGCAAGCAACGCTCCGTAGACGATGCCGATGGCCGCCAAAGCGATCAGGAGCGGTGCGATGCGATGCGACTCGGCAGGGAAGATCGCGAAGGAGAATCGCAGGATGGAGTAAAGTGCGGTCTTGCCCGCAAGCACCATCACGGCCGCGGTGGGCGCCTCGAAGATCGCATCGCTGAGCCACCCGTGTAGCGGAAAGATGGGTACCTTCACCGCAAAGGCAAGCAGGAAGGCCAGTGAAGCGATCCACAGTGCCGCGGAATTGCTGGAGATCGCGTGCTGCGCCGCGAGGTTCGCCAGCGTAGGAAGATCAAACGTGTCGGTCTGCGCGTAGATCCACAACATCGCCACCAGCAGCAGCCCGGATGGGATGAATGCGTACAGAAAATACTTGATCGCAGCGCGCCGTCGTCTATCCGATCTGCCGAACGTAGCGATCAGCAGCGTCATCGGCACCAGCGACATCTCCCAGAACGCGTAGTAGAGGAACATGTCGAGCGAGGCGAAGATGCCCATCATCGCCACTTGCTGCAGCAGGAAAAGAATGTAAAAAAGCTTCTTGCGGCTGTCGATAGCGCGCCACGAGATCAGCACGCCCAGCGGCGCAAGCAAGCCGGTCAGTACCATCAACCACATCGAAAGCCCATCGACGCCCAGGTGGTAATGAATCGCAGGACCGGCGATCCACGGAACATTCTGCTCGAACTGGAACGTGCCGGACCTGGCTCCGTAAGAGTAATGAGCGGGAAGGTGCAGCGTCAGCACAAAGGTAAAAAGCGTTATCCCCAGCGCGCCCCACTGCATGGTCTTGCCGCGGTCCGGAAGCAGCGCCAGCAGCAGCGCGCCGACGAGCGGCACAAACACGATGAGGGTCAGGATGGCGTGGTCGATATTCATCGTGTCCTCATGAGCGCACCCACAGCGAACGGCCAAAAATCATCACGGCGAGCACGGCAGCCGCGCCAATCGCCAGCCATCCCGCGTAGGAGCGAATGTTTCCCGAAATCTGTTTGCGCGCGAACCACGCAAACCCTCGCGTCCCCATCGCCGCCGCTCTTGCCGAACCGTTGACAACTCCGCGCTCAAAGATGAGGTCCAGGACTCCGCGCGTGAACATCAGCAGAGGCAGCACCAGAAAGTTACCGTAGAACTCATCTACCCAATATTTATTGGTCAGCAGCGCGTAGGCGGCCTTGTGGCGATCCACAATAGCAGCCACCATCTCCGGCTTCTTGTAATAAAAGACGTAGGCAACATAGAAGCCAGCGAGCGCAACCAGCACTGAAACGATCGCGAGCCCAATCTCAAGCCCACCACCCGCGGGGATCGCCGCACTCTCAGCGCCGCTGGAAAACACCGGTGCCAGGAAACTCTCGATCTCATTATGGCCGCCCATCGCCGCCGGCACGCCAACCCACCCGCCGATGACAGAAAGGATGGCGAGAATCACGAGAGGCAAGAGCATAATCCACGGCGACTCGTGCACACCGTGCGAATGCGCGGCGCGGCCTTCATCACGATCCGCCACCATTACAGCGTGAGTGCCGGCCTGCAGATGCACCGCCGCTCCACGGTCGTGCAGGTCTCGCTGTTCATCGAAATGCGCTGGTCCGAAGAAGGTCTTGAACCACAGCCGAAACATATAGAACGAGGTCATCCCCGCCGTCACCAGTCCCACCAGCCAGAGCACCTTTCCCAGCGACCCCGGCGAAGTAAACGTCTGGTAAAGAATCTCGTCCTTCGAGAAAAATCCTGCGAACGGCGGTATGCCCGCGATGGCGAACACACCCGCGCTCATAGTCCAGAAGGTAATCGGCGTTCGTGTGCGCAGCCCGCCCATCCGGCGCATGTCCTGCTCGCCGCCCAGCGCATGAATCACTGACCCCGCCGCCAGGAACAGCAGCGCCTTGAAGAATGCATGCGTCAGCAGGTGGAAGATCCCCGCCGCATACGCGCCCATCCCGCAGGCCAGGAACATATACCCAAGCTGCGACACCGTGGAGTACGCCAGCACCCGCTTAATGTCGTGCTGCACCATGCCGATCGACGCCGCGAAGATGGCCGTCGCTGCCCCGATGCACGCAACCACGGCCAGCGCGATCGGGCTGCGGTCAAACAGCGTATGGCAGCGCGCCACCATGTAGATTCCGGCCGTCACCATAGTTGCCGCGTGGATCAGCGCGGACACCGGCGTCGGGCCCTCCATCGCGTCCGGCAGCCACACATACAGTGGAATCTGCGCGGATTTTCCCGTCGCGCCCAGCACCAGCAGCAGTGCAATGGCAGTGAGAAAGCGAGCACCCTGCCATTCGGGATGCTGTCCGACGGCGGCAAATATCTGCGTAAAGTCGAGCGAGCCAAAGTGCGCCACCAGCAGAAACATCGCCAGCAAAAAGCCCACATCGCCAATGCGGTTGACCAGGAACGCCTTCTTCCCGGCATTCGCGGCGGACGTCTTCCTGAAGTAGAAGCCGATCAGCAGGTAGCTCGCCAGTCCCACGCCCTCCCAGCCCACGAACAGCAGCAGGAAACTCGCGGCCAGCACCAGCACCGACATAAAGAACATGAAGAGGTTCAGATAGGCGAAGAAGCGCCAATAGCCCTCCTCTTCGGCCATATATCCCACCGAGTAGATGTGGATGATAAAGCCCACGCCGGTCACCACCCCCAGCATGATCAGCGTCAGGTGATCGACCGTAAACGCGAAGTCCACCCGGAAGCCGGTGATCTGTATCCACGGGCCGGCGTCGCTGGACATCGTGAGTTCGCCAGCGGCCCGCATCGTCGCCCACAACCACGCCACCAGCGCCGCCGGCGCGGCCGTAAACAGCAGCGCCACCGCGCTTACCGCGGCCCTCGGCAGCCTGCGCCCCAGCGTCCCATTAATTAGGAAGCCGGCGAACGGCAACAGCGGAATCAGCCAAAGATAGCTCGCGGGCATGGCGTTCATAGTTTCATCAGATCGATCTCGTCGACGTTGAGCGTCTGACGCGTTCGGAAGATGGAGATGATGATCGCCAGTCCAACCGCGGCCTCGGCTGCGGCGACTACCATCACGAAGAAGACAAAGATCTGGCCGCTGATCTGGTTCCACATATGCGCAAAGGCCACAAAGGTCAGGTTGACCGCATTCAGCATCAATTCAATGGAGATGAAGATCGTAATCACGTTGCGTTTGATCAGGAATGCGGCAACGCCGATCGAGAACAGAATCGCGGCCAGCACAAGGTAGTAGGCGGTAGGCACCATGGCTATTGCTCCTTCCGCGCGATCGCCACTGCGCCCAGAATCGCCACCAGGATAAGGACTGAAGTCACCTCGAAGGGAAGCAGTTGCCGGGTGAACAGCGTCGCGCTGACTTCGGAGATGTTGTCCAAACCGCGATTCAGGTAGCCGCCGATCTCCGTAGCGCCCAGCTTTCCGCGCTCCGACAGAAATACAAAACTCAGCAGGCAGAAGATCGCCGCCGCGCCCGGCATGCCCACCGTATAAGCCGCCCGGCTGCCGTTAGTGTGTTCTTCCTCACCCGCGTTCAGCAGCATAATGACGAAGACAAACAGCACCATGATCGCGCCGGAGTACACAATTACCTGGGCGGCCGCCAGAAACTCCGCACCCAGCGACCAATAGAGCACCGCGAGCGACATCATCACCACCACCAGCGACAGCGCGCTGTTGATGGGGTGGCGCTGCAGCAGCAGGTTCAATGCTCCTGCGACCGCCAGTGCGCCAAAGATGAGGAAGAGTGCCAGTTGCATCGGCTTCTATCGAGTCCTTCGGTGGAACGCGTGGAACACTTCTCTAAACCAGGCTATAAATCATTGCGTATGTATAGATTGTAAAGCCAGCACGCCCTATCCCCGCAGCGCGAGCACGAGACTGCTGACGATGATGTTGGCGACGGCCAGCGGCAGCAGAAACTTCCAGCCGAAGCTCATCAATTGGTCGTAGCGGAAGCGCGGCAAAGTCGACCGCACCCAGATGTAGAGAAACAGGAAAGCAAATACCTTAGCCACGAACCAGAAGATGGACAAAATCCCCTGGACCACCGCTCCGCCAAAGGCGGGGAAGAGGTGCCCAAACGGACTCGACGCGCCGCCGAAGAAAAGCAGCGTGGCAACGCAGCTTACGGTAATCATGTTGGCGTACTCTGCCATAAAGAACATCGCGAACTTCATGGAGCTGTACTCGGTGTGATAGCCGGCCACCAGTTCGCTCTCCGCCTCGGGCAGGTCGAACGGCGAGCGGTTGGTCTCCGCATAGGCGGCCATCAGGTAGATAAAGAAAGCAACAGACTGGAAGCCGCCAAAAAAATTCCAGGAGAGCATTCCATGCGTCGACTGCACCTCCACAATGGTGCGCAAATTCAGCGATTGCGCGCGCAGCACCACACCCACCAGCGACAATCCCAGCGCAAGCTCGTAGCTGATCACCTGCGCGGTCGACCGCAATGAGCCCATCAGCGAGTACTTGTTGTTCGACGACCACCCCGACAATGCAATCCCATACACGCCGATCGACGTGATGCCGAGAATCACCAGCAGCCCGATGTTGACATTGGCGACCTCGAACATATCCACGCCGGGGCTTCCGCTAAGTGACACATGCGTCACCGCGCCGAACGGCACCACCGCAATCGATACCAGCGCACAGCTCAGGGCAATCACCGGCGCCAGAATATAGAGCGGGCGCTCCACCGCGAGCGGCATCAGGTCTTCCTTCAGGAACAGCTTTGCGCCGTCGGCCAGCGGTTGCAGCAGTCCAAACGGTCCCGTGCGCGTCGGGCCCCAGCGGTTCTGCATGTAGCCGATCACTTTGCGCTCCAGCAGCACAGTGTAGGCCACGCTCATCAACGTAATCACCAGCACCACCGCCACCTTGAGCACGCTCAGGAGCAGGAAAACTTCGAAGTTCGTCAAATGGCTCAAGGGTCTCTCTCCGGCTGCCGAGTCTTAGTCGGCCGCGGTCCGGTCCTTCTGGACGGGGTGACGCCCGGCTTCATTCTGTTGCAGGTCGGTGAGCATCGCGGAATAGCGTCCCAGCGTTCCCGAGGTAAAAAGCGTGTCATTGGCCGGCAGCACCAGGTCGCGGCGGCCGGAGATCTGCACCAGGCCGGTGCTGTCCCTCGTCACCGGCGCCGCGGGCGAAAGGTGTTGGTCGTTGCCCGAGAGCAGTTGCAGCCGCTTCAAGTCGTAGCCCGGAACCAGCCGTTGAATCTCATCCAGGATCGCACCTGGATCGAACGGGCTAAGCCGAGGCTCCATGTCGTTCGCTGTCAGCCAGACCGCATGCCGGTCTGCTTCGCCGGAATGCGCGCCGCGCGTCTGCCCCATGTCGGCGCGAACTCCCGGCCCGAACGGCACCAGCCTCCGCACGTCCGCGCCCATCTTGTCGGCAATGCGGACGATCATCTCGAAATCTGTGCGCACGCCCGCACGATCGCCGGCCTTTCTCACCTGCTGCAGGTCACCGTAACTGTTGGTCACCGAGCCTGACTTCTCGTAAAGGTTCGCCGCCGGCAGCACCACGTCGGCCAGCGCCGCGGTCTCTGTCAGAAACATATCCTGCACCACCACAAACGTATCCTTCAGCGCCTTGGCATCCACACCGTAGCGCTCGATCGGGTTCGCTCCTACCACATACAGCACGGACAGTTCGCCATTTCCCGCTGCGTCGAAAATCTCCAGCATATCCAGCCCCGGCGCTGTGGGAGACATGTACTCGCGCGCAATCAGGCTGGTCGGCAATTCGGTGTCGATCTCGCCGATCGGTGTGTAGCCGGGCAGCATATCCGGCAGCAGTCCCATATCCGCCGCGCCCCGCGAGTTGGCATAGTCCCCCAGCAACGCAAACTTAGCCCCGGCATGGGTCAGGCCGATGTCAATCCATCGCTTCAGCTCCGCTCCGCGCAGCTCCGACCCGAACAGGATCAGCAGGTCATCTTCGGCCTTCAGCGCATCGCGGAAGCTGGCCAGCGCGGCCCCATCGGCACCAGCAGCGTCGGCTGCGGAAGCATCTCCGCCCAGATATGCCGCCAGCGCGCCGTACCCGAACTCACTCACCTTCAGAAATGCCTTTGCCTGGCGTCGCAGTTTAATCTCGGCGGTATTCGCTATGTAGAGCCTCGCGCCGTTCAGCCGTACCGCGGTGCGCAGGTTCCAGGCAGTGGCGGGGCTTTGGTTGGTGGGATCGCCGCCGACCACCAGCACGGCCTTCGCCGCCAGCGTGTCGCGCAGCGAAGCCGTTCGTCCTGCGGTTCCCGCAAGCGACTGCGCGAAGGCCGCATAGTCCGCCGTGCGGTGGTGGTCGATATTGTTGGTGTGAAGCACCGACCGCGCGAACTTCTGCAGCAGGTAAGCCTCTTCATTAGTCAGCCGGTTGCCGCCAATCACGCCAATTGTCCTGCCGCCGCGTGTGTCGCGCAGTT